>Ga0272446_1000459_pt1 | contig 64560 bp, 57 predicted proteins | sample YNPCB0061_FD_194587 | JGI IMG/M metagenome (GOLD analysis project Ga0272446, IMG submission 194587) | Hot spring microbial mat communities from Yellowstone National Park, WY, United States - YNP-CB-006-1 | ecosystem: Environmental > Aquatic > Thermal springs > Hot (42-90C) > Sediment | place...
GCTGAACAATGCGGTATGCGGCCTCCTTGCCCAAGCCGGCTTGAACAACCTTGCCGCCTTCCAGCGCTCAATGGCGGCTGCCATCGACCGCCTCCTCTTTCGATCCTGACTTTGCATCAGCCCTGTCGCTGTGGCACTGGCATCTCACCGCTTGCTCGAGGGCGCGCTCGCGAGCCATCTGGCCGCGCGACCACTCGTAGATGACTACAGTGTGGGTCTGGCGCGATACTGCACCGCTTCAGCGAGATGTGCCGGCCCGATCTGCTCCGTATGGGCGAGGTCGGCGATGGTGCGGGCGATGCGCAGGATGCAGTGGTAGGCGCCGGGTGAGAGGTCGAGCTGGCGGACGGCGGCCTTCATCAGGCTTTGGCCAGCGCCGTCGAGGGAACAGTGGGCGCGGATCTCCTCGATGCCCATTTCGGCGTTGGTCATACAGCGCAGATGGCTCGCGAAGCGCTCGCTCTGGCGACGACGGGCCATGGCGACCCGCCCCGCCACGACAGCCGACGGCTCGCCCAGGCGGCTAGAGGAGAGGCGCTCGTAGGTCACCCGGGGCACCTCGAGGTGGATGTCGATGCGCTCGCGCAGGGCCTCGGGGACCCGGCGCTGGTGGCGGCGCACGAGCGCCGGCGTGCAGGTGCAAGTGTGCTCGACGTCGCCGTACCAGCCGCAGGGGCAGGGCCGGGCCGTGGCGACCAGCTGGAAGGTGGCGGGCAGGGTCAGCGCGCCGCTGGCCCGCGTGATGGTGACCGCCCGATCGTAGAGGATGGCGGGCAGGGGGGTCAGCTTCGCGCCGAAGGCAGGCAGATCGTCAAGTAGCAGCACGCCTCGATGCGCACGGCTCACCGCCCCGGGGTGCACCTGGCCCGACCCGCCGCCGTAGAGGGTCACTTTGCTCGCATCGGAAGAGATCGTGAGGCACGGTCGCCCCTCCGGATCGGGGGTTCCCTCGGGCGACGGGCCGATGAGGGCCTGTATCACGGAGATCTCGGCCGTCTCGGCCTCGGTCGGCGGGGGCAGCAGGCCGATGAGGGCGTGGGCGAGGGTCGTCTTGCCGGCCTCCGGCGCGCCGCTCAGCAGCACCGCGTGCCCACCGGCCACGGCCACCTCGAGCCCACGTTTGCAATGCTCCTGACCCTTGATATATTGCAGGTCAACCGGCTCACCACAGGGCGTGATGGTACTCATACGCTCGTTTCCTTCCCAGCTCAGATCAGATCAGGCACCGGCAGACGTACAGCGTGACGTAGCGCCCCTGCACCTCGCGGAGCGGTGGGCTGACCACGCCAGCTGCGACCAGGGTGGTCAGCATGCCCTCGTTCTCGCTGTAGTCCTTGATAACCACCTCGTCGGCGGCGAGGGTGAGTTCGGGCATGTGGACCGTGGCGACCGCTACTGGCTCGCCGTCCTCAACGTCGTAGAGCGGCAGCGCAATGCGGTCGGTCCCGCCGTAGCTCGCACGCTCGACCCGACACGCCCACCCTCTGAAGGTCACGTGACAAGGGGCCATCTCGTCCTCCGCTGTCCTGCGCGAACAACCACCACGCCCTGGACACACCCGCCCGCGGGTGTAGGTGCCGGTCTCTGTGCGCTGGCTGCACGTGATCGGCTCTGGCAACGGGCCGAACGCGGACGCGGCTAGGGCCAGGGCTCGAGCACGGCCAGGCTCCGCGTACCACCACGCGGCAGCGCCGCCGGTAGGCGGCCTCCCGGCCTCGGCCGGGGCAGGGGCGGCCGCTGGATGCGGTCGCCCGGGCCAGCTCCCATGCTCTGGCTACTGGGATGTCCAGCTTGCGGATTGCGGTGTGGCGAGCAGCAGCCAGGCCCAAAGAGCGCCCCCCAGAACCTTCGCGATCAACTGGCCAAGGACCACGCCCCAGAGCACCGGCCAGCCGAAGGCGAGCAGGGGGAAGCAGAGGCTATCCACCGTCGCGGCAACCAGGTTCGAGCCATTGACACGCCGGAGGTGGGGCTGTCGATGGAGGAGCCGGTAGCACGCCGTATCCGCGATGCCAGCCAGGATGAACGCCAGGCAGCTCGCCAGGGCAATGCGCCCCGACCCGCCGAGCAGGAGCGAAAGCAGCCCGCCGGCGCCGACAAGGGCAAGCATCCGGGGCCAAAGCGCGCGTCCTTGCCACTGTTCGTGCAACTGATCGCGCGTCGAGAGGTCGAGCCCGATCAAGACCACCGCATTGAACACGGTCACCGAGGGGCCGTAGCGTGAGACCAGGAGGTTCGCGACGGCGGTCGCGGCGAGGTAGACGAATACAAGGCGGCTAGGGAAACGCACGAAGGACCTCCGGACAGGGGTGCTGCTGATACTTGAGGCGGGCCAGGAAGGGGGGAATGTATTTGGAGGGCCAGCGGCTGAACTGTGAGCCATCGAAGCTATCGGCCCCCATCGCCTCGACGCGGGCGAGCCGACCGAACGTGTTCACTCTGCCAACGTGCGTCCAGAGGCCGCGAGCGCGGGCCATCCTGACGAGCAGCTCGGCGCTGCGGCTAAGCTTCCAGCGGGTCGAGGCGCCGACGAACACGGCGGACAGCTCGTCCCAGGGTACGGTGTCGGGCGTGGCACCGTCCTGAAGCACGATGGCCGGCGGCAGCCCGCGGGCAATCAACGCCGGGCGCCAGCAGCGCCAGAGCCACAGCGTGCCCTCCCACGAGCCGACGATGCCTTCTGCCGTGCGCTGTACCGCGTCGGGGGCGGTGACGAACTTGAGCTGGTCGCGCGGCGAGCGGGCGATGGCGTCGAGCATCTTGAGGTAGGCGTCAGGGTTGACGCCGGCCAGGGCGTCGTTATCGGCGCCCCAGGGCATCCCGCTGCGGGCAATCGGCTCGATGCGGCCCCACGAGCGTGGCTGCACGAGCCGGCCCAGGGCCGGGTGCGTAGCGAATTGCTCCACGGTGGTTGTCGCCCCGCTCACCAGGAGGATCACGGCTGTCGGCTGCGTGTCAAAAGACATTCCTCACGGTGGTCGCCGCGTGTGGGGCGCAGTCGTGACGCCCCACACACGGCATTGTTATGACCGTCGCGGCGTAGCTCAGCGCAGAACCGCACGCAGAGCCTCGTACCAGACATCAGCGATGCGATTGTGGGCAGCCTCGGTGGGATGGACGTCGTCGTAGAGGTCGCTCACGGTCAGGGCGGCGTGTACGTCGGCGAAGGCGAATGGAGCGCCCTGGCCGATGCGCTGCTCAACCAGGCGGCGGATCGCCGCGTTGTAGATCCGCCCCATCTCCTCACGCGAGCGGTTGTTGGGGGCCGCCGTGCCCTTCATCGGCGGGATGGAGGCAACGATCACCCTGGTCTGCGGGGAGCGCTGGCGAATGCGGTCGAGCAGAGCACCGAGCCGATTCGCACTCGCCTCCGGCCCCTCGACGTTCCACCAGGCCAGGTCGTTGGTGCCCACCATCAGCAGCACGACATCGGGGCGGTACGTTGTCAGCCAACCGTCGATCTGGCCGAGGATGTTGCCGACGGTGAAGCCGGGCGTACCCGCGTGGTCCTTGTCGGCGATGCGCGTCCACTGGTCGTAGCGCGGGCCGACGTAGTCGACCGTTCGCCCGTCGGCGGTCAGGCGCTGCCAGAGGCGGTTGCGGTAACCGCCGTTGACACCCTCGGTGATCGAGTCGCCCAGGGGCATCACCCGCAGCACGCCGCTCACCGGCACGCTCGTGGGTGGTACCCTCGTGGGCACGATGCTGGTCGGCACAACGCTCGGCGCTGTCGGCGGCGCTGAGGGCGAGGGCACCGGGGCGACGCCTGAGGCGAGCAGCGAGATCTCATCGAGGTAGAAGGGCTGCGGGATCGTCCCGGTGTCCTCCTGGAGCACCAGGCTGGCGATGTCGGGCAGGGCCGTGGTGTTGGGCAGAGGCAGGGTGAGCTGCTGCCACTGGCCGGCGGTCAGGGTCACGGTGGCGAGGCGTCGCTCGGCCCCGGTTGAGGGGCGCAGGATGACCCGGATGCGCTGCCCGCCCGATGGGCCGCCGTGCAGGCCCAGGCGCAGCGCGGTCAGCCCGACGCGGGGCAGCGGTATCGCCCGCCGGAGGCGCACGGCGCTCCAGCCCGTGGTGAAGCGCGCCGAGATAGAGCTGGTCCCGCTCAGGCGCTCACTCGTAGCGGCCAGGTTGGTCTGGATACCCCAGCTGTTGTCGCGCCAGCCCTCGGCGAGGGCGTCACCGTAGATCCGCACGTCCCTAGGTGCCGACGCGGGCGGAGGCGGCACGGGCGTAGTGGTCGGCGCGGGCGGCGCGGTGGTTGGCGCAGGTGTGCTGGGAGCCGGCGGGGCGCCACCACCGGTTACCTCGGTGCGGTGGGCGGCGTTGAAGCGTGTCATCGGCCCGACGAGGTCGGCCCAGCCGCCGTTGCTGTCTACGCCCGCGTAGCTCCAGGCCCAGGTCCCCGCGTAGCAGTTCCCGAAGATACCCTCGAGCAGGTCGCCGATGCCCACCCCGGTGCCGCTGGCGTTGGCTGGGAACTCACCGATGACGACGGGCTTGTCGAAGCCGCCCTGGGGCCAGCTCACCTTCAGCGGCGAGGAGCTCCAGCCCGAACTCCCGTTCATCCAGCCGTAGTAGTGAACCTGGTAGTAATCGAGGTGGCCCTGCGGGTCGAACGGCTTCAGCGCCGCGTCGCTCCACCAGTTGCCCACAGCACCAGGGGCCGCCGTGCTGTTCCACTTCATCGCCGCGCTGCCCACGGTGACCAACTGGTTGGAGTTGCGATGGATGGCCCCGGCCGTCTCGGCGACGAAGCGCTGCATCTCCTGGAGGCTGACCGGCTCAGGGATATTCCCATGGATTGAACCCGACTCGCGGATGCCCCACTCGGGTTCGTTGATGATCTCCCAGCTGAGCACGTTGGGATGGCTGCCGATGGTGTAGCCCGTCCCGGGCACAGGGAAGCGCAGCATGGGGATGAGGGCTTTGTCGATGAAGGCCTTGCGCTTCGCAGGATCGACGACCAGGTCGCGCCGACCGCCCATGATGTCGTCGCCACGGGCGAGCATGTCGAACGACCAGAGGGTGAAGGTGAGAGAGATGCCGTGCTTCTGGGCCAGGGAGATCGCGTCAGCCATACTTGGCAGGGTGTTGGCGTCGAAGCCGGTGGCGGTGCCATTACTGAACTCAGGCGCCCCACGGCCATCGGCGAAGAGCCACCAGCGCACACTGTTCGCGCCCGCCGCCTTGAGCTGCGCGAACATCCGGTCGGTGGCGGCGCTGGTATAGGTGTGCTGGCCCCAGCGCTCGACCGTGCCGAAGTCGGCACCAAAGCCGCCATTCTGCCAGGGCACGTTGACCCCGGAGAGGAACCAGCGCCGCCCCTGCCAGGGGACGAGGTGACGCTGGTCGGCGGGGCACGCGGCGGCTGCGCTCACAGGGGTTGCCTGGGCGCCAGGCCAGGCAAGGCCGGTTGCCAGGACGCACAGGGTGAGGGCGGCCAGGGCGATCCGGGTGAGGGATTGGGCTATCGGGTGGAGACGCATCAGTGCTTACTTTCGTTTTAAGGCTTGAGAAAGGGAACGGCGAGGTGGCTACTCCCAAACGGGACAAGGAAGCGGCTTCGACCCCGTACGGTGGCTCGCCGGCGCGGGGTCTCACCCTGAGACTTCGCGACGGCGAGGACGATCACACGATCCAGGAGGATCTCGTGAGCGGTGTGCTCCACGCCGTTCAGCCAGCTGGTGAAGAGCCGGAGTTGACCGACGACCGCGATCCGATCACCGGCGTGGAGCAGGCGACCACACTCGTCGGCCAGGTCCTCCCATGCGGTCAGGCGGAAGTACTCGTGAGCGCGTTCGCTGGCGCCAGAACTGGTTCGCCAGCGGCGCTCGGATACGAGGTGAAGAGCGGCGACGTGGTGATCGCCGACGTCGTACAGCAGCGGCTCGCGGTCGAGCCGGCCGGTCAGTTGGATTCGGTTGAGATCCACAGAGCTGTCCTTTCGCGCTTGCATCAGCGCTCGGGGCTGTTGGTGTCTGGCACGACGAGCGTGCTCACAATCTGACCGTCGGGGGCGTGGAGCTCGACGGTCTGGCCCGGCGACCAGTGTGGGCTCGTGCCTGGCCAGTAGAGGATGCCGGCGTCGGGTTCGTCCTGGCCGTTACCGCTCCAGACGATGAGCAGCTCGCCCGGCGAAATGGTGAGTGGCGGGATGGCGAAGGCCTCGCCGGTCTCGCGATTGATGAGCTGCCAGCTGACCAGGGTCTGAGGGACCTTCGTCTGGTTCTCCACGATGACGTACTCGAAGAGGCCAGGCTCCTCCGGGTCGTCGGGCTGCACCGCCGCCACTGCGGGGGTGTTGGGGCTGATCGGCGACGCCTCGGGTGAGGGTTCGGGGGCGATGGTGGCGCCAGGCTCGATGGGCACCGTAGGCGTTGGGACGGCTAGCTCGGCCATCCAGGTCGGAGACGTTGTCGGTGGCGGCGGTGTTGAGGAGGGGAAAAGTTGCTGCACGGGCGTCGCGGGAATCTCGCTCGACGTCGCCGCTGCGCTTGTTGCTCGCGTGGTAGGTGTCGTGGTCGCTGTGGCGCCGAGGGCCAGGTCGACGTAGCAGGTGAATGGAGTGATCGTCGCCCCGTCCTGACGACTCGTGACGACGGCCGGGTAGACCCCCGGGCGCTCACGCACCGTGATGGGGATGGCCCAGGAGCCGTCTACGCCGGCGCTCCCACCACCAACTGGCGCGCCACTGAAGTGGACAAGGAGCGCTGCGCCGGGAGCAGCTGTGCCGCGCAGCCACACGGTCTCGCCACTCGGGCAGGTCAGGGCGTGGGGCGTGCCGCTACTGGCGCCGACCCTTCCGGCGAGCCACAGACTCAGCAGCAGGGCCACAACCAGGGTGCCCGCCCAGCCTCCCCCTTTTCCTGGCGAGGTCATCAGTTCTGTACCAGGAAGTAGATGAAGCAGAGGCCAGTGTGGAGGAACCCGAAGTCGTCGTCCGCGTCGCCGTCGCGGCCGACCTGGCCGGGGGTGGTCACCCTCCAGTCCTGGGCGTCGAGCCAGAGCTCATCGGCGTCGCAGCCCATCGGGTGGGCGAGGCGGGCAGCGGGCGCGGCGCGGGCTGCGGGCCGGGCGAGTGAGACGAACGTAGTGAGCAGCAGGGTCGTGAGTAGCAGCACATAGGCGTGCCATGATGGATAGACCTGGTAGAGCATCGTGGGTCTCCTGGTCGAGGCGGCGTGTGCTATCCTGTGCGGCACGCCGCCGATCGGGTGTTCAGCTTCCTGAGGGCGCCTCGCATCACGCAGCGGCGCTCCTGGGGTTCGGTCTGGTGGTGTCGCCGGTAGAGCCGGGCGATGGTTCCAGCATCGCCCGGCGGCCGGCTCAGGTTGCTCCTCTGGCATCACCCCCCTTCTATGATTTGTCCTCATCGTCGTAGGTTCGCTCCTCGGGGGCGGCGGTCGGTTTCTCTGGGGCTGGTAGGGCCAGCACGCGCCGCTCGCGCTCGACCTCCACTGCCAGTGGGCCTGTTGACTCAGGGCCGGGCGCTGGCGGAACGTCGGTGGCTGAAGGCTCTGGCGCGGCGTCGTCGGACGGGAGCGGCGCGCGCTTGACGAGCACGCGCTGGTACTGGCCGCCGGCGATCACGAAGCACTCGCCGCGCGGCAGCTCCTTCACCGCGTTGGGGTGGATCTTCAGCTCCTCGTCCACGGCCAGGTAGCCGCCGCCGGTGGCATACTCCCGCGCGGCGCGCCCGATGCCCCGCTCTGAGAAGCTCACCCGCCGCTTGAAGGTGAGGCGCTGGCCGGCGCGCGGTAGCAGCTGGTCGGGGTCGCCGCAGCGGTGCAGGATGAGCGTCTCGGCCGCACCCAGGATGCGGTCAAAGCCCTCGCCCATGCCGGCGTAGCTCTGGCCGGTGACGATGATCGAGGCCCCGTGAAAGCGCACCATCTCGAAGAGGCTGGCCGTGCCCGACCCGCTGAAGGCGATCACCGGGTACTCGTCGATGATCAGCAGCACCCGCTCGTCCTTGGGCTTGCGGCGGGCCACGTAGTGGGCGAAGTCCTCGATGATGAAGCGCCCAAACGAGGCCGTCTGGTCCTTCAGGGTCAGGCCGTCAAGCAGGATGTAGCCGGCATCGACGCTGTCGAAGCTCCATGCAGCGCCATCGCCCTCGGCGCCGTCGAGCCCGCCGCCGAGGGCCTTGAAGAAGGCGCGGTAGCGGTTGTAGGAGGCGGCGGCGTCCTTGGGGCGGAGCCCGTCGATCTCGTCTACCTCGGGCCGACCCTGGTAACGCTGCCGTAGTCGGGCGAGCACCATGCTTGCCAGCAGTTCCTGGCTGGAGCGCGGCGGCCCGCCCGGGGCCTCCAGGGTCAGGTTGAGCAGCATTTTGGTCAGGTCACGGTAATACGGTTCCGTGTAATCGACTACTGCGAGCAGACGGTTGAGCAGGGCGACGGCGTCACCTTGCCAGCCTCGAAGCGGCTGCTGCGGAAACTGGCCGACGCGTGTTGCCCCAGCTGCCCGCATCGTGGCGACGAAGCGCTCCTGCAGGGCCTGCTCGCCCTTACAGTCGATGAAGAAAACCTTCCAGTTATAGGTTTGACGGGCGCCTGCGGCCAGGCGCAGCACCGTCTCGCTCTTGCCCATGCCGGACGAGCCGATCACCGCTCCGTGGCGGGCCATGCTGTCGGCCGGGTAGGTGAAAAGGTCACCCTGGACCCAGGCGAGGTCGCCCGCGTCGAGGGGCACGCCGAGGACCATGGCACCCTTCACGCTTGCTGGCGCCTTATCCACCTTCGCCCGCACGCGCCGCTCGTGCTCGGCGGCGGCCCGCTCCGCCCGCTCGAAGCGCTCACGCTCAAGCTCCTCAGCCGAGCGCACCCGGTTCGCAAGGAGGTTGAGGGCGGCGAAGGGAGCCGTCACAAGGCTCCACTGCCACCAGGTCCACAGCGGCGGCCAGCAGTCTCGAGCCAGCGCCCCGTAATCTGGGCTCCTTCCGCTGGTCTGCGCCAGCTGCACCGCCCGATAGGCTGTCGACCAGACCGCCCAGGCCTCCAGGGCCAAGGTCTGATAGTCGCGCCAGAACCAGGCGGTCGCAGCGAGCAAAAGCGCACCCCCAGCGGCTGCAACGGCCATCCGCTGTTTGCTGCGGCCTACTATGCCAGCGAGCACACCGGCGATAGCCAGGGTCAGTGGCCCGAGGAGCAGCAGGAGCATCGCGACCGTGGTGAGTTGCTGCTGTCTGGCGAACTCGGTCTGCATCGAGAGGGGCTGGCGCCCCGAGCCGCTGGATGATGGGCTACTCATCAGGCGCTTTCTCCCGGCTGGGGTGCCCAGAGCACATCCTCGCCAAGGGTGACCGCCGGCAGTCCAGAGTCACCTCCACGCCGCCCTGAAGGCAGGGTGACCCGCTCGATGCGCTGCCAGCGTCGTCGGATACTGAGCGGGTGAACACGCTCCTCGGCGAGGAAGCGGTATGTGTCCGTTACGCCGCCGTGCATAGCTGCGACCGTACGAGCAATCGTGAGTGTCCGGGCCGGCGAAGGGGCGACAACCAGGACGACGAAGCGGTTCACGCCGAAGCGAGCCTGTAGGCGGGGATCGCGCCCGTAGGCGTCGTAGGCGAGGGCCTTCTTGCGCCACTGCTCGACCCTCGTGGTGCCACGGTCGATCTCGACAAAGTAGCGTGTGTCGGCCAGGGTGAAGGTGGCATCGGGGATGATCGGCAGGGGGTGGCCGACGCTGGCCACCGTGACCGAGTCGTAGTCGGTGCAGAGCACGTGGTCGCCGGCCCAGCCATGCAGCTGGCGACCACGGTATTTCAGCTCAGCCCGCAGGGCGGCGTAGAACGCGCCGATGGCGAGGCTGTGCTCGAGCGTTTGCGCCGAGCGCGCCGCTCGCTCATCGAACCACAGCTCCTCGAACGGCAGGTCGCGCTGGCAGGCGAGCAGCTCGGCGCCGGCCTGGGTGAGGCTGAGGCAGTGGGGCAGGCGGTGATAGACCGTGACCGCCCGATCCGCGCTGCGCTGGATGACGAGGAGTAGCCCGCGCTCGGCCATGGCGGCTGCTCGCTCGTACGCCTTTTTCGGCCGGTAGTTGACCGTGCCGGCGTCACGGGCGGCGCGCTCGTACGCTCGCCAGCGCTCGTGCCAGTGAAGCCACTGGAGGTGCTGAATCGTGAGGTAACGCACCTGCGCGAGCGACTCGAGGATGTCCAGATCGCGCATCGTGAGCACGAAGGGCGCCATTACACTGCCTCCTGCTGGGCAGCGACGACCGCGCCCTCGCCGATTGCCTGGCTTCTCGCCTCGTCGTCTCCGTCATCATGAGTCGAGGCGCTCGTCAGCCTCCACGGGTCGCGCAGGGCAGCGAAGAGCGCCTCACTCGCCCGCATACCAATGCGCACTGGCTGCGGCGCCTCGTGCTGCCGGGAGCGGCGGCTGATGAGGCTGGCCAGAGGGACGGCGCGCCAGCCCGCGGTCTGGAGGGCGTGCGTGGGCGCCGGCCCCTCGTCGGCGACGACGAGCTGAGCGCCGACCATGATCGGCTGCGGTTTCGCCTGGAGCCTTGATACGGTGGTGATGAGCCGACCTTCGGGCCACTGGGCGAGGAAGGAAGCGTCGAGCAGCTGGGCATCGGCGCGATGTGGGACAGCGATAACCTGGCGGCGCTCGTTCTCCCGGTGGGCGAGGCGGGTGACAGGGAGGAGCGTGACGCCCGGTAAGGTGGTGCGGACCAGCTGCTCGAAGAGGATGCGAGGACAGACCCGATCACAGCCGTCCGCGCGGCAGCTCGGGCAGCCCTCAAGGGCGAGATAGTGCCGGGTCCGGCCGTCGCGCCGAACGATGATCGTGGTCAGTGGCTGGAAGAGCAGGTGGAGAGTCAGGCCCTGCTGCCACCGCTCGAGGTTCGGTGCGGTGAGCTCACCTTCGATACGCCAGAGAAACTGTGGCATCATGCGCTCCCTTCTACTGGCAGTCCACGCTGGTCTGTCCCCAGCGACTGACGAACCAGCTCGCAGCTCGGCTCACCAGTTCGGCCCGGTAGCACCAGCGCTTCTCGGCAAACTGCCAGACGCTGCGGCCGACGCCATCGCTCACTGGCTCGACGGTGACATCTTCTAACGCCCCAGTCGGGCTGGCCGCGTTGGTGCGGTAGTCCTGCATGCGGCTCACCGCCTCGCGGGCGAACTGCTCGCGCTGCGCCAGCTCGGGGTCGGTGAGGGCCAGTGCCACATCGGCGTCGCCCCCGCGCACCGCAGTCACCCAGGCCTCGTGGACGGCATCGGCGCCCTGCGGCTGAGCTGAACCATGTCCTGTCGCCACCCCGCAGCCGGCGGCGACGACGGCGAGGGCGAGGACGATCAGGATAAGCAGGCCAGACCAGGGCAAGGCGCCCGTGCGGGTCACAACGGTGGTTTGGGCGGTCGGGCGGTGGTGGCGAAGCATGACGGTCTCCTTGGGCAAACTCACGAGTTGAGGAAAGCGCTGGCCTCCAGCGGGTGGCACTCGACATTGAGCTCGTACACGTCCTTGCGGATCACCCCAAGGCACTGGCCCGGCTCGGCGTCGATGATGAACTGCTGATGGCGCGGAGTGATCACACTCATCGCCCGGGCCACGTCCTGAGCCTCGACGTCTTGCATATGGAAGAAGAAGTGGGCGGCCGCATTGGCGTGCAGCTGCCGCCCCGCCGGGGTGTCCAGAAACGGCCGCATGGTCTGATCGACCAGCACCATGCCCAGCCGATACTTGCGCGCCGTTTTGGCCATCACCCAGGCGGTATTCGCCACTGCCTCCACCTGGCTGGCATAGCCGAACTCGTCGATCTGGAGGAAGATATCGTGCGTGATGCGGCGGGTGGTGATGTAGCGCCAGGCCTTACCCATCGCCTGGACGTAGAACAGCGGCAGCAGCAGCTCGGGCACCGTCTTGAAGTCGTAATAGACGATGCGGTTCTCGAAGCGCCAATCGATGGTGGTCTGCCCGTCGAAGGCGGCACCATCGGGCGTCTTCTCCGTCGTGTCCGTCAGACTGCCGTAGATGAAGTAGCGCAGCCGGGTGGCGAACATGGCCGCGAGCGGGTCGCGCATCTCTTCGAGCACGGCGATCAGGTCGGTGAGGGTCGGTGTCCCCCAGGCCGGTGTCTCGGGCGCGACGCGGTACTTCTGGTAGAGCCGCTTGACCGCGAGTGAGAGCACGCCGCGCTCACCAGTTTCGAGCTTGAGGGGGATGAAGCGCTTCTTGCCGTCCACGCTCTCGCCGGGCTCGCCGAGCAGCATGACAATCTGGCCGACCGAATGGAGGATCTGATTGTTGAGCCAGCCGCCCTCGGTCTCCCAGCCAAAGACCACGTCGAGGGGGTTGATCGTGTGCTCCAGGCCGACCTTGAAGCAGGTACAGTCCTGGATGGCCCGCTCGACGCGCAGGCCGTTGGAGAAGGCATCGATGCCGATCACCTGCATATCGCCCAAGCTCGCCGCCCGCTCGGCGAGGAAATTTAAAAGGACCGTCTTGCCATGGCCCGACATTCCCGCAATGATCATGTGGGCGGCCTGGTTGCGCTCGAAGAGGTTGATGAAGATCGGGAAGCGCCCGTTGCGGTCGATGCCGACGAAGACCCCTTTGGTCTGATTGGGCCGGTGGAAGCCGACCATGCCGGCGGCGCAGCCGACGACCTTGGAGAGCTGGGTGCGCGGCTTCCAGGGAGCATCGAGGCGCTTGCGGGGCAGGGTCGAGAAGATTTTCAGCGCCTCCTTCTGGGCACCCGAGGGCCGTAGGAGCTTGAGCCGCGGGCCGAAGAGGTCGCGCACGGTGACGACGTTGGCCTCCAGCTCGTCCCGGGTCTTGCCGCGGACGAGCACGGCGACCTGAATGGCGTGCAGGGTCTGGCCCTTGAGCTGCCCGAGCACCTCGCGGGCGTCCTCGACCACCTGCTCGCCGCGGATATCGACGAGGTTCTTGTCGCGGGCGACGAGCTTCGCGGCGTTATAGGCCATCTCGGCCACGCGCTGCGACTTGTTGCGGTTGAGGGTAACGACGTCGACCGCGATGGTGATGTCGAGGTTGAGCGCGATCAGCTCGTGAAACAGGGTGGCATTCCACTCGCCGGCGAAGTCGTAGCTGGTGAGCACGGCGAGGAAGGGCTGCTCACTTTCCTCGGGTGCGAGATACGTGAGGTGTTCGCGGTAGGGGCCGGCGATCACCGGTGGGAGGTAGTCGATGCGGCGCACGGGGCGACGCGTCGCCGCAGCGAGCGGGATGCGGATGGCCATCTCAGAGACGTCGGCGGGCTCCCAGGTCAGCAGGATGTACTGCACGGCGCGGAGGACGCGGCGCTCCATCACCTCGTACATCTCCACCGCCTGCCGCGCCCACGGCACGCGCCAGAACAGGAGGTCGACTGCGGCGACGAAGGCATCCCACTCGGCGACCTCGACGGTTTCGGCAAAACAGCGGGCAAGGTCGAAGCCGCACCCATGCAGTTGCTCGCGCAGCTCTCCGTACTCCCGCTCGCTGAGGGCCAGAAGCGCCTCGGCGAGGTTGGCTGCGGCGTGGTCAAGGCACCAGGCGTCAATCGCCTCGCGCAGCGCCCGTGTTCGAACATAGAGGCTCTCAATGCGGTGCGTCGTGTCGCGCACGGCGGCGATCGGCTCGTGCATTGGGAACGCGGTCGAGTGGGCGATGAGGCGCATCGGGAAGTCGCGGGCGGTGAAGAAGGCGCCGAGGCGCTCCTCGAAGCGGTCGATGTCGCCGACCAGGTCGATCGGCACGCTGGCGATGTCGAAGAGGTACATCGGGCACCTCAGCTTGTGGCGAGGGCACCGTCGCCCTCGTCCTGCACGAGCGGTTCATGGGTGTCGGCCAGCACGCTCCGCTGCGGCGTCGCGTCGGGCAGGAGCAGCGAGCGCGGCGCTGCGGTAACGCGGCGCTGGATAAGCTCGATCGGCCCGCTCAGGGTGATCACCCGGTCCTCGTCGGGGGCGGGGATGGCACCCGGCAGGTCCTCGGGGACGATGCGGTTGCCGTGGAGGCGGAGCCGAAACAGGCCGCGGGCCGTCCATAGGACATGCTCGTAGAGCGGCAGGCCATGCAACTCCAGGGTGACGACGTAGCCGGCGACCGCGCCCGCGAGGCAGAGCGGAACGCGGGTGAGCAGGGGCCAGGTGCTGGAGATCATGAAGATGGGCATGAAGCCGAGGATGACAGCCACGATGCTCTCGAAGGTGAGAAAGGTGGCGATCTTCTCCTTCTTACGGCTGGTCAGCTCCTCGATGATGCGGGCGGGCATACAGGGCCTCCTGCCCGCGGGGCGGGTGCGGCCCCGCGGGCGTGTGATCGGAATGCACAACCGAACTTAGGGCGCAGCGCCACCACCGCCCATGCTGATGAAGGCGGTAATCAGGGCCGGGGCCAGGCCGAGCACGATGGCGCCCACGAGGATGCGCTGCACCCATCCTCGTGCGTTTTGCGCCCATTCGGGCATAATGCCGGAGAGGGAGTTCATGATGAACCAGCAGGCCACCCCGAAGCCGGCCACGATCGGGCCGAGCGTGAGCATCTGGGTGCGCCACTGGGTGAAGAACGCGATGATCGGTTCCACGAAGTCTCCTATTGCGTATGGGTACGAGGCGAGCGAGCCGACGGTGAGCGGGTGGACAGCGTTGGTGGCCAGCCAGGAGTGGGCCAATCATCACCTCCTTGCGTGCCGATGCAAGGTCGTTGGTCGATGGTTCGGTCTGGGAGCCAGCCAGAAGTGGCGTTGCCCTCCTACTGCCAGGCGCGAACAACGGCGGAACGAGTGACGATTTGAACAGTGGTGGCCAGTCGTTGTAGGCCTGCGATCACCTCCTCACGGCGAGTTCGTAGCGGAAGGGGCCAATCGACAGGACACCGCTCTCCAGGGGGAGGTCGAGTGTCACAGGGCGCCGTTCGCCAGGGGCGAGGGGCTGCTGCAACATGGGAGCAGCCACGTCCCGGCGGGCCGTCTGGGTCTGGAAGCCGAGATCCGCCGCGGTCACCACCAGCGGCGACGTGGCCGCGTTCTGGAGGGTGAGTCGCACCACCATCGTCTGCTGGGATGGGGTGACCTGGAGGTCTGCGACCCGCAGGGCTGTGCGAAGCACGGCGTCGCGGGCGGGCGGGGGCGCCAGGGTGACGCGGTAGCGGACGACCTGGTCCGCCCCCGTCACCTGCCACACGGTGTCGAAGGGCGCGGTCTGGTCGGCGATGAGATAGTCGAAGCGGAGCATCGTGCCGGAGCGCTCGGTCTCGCTCGGCAGCGCGGTGCTGCCATCGGCGAGGAGCACCGTGGGCGCGAGGGCGACCCAGTCGCGGGCCTGGTCGGCATCCTCGACGGTGACGGAGAGAACGAGCCGTCCCTCGGGGAGGGTTGGGTCTTCGCCTCGCCCGTGTGCCGTGACACTTGTGACCACGAAGCCGTTCGGGGCAGGCGTCCCAGGGTCGAGGTCGGCAGCGGCCTCGACCGTCTGAAGCCGACCGAAGCGTGGCGCAGCCTCGTCGTCCTGGCCTGCGCAGGCGCTGATGACCAGGTCGGTATCAGCCGCTCGCTCGGGCGAGAGCACAAACACGCGCGTCGGCAGCCTGTTGGTGGTAACGAGACGCAGGCTAGCGAGTCCAGCCAGGCGCTCGGCGGGCAGGCACAGCTCGATCGGGCGGAACGAGCCGGCGAGCCAGCACCCATGTGCGGCCTCGGCACTGGCGCACGCCTGCGGCCAGCCCGTCTCGACCCGCTGCATGGTGAGCGTCCAGTCCCCGGCGCTGACGGCGACAACCGGCCAGGGTGAGAGCGTCTCGCCGTTGCCAGTTGGGGCGCCACTCATGGTCGTCTGCTGATCGGGCTGCTGAAGCAGGATGATCAAGGCGGGGATGGCCACGAGCGCCAGGAGCGCGAAGACGACGTTGAGGATGACCCCGCGCCGGGCCACACGGCGACCGCTGGCGAGCTGGTAGTCGACCTCGCTGGGTGGCGCCTGTTCGATCTCGGTGAGGTCGAGGGCGAGCCACTTGACGGCGTCGGGCTTGCCGCGGGGAACCAGGCCGCGCCGGTCGTCGCGATGCAGGCCGCGGGCCTCCTCATGGAGGTGCGTGAGGGCCCGGCGTGCCACCTCATCGGGGTCAGCCCGCTTCACGGTCCCACCGCGAACCTGGGCCTCGGCGTCGAGCTGGCGCTGGATCTGCTGGCGATCCTGCTCGTAGATGGCGTCGAACAGCTCGCGCTTATCGGCGGGCAGGGCGGCGAGGCGCCGACGGGCAGCCTCGGCGCGCTCCTGGGTTGGGCTCAGCCCTTCGAAGGGGTCGAGCCCACTCTGGGATTCGGCTGCGGCGGCGAGCAGGGTCTGCTGGGCCTCGAGGTACGCCAGCCAGGCGCGGTACGACACGAGCACGTCCTGGCGGTAGCGGGCCTCCTCGCGCTGGTCGATGCTGCTCATCGCTTCGCCTCCGGGATGGTCACAACAAGGCTCGACTCGTCGGTCGCGAGCGGCAGCTCGACACCCCAGGCCGGCATCCGAACCAGCAATGCGTCGTCGGGACGCACGTCGCGGGTCAGGGTGACCACACCCTGCGTGGTGGTGAGCCCTTCGGCGAGCACGTCGCCGAAGACGTTGACGAGCTGGACCCGCACGCCTCCGATGGGCTGGCGCAGGTCGGGGGTTGGGGTTGCGAAGCCGAGGGCCAGGCCGGTTGTTGGCGGCCGGTCAGTGGCGACGATGGTGACGGTGAGCGCGACGGGCACCCGCGCCGCCGGCAGTGGCAGGGGCGGAGGCAGCGCCGGGTCGAGGGCAGTCACGACGACCTGGCGAGTCGAGGGCTGCGCCCCACTGCCGACACTTACCGCCGTCAAGGTTGGAAGGACAGTGGGCTGTCTGCCTGCTCCGGGTTGTTGGGACTGAGGCGTCGCAGCCGGGCTGCCTGGGCTCGGTTCGGCGCTCGTCGTCGCATCGGTGAGGCGCCGGAGGTCGGAGGCGCGCACCCAGCCGGGGAGGATGCTGGCCTCGCTCTCGACACTCACCCACAGGCCGCTCACCGGCCCGCGCACAGCGACGCGCGTCTCCGGGGCAAGGGTGGCGAGGGCCGCTGCCCGCTCGTTCGGCTCGCGGCGTAGCACCGTCTCGCTGCTGATGATCGCCGGCCCGGCAGCAATGCTCTCCTGCGCTACTGCGCCACCCGCCGCCGAAGAAGCACTGCTGCCTCCGGCTGCGCCGCTCCCACTCGTCCCGGTAGCGCCGGCAGCAAGGGGCGCCGCAGTCGGTGTCGGCGTCGGCACGTTGGCCTGCTGGCGAATGATCGCCTCGAGCTTGCGAGCGAGCTCGCCTGCGAGCGGGGCGACGGCGAAGCGATAGCTGGTCTTTGCCTCGGTGAGGTGCAGTGGGAGGCCACCGTTGCGAGGGGCGACCCGAACGCCGAGCAGGCCGTCGGCTGGCGCGACCCACCGAAGGGCGGAGAGTGTGCCTCCAGGCGCGTAATCGTCGTTGCCGACGCTGGCCGATGTCGTCGTGGCCCAGAACAGCTCGACGACGGTATCCACGCCGGGGTCCAGGTCAAAGGTCGTGATGAGGTAACCAGCCCCGGCTTTGACCGGCACGAGCAGGTAGTCGTGATCGCCGCCGGGGCAGGCGTCGGGCCGTGGATCGGGGCAGGCGAAGGACAGGTCGTAGACGACGCCGACGGCGACGGCAGCCGCGGTCTCGAACGACCAGTTATTCTCCAGGGCATCGGGCTCAAGCTGGTTCTCGCCCTCAGCCGTCGGGCTCGGCGGAACAATTTCGCGGCGCACCTCGATGCGGTACTGCTCGCCGGCGGCGGGGCGGGGGTCTCGGTTCTCGACGCGCAGCACGACCGGGCCGGCGACTTCGGCTGGAAGGGTCAGGGAGAAGGCGCCGCTGGCGATGAGGGTTTCGCCCTGACGCGCCGCGAGCGCCAGGTCGAGGCCGCTGGTCGCGCGCACGGTGATCACCGTCTGGATCGATGCCTCCTGCGACAGGTCGAGCAGGTAGAAGTCCTGATCGGCCTCCGGCACGATGGTGAACGGCCCGCTCACCGCATCGAGGGGCAGGGCGCAGGCCCGTGCTGCCGCGTCGTTGGGTTCGCAGGTGTCAGGTTCCACAGCGGCCTGGACGGGCTGGTCTCCGCTCGGGCTCGCTGTCGCCGGCGGCGCCGGCGGAGGAGGCAACTCGGGCGCTGGGGCACTCGTGACCAGTGGCGTCACCACCACGGGCTCGCCGAGGATGGGTGTCGGCTCGAGTTGGGCGCCTGCCACCTGTGGCGAGATTGCGGTAAGCAGGGCTACAGCACCGGCGGTAAGCAGCAGGAGGAGCGGCAGATGCTTCATGGCAGGCGTCCTGTCTGAGCGGCGCGTGCAGGCGCAACGTCGGTTGATGTGGACTCCACCCAGCGTGTTTCAGGTCGCCCAGTGAGCGGATGTGCGGGGTGCTGAAAGGCGTGGCGGAAGCCAGTAGCGGTCTGAACCGAGCCGACATACTGCCAGTCCGCCCCGGTTGTCTGGTTCGGCATCGAGCCGACGCGAGCCACGGCGTAGGAAGCATGGAGATGGGTTGGCGGCAGCGGGGTCACCTGGACGCCGCCAACCTGGGGGCCAGGGGCGTTAGGGCTACCGGGAACCCCAGCCGAGTTCGGTGCCCCAGGAACGCCCGCGGGGCCGGCAGGGCTGGGGGCACCAGGGATGCCGGCGGGACCTGAAGTTCCAGCAGGTCCAGGGGCGCCAGCAGGGCCAGAAGCGCCAGCAGGGCCAGGCGCGCCAGCAAGGCCGAGAGTGCCGGCCGGACCAGCAATTCCAGCCGAGCCAGGCGCTCCAGGCAGGCCAGGCGCCCCAGGCAGGCCAGCAGGGCCATGGGTGCCGGCAGCGCCAGGAGCACCAGCAGGGCCAGCGGAGCCAGGAGCGCCAGCGAGGCCGGGGGCGCCGGCAGGACCAGACGTTCCTGGAGCGCCAGCAAAGCCGGCAGCGCTCGCAGCACCAGCCGGGCCGGGCACGCCGGCAGGGCCTGCCATTCCGGCGACACCTGGAGCACCCGCAACGCCAACTGAACCAGGGGTACCCGCGCTGCCTGAAGCGCCGCTGCTCCCCACAGCAAGTACCGGAGCTGCCATTGCCCCGCCGCTTCCCGCTGAACCGGAGCCACCTCGGGACGAGCTGCCGGCACGCGTGGAGCTGTACGCGGCGGTGTCGCGCTCCATCTGGAGCCGGGACGAGCGCCAGCCGTGGCGACTACGCTCACCCGCGTAGAGGCCCTCATAGACGGCGCCGTCGGTGTCGAGCCAGCCCATCGCCGCGGCTACTTCGCCGACAGCGCCCGCGCCAGGGAGCCGCCCGACCATCGCGCTCGTCGCGTAGGCTGTTCGCTGGAGGAAGGGCGCGTCCTTGGCCTGGGCAAAGGCCGTGCCTCCCGCCGCGGCCAGGCCGAGGTAGGCCGCCCCGCCCGTCGCCGCCCCGGCCACGGCCCCGGTCACCGCCGTAGTCGTCAGCTGGGCCGCCGTCTGGAGCGGCTGCGTGAACGACATCCCGGTGACGCTCAGCGCGGTCTGCTCGACGGTGCCGATGCTCTTCCAGAGCGTGGTGAACGCGAGGATGCAGAGGTAGCCCATCAGGAACAGCCCGCCGAAGGCCATGCCGGTGTACGCACCCGCATTGCCGAGCTGTGCGGCTGCGATCAGAGCGGCGCTCAACACGCCCATCACCAGGCTGGACATCCATGAGACGATCAGCACCGCGGCGGCCCGGCGCAGCACCGACGACACCGGCGAGGCCGTTTGCTGGAACCAGACGAAGATCAGCCCGATCGGCAGCGAAAGCCAGAGTATGGCCATACTCAGCGAGAAGACCAGGTGGATGAGGCTCTCCAGCACGGCGAGGAACGAAGGGATGACGCCCTGGAGCAGGCGGTTCATCCCGCGCTGCATGCCCTCGACCCAGCCGCGGCGCTCGACCGCGCTGTCGAGATCCCCGACGTAGCCGTCGTAGGCGTAGGCCGGCGGCTCGTTGTAGAAGCCGTCTGGGATGTCGCGGCTTGGGCCCCGGGCGTCGGGACAGTGGATATCGCCGGCGTCGGAGTACATCAGGGCCGCGGCGAGGGAGTCCATCGCAATGCCGGTAGTCGTCGTGCGGGCCAGGGTGCTGCCGCAGGGGTTGGCGGGATAGATCGCCGCCGGGGCGGGCATGTCCGAGCCGGGAGAGCCGAAGATCGCCCCCGGCGTCGCCTGGCTCATCTGGGTGAACAGCCGGGTCGAGACGTCGCTGCGCAGCTGCTCAGCCTGGCCGACGAGCTGGCCGGCGACGACGAGGATCACTGGCGTCATCACCGCCCAGATCACCACGTGGCGCAGATTGATAAAGCCCGTCTCGCCGGTGATAGGCACCAGCATAAAGAGGATGGCGGCCGTCATCAGGGCGGCCGTGGCGACTGGGATATAGACCGGCTGGATGAACGAGGTCAGCCACTGGTAGGCACCCGAGAAGGCGACGGTGACGAGCCAGGCCCGCAGCTGGTCGAACTGGTAGGCCAGCAGCAGCAGCCAGCGGTTGACGTTCCAGGCGATCGAGGCCACCAGGTAGTAGAAGCTGTACTCGGCGTTGTCCATGCATGCGCCCATATCAAGTGGCCCACAGGCCGCCAAGGCTGGGCGCGGCAAGGCAGCGTGGACGGCGAGGGACAGGAGCAGCAGCAGGGCGGCCCCGACCCGCAGGCGCCAGCGGAAGGCCATTCGGCTCATGGCGCATTCCTCCTATGCTGAACGAGCAGCATCACCCCGGCGGCGAGGGCAACCACCAGCACGGTTGCGAGCGGCACCCACCCGTTGCGGCGATCAGCCTGGGGCGGCGCCGGCTGGCCGACGCTTATCACGCCGCTGGCGGTGGCAGTGCTCGGGAGCGGGGCCGGAGTAGCCAGGAAAGCCGTGGGGAAGGGGAGCGAGTCTTCGACCACCGGTCCGCCCTCCTCCAGGCTGAGCATCGTGGCCGGGTCGGGCAGCACCAGCCCGTCGCGCTCGACCCGCAGGTTGAGGACGGCTGACCCACTCCCCTGGCCGAGGTCAAGGCGCACGCCCTGTGCGTCGTCGCCAAGCTGGTACAGGCGGGGCCCGCCGCGGGCCTGCCCTTCAACCGCGACTCGAACGCCGGTGGGTAGCCCGCTAAAACTCGCCGTGCCACTGGCATCGCTCACCGCGCGGGCAAGCTCCCGCCCCTCCTCGTCGCGGACGATGATGGTGATGCCCATCAGCGCCCGCCCGCTCGCGTCGTGCAGGGTGACCAGGAGCGTCTGCGCCTGTGCTGCAACTGGCGCCGGCGGGAAGAACCCGCTGGCCAGGAGCACGATGAGTAGGAGCGTCAAGGCGTGGCGCAAAAGAACAAGGAATCGCATCGGAACTCCTGATCAGCGCGCGGTACGGAAACCACGAATACGGGACTGGTAGTAGGCCGACGAGAAGACGTTGTGGTCAATGCGCACACCAAGCTCGGGGCTGGCGGCGTGAATGAGGTCCCACGTCCCGTCGCTATTCACGTCAGCGAGCAAGCCGACATGGTCGATGCGGCTAGTGCCGGCGATCGAGAAGAAGATCAGGTCGCCCGGCTGGAGCGCGCCGGCCGCGACAGGGCGCATCCCCGCGAACTGGGCGCGTGAGCCGTTAGGGATGCCGATGCCGATCTGGGCGTAGCTCCAGCTACAGAGGCCGCTACAGTCGAAGGTGGTGGGACCCTTGGAACCCCAGACGTAGGGCTTGCCGACCTGGGCCAGGGCCACCTGAACGAGCCAGTCGGCTCCAGGCGGTGGAGGCGGCCCGCCGACGAGGATGGGTTCGCCCCAGGCCCCCTCATTGCCCCAATCCGTGAGCGCCCCAGGGTCGCCGCAGGGCTGGCCGCCAGGCGGCACCCAGGTGGTCGCCGTCCACTGAACCGTGATGAACTGCGGGTCGAGATCCTGGAGCAGCGCGTTGCCGGTGGGCGTCGGCGAGGGCGTCGGCAGTACGACCGTCGGCTGTGGCGTCACGGCGGGGTCCAGCGTGGCCGTGGGGAACGGGTACGAGGCCGCCGGGTTGCCAATGAAGATCACCTCGACCGTCTCAGGCTCGCCGACCGGGGCCAGCACTGGCACGCGCACGGTGCTGGTGCCGGGTGGAATAGCCAGCGGTAGCTCGGGGTTGCCCGCGATCTCATGGGCCGTCCGCGAGTAGGCCCAGGTCGCGTCGGAGACGACGGCGCCACCCGGCGTCTTGACGGCGCGCAGGCGCACCCGGTCGGTGTAGTTAATCGGGATGGCGACCGTCGCCCGGTTGACCCATACGAGGTCAATGAAGTAGAGCTGGCGGGTACCGTCGGGGATGCCCGTTCGGCCAGTGATAATGGGACCAGACGCTGCGCTGACGGTGACGTGGAGCGGGCCGACCTCGACGCGCTGGCCGAGGATGTAGTTCCCACCCACGCGGGCGTAGGGCGTCGGCGAGGGGAAGGGCGGGCCAGCAGCGTCCGGGTACTCCTGCTCCCACTGCGCGAAATAGAGCGTCTCCTCCCAGTCGCCACCCTCGGAGATCGGGCGGGTGTGGAGGATGACCTCCTTGACCGGCCCGGCCGTGCCCCAGGGGCGTGGCGTCGGGCTGGGGCAGGCCCAGCGTGGCGCGCCGGCAGTCTCGAGGATGCCGGCCGTCCCACAGGCCAGGGTGAACAGGGTGAGCAGGAAGATGGCAGGGAGTATGAGGAGCTTCGGCATTTCTACCTCCCCGCCCTGGGCAGCACGGTGGTGAGGTCGAATGAGCGCACCTCGACCGTGTTGCCGCCCTCGATCCAGGCGACCCACACCGTCCCGGCATTGCGCGCCTGGGCCGTCACGAGGTCACCGGTAGCGCGGGCGCCGAGGATGAGCGGCACGCGCTGCCCAGGGGTCGCGTCGCGCCAGACGCCGCTGCCGGGGGTGGACCAGCGCAGGAAGTGGGTGTTGGGCGCCTGGTTGTTCCAGCCACCCTCGACGCAACAGGTGTAGAGGGCCGCCAGGCGTCCGCCAGACGGGTCATAGGCGGGGGCCGCAAAGGCGATGCGCTCGCTGGCCTCAGGAGCGGCGACCAGCTCCGGGGCGAGCCAGCTCTGGCCGGCGTCCTGCGAGGTCAGGGCGTAGGCGGCCCAACGGCTCGCGTCGGAGAAGACAAAGGTGATGCTGTCGGCTGCTGCCCCCTGGGTTCGATAGACGAGGGCGCGGGCGTGCCAGAGGCGCGGCCCGGCCTCGAACCTGGGGATGTTGAGCGTGTGGACCTGGGCCTGCCAGGGGTCGCTGGTACCGAGGGTCTTGGCGAAACTGACTGCCCGAGGCGGGGCGACCATCCTGGCATCAGGGCCAGTGAGGAAGAGCACCGTTGCCCGCTGGCTCCCGCCCTGCTCCGTGATGGCGATCGCGCCCTCGGTGAAGTACCAGACGCTGCCCGACAGCCGCTCCAGCGACCACACGCCAGCGGGGCTGCGCAGCGCGATGGCCGGCTGAATGCGGAGTGGCCCATCGTGACACCCGAGACCCGCCACGACCCAGCCGTCGGTAGTCGCGGCCACGTCGGTCACCTGGCGGCAGTCGGCGCCAATGCGCTGGGGCGCACCCCAGGTCATGCCGTAGTCGCGGCTCTCGGCCGCCCAGACGCCCGAGGGCGGGTCATTATCACGGAAGTCGGGGTCGCTCATCCCCCACACAGCGTGGATGGCGCCGTCACCGGTGATCGCCACTTGCACGGTACGGGTATAGCGACCGAGCGATGAGGCGCCGATATCTACCTGATGGGCCGGCGTCCATGTGCGTGTATGCGGGTTGAGTACGCTGACGAAGGCGCGCTCGGGGTTCGCGTTGCCCGACCAGACGGTGGCTGCCACAGCGGCCCAGCCCTCGGTGGGGTGTGCCGCGACATCGATGTTGAGGACGACCTCGGGGAGTTGGAGCGTGGTCTTCTGCCCGCTGCTGCTGCCGGCCCGGGTGTCAGCCATCGTCGGGTATGGCGGCGGTGGCGGCACGGGCGTGGGCCAGGAGGCCAACTCCTCGCCGGGGGCGGGTGGACAGCGTGGGTAGGGCGTGGTGGTGGGTAGGCGCGTGGGCGAGGGTACACCGGGAGGCAGACGAAAGCCGAGTGGTGTGGGTGTCAGCGGCACAGGCGGCGTGATCGTCACCGACGGGGGCGTTGGGTACGCTGGCCGGTTGGGCCAGCAGCCGCCCGCCTGCGCAGTTTGCCGCACCTCTGGGTAGGTGATCGCCGGGGCACAGCCCGCGAGCAAGCCTGTCGCGAGCAGGAGCGCCGAGAGGTAGGCCAGTCGCGTCCGTGGAGCAATCATGCGCAACCCTCGAGTGAGAAAATGTGTTCGAGGAGAGTGTAGGGCTGTGCATGGCTTGGGGGAACTGGACAAAAACAGGGCCAAAATCTCGGACGCATCACTAGACAAGACTCAGGACACGCAGTACAGCGTGCTGTGCAACCCATGGGCGGGATGACGTACAAGCAATCCCGCCCGCAACGCTAGACCCCTCCCTGCTCAAGGAGCTCGGCCACCCATGCGCGCGCGCCCTCGCGCCCCTGGCGACCAATCGTGTCGTAGATGCGGCCCCAGTACTTGTCGATGGTCCCGGGGGCTACGTTGAACTGATCGCACATCTCCTCACGCTGCCAGCCCAGATAGTCGTACACGGCGATCCGAGCTTCGCAGCGACGGATGCCACCCTCGCGACTCAGCAGGATGATCGCCGCATCTATCGAGAAATTTGGCTCCCCGGCGAGCCCGATACACCGTGCGAGGACGCTGGTCATCTCATCACTCCTCTCCATAGCATGTCCAGACAGGGCCGTCATCATAGGGAGCGGGGCCAGGGTTGAGAAGATGTGAAATGACCTCAAAACGCCCGTTCTAGCTGCTACGGGTAAAATTGAGGTCAAAGGACCTTGTGCAGTTGCCTACCACCCTACCTATACTTGACCAGAGCAAATGGCCGCTACCATTGCTCCGCTGCGCTGTAACTGACTAGAGAGACTTGACCATGACTTCCACAATCCGTGTCGTCGTCGCCGACGATCATCCGGTTCTGGTCGAGGGGATCAAGAACGTCCTGGAGGCGACGGCGTCCATCGCTATTGTCGGTGTCGCCGGTAGCTTCGAGGAGGTGCCAGGCTTGCTCAAAGCAGCAAGGCCCGATGTACTCATCCTCGACTTGACCGGCATGGGCGACTCAATGATGGGGCTGATGCAGCGGCTCGGGCGAGAGTTTTCGAACGTGGGGGTCATCATCTTTTCGACCCACCTGAGTTACGCGGCTGAGTTGATCGAACTCGGGGTGCGCGGCTACGTCACCAAGGCCGAGATGAGCAGTGACCTGGTCAGCACGGTGATCGCTGTTGCGCACGGCGATCTCGCGCTCTCGCCGCTCGTCGTCAAGCATCTTGATCAGACCCGCGCCGACACACCGTTGTCTCCGCGAGAGCATCTTGCAATCAAGCTGTATATCCAGGGATTGGAAACTGCTGACATTGCAATCGAGATGTGCATCAAGCCTCATTCCGTCCAGAATCTCTTCAACTCAATGTTCGAGAAAACCGGGTGCACCACCCGTAGACAATTGGTGACCTGGTATGTACGGATGCACGGCTCCTTGCTCGCATAATACGGATGCTGCCGTACTATATATATAAGTAATATATAGTCAAGAAAAGGCCAGCCAAGTCCGTAAGAGAACACAACAGTCCTGAATTGAGGTTAAATGACCTCTTTCATGTGGGTGAACGCCCGTGCTATACTGCCGTCCCGCTACTTACCCTACTGTTCCCAGTAGCGTAGCGGGACTGGAACCGCCGGTGGCACGGTCCTTTAACGAGGCAAAGACCGTGCAAGCCGACAAGGAGGCAGGTATGGACCGTAATCCGGAGCAAGACACGACACGGCCGCAGGAGCTCGCCGGAGAGGAATCCGTCGAGGCAACGGCGGCGCCGAGTTGGAAAGATGTAGGGAGACGTGTTGCTCGCACTGCCCCGCGGCTCCGCGAGGTCGCGATGCAGGCGCTCTTGCTGGCGCCGCTCCTGGGTCCACTGGCTGATGATTTCTGGGGTGGTGGCGGCTCGCGTGGCGGCTGCTAAGTGATCGCGTGGGTGTGGCTCAGCTTGGGCTGGGCCACACCCGTTTTCGCTAGCTTGTGCGAGAAGACAAGGGTAGCAGTGAGGAACGCATGTCTGGAATTTCCCCGTCAACAACGCTTGATTTCGACGCCGCCCTTGTGCAGTGGTCCAAGGAGTCAAAGATCCTGGCGCCGCCAAGCACCTGGCTTGCGTTGCTTGAGCGCCTCAGCGTAGCACTAGGAGGCTCTGAGCCGCTGGTGAAGCGATTTGTCTTCATCTGGAGTCGGCTCTACAGTGCGACGCTGCTACTCGACCATCTCCAGGATCAGGATGAGCTCGGCAGCTCCTGGCTGGCGGCGCAGCCCGTATCGCTGCAGTACCATCTAGCGTTCAGCGCGTATGCCTCGGCACAGTACGAACTCGCTGGGCTTGCTAACGATCTATCCCCTGCGGACGGCGCCCGCCTCCACGAGCTCTGGTCCAGCCTGGTGCTTCAGCTCGCAATCGGCCAATATCGCGATCTCACCCTTTCCTCTGGCTCGCTCGCGTATGATCAGCAGGCCCTTGATATCTACGAGGAGCTCGCTGGGCAGAAGACTGGCGCCGCGTTCGCCCTTGCCTTGGGCGGCTGCACCATTGTGGCGGGCGGCAACATAGAGCAGGTCGATGCAATCATGGATGCTGGCCAGATGATTGGGATGCTGCTTCAGTATCAGGACGATCTTCTCGACCGTGCTGAACAGAATATACAGCCGGGGGTTCTGACACTGGCGCGGGCAGTAGCTAGGCAGTTTGGCTCAGGGGCCAACGATCTGGCCATCTCCGTGCTCTGGAGCCTGCTCTACCGCCGCTACGCTCAAGGCGTCGGCTCAATCATTGCCGTACTGCCCCGTTCAGCCCAGGACATTATTGGCGAGCTAATGGTGACGATGTTTGGTTCAGTGCCGGACCTTCCGGCTGCGGCGGAGAACCACGCCGTCTGGTCTGCAGAGCGCACATGAGTCGTCCCACTAGCTTTCGTCTCGGTGCGCTGGCAGTGCTGCTCGTCATCCTGGGTGCGTCGCTCTTGCTCTGGCCGTTACCCAGCCTCGGCGCTAACTTTGACCTCCAGTCGGGAGTTGTGCTGGCGGTGCAGCCTGCGTCGTCGGCCGACAGCGCAGGGCTGCTCGTCGGCGATCGCGTCATCCAGATCTATGGCTACCCCTGGCTCGAGGTAAATACGCGGCTGCTCCTCCTGCCACTTCCCTGGCAAGAGGGAACACCGACGCCCGTGACGGTTGAGCGCGGTAGCACCACAAAGGAGCTGATCATCGAAAATGGCGTCCCCTCGTTGGCGCTTCAATTCGAGAAGATGGTCAGAGCCTTGATCGCCCTGGTCTGCTGGGGCACGGGCTTTCTGCTCGGCACATCGCCCCGTGCTGTGGACCTGGGGCTGCGCTGGACCGGTTGGTTCTGGGTGTGGATGGCCGGCGCGCTGAGTCTGTATCCGCTTACGCAGATCACCTCCTACGTGCTGACGGTGGCGGTGCTTTGGTTCCTATGCACCGTGCTCGCGCCCGTAGCCGTAGCCGTACAATGCTGGTATCCTCCGCGGCCAGCCAGCCTATCGGCGCAACGGCGCAGCCGCAGGCTCCTGCTGGGGGCCATCGGGATAGGGCAGTTCGTCGCGCTGTACGCCGCACTCGTGGCGCCCGCAACAACCGTGTTGTACGAGCAGTTTCTTGACTCGGTCCGGTTCGTTTTCCTGGTGAGCTTCGGGCTGAGCGCATTCCTGCTGTTCCGCGCCCACGCCAGCACGCCGGTCGCGCACATCCGCAGACAGATCAGGCTCATCGGCGCGGCATGCGTCCTGGCCTGCGCCTGGGCTGCGCTGCTCATCCTGGTACGCCTGGTCAGCTCCTCGTTAGAGGCGCTGGTGCCACCCGCCGCGTTCCCGCTCGGGGGCATTCTTATCCCGCTGTCCTACCTGGCGGGGGGCGTCGGCGCCGACCTGATGCGGCTGGATCAGGTCGTGCGCCGGGTGCTGCTCCACACGCTGACCATCCTCACTAGCCTGACGCTCCTCGTGGTCGGCGAGCAGAGTGGCCTCCTCGTCCTCACGCCTGCGCTGGTCGTCCTTGTTGCAGTGCTACTCTATGCCCCGCTCTATAGGTTGATCCAGCATCGCGTGGCACCGATCCCAGGTGAAGCGAGGCGCGACAAAGCACTGCGGGAAGCGGTCGAGCGACTGCGATCCTCGCTCGACGCCACATATCTGATCGACACGTTGGGTGCAGGCATTCGCGGGGCGTTCCTGTCCCCGCCGCTCGCGATCTACCACCGGATGGATCCAGAGAGCGACACACTCGCTCGGGTTGTCGATCAGCAGCTGAATGTGCCGCCGACGCTCGAGGCTGAGCTGGTTGAACGCTGGAAGCAGCATGGTGCCTTGATACTGCCTGCCGTGCAGGTGCAGCAGAGCTTCCAGCACGAGGCGCTACGCCCGAATACTGCATCCCTCGTGTTCCACTCCAGCATCGTAATGTGGGGTCTCATCTGCGACCAGAGCGGGAAGCTCCTGAGTATTGTGCTTTTCGGCCCACGGGGCGACGACGAGCCCTATCTGCAACAAAACCTGCGCGAGCTGGAGCAGCTGCTGGGCACGGCCACCCTGGCATTGACCAACAGCGCCAGCTACACCGCTCAGGTGGTGGCACGAGCAGAACTTCGCGAGCTACGAGCGCACGCGGAGCAGATCGAAGAGCAGACCAGGGCCGAGATCGCCGGTGAGATTCACGACAACGTGCTCAGCACCCAATTACGGCTCAACCGGGAGAACCTGGCCTCTCTGATCCAAGCCGTGACTAGCCCCGAGCTTCACGAGCGGCTGGCGGACGTCGCTGCGGGTGAGGAGACGATTGGGGACACCTTGCGGCTCGTGTGCGAGCAACTCAAGCCGACGGGTCAGGATGACCCCTTGGGCCTCGTTGTAAGCCTGCGTCTGCAAGCAAACTGGTTTCGGTCGAATTGGCGTGTGTCGGTTACTGTCCAGGTAGAACACGACCCTGTTCCCCTCACGCAGCAGCTCAACCGGGCGCTCGTGAAGATCGCGCAGGAGGCAGTGACCAACGCGGTTACGCACGGTCAGCCGACGAAGATCGTGGTTCACGCGTTATTCCCGACCGAGAAAGCGAGTCCTCTTGTGCTCACCATTGTGAACGATGGCCCGCGCTTATGGGAGCCGATCGAGCCGAGGCGCAATCACTGGGGCGTGCGCAATATGCGCGAGTACGCCGATGCCGTGGGAGCGACGATCCGGTGGGACCGGCCTGAGCAGGGCGGTGTGTGTGTCGTCGTCTCGGTGCCGCCTGAGGTGCTTGCCCACATCTCTGAAGAAGTGCAGGCATCCGATGAAGCTGCGCGAGCAGCGCAAGACGAATCGAGCGAGCAACAGCCTGGCAGGGCCCGTGCTGTAGGAAGGCCAGGTACGATAGCGGATTGAGGAGCCTAAACATGACAAATGTATCTCCAGCGACCACGGTCGTATCCATTCTCCGTGACTCAGCGGCTGCGCGGAGCGGCGCCTACTATGCATCAATGGTCGGCGTGCTGCTTGCGTGCTTCAAGCTGCCGTACGACCCGGAGAACCCCTTCGCGAAGCACGTTCACCCCCAGGCGTTCCCGGGTGTCGTGGCGATCACCGACCTGTTCACGCGCCTGCACCCTGAAGATCGAGCGGCCTGGACGCGCAAGCCCACGAGCGCCGATCTCGCCGACCTCGCTCGCGGTGCCGCTCTTGGCGCGGCGGCGAGTACGGCGGTGCTGGGGGCGGGCATGGCAAAGGGGTGGATGTCTGTGCCAGCCTGGGGCTGGGAGGAAGGCGTTGCACCAGATACGGTGCTGGCGTCTGTGGGTCTCACGGCAGCGCAGACCGCCGTCCTGGTCTTCAACGAGGAGGTCATCTTCCGCGGCTACGGGCTCGACACGCTGCGAGCGGCGTTTGGCCTTCCAACGGCGCTTGCGATCTCGGTGCCGCTGTTTGCACGCTACCACGGCCCTGGCTGGAAGCCGTTTCTCGGACTTAGCGCTGCGGGGCTACTCCTTGCGTTCCTGCGCTTGAAGACAGGCAATCTCTGGTTCGCTGCGGGCTTTCATTGGGGGTGGAACGTCACTCAGCTCTCGATCTTCGGGCCTGAGGACGGTGCGCCCTCGCTCCGACCACTCCACCTCCACGGACCTAAGGCGTGGGTCGGCCGCCCTGGTCAACCCGACCCTGGTTGGCTCCAGATACTCGCGACAATGCTGATGGCGGCGATTGCTGGTGCTGCGCTGAAGCCGCGAGTGTCTATGTGAGCCTGCTCCTATTGCAGGGGCGGCAGCGCAAGTCGCTGGAAACGCGCATTAGTGATCACAGGACCCTTTTCCGGGTACGGCCATCTGCCTCTACAACGTTGCCTGGGCTCCCCTGAGGCTCGACGCTTCACAGATACGCTGAAGCCGAACCGTATCATCGTGGTTGCACCTTTGGACCGGCGGGCGCCGCGACCGCGGAGCTCGACGCCCTTAAAGCACTGGCGGTTGCCACCCGCCAAAACGGGTCTCGACCAGGGCGGCCGCTGCCAGGGCGACATCGTCGCGCCAGGGCCGCGCCACCAGCTGCACGCCAATCGGTAGCCCATCCGGCGCGGTGCCCGCTCGCACGACCACGGCCGGCCAACTGGTGAGGCTGTAGGGCAGCGTGTAGGGGATGCCGCCGCCCGGTTCGCCGTGAGGTGCCGCGGGCCGCTCGGCGACTGGAGTCAGCACCAGGTCGTAGTCGGCCATCCAGGCAAGCAGCGTGCGCCGGAAGCGATCCCAGTGGAACATGTGTCGCTCGACCTCGTCGCTGCTCAGCTGCGCCGGGCCATCAGGGAGCCACTCGTCTGGCGCGATCGACTCGGGACGACGCCAGTACTGCCGCGTCAGCTCGTAGGCCTCCTCGATGCGCGGCGGCAGTGCTTCAACGACGTACGCACCGTGCTCGCTCAGCGCCTGGGCAGCAGCGCGACAGGTTGCTGCCGTCTCGGGCGTGGGCTGAGCCTCGGCGTGGTGGGTGTACCAGGCGACACGCAGCTCCGCCACCGCTACCGCCCGCCAGTCGCGCACCGGCACCGGGATCGCACTCGGGTCGCGCCCGTCGGATCCAGCCAGGATCGGTAGCGCCAGGGCCAGGTCCTCCACGAAACGGGCCATCGGGCCAATCGTGGTCCGCGGGTCGTTCAACGCACTGATGAAGGGGAAGTGGCCGGTGAGCGGCAGCAGACCGGTGGTGGGCTTGAGGCCAGCGATGCCGCAGTTGTGGGCCGGCTGGCGGATGCTTCCGCCCGAGTCCGAGCCCAGGCCCAGGGGCGAGCCGCCCGCGGCGATCAAGGCCGCCTCGCCGCTGCTACTGCCCGCCGGGCTGTGGGCCGGGTTGTAGGGATTGTTGGTGCGCCCATAGACGGCGTTCTCCACCAGGACGTTGGTCTTGCCGAGCAGAATGGCACCTGCTGCTCGCAGCCGTGCCACCACCGGTGCATCTGCGACGGGGATGCGCTCGCGAAATTGCGGCTCGCCGCCGGTGCAGGGCAGGCCCGCGGCGTCGATCCAGTCCTTCACTGTGAAGGGCACGCCGTGGAGCGGGCCGAGGGGCTCGCCACGAGCAACGGCGTCGTCGGCGGCGCGCGCGTGCGCCAGGGCCTGCTCGCCGCTTGATGCGACCAGGGCGTTGAGCTGCGGATTGACCTGCGCGATCCGCTCCAGGTGGGCCTCCAGCACCTCGACGGCCGAGCGCTCGCGGGCTGCGATCTGCTGTGCCAGGGCCGACGCCGAGGTGTAGACGAGTTGGCTCATGGGTGTGTAGCTCCTCCTTTGTGTGTCCTGGTCGTCAGCGCAACGCCTGACCATGCGCCCCCACCCCGCGCACGACCGAGCGGCCCCGCGGCGACGAGGGCGGTTTCGGCGGTGCGCGCTGCTATGAGGCAGTATCTTAGCCGAATAGTTGCCCCGGTGCATTCATCGCCAAGTGGGCGACACACCGAGTCCTGCGCGCCCAGCGCCGCGACGCTCAGCCCGCCCGCAGCGCCCGCAGCACGGCGCGCGGCGAGAGCCGCTGCCCGGCGAGCAGGGCGCCCGCCCGGAACAGCCGCGCCGCCAGCCAGAGGGCCAGCCCGGCGCTTGCCGCCAGGAGGGCGATGCTCGCCGCGATCTGCCAGGGCGCGATCGCTGTCAGGGCACCCGGATCATCATCGTGATCGGCGCCGTGAGCGGGAAGAGGCTCAAGCCCGTGGCGAGCAGGCTGTCCGGTCGCTCGACGACCGCGCTGAGGAACCAGAGCGGGATGATACACGGGAGCACCAGCAAGGCCACCAGTTGCGAGCCCTCGCGCATGTTCGTCACGGTAGCGCCCAGCGCCGCCAGCAGGCTCCCGTACACCAGGTAGCCCAGGGCGTAGTAGACCACGGCCAGGGCCACGGCGGCCCAGGGCGCCGTGGCCACCGCCCCGCTCGGCAGCTGCACCCCGCCGAGGCGCAGCAGCACCAGCCCAGCGGCGAGCCAGACGCCCACCTGCACCAGCCCGAGCAGCCCGAGGCCCACGACCTTGCCGGCCAGCAGCGGCAGCGGCCGCAGCGAGGTCAGCACGATCTCGATCGTGTGGTTCTCCTTCTCCTCGGTCACGCTCTGCAGCAGGAAGCTCGCCGCCGAGAAGATCGTCACATAGAGGATCATCGCAAAGGCGTAGGGCAGCCAGAAGGCCACCGGGCCCCGCTCCGCCGGGCCGCCCGCCGGCCCCGCCGGCCTCTCAGCCGCATCTTCAAGCGGCACAAGCTGCACGGCAGGCGGGGCGGAGAGCCGCTCGGCCACGGCGGGCTCGTCTCCGAGCAGGGCCGTGCGCAGCAGCGCCTCCATCGCCGCGCGGCCCTGCGGGCCGGTGCGGCCCTCGTTCACCCAGGCAACGGCGCCACCCGCCAGGTAGTCAGGGGAGAGCAGATAGTAACCCACGATGGCCCCCTCGCGCAGCGCCGCCTGTGCTGCGGCCTCGTCTGGGAAGGCGCGCAGGCTCACGCCCTCGCCTGCCTCTGCGCCCGCGAGCAGGCCGCTCTCGTCCATGTAGCCCACCGCCGTGCCCGTGCCAGGGGTTGGCACAGGCTGGGTGGCCGCTCCTGTGCTTGGGCTGCCGCGGCTGAACAGGAATACCAAACCGATGATCAGCGGCAGCAGGATGGTGGTCAGCAGAAAGCTGGGCCGGCGCACGTGGCGCACGAACTCGTGGCCGGCCACCAGGAAGGTCCGTCGCATCAGTCGCTCCTCTCACCGCGCGCCGAACGCGCGCAGGGTCTCGCGCACGCTCAGGCGCTTGCCATAGCGCAGCATCCCCGTGCGGAAGACCCGCGCCGCACCCCACACCGCCAGCCCCGCCGCTGCCGCCAGCAGACCCACGCTCAGGACGAACTGCCACGGCGGTACCGCGCCTGTCGCCAGGCGCAGCTGCATCGCCACCGGGGCCGAGAGCGGGAACAGGCTCAGCACGGTCGCAATCGGCCCGTCAGGCTCGGCGAGCAGCACCCCGCTCAGCATCAGGGGCAGAAAGGCCAGGAGCGAGGCCACCCCGGCGAACTGCTGGCCCTCCTGGGCCGAACTGACCACAGCGCTGATCGCCACCATCAGCCCCGCAAACACCAGGTAGCCCAGGGGCAGCAGCAGCACCGCCGGCAGGAGCGCGCTCCAGGGCAGCGGCACCGCGCGCACGGGCGCGATGAAGGCACCTGCAACGGCCCAGGCGACCCCGGCGCTGACGGCCCAGACTAGGGCGATCGTCAGCCCGAGCAGCCCGAGGCCGAGGGTCTTGCCGCCGATGAGCGCGGCGGGCGCGACCGAGGTCGTGACGATCTCCATGGTGCGGTTCTCCTTCTCTTCGACGAGGGCCTGGAGCAGGTAGCTAGCCGAGGAGAAGACTGTCACCACGAAGATCAGGCTGCCGAGGATGGCGACGGCGCCGCGGCCGATCGGGAGCTGAGGGTCGATCGTCGCGCCCGCCGGGGTGCGCGCCGCCACCTCGCCGAGGGGGTCGAGGGCGCGGGCTGCGACCTCGGCTGACGCGCCCGACCGCGCCAGCATCCCGCGGTCCAGCGCCGCCCGCAGCGTCGTGCGGCCGTCCGACGAGAGCCGCTCGGGGCCGTAGACGGCGAGCGCGCCGGTGGCCTCGTAGTCGGCGGGGATCACGGCGAAGGCGTCCACCGCGCCGGCGTCCAGGGCGGCCCGCGCCGCGGCCTCGTCGGGGAAGGGCCGCAGCGGCACGAAGCTGTTCTCGCCCGCCGCGGCCGCGGGGATGGTTACGCCGTCCAGGATGCCGCTCTGGTCGACGTAGCCGATCGCCGCCTCGGGGCGGAGGGTGTTGGCCAGCACCAGGATCAGCAGCGCCACGCCGCCGATCACCAGGAGCGGCAGGCCGAAGGTGGCCAGCAGGAAGCCGCGGCGGCGGGCGTGGCGGACGTACTCGTGCCTGGCGATCCAGAGCAGGCGCGTCATCGGCCCACCTCCCGCACCCGCCCGCCCCCGGCCACCTGGACAAAGATCTCGTCCAGCGTCGGCAGGGCGACGGCAAAGCGCTCGACGGCGTAGGCGGGCTGGGCCGCCAGGGCGCGGAAGACCTCCTGCGGCGTCGCCCCGTCCTCCAGGCGCAGCTGCAGGGTGCCGTTCTCGCCTTGGGGCTCGACCGCGGTCACGCCGGGCAGCCGCTCCAGGCGGCCGTGGCCCTCCACGAGCACGGCGTTGGCGGCGAACTGCCGCCGCACCTCGTTCACGGTGCCATAGAGCACCACCTCGCCGCGGCTGATCATCACCAGGCGCTCGGCCAACTCCTCCACCAGGTGCATCTGGTGGGTGGACATGATCACGGTCTTGCCCTGGGCGGCGAGCTCGTACAGCACGTCCTTGATCAGCCGGGTGTTGACCGGGTCGAGGGCGGCGAAGGGCTCGTCGACGATCAGCAGGTCGGGCTCGTGGACGAGGGCGGCGATGAACTGGGCCTTCTGCTGCATGCCGCGGCTGAGGTCGCCGACCTTCTTGGCGGTGTGGTTGGCCAGGTCGAAGCGCTCGAGCCAGCCGGCGAGGCGGCGGTGGGACTCGGGGGCGCTCAGCCCCTTGAGGCCGGCGAGGTAGACCAGGCAGTCGAGCAGGTTGAGGTTGCGGTAGAGGCCGCGCTCCTCGGGGAGGTAGCCGACGCGGTCGCGGGCCTGCGCGCCGGGCGACTTGCCGAAGAGCGCGATCGTTCCCCGGTCGGGCCTGAAGATATCGAGCGCCATGCGAATGGTCGTGGTCTTGCCGGCGCCATTGGGTCCGAGCAGTGCGAAGATCTCGCCCTGGCCGACGCGAAAGCTCACGTCGCGCACGGCGACGGTCTGGGCGAATGACTTCGCCACCTGGTCGATGATCAGAGGGTCCATTGGTCAGTCCTCCTGGGTGGCCCGCACGCGCGCGTGTGCGGCAAGCGGCGCCTCGTCGACGAAACGCCCCGCCCGTGGGCAGTATCGCTGTTCGGCGTCACAGGCGAATGGCAGAGCTGTGACAGAACTGTTGAGCTCGCGCACGCGCCGGATCGGCCGAGCCCCGCAGCGCACGGTCCCCGACGGCCCGCGTCGCCGCCGCCCTACGGTGAGTGCGGCTGGACGAAGAGCTCCTGCACCGCCGCGCTCACCGCCTGCGCGTGATCCGCCCTGGTCACCACGGTTAGGTGATCCGCCCCCACAACCTCCCGGTGCTCCCAGCGGGGCGAGCGCGCGGCCAGCTGCGCGTGCTGCGCGGTGAACGCCGCCCGCTGCCGCTCGTCGAAGGAGCTGTCGGCCTCGCTGGCGCTCAGCACAATGAGCGGCGTGACGAGCGGCACGTCGGACAGGGCCACGGCGTCCGCCGCGCGGTTGCCCAGCTCCCACTCCGCCTGTGCGCCCCGCAGCTGCCGGTACGACAGGCCGAGCGCCGCGCTCTCGTCCCGCTGTCGTGGCGGTAGGTCCTGCAACAGCTCCGTGTTCGCGCTACTCCAGCGCTGGATGCCCAGCCGCCCGACGAGGCCGTACAGCCCAATCACCCCTTCGTACGTGGCCAACTCCTCGTCCGCATAGATCCCGGCCTGCGTCACGTCGCGCGGGTCCACCAGCACCACGCCCGTCACCTCGTCCGGGTGGCCGCGGCAAAGAGCCGGCTCAGGAGCCCGCCCATCGAGTGACCGACGAGCAGGTAGGAACCCTCCACGCCTAGCGCGTGCAGGCCGCGCCGCAAGTCGTCCACCAGCTGCCCCGGCTCCTGGCCTGGCGGCCCGGGGTCGCTCCAGCCCATGCCGGGCCGGTCGTAGGCGATGACGCGGGTGTGGGCGGCGAGGGCCGGCTGGAGCCAGCTTCACTGGGCCGACAGCCCCATGCCGCCGTGCTCCAGGATCACGGCCGGCAGCCCGCGATCATCGCCGGCGACGTGGAGGTGGAGCTGGTAGCCGCCGACGTCGACGAGCTGGCCTGGCGGCGGGAAGGCGCGCCGGTCACGGGCGGTGATCAGCTCCTCGAGCGCCACGGCACCGAGCACGAGGACCAGGATGAGGGCGAGGGCGGCAGCTACACGCGGCTGAGCCAGTACACTGCCCCCCGACGTCGGCGTGCGGCGGTGACGGGTGTAGCCATCTGTGGTGCTCCTTTCGTCGTCTTGGCCCTCAGAACTTCATTGCGGTCAACCAGGCCGTAAGGTTTTCTGCGCGGGTTTTGAAGTCATCACACGCTTCCTCATAAGCCCCCGTCCGATACTCGCCTGCGATGTTGCCGTCCAAGATGAAAAGCACGCGCTCACTCTTCGCCGCCACGCTGACATCATGAGTGACCAACAAGATCGTCGTGCCCGTCCGATGGATCTCACCAAACAGCTGGAGCATTTCGTTGGCAGCGGTCGAGTTTAAGGCGCCGGTCGGCTCGTCGCCGAAGATGATGTGTGGGTCACTCATCAGGGCCCGGCAGATGCCTACCCGCTGGAGTTGGCCTCCCGAAGCCTGGGTGATATCGCGCGTCTCCAGGCCCGCGATCCCCACCTGTTCCATCAGCTTGCGCGCTTTGGCAGTAAGCTCCCTGGTGTTCTTCCGCCCATCGCGGATTGACGGCAGCATGATATTGTCGAGCACATTCAGGTTTCTCAGGAGGGTCGGCTGCTGGAAGACAAAACCCATCTTGCTCCGGCGGATATCGGCCAGCTCATCGTCGCTGAGGCGCGTGAGATCGCCGCCGTCAAACAGCACGGTTCCACTATCAACCCGATCCATCCCGCTTAAGGCAAACATCAGCGTTGATTTGCCTGAGCCCGAAGGCCCCATGACGGCCACGAACTCACCCTGGTGAATCTCAACCGAGACCCCATCGAGCACATTCCGCTGCTCGTCGCCCGCGCCAAACGCCTTGACAATATGCTCGGCCACGATGATCTTCGTCATAGGTTATTCCTTAATGTGTTCGGCAATGCTGATATGTCCTGCGTCCAGGGTGCCAACGATGGTGGCGCTCAGCGCCACGAGCCCCATCATGAGCGGACTCAGCAGGTAGGCGAAGAGCGGGTTGATGGCGAAGGCAAAGGACGTTGCGCCAGCCGAGGCGATAACTACCCCGACCAGCGCCTCGCCGAGCGTATTGGCCAGCAGCGTGCCGAGGACCACGCCAAGCAGCAGCACGCACACCGAACGGGCCACATACTGCGCCTTGATATCGGCATTGGTAAAGCCGAACGCTTTCATGACCGCAATAGCATACCGGTCTTTGATCACCAGCATGCGCATAAATAACAGGGTGATTAAGAGCGTGATGATCAGTGCGACCACAATGGCGGCAACGGAGGCCTGCCCAATCGCAGCGATCGTCGACCCGAAGGTCTGCTCAATATAAGCCTCCATACCTGTAACCTTCGCAAAAGCAAAGCTAGCGCTATATTCCGCAGTCTTGGTCTCAATCAGGGCTGGATCCCGCAGTGCGGCATTGATCACTATCCACATGGTGTCCGCCTCATCGGCGGCGAACGTTGCTTTTGCCGTCTTGCCGCCATTGGTCACATCGGAATAGATGCCGCACAGCGTGAGGAGCAGCGGCTGTCCTGCAACCGTCAAGACCACGCTATCGCCAATGGCTTTGCCCAGCTCGTCGGCATGCAATACCGACAGCGCAAGCTCATCTTCTGCGGCAGGCGCCCTGCCGGCGACATAGCTGATCGGGAACACCCCATGGTCGCCTAGCTCGACGGTCATCCGCTGCTCCGAGCCGTCATCCAGCGTGGTCCGGAAGGCTTTCGTGGTGAGCACGACGTGGGTCGCGATGGCGTCATCTTGCGCCATCGCCAGGGCAATCGCGGCGGCTTTTTCGCCAATCTGGTCAGTCTGTTGAATGTCAATGCGGAGATCGCTGTCGCCGATGCCCATATAGGCGATGAAGCCCTTTGAGGAGATCGTGTGGTAGAGATTCTGCGGGACAATGATGATAAACACCGCCAGCACCAGCACCGCAAGCTTGGTGGCATAGAGCTTTTTCCTGGTCAGGACATCGCGCACGCCCAGAAACACGTTCGTACTGAGCAAGCGGTTCTGGCTCAACTGGAAATGCCGTAGTCCGGCTGATTGTTCCTGAGCCATGCCGAAGCGGATCGCCTCGGCCGGGGAGATCTTGCGAAAGCTGTTCAGCACGCCGTTCACATAGGCCATGATCGCCAGGAACACCAGGAGCACGCCGAGCATACCGAAGAGCGGGGCCAGCGCAGCGTTGGCGCTTTCGCCCATGTACAGCCGGATATTTTCGAGCAGCGCGTCCCTGAAGATGAACGAGAGGGCAAAGCCGAGCAGGCTGCCCGCTGCCGCAATCGCCGCGTAGGTTGCCAGGTAGATCGTTTTGATGTCAGCAACCCGCAGGCCGATGGCTTTCATCACCCCGATTTCGCGGTAGTCATCCTCGATTTTCGCCAGCAGCGTGAAGCGAATACACAAGAGCGAAATGGCCATCACCAGTGCGCTGATCAGGAGGATCACCGCGATCATCAGCCCGTCAGAAAGCCCGTTGAGCATGCGGAAGAGCGGATAGGTGAGCGTCGGGCCATTGGCATCAAGGTCTGCAGTGGTGTAGGCGGTTTCAAATGCGCCAAGGGTGGCCAGGTCTTGTAACCTGAACTGGATCAGGTATTCGATGCTGCCAAACTCCCTGAGCTGCGCAAAGTCATTGTGACTCACCAGAAACCGCTTTGATGAGGAGAGCAACGAGTTCATCTGTGAGTCACGGAGCCATCCGGCAACCGTAAACGCTTTGCCGGCCACCTCAACGATGTCGCCGATCCTGGCGGTGCCGTCCTGCATATAGCTGATGGGAACATACATCTCTCCATCGGACGCATGAATAATGTTCCCATCAAGATCGAGCAGGAAATCAAATACTTCGCTCTGGACCGCGAAGCCGTTATCCTGCACGCTCCCCGCGAGCGAACCTTCGGACACCTTGATCTGTGTGCCGTCAACGTTGAGGAACTCAAGCACCTGAAATTCAGCGACGGCATCGTTTTGTGCCACAAATGCCTCCAGGCGCGGCAGATCCAGCTCGCCTACATGCATCTGCATGAAATGCGGCGTTTTCGCTCGGGTCATCAGCGTATCGATTGCCCCCGTAAGGTTGACGACGAGGATGGCCGCCAATGCAACGAGCAAAGCCGCCGCGGCAACAAACAGCATCGTCGTAAGCGTCACCGCTTTACGCTTGAGCATATCGTTGCGGATGGCCCGGTAATACATCTGTTACCTTTGCTTTTTTAGGCGCGCTACGCCAACCGCTTTCAGGCGCCAGCGAACGAGCGGTCAAGCACGGCTATAGAGCGGGCCGCCAACGTTCCGGCGCTGGCTACGGGCCCTCCCCGCTCAGCGCCCGGTCTTCAGCATGGAAGACGGTTATCGCATCGCCCGTGTCCTGGATCAGGGCAGCGGCGTCAATGCGGAGCAGCCAGAGGGCGACCAGGATATCGCCGATGGCCCCGCCGGCGTTGAGTGCGACAATCGCGATGATCGGCAGCACGGCGGCCTCGGGGAGCAGCGCCACCAGGAGGAGGCCGCCAAGGGTGATGACGAGCAGGGGCGCAAGGGCGACGACGAGGTGCTGATTGCGGGGGAGGTACCAGCTGGGCGCCGCCGCGTAGGCGTACAGGCCCTTGAAGCCGAACGTCGGACGGTCGCCGGTGAAGTGCCAAAACATCAAGCCGTGGAGCCCCTCGTGGAGCACGACCATCATGGCCAACACGATGAGGGCGAGGAGCAGGAAGCGCAGCAGATCAGCGAGCCCACCGATCGTCACGTTGAGCTCGAGCAGGTCAGGGCGTAGCAGCGGGAGCACCCACAGCATGATGCCGGCGGAAAGCCCGCCGAGCAGGATTGAACCCAGCGCGAGGGCGGCCACTACCAGCGGCTGCTTCGAAAGATCCAACGTTCCCTGCCGCTGATAGGGCGGTGGTAGTGTTTGTGTTGCGTTCAAACTGCAAATCTCAATAGCGTCTCGTCCATCCAGGCTCTTTCCTGTCAATGCTCTGACGCCTGCCCACCGAGGCGTATGTGCAGAGTCTAGCGATCGCTCCGGCAGCTGTCATGCGCGGATCCGCGTATTGCCGCGCCCAGGATCGGGCCGTACGTCGACGCCGTGCCGTCTGCGCTTCGGCAGGGGGGACAGTCGCTAGCCGGCGTCCTGCGCCAGGGTGCGCTCGCGCGCCACCACCACCAGAGTCAGGTCATCCGCTTGCGGCGCGTCGCCGACGAACCCGGCGACGGCGTCGAGGATGCCCTGGCTGACCTGCTCTGCTGAGCCCCGAGCCCGCCCCTCTGCCGCTGCGAGCAGGCCATCCATGCCAAAGGGTGCTGCGACCACATCTTCCGCCTCCGTCACGCCGTCGGTGTAGAGCACCAGCAGGTCGCCCGACTCCAGCACCACCTCGCACATCGTCCAGGCCAGATCTGCCTCGATCCCGAGCGGGATGCCCGTGCGGGTCAGGAGCTCCGGCGCCGGCCCGCCGCCGTGGCGCAGCAGCAGCGGCGGGTTGTGGCCCGCGTTGCCGAAGCAGAGCCGGCCGGTGGCCGGCTCCAGCACGCCGTAGAACAGCGTGACGAACATCTGGCTATCGGTCTCGGCGATCAGGCGCCGGTTGACGGCGGCGAGCAGCCGGTCCGGCCGATCCGCGTGCTCAGGGGCGTAGGTGCGCAGCAGCGTCCGGCAGAGAGTCATGATCAGGGCCGCTCCCGTCCCCTTGTCGGCCACGTCGGCGATCAGCAGGCCGAGCCGCGCACCGGGCAGTGGGATCAGGTCGTAGAAGTCGCCCGAGGTTTCGCGGGCCGGGCGCAGGGCGGCGCTGATCTGCCAGCCTGGGAGGGCCGGGAGGGCGCGGGGGAGCAGGCTCTGCTGGATCTGGCCCGCCACGGCGAGCTCCTGAGCCATGCGCTGGCGGGCGAGGTCCTGGGCGTGCAGCTCGGCCTGGCGGAGCGCCGCGGCGACCTGGGCCGCGAGGGACTGCAGCGCGGGCAGCACCGCATCGGGCGCGCCGACCGTCTCGGCGAGCACGAGTGCCACGCCGCCGCTGACCTCCGGCGCGGCCTGGCCCAGCGGTGCGACGGCGAGGGCCCCGGGCAAGGGGTCGGTGTCCCACGGCAGGTGGCTGCCGATGCCGAAGATCCGCGGCCCTTGGAGGCGGCCAATGTCCGCCCAGGCCGCATCGGGCAGGGCCGGCGCATCGGCGGGGGCGCGCAGAAGCGGCTGGCCGGCCACGCGGATCTCGATGGCGCGGTGCCGGAACATCGGCGGTACGTGCGCGGCCAGGACCGCCGGGAGCGCGGAGGCGTCCGGCGGGGCAGACAGGAGCGCGCGGCCGAGCTGCTCGAGCTGCTCAAGCTCGCGCGAGCGCTGCGCGCGTTGCTCCACCGCCTGGCTGAGGCGGTGGGCGAGCCGGCTCACGAGCAGGGCGCCGAGGAGGAGGACCAGGTAGGCCCCGGGGCCTACCTGCGCGTAGATGACGGCCGCCAGCACGGCGAAGGCGTCCGGCAGCACGGTGAACGCAGCAAAGCGCAGGTAGCGCCGCAGCGCCGGCCCGTGGGTCGTACCCATGCCAAGGCGGTGGGCGCCGACGATGACCACGGCAAGCCAGAGCCAGCGCACCGCCGCGACCGCCCCGACGACGATGAGGGCCAGGAGCGCGCCGCCGGGCCAGGGCGCCGGCGGGTGAGCGCCGCCGAGGCGCTGGTAGAGCGCCAGGCCGATCAGCGCGCCGAGCACGTAGACGCCGATGTTCTGGAGGTAGTTCCGGATCAGGTTGAGGCGGCCCGTGGTCGCGTGCTGCGCGCGCCACTGCGACGTATACGAGACCGTCACGCTGAGCAGGTAGACCCAGAGCGCCGTGGGGCCGAAGAGCAGCGTGGCGGAGAGGTGGGCGAGGCTGCTCAGCGTGGAGCTGGCGCTGTCGGCGCCGCCGCCCTCTCGCTCGATAATCCAGTGGAAGGGGGCGCGGCTGAGCAGCACGCTGAAGGCGAGGGCGGCGAGCAGCGGCGCCCAGGCGTCGCGGGCGACGGCGAGATCAGTTGCTGCCAGCAGCCATAGCACCCCTCCCAGGCATGCGGGGAGGGCGAGGAGGATGCCGACGAACTCGCCGACGAGATGGCGCTGCTCCAGCGCGTCCTGCGTCTCAAGCACTTCCCGCATGTGGTTCATCGCCCCCTGAACCTGCCCCAGGAAGCGCCGGATAGGGCTGAACCGTGGTATCGCGGGCTCCTTTCCGCCGTGTCGGCAACCCAAGGCCGCGTCGCCATGACCAGTTTACGCGAACGGGTCGTGCAGCGCCTGCGCGGAAACGCGTATTGCGCTGCGGTTGCAGCTGCTGCGGTTGCAGCTACGCACCCGGCTACGCGCTTTTTCGTATGCGCGCCACCGGCAGCCGCGCTATGCTGGTCCCACGAACGGTCGCTGACCGGTCGGCCGACGATGGGTCGAGGGGGAAGGGAGATCGGACCGGAACATCAGGGCGGTGCCCCGGCGCGCAGCGTCAGGGCACCGTTGTACCACAGGATCAGCTATGACCAGCCTCACCTTGCCCCCCGACCGTCAGCGATTCCGCCTTCGCGTGCGCGGGCAGCTGCCGCCCGACTGGGGCGACTGGTTCGACGGCTTCAGTCTGGCGTACACCCCTGACGGCGCCACGCTGCTCACCAGCCCGCCGATCGACCAGGCCGCCCTGCACGGCGCGCTGGCGACGATCCGCGATCTCGGGCTGTATCTCGAGGCCGTCATCCCTGTGACGCCAGATTCGCCCGGCTCATACCCTGCGAAGCGGTGACGCGATGTGGTATGCTGAAGCGAAACCGGGTGCCCGCTCACTCCATCGCAGCCTCCCAGCAGCTTTCCAGCGGCGCGGAGGGCATTGTGTACGAACGGATCAGGGCGCCGGCCGCGGCGCTCGACACCATTCTTCAGGCCAAGCTTCACATCCCCACCATCCCCACCGGCTACGTGGCCCGCCCGCGGCTGCTGGCCCAACTCGACGGCGCCCACCAGGCCCGTCTGAGCCTCATTACCGCCCCGGCCGGCTCCGGCAAGACCACCCTGGCGAGTAGCTGGGCACGCGCGCAGGCCGACACGGTTGCCTGGCTGGAGCTTGACCCTGCCGACAATGACCCGGTCCGCTTCTGGTCATACCTGCTCCACGCCCTGCACGGCCCCGAGCCGGCTGGGGTCGCGCCGCTGCTGTCCGCCCTGCGTGCTCCGCAGCCCCCACCGCTGGAGGCCACCCTCGCCGCCCTGCTCAACGTCCTTGCGGCCCGTCCTGCGCCCCTGGCGATCGTGCTCGACGACTACCACGTGATCGAGGCGCCGGCTATCCACCGGGTCATCACCTGGTTGATCGACCGCCTGCCGCCCCAGGCGCACCTGCTGATCGTCAGCCGCGCCGACCCGCCGCTGCCGCTCGGCCGCTGGCGTGCCCGCGGTCAGCTCTGTGAGCTGCGGGTCCACGATTTGCGCTTTACCCACGAGGAGGCCGCCGCATTTCTGATCGGCACCATGGGCCTGCCCCTGGGGATGGATGCGGTGGCCGCCCTTGACGCCCGTGTGGAGGGTTGGGCCGCCGGCTTGCAGCTAGCCGCCCTGGCCATACGTGGCAGCGCCGACCCGGCTGCCCGGATCGCCGCCTTCAGTGGGCGGCACGAATATGTGCTGGCCTACCTCGTGGACGACGTGCTCGCCGGCCAGCTGGCGTACGTGCAAGAATTCCTGCTGCGCACGGCCATTCTCGATCGGCTGAGCGCGCCGCTCTGTGACGCCGTGCTTGGGGTGGGCAACGGGGACGCCGCGATTCCCACCTCGCGCTTCATCCTCGACTACCTGCGCGAGAGCAACCTGTTCCTCGTGCCCCTCGACGACGAGGGCGGCTGGTTCCGCTACCACCACCTGTTCCGCGACGTCCTGCGCCACCGCCTGCGCCAGACCGACCCGCCCTGCGTGCCGGAGCTGCACCGCCGCGCCGCCGGCTGGTACGCCGCACAGGGGCTGCTCGACGCGGCCATCCCGCACGCCCTCGCCGCCGGCGACCACCTAGGCGCCGTGCGCTGGATCGAGCAGGCTGTCGACGAGGCGCTGCATGGCGGCAACATTGCCCCGCTGCGCGGCTGGCTCGCCGCGCTCCCCGCGGCGCTCGTCGGGGCGCGCCCACGGCTCGCAGTGGGCCAGCTCTGGCTGCGCTTCATCCTCGGCCAGAACGAGCTGATCCCGTCCGGGATCGACGCGCTCGCGGAGTCGCTCGCCGCAGAGCCGGACGGCGACGCCGTGCGCTCGGTCGAGGAGCAGTCCTGGCTGCGCGCCGAGCTCGCGGCCCTCCGCGCCCAGCGGGCACTCCATCTGGGCGACCTCTCCGAGACGCTGGCGCAGTGCCGCGCCGGTCTGGCCGTCGCGCCCGCCGGCGCGCTGCGCACCCGCGGTGCCCTGGAGCTGCTGCAGGGGACGGCGGTGCGCAATGCGGGCGACCTCGCGGCGGCCGCGACCCACTTCCATACGGCGCGCGACCTGGCGGAGCAGGGGGGCGGAGAGTTGCTCTTGCTCTACGTTTCCAACAACCTCGCCGACCTGGCTGAGCTGCGCGGGCAGCTGAGCGTGATGGCCACCGAGCACGCGCGCATGCGTCGCCTGAGCGTCGACGCGTCCGGACAGCCACTGCCCCTGGCCGGGATGGCGCTGATCGGTATGGGCAAGGTCGCCCGCGAGCGGAACGATCTGGAAGCTGCGGCGGCGCTGCTCGCCGAAGGAATCGACCTCGGGCGACGCAGCGCGATCAGCGGGATCGTCATCGACGGCCTGCTCGTCCTGGCCCTGGTGCGCGTGGCTCAGGGGAACGTGGCCGGAGCCCGAGCGCACCTGGACGAGGCCACAACCCTGGCCGAGCGCTGGCACCCGGCCACGATCGGCGTGCGCGTGGCCGCGTTTCGGGCGCGGCTGGCCCTCGCCGCAGGGCGCCTGAAGGAGGCGGCGCGCTGGGCCGTAGGGGCCTCGGCGCGGGTCGCTGCGCCATCCAGCGAGCTGGGCGAGATTGAGCAGCTGACGCTGGCGCGGGTCTGGCTAGCGCAGGGCCGCGCTGCCGAGGCCCTGGGCCTGCTCGCGCGTCTGGCGCAGGCTGCGCGGCGGAGTGCTCGGCACGGACGGTTAGCAGAGATCCTGGCGCTCCACGCCCTGGCCCAGCAAGCGGTCGGAGACGGCACGAGCGCGGCGGAGACGCTTGCTGAGGCACTCGCCCTGGGGCAGCCTGAGGGCTACGTGCGGATCTTCGCCGACGAGGGCGTGGCGATGGGCCGCCTGGTGCTGTGCGTGGCGGCTCAGGTCAGCAGCGGGCAGGCCCGCGGGCTGCGGGCGGACTACCTGGCGGTGGTGCAGGAGGCGTGCGCGGAGCCGCATGGTTTGGGCACGCCCAGATCCTCACATGACCAGCTGGTCGAACCGCTGAGCGCGCGCGAGCAGGAGGTGCTGGCCCTGATCGCCGCCGGCTGCTCGAACCAGGAGATCGCCGATCGCCTGATCATCTCGGTGGCCACCGTACGCAAGCACGTTGAGAACATCCACGGTAAGCTTGGGGTGCAGAGCCGCACCCAGGCCGCCGCGCGCGCGCGTGAGCTCGGCCTGGCATAGTTTGACGAGATGGGGCGCGGCTCGGGAGTCATCATAGGTGTGGGCGTCTCCGTCACCTGCCGCGCCCGGTAGATCAGCCGGGAAGGACCAGCAGGTTCCAGTACCACAGCACCCCGATGACTCCTCCTGCAAGGAGGGTCAGCCCGGCGTACTGGAGCCGCCCTGCCAGCCCCCAGTAGGGCGTCCACCCGTTACCGACACCCAGCCAGGCGAGACCGGTCGTGAGCAGCAGCGCGGCGGCGGCGACGGTCAGCGCCCACGGCAGCAAGAGCAGGATCGACAGCATGGGCGTAGGGCCGAAGAAGATGCGCGGCACCCCATAGGTCGGATCGCTATCCGCAAGGATCGCCACGAACACCACCACGAACGCGAACAGCAGCAAGCCAAACCCGGCGGCGAGCAGCCGGGCAGCGCTGGCCGGCGCGGGCTGGCGTTGCCGACGGCGTAGCCCCGCGACCAGCCAGCCTATGCTCGACAGCGTGAAGAGCAGTAACCCACCGAGGAGGGTGAGCACAGTCACCGGCGTCGTGGCATACCACGGCGCCCGCAGGGCCGTAACCGCAGTGAGTGTATCGAAGGCCGGGTTGCCGTCCAGCGCCAGACCGTATCCCGTGCCCTCCACCGGGAAGAAGGCCAGATACTCCACGCGCTCCCGGTGGCGGTAGAGTGCCGGTTCCACCTCTATGTACGGCTCCGTCTTCCCCTCGACCATCAGCAGCAGCTCGCCGTCGGGGGCCGCGCGCACGTGGGCGGCCTCGAGCAGGCGCAGTACTTTGCCGCCGCCGCGCTGCTCGGCGCGCGCCAGGTGGTACTCGCCCACGTACGGCACGAGCCGCTCGGCAGCGCCGGCCGGCGGTGCGAGTGGCACGGGCGACCCTGCGGGGAAGAAGCGGTCGGTAAACGCCCGCCAGAGCTCGTCGGTCGCGGCGGCTCCGCCCGACCCATTGTAGACCACGTAGAGGCCAACCTGCTCGGCGGGCAGCAGATAGAGTCCGGCGTTGAACTGCAGGATCGAGCCGCGGTGATAGAGCACCCGGCGATCATTGCTGGTGCGCTCCATCCAGCCGTACGCCATGCCGTCCAGCCGCGGCTCCGGCGCAAACTGGCGGCGCTGCATCTTTGCCAGGGTCTCCGCCTGGAGCAGCGTACCGCCTGGCAGGTGCGCGCGCAGAAAGCGGGCCATGTCGGTTGCCGAGGCGCTCAGCGCGCCGGCCGGGGCCGGGCCAATGAAGACAAAGTCGGCGCGCAGGTAGCCGCCGTCGTGGAAGCGGTAGCCGGCGGCGAGGTCGGCGGCGAGCTCCGCCGCCGGCGGCTGCTGGAGGGAACTGCGGGCCATCCCGAGGGGCGCGAAGATCCGGCGGGCGACGTAGGTGTCGAACGACTCGCCCGCGGCGCGCTCGACCAGGTAGGCCGCCAGTGCAGTGCCGTAGTTGGAGTAGGCCTGGACCGCGCCGGGTGGGAAGACACGAGCCGGCAGCCGTGCCCGTACGTAGTCGCCCAGCGGCGGTGCAGCTTCAGGCGTCAGCACAAACAATCCCTCGCCCACATCCTCGAACCCGGCGGTGTGGGTCAGCAAATGAGCCAGCGTGATCGGTGCGGGGAAGGTGGCCGGGATAGCAAAGTCGAGGTAGGTGTTCACATCAGCGTGCAGGTCGAGCGTGCCCTGCTCCACGTGCTGCATTACCGCCGTCCAGGTGATCAGCTTGGCCACCGAGCCGGTGCGGAACAGCGTGTGCTCCGGGTCGACCGGTCGGCGCGCCTCAAGATCTGCGTGGCCGTACCCGCGCGCAAGGAGCAGCTCGTCGCCGCGCACCACGGCCACGGCAGCGCCGGGGATGTGTCGCTCCTCCAGCTGCGCTGGCAGGAGATCGTCAAAGAAGGCTCCCAGCGCCGCCGGGTCGAGCGGCTCGGCCGCTGCCGCCCGCGCCGCCAGCGGCGTGAACAGGCTGAACAGCAGTGCGACCAGTGTCACACCAGCCAGGAACGTCGGCGTGCTACCCTGCCTCGTCCTTCCCTTCATCCGGTCGTCCTTCCCACCAGTGCGGTTGTGCCGTGCCCTGACCATAGCGCATCGGGGGGCGGAGGGCCATACGCAGAAGCGCGAACGGCTACCCGGCGGCGTGCGGCAGGCGATACGCGCTTCTGCGGATGTCTTCCAGGGGGGCGGCGGCTATGCTGTCCTCTGTGCGTAACATGCCCGCGCAGTTGGGCACGTCCGATTAGCGCGGGGCAGACAGGGTCTCGTTTCGTAACGCAGGTGCATGCGCACCGCGCTAAAAGGAGAGCTCAGATGTACGATACAGGCGCGGCGCCGCATTCAGCGGTCACATCGCCAGCACGGCGCTTCTGGCGGCCATTTCTGGCCCTGCTTGGACTAGGTCTCTTCGGGCTGCTGAGTCTGCCCCTCATCCTCGTGCCCCAGATCGCGCAACTGCTCGCCGACGGGGCCTTGCCACCGCGCACGAGTGTCCTGGCGCTGACCGCGCTCTCGCTGCTCGGACCGGCGATCATGCTGCTCGTCGCCGTGGCTGGCGGGGTGCTCCTCGCGCCGCGGGTCGGGCTGCGCTCACACCTCGCCGCATGGGCCGGTGCCGACCCACGCCCAACACGGAGCCTGTTGACCGAGGTACCGCTCGCGGTCGGCCTGGGCCTCGTGGCGGGCCTGCTTATTGTCGCCGTGGATCGTGCACTCACCCCGCTGGTCGAGGGGTTCGGCGCGCTCCAGGCGCAGCAGCCGCCCCTTGTGCTTCGACTCGTGGCGGGGGTATTCTATGGGGGCATCGTCGAAGAGTTGCTGCTGCGCTGGGGACTGATGACCCTGCTTGTCTGGGCGGGATGGCGCCTCCTTCAGGGCGGGCGCGGGGCCCCGCAGGCGGGGCTCGTGGCAGTTGCGGCGCTCCTCAGCGCAGTAGTGTTCGGCGCGCTCCATCTGCCCGCGCTTGCCGCACAGCTCCCGCTGACGCCGCTGCTGGTCGCGCGAACTGTCCTGCTCAACGCACTCGGCGGCCTGGTCTACGGCTGGCTCTTCTGGCGGCAGAGCCTCGAGGCGGCGATGGTAGCGCATGCCGCCACGCACGTGGGGTTTGCGCTCGCCGGCCTCGTCCTCGACAGCACGGGGCTGTAGGAAACGCAGACGGCTGCCGGTAACCCCATGTCAGGGTCGATGCGTCAAGTTGAACGCCTCAAGCCAGCCACCCAGCGCCGCCTGGGTGGCCTCGTCGGTCAGGAGCCCAATGTGCGTGACGCCGGGCAGCACGATGTAGCTGCCGGTGTCGGTATGGGCCACGATCGTCGGCTCGTACTGCGTGGCGATGAACGTCTCGTCTGCATCGCCGGCGACGACGAGCAGGGGCTGCCGGATCGCGGCCAGGTCGGCACCATAATCGGGACGCGGCGCATACGCGGTGTTCAGCCGGTAGCTGTAGGCGGTGGTTGCGCTTGCCCCCAGCGGCCCCGCGAGCACCGCCTCCGGCATCGCGAACTGGATGACCGTCAGGTGGTTTAGCTGGCGCACGCCCACGGCGTTGAGCATACTGAGCCCAACGATACGCCGAACCAGGGGGCGTGCCCAGCCGCCCGCGTTTGGCCGTGTCGTTGGCGCGTCATGCTTGAGGAACGGTGCCAGGAGCACGTAGGCGTCGGCGAGCCTCCCATGCGTTCCCCCGGCGAAGCGTACCGCCAGGCCGCCGCCCAGCGAGTGGCCGCCCACGACCACCTGTGCGCCCGGGAACCGTGCTTGTGCCAGATTGATCAGGTCGGCCAGGTCATCCTCAAGCTGACCGATGTAGTCTACGTCGCCGCGTCGAGTCGGGTCAAACCCGTGGCCGCGCAGATCCGGCGTGACCACATGCGCCAATCCTTGTTCGCTGATTGCGCCGGCCAGCGCGGCGAACTGCAGGCTGTGCCACCCCGAGCCATGGAGCAGCACGAGGACGGTGCTAGCCTCAGCCCGGCTCTCATACAGCCGGAAGGCGAGCTGCACGCCGTCGCGGGCGGTGTAGGGCTGGAGCGCAGGCGCCGTTGCATCGTCGGCGCTGGCGAATGCCGCGAGGTCGAGCGCGGCTGGTTGTGTCGCCGCTTGGGGCCGCTCAGTGGCGACCAGGGCCAGGGCGACCACCAGGTAGATCCCCAGGCTGATCAGCGCCAGCCGGCTGATACGAGCGATCCGTGCCATTGGCCCCTCCACTGAGGTAGACGGTCTCGGGACGGCGTGAGCGCAGCAGCGCGATGCCGAAGCTCAGCTTGACCCCGCCGTCGAGCACGGCGATGACGAGCAACGGCAGCTCGGGCAGCGCGAAGCCAGCCAGGGCGATGAGCGTGAGCGGGAGCGCCATCCAGAGCATGGCCGGCCCGTGGACAAAGGCGAACGGGATGAAGTGCAGCGCCGTCGCCAGGAGCGCGCCCAGCCAGATGGTGCGATAGTCGAGCGTCGCAAAGGCGCGCCCTGCGATCAGGGCCATCAGTACGAACATCAGGATGATCGCCAGCCGGCCCATGTTCGCCTGGAAGCGCGTCTCCGGGCCGTACGAGAGCCGCCGCTCGACTGCCGGCGTGCCGAAGATCAGCGCCATCCCTCCGACGTAGCCCAGCCCGAAGATGAGCGGGTGGATCAGGAAGGCGCCCCCGAACAGCGCGGCGACCACAATGACCGCGCCGATCCAGACGAGCCAGAGGCCACAGAGGCGCTGGCTGAGGAAGCGCAGCGGCTCGTCGGGCCGGTAGCCCAGGTGGGCCGCCAGCCTGCTGCGCTCGAACCAGGTCGTGAGCGGGTGGCTCATGCAGCCTCCCTGGTGGCCGGCGCCGCCACGGAGCCGGGGCCGCGGCGAGGAAACGCCAGGGCCAGGGCGATCGTGGTCGTGACGACCACCACCAGCGAGAGCAACTCCAGCACCAGGTGCTGAGCATCCGGCACCGGGCGTCCTGCGATGGCCGGCAGCACCTGCATGGTCTCGCCGTAGCCGCCCTCCCAGTACCAGCTCAGATCGCGGTGGAGCGGGGTCGGGCCCAGCAGGTATGGCACCCACCACTGGCGGATCTGGAGAGCGAGCCAGATGTAGCTATGCACCGTCCCCACCAGCATCAGCGGGCGGATGCCGAGGGCAAAACCCAGGCCATAGATGCTGAAGGGGATAACCCCGACCAGGGTGCTGAGCAACTGGCTTTGGACAGCGTCCAGGTTGTTCCACGGCGTGAGCGCCACGTGGTTCGTCACCACGAAGTAGGTTAGCATCACGCCGATGGCGGCCGCCGCTCGCACGGCCCAGCGCCGCGCCTGGCGCGCACGCGCCCCGTTCACCGTCTGGGAGTGTGTCATCAACTCCTCCTGCATCGGCAACTCGTCGCCGCCGTCTCACAGCGCCTTCTGCCCGAACGGAATGTGCGCCTACATCAGCGGTCGCACCTCGGCGCGCTCGGCGTGCAGCCGGCGCGACGCGAGGGCCGTGATGGCGTACAGATAGGCGATCACGACGGCCGCGGCCACGGCGGTGATCGGGTGGGCAGGGAAGAGCCACCAGAGGCCCGTCGCCAGGGCGGTCCGCACCACTGCGTGAATGATGCCCACTGGGTGCTGGATGACCCACGAGAAGACGACCCAGTGTAAGCCGAGGCCGATGCCCAGGCTGAGCGGCAGGTACCTCGGATCGCCCGCAAGTAACGTGAGGTGGAGCGCCCAGAGCAGGTTAATCATCAGGACGCAGAGGCCCATCAGCCGCGCCAGGGGATTACGGTTGTCCAACAACCGCTCGCGCAGCAGCGCCGCCACGGCAAGCCCCAGCGGGAAAATGGCACCGCTGCCGAAGAGCAGCGCGAGTGTGGCGGGGCGCTCCGGCAGCACGAGAGCGGCGAGCCCCACGCCCGCCCAGACGAGCGCACCTGCAATCGGTAGTGCCACTGAGCGGCCCGCCTGACGGTCGAAGTCGGCGCGAAGCATCCCCAGCGTCTCGTCCATCCTGGCTCTTTCCGTCATTGCGCTGACGCCTGCTCATCGAGGCGTATGCGCAGAGTCTAGCGATCGCTCCGGTAGCTGTCATGCGCGGATCCGCGTATTGCCGAGCCTCTTGTCGGGCCGCCCAAGGTAACCTTCGCCGGATCCAGGTCGCTACCGCCCCCCAAGGCTCGTCTCAGCGGCCAGCTCACCGGCGAGGGAATAGCCTGCGGCGGCCCAGTCGTCGAGCCCACCGGCGTAATGGCGCACCTGGCGGTAGCCGCGCTCGGTCAGCAGGCGGTAGGCAACGGCGCTGGCGGGGCAGGGGCCGCCGGAGCAGTAGACGACGATCTCGTCGTCGGGGTGCAGGACGGCCAGGGCCGCCTCGCGGCTGGCGAAGGTGATCGAGCCGGGGATGTGGCAGCGCTCGAAGGCCCACATGCCCTGTACCAGGATCAGCGTGAGCGACTCGCCGCCTTCAAGGCGGTCCTTCAGCTCCTCGCGGTCAATCGTCTGCATCGTGTCCATGGTTGCGTTCCCTTCCCCATTGACCCGTCTTGGGCAGACCGGTCAGCGACAGTTCGTGGGTGCAGCATACGGCGGCCGCCGGCGGCGCGCATACGACGAAGCGCGTAACCGTGCGCGTAGCTGCGAGGACAGGCGCCACTACGCGTCGCAATACGCGCTTCCGCGCAGGCGCCGGAACGCACGCTCGATTACGCTGGCGGCATCACAGTTGCTGCCGAGCCGTGTCCTGCGGTCGGACAACCACACGAAGGGAGGCCTCCCATGGCCAACAGATCGGCGACGAACACCACGGCCCGCGCGCGGCGCCCCGCGTGGCGCTGGCTGCGCACGCTGCTCCTGGGCCTGCTGGCGCTGGCGCTGCTCGTGCCCCTGCTCGGGGCAGGCTTCCAGGCCGCCGCCGAGGCGGTCGACGCCCGGCGCTTCCCCCCGCCCGGCCAGTTGGTCGATGTGGGTGACTATCGCGTGCACCTGCAGGTGATGGGCGCGGAGCACACCGCCGGCCCGACGCTCCTCCTCGAAGCCGGCGCCATGAGTGCCTCACCGCAGTGGTTCCGGATTCAGCCGGCCCTGGCGGAACGCTACCGCGTCGTCGCCTACGACCGGCCGGGAATGGGCTGGAGCGACGCCGCGCCGGAGGCCTTCAGCCCGACGCGTGCGGCGACGGCCCTGCATACCGCCCTGGAGCGCGCCGGCATCGCCGGGCCGTACATCCTGGTCGGCCACTCCCTGGGCGGCATCTTCGTGCGGGTCTTCGCGGGGCAGTACCCGGATGAGGTGGCGGGGGTGGTGCTGGTCGATCCATCGCACCCTGAGCAGGGCGCCCGGATGGGAGCGGGCAGCGACCTCGCCGCCGCGGGGCGCAGTATGGCGCCAATGCCCTGGCTTGCCCGGGTCGGCGGGATGCGGGTGATCGACCTGACGGGCGGGATGCTCGCAGGGGTGCCCGACCAGCACGCCGGTGCGCTCCGGAGCTTCTACGCCAACACGCGCCACATCGAGACGATGGTCGCCGAGATGGCCGGCGCCGCCGAGCTGGGGCAGGCCGCAGTGGCGGCGGGCGGGCTCGGCGACCGGCCCCTGATCGTCCTGAGCGCTGGGGCGCTGCCGAGTGGCGCTGGAGGTGATGATCCGGCCGCATTTCTTGCGACCTGGCACGCGCTCCACGCCGAGCTGGCCGACCTCTCCGCGCGCGGCGAGCAGCGCATTGTCACCGGCGCTGAGCACATCACCATGGTCACAGACACGACCCACAGCGCCGCGGTCATCGCCGCGGTCGACGAGGTGGCAGCACACACCGGTGTGCGCTAAGATGCTGCGATAGCACAGCTTCTCTATGGTGGAGAAACAAATGGAGGCTGATTGTGGCGCCGAACGAACGGAAGCCGATAGACAACGCAAAGGCCAGCTTCCTCGCCCGGCGCTACACGACCCTTTGGACCGGCGAGCTCTTCTCGGCCATCCTGTTCCCGCTGCTCCTACTCTGGTTTGCCAGCCGCGATGGGGCCTGGGCGAACTGGGCTGGTCGCGGCTACGCGGTGACCCTCGTCAGCTTCATCCTGCTCCAGGGCGTTGCCTGGTGGCGCTGGAAACTGCGCCTGCTCCGTGCCGAGCAGCGCAGCATGCCCCCACGGGTTCTCGCTGGCTATCGGCGACTGCGCCAGCTCAACTGGTGGCTGATCGCCCTCTATCCTGCGGTGCTGCTGATGGTGTGGGCGATCACGCGACATCCGCCGCCAACCGCCGATGTCTGGCTCGGGCTGCTCTTTCTCGGCGGTTCCGTGCTGGAGCAGATCAACTACTACTACGTTCAACTCATGTACGATAACCCCTATGACTGGGCTGAGTTGCGCCGGCAGCGGCGCCTGCGCACCGGCAGCATTGCCAAGGCCCTGAGCAGGCCCCATTCGAGATAGCGGATCGAATGAGCGTTTCCATATGTATCGACCAAAGATCATGACGACCGGGCGGTGCGGGACGCGCCCGCTCTTCGCCGTGCTGCTGAGCGGGTTTGCGGTCGGCAGTCTCGTAAAGCTTGCAGATGAGTCCGCGCTTGCCAATCAAATTGGACTGAACGATCTCGGAACATACGCAGGACTCTGGGTTGTCATCGTTGCTGCGCTCGCCGCCTGGAGTCCGTCTGCAAGACAGGCCGCGCTGCGCGTCTCAGGCTTTTTGGTGACCATGGTGGCGGCCTACTACGCCGTTACGTGGCGGCTGTTCGGCGTTTTCCCCGTGCTCATCTGGCTTGCCTGGACGGCGGCCGCCCTCACCGCGGCGCCGCTGCTTGCGATCCTTGTCTGGCAGGCGCGGGGGAGGCAAGGGGGGTGGCCAGGCGCCCTCGGTGCGGCGCTCCCAGTTGGACTGCTGCTGTGGGAGGCCTACAGCCTGCGCTTCGTCGCAACACGCTACGCCGTCCAGATCAGCTTCGATCTGGTGGCGGCGGCAGTGCTGCTTGCTCTGCTCCCTGGCGATCGTAGAGAGCGGGTGCGAGCGGTGTTGCTCACACCACTTGTGGTACTCGCAGCGGGGGTGGGCTTCACGCGCGTCCTGCCACATGTCCTGGGACTACTGCTAGGATGCTGCTTCACCTGACGAGTCCAGAAAAACTGCTCCGCCGCGAAGGGAATACTGTATGCGACCAGCACCTCGGACGTGGCGCTCACCGTTCCCAATCGCCGTAAAGAGCGGGGCGAGCGTTGGTGGTAGGTGTACGCTAAATGGTGGTTGAGCGCGGCGGCGCAGTTCCGGGCCATCCAGGCGCGCAACCCCTTCGCCAACGCCGACCCGGCCCGGCTCTACGTCACCCTGCTTGCCGCTACGCCAGCCCCGCCGCTGGCCAGTGCGCTCCTTGAGGCGGGGCGCACGCGGGATCAGGTAGTGATTGTCGACAACACCGTGTACATCCACTGCGCGACACGGTTCAGCGATGTCGGGGCCAACAACACGCCCGCCGAGCGGGTGACCGGCGCTCAAATCGGCCGTCTTCGGCGGCAGATTGTCAGGCTGCGCGCCCTGGCGGGCGAGCTGCTGGTTGGCACCAGCCTTGGGGCACCAGCGGCAGCAGGCCGGCACCTCGCCGTGAGTGAGGCGGCGAGCGGGCTGGTGGGGCTGTAACCGAGCTGTGCGAGATGATCGCTGTTGGCAACCCCTGTGATGGCGAGCGCACGATCCGGCTGCGGGTACGGCCCCTGGATCCGCCACCCGACTGGATCGTGACCGTGGCCCCGGCGGCGATGACGCTCCAGCCAGGTGAAGAGCGCGCTGTAACCGTAACGATTCACCCGGGCGTCGCGATGTCGGGCAGCGTCGTACGGGTCGCGGTAGAGATATTACGTTGGTGACGCGATGCGCCCAAAGGCCTTGGCCGGGTCGTAGGGGGTTCGATGCTTCAGCACACCGTACATGACATGCATCAGTTTGCGCATCACCGCGCCGATCACGACCTTCTTGGCTTTGCCCCGCTTGAGCAGCGCATCGGCAAAGGCCTTGAAGCCCGGACAGCGATTCATTGCCGTGATCGCTGGCCAGTAGAGCGCTGCCCGCAACTCGGCCTTGCCCATTTTCGACATGCGTGGCCGCCGCCGCACCGATGTTCCCGACTGATAGTGGCTCGGGGTCACCCCCGTATCGGCCGCCGCCGCTTTGGCCGAGTCATACTGCGCCAGCTTGGGCATCTCTGCCAGCACCTTGGCCGCCGTCACCATCGCGATGCCCGTCACGCTTGTCAGCAACGCCAGATCCGCCGCCAACTCGGCCTGGGCCGACAGATGCGCCTTGATCAGGCGCTCAACTTCCTTGAGCTGCGTGGCGAGTGTCTGCAGCACGGCCTCGAGCAAGCTGCGCACCACCGTGTCGGTCGTGTCGCGCAAGCGGTTCTTCTGCTGCAGCTCGCTCTGGAGCAGGTCATCACGGTGGCGCATCAAGGCACGCAAGTGGTGGTGCGCCTCGCTCATTGGCTCCCACGCCTCGGGCTGATGGGTGCGGCAGAAGTCGGCAATCACGAAACTGTCGAGTTTGTCGGTCTTGTTGCGCTGCATGGTCGCCAGCGCATGGCCCTTGATGCGGCCGGGGTTGACCACACTGACGATGTGGCCCTGGGCGTGGCCCCAGGCAGCCAGGGCCTCCCAGTAGATGTTGGTGGCTTCCATACAGAGGTGGGCCTGGCTGACCTTGTAGCGCCTGAGCCAGGTGCCGAACTGGGTGAAACCGGCCGGGGTGTTGGCGAAGGTGTGATGGTGCTGGGCGCCGCTGGTGGTGAGCAGCGTGGCATCAAAGGTGAGTTTGGCCAGATCAATGCCCACATCGTCCATGGAAAACCTCCCGTATTCACAAGTTGGAATTCGTTGCGTGTTCAGGGCCAACCTTGTACGTGCGTCCTGGCGATGTGCCGGCGAACGATTTTACCCAGCCTCAGCGAACACGCGAACTGGCGCTTTTCACCGTATCTCTCCCACGGTCTCGTGGACGGAAGGGGGCTTTCACGGCATCGGACGCGCCAGCACAGGTATGATACCAAGCAGACGCGCCGATGCAACCGCCTAAGGGGCTTTCGTTACCGCCCTACTGAATCGCCTGCCGCCTCTCACACAAGGGATACGCCGATGAGAGACTAATTGACGGCGTGGCCTTCGCCGTGCCGCTTCCGGAGCAGACCACCCTCTCAGCGCCGGTGCGGGTCTTCCTGCCGCTGCTACGCCGTTAAGCTACCACATAGGGGTGTGAGGCAAAGCTCTGTAATGCGCGTTAGATTCGACCAGCACAGGCGTCGTTGTCGTTACGGTCGAACGACCAGGCTACCTACAGAAAGTCGCTGCCGCCCAAGCTGGAAATAGCCTCCGAGGCACTTGCATCGATGGGCTCAGGCGGAGAGAGTGGGAGAGGTGGCACGACCTCAGGTGACGGGAGTGTCTTATGCGGAGTCGCATCCACGCCCAGCACGGCGAGCTTACCCATGCGCCGCAACAGTGGCATACAGAGGAGGAGTTGCTGTGTAACGAGGCTGGCAAGGAGTGCTTCGCTTGTATGCGGTGGGAGCTCAGCCCCGACACTGGCCGCCTCGGCCAGCGTAAGCTCCAGGCCTCGTCGCCAGAGCCGGTAGGCGAGCTCGCTCGCTGAGTCTGCCTCGGGAAGAAACGGTCGTACTACGTTGAGGAGGGTCTCCTCCTGGGGCGTGATGCGCAAGCCGGCAAGGAGGCGACGTGCTCCCGCGTGCTGTGCTCTGGTCTCACCTTGCTGGTGCTCAGATCGTCGTGGCACACGCGCCTCCTACTTTCCAGCGGCGCGGAAGATCAGGCCGAAGAGTACGCCGATGGAGTTGAGTTGGCTGGCTAGCGGTCCGTCTACGAGAAGGTAGTCGCGTCCTGGCTCCTTGGCCTCGTGGGCGAGGACGTCGGCGAGGAGAGATCGTAGCAGCAGGACGCCACCGCCGGTGATCGTGACGTACTGCGAGCTATCGCGGATCTCGGCCATGACGTCCGCGACCATCGCATTACCCTTGCTCGCGACGGCCTGTTTCACTTCGGTCGCGATGCTCACGCTGCGGCTGGCGCGCATCACGGTCTGACGCACGAGGGCCTGCTGCGCCTCCACATCATTGCGGATCACGCCAGCGAAAGCGCGATCGTTCCGAAGGGCTCGGGCGATGCGGATCGTCCCATCGCCCGAGCGCCGGTTGATCATCTGCGCAGGGCTAAAGACCACCTCGCACACGTGTAGATCGCCCCCACCAATGTCGATCACCCGCAACCCGGCGATGTCGCTCACGGCCTTCCCGTTTGGCGCGCGGGTGAGGGCGACGACTGTCCCGGCGGTCTGGGCCTGTGGCAGCACGGTCGCAACCTTGATCACCCACGTCTCAGGCTGCTGGTCATCGTCCGTCCGCGAGATCATCCAGGTCTTGCCTTTGAGATGACGGGCGAGGGACTCACGTGTGCGAGCATCGAGGGTGAGTTGCTCCACGCCCTTCTCGTCCCGCTCGATCACGATCTCGGTGTTGGGTACGGCCAGTGTGAGCGCCACCTGGTGCTCACCAGGACGGTAGCCAGCCGTACGAAGCAGCTCCACGATCCCAGCGCCGATGAAGGAGCGCTGGCGCTCGTCGTCGAGGCGCTGGATCGTCGGTCCGAGGCGCAGGGCGTCTCCGCCATGAGCCAGGGCGGCCTCGCCGACCCAGAACGACAGGCCATCGCAGCTATAGGTAACTTCTTGTCGGCCCTGGATCTCCTGGGCAAGCGCGAAGGCTGTCGGCACGCGGATGGTGGTGAGAAACGAGCGCACGGCCTCGCCCTCGGAGAGGGCGGGGTCCCGGTGCAGCACGGCCCCTTTGAGCGCGTCGTTGCCGTTGTCGATGGCGACGGGGATGAGCGTGGCGCTGCCGATGCGAACTGTGGGGCGAACCGGAAACGCTGCGGCCTGGCCGGCAGCCCAGGCTCGGGCTACGAGATCAAGGATGCTCCCGCCGGGAGCAGGGAGAATCGGCTGCATAAACAGTCCTTTCTGGCGTTGCGATGCGCTGTACAAGAACGTACTGGTTTGTACGCTCCATCGTCAGTCGGCTGTACAAAGGCGTACGCTTTTGTACAGGGAAGTCGTTGGGCGGTCACAGGCTCCAGGCGCTCATATTCGTGTTTGTAATCGACCTGAGTAAATGCTTGACACTCACGTCCAGCTGCCTGTTTCATTCTCATAGTCTTCCAAGAGGCTCCCGCAGCCTCACAGAGACATCGCTACAGTGGAGCAGAAACCGTGTAAGAGGGCGTTGTTCGACGCGTCATCAGGGGGGTAGCCCTGCGGAAACACGGTGCTCAAGACGGTCTATGCGACGCCGTCTCTTGTGAGGCCAAAAGGCTACAGTCGGCAGCTCGTTTGAGCCTTTGTGCTGGGATTTCCTCCTTTCCACGTGTAGTGCGATCACCTTGGTAAATCGGGGAACAGCCCGAAGAACTGACCGAGGAGGGTTGAGGCGGAAATGTCTTCCTCCCCATCTCCCCTCGACTTGTTCCGCTTGCGGTTCACCCTTCCTCCATAGCGCGGCCACGCGCTACAAACCACGGCTTGCGAACCTCCTCACGCCTAGCGATGAGGCGCTGCTGTCAAGCGTTTCTCCTTCCCTTATTCCTGCGATGGCGGCGGGCGTGGCCGTCTTCCCCGTTGGGACACTCCGCGCCGTCGGCGCGACCGTCGTTCTCCACGATGGATCGGGCGTGCTATTGATCGTTTCTTACGCGCCCGATCCATCATCGGCAGGCGTGTGAATGACTCACCACCATCGGAGGACCTGTCGTGCTCAGGAGCAGGCGGCTGCTGATGGGCTGTCGCCTCTAGTACGACCCGCCCACGGCGCAGGAGGATGAGCCGCTCGTAGTGGCGCATACCACCGCGCGGCATACGCACGGTGCGGCGCCGAGTGACGAGCTTCAGGTGCAGGCGGGCGGCGAGGTGGGCGAGGTGCCGGCGGGTTGTCGAAACGCTTGCCTGCGCAGCAGCGGCAAGGTCGCTGACTTCCAGCATGCGTCGGCCGCCGTCAAGGAGGTGCTGCGCGGCAGCACATAGCCGCGCTTTCGCCGCCCGCTCGCGGCCGCCATTGCTCACAGGGTTCGTTGGCGCTTCGACGATCACGGTCGGTGGTAGTCCAGGCAGTGGAAGGCTGAAGAGCAGCGTGATCTGCACGTCGGGGTGATCGAAGGGCCGGCCCCGCAGGGCGCACTGGAGCAGTTCAGCCTCGCGCCGCTGCTCAAGGAGAGCAGCCAGCCGCGGGTCGACGAAGGTCGGCACCTGCACCCGCCAGTTCGCCCCGGTCGCGTCCGTGAGCAGACGGGCTTCGGTCACGACCCGCTCGTCCAGTGGCTGCTCATCGTCGGCGAAGAGTGCCCGCCCCTCGCGCACCACCGCGTCGAGATTCGGGTGGTAGACCTGCGCCAGGATTACGTCGTAGCCCTTGAAGGCGTTCGAGCCGCGAAGCGCGCCATAATGGGCGACGACGACATCGGTGTAGCCGCGCTTGGCGAGCCCGTCGCGTAGCTCTCCCTCTCGCTCAAGGGTACACACGACCAGCGTCTTGCGACCCGGTCGGATGTGGCTCGCCACATCATCGAGCCAGCGGTCGTGTCGCTGGGCGGCAGTGGCGGCGCACCGGCTCTTCAGGCTGCTTTTGGCCCAGTCACGCCCGACGACCTGAATCACACGCATCGCCTTGCTCAGCACTGGTTGCTCCACCCGCACTGGCGTGTTGGGAAAGAGGGCGGTGAGCAGCCCGGCGTTCGCGGTGGCGTCAAGAATGATCTTCGGCTGATCGGCGCGAGCGAGGCGTGCGATCAGGTGCTCGACGCGCAGGAAGAGCTCAAGCCGACCGCCGCGCGCCTCGATCCGGCTGGTGCGGCGCTGTCCCTCCTCGAGGCGACGCAGCTCACTGGCGATCTGCTGAAGGAGTTTTGCGGTGTACCCGGGCGGGAGCGTTTGGTAGTCGGCGAGGGTCGCCCCGCGCGGTAGGCCCATCAGCAGGTTCAACTCTTCTGGCGGCGGCAGCTCGTCGATTGCGCTGGCAAGGGTGGACTTAAGGCTTGCGCCCTCGGCGTTGGCCTGACGGTCGAGTTCCTGGAGGAAGAGCACGCCGTTCAGGATACGGTCGGTGGTCGTACCGACGGCCTGCGCCACCCAGCGCAAGACGGTTTGGATCGCCGGCTTCTTGGGATGCGCCCGGCTCATTGCCGCAATGTCCGCAGTAGTGAGTTGCACGTGCTGGATAAGCCCGGCTGGGTCGAACTCGTCGAGCACGACGACCCCGGCCCGCTCCCACCAGCCGGTCGCTTTGAGGAGCGGCGTCGGGGCGAAGAAGTCAGCCTCCTGGCCGAATTGTCGCAGATAGGCGCAGCGATCCACAAAGGGACAACGGCGCATACACAAGGCATCTTTGACGCTGTAGCCCTTGTGGGTGAGAACCTGTGCCTCGTCCAGCTTGCGGCAGTTGCCGTGATGGCGTCCTGCCAGCGGGATGAACTCGATACCCTCCTGGTCGTGCAGTTGGGCCTTGCGCTGAGCTGTCCAGACCAGGAAGCCACCGCCATCATCGTCGGTCGGCACATCCTGCCGCCACTGCTGGAGGCCAAGCGTGGTATTGAATCCTTTGCCGACTCCCGGCGGGTGGGCAAGCACGAGGAAGCCGGCGCCATCGGTCGCGTGCTCGGCGACGAGCGTCGCGATCTGGGCGCGTGCCTCTGCGAGGGTTGCTTGAGGCTCGGTAGACCAGTCAAGGGCCACCTCGGCGGCCTCACGAAGCGTGAGCCGGGCCGGTCGCTCGCGCCGCACCGGGTAGGTGCTGGGTAGAGGCAGGTTATGGCGCTCCAGTAGGGCCTGACCCAGCGAACGGTGGTAGTCGAGGAGCAGCGGCGCTGTGGCGATGAGTTGCGCGAAGCGGTCTGCGCCCGCGCTCGGAAGGAAGGTATCGATCTCCGCCTTCTCTTCGCCGCGTGCCAGGGGGAGCCGAGCGATGCGAACACGCAGGCCGGCGGCCGCGCAGGTCGTCCCGTGCCGCAGGCTCCACTGCTCCTCGGGCGCGAGGCATGGCTGACCATCCTTTGTGGTGCGCGGCTGGCTGTCGTAGCACAGCACCACCTCCTCGACGCCTCGATCAACAAGCTGCCGCGCCCACGCCTCGCGGAAGACCGTGAGGCCGGGCTGCCCGAGGGTCGGTGTGTTGAGCTCGCCAGCGTGGTAGGCCTGAAGTGCGGCGAGAGCCTTGAACTCGGCCTCGGTAATGATCACCGTCCGCGTCCCAGGTACGATGCTGTCCCAGCCGAAGGGGGCCGTGGCGCCGCGCTCGGGGTATGGCCCCAGGGAGCGGTAGCCCTTCTGCCCGTCGTAGGTGCGCGTGCGCAGGTCGACGACCTGGCCATCGGCGATGTACGGGAAGACAATCCGGCCGCGGAGGTTCCAGTGCGTGCGCAGGCGCCCGTCGTCGTCCGTGACCACTAGCCCGGCCTCCTCGGCGTAGGGGAAGGCCTGCGGACAGTTCTTTCGTAGATGAGCGACCAGGCTTTCCGGGTCGTTCAGGGTCACGCCGAGCACGTAACGGCTGATCGTCTCGTCGCTAAGCCCGCGCCGGTGGAGGTAGGCGCGTGGGTCGGGGTTACACGGCTCGAGCATCCAGGTATGCGCCCAGAGTGCAACTTCCGCATAGAGCTGTCGGTAGAGGGGAATATGCGCCTGGTTCGGCTCGGCACGAGGTTGCGGGCAGCGTGCCGGAGGTGGCCGTAGCTCTGGTTGCCAGGCCGGCTCGTCGCCGCGGTCGAGGTTCTTGAGCAGACCACGCCGGTTGCAGACGCGGCACCAGTAGCGCTCAGCAGGGCGCCCGCCGCTCGCCTCCATCCAGACGTGGAAGCGGTCGTCGCCGCCGTCAGCGCAGAATGGGCACGGCCCGACGTAGACGTGCGATGTCCGGCTCGACCGTCGCATCGGCGGGAGCCGGGGGTGGAGCTGTTCCGCGTAGCGCACGGCACCACATTTCCGCCACCGCTGGTTCAAAGGCATGGCGATGCCCAGCCGTGCCAACCGCGTTGACACGGGAATCAGCGAGTGGTATGGTGGGCGCAGAGACCCCGCCCGGGGTTTCGGCTCAGAAGAGGACGACCGCTGCCGCCAAGCTACGGGTCGCCCTCTTCTGCATGTCGTGAACTGTGTCCGGGCTGGGTGTTGCGCTCAGGAGAACACCGAGGGCTGGAGCTACTTGAGGATATGGCGCTGCTGGTACTCCCGCAGCGTTTGCACCGGGATGCGGCGCATCCGCCCCTCACCGACGGCTGCGAGCTCGCCGCGGGCGATCAGTCGTCGGATGGTGCGCGAGTCGTAGGCGAGCAGGCGGGCCGCCTCGGCGATCGTCACCTGGAGCGGCTCCAGCCGCTCGTAGCCCTCGCCGGGGCTGATCTGTAGCTCGCTGCGGGGGGCGTACAACAGGGTATGGGGGTGCATCTGCGGATCTCCTTGCTGTTTGTGCCGCTTGGGAACGGTCTACTGGACTCGTCTTGCCCAGTCAGCATACGGGAGATCCCGAAAAACGGAATAGGACAAATAACTGGACAAATTTGGGCGTGTATCAGAGAAAAAACCAGCCGTCATGCGGCTGGTAGGCTCGATTGAGCCTCGCCCGTATAGATGCGCTGATCGGGCACCGTCATTGGGCTGAGTTGCGGCCGGACGAGAACCCGGAGCCGATGACCGTGACGGGTCACGACTGCTGCTCCCCTGACCACACGCCGATGTGCACGGTCAAGCACGGCGACACAGTCGTCTACTCTCCCCTCGATGCTGGCTGGAGCGTCCCCGGGCATAATGACCAGCTCCCCATGACGAAGACGTTGCCTCGCAGTGATGATCAGTGTGTCGCAGGCTCGGCTGCCGGTTGCAGGCTCGGATTGGGCTCTCCCGCACTTTGCATGATCAGGGCCGAATATCGGCCGCCCAGATGATGCTCAAGCGCATCACGATGCGGAGGTCGGAAGCGGCTTCACGGAATGTGCGGGAGAGCCAAAAGTGAAGCGGCCTTGACACCCGCAGCTGGCGACCTTCAACCTCATCGCTAATAGTCCGCATCTAGAGGCTCCCGAATGAGGAAGAAATCGTGTGAGTGGGCACCCATACGCCATGCCATTAGGGAGTTCAGGGGCTCTCACAGAGGCGTGTGACACTTAGAGTTGCACCTCTTCCGTGCTTATGATGTCGGGACGAGAGCGCCGCCTAGCGCGGGCTGCGCGTGAGCTGGGGTAGGGCGATTGCATCTTCTTAATTGCGCTGGAGCGCCGGATGAAGGATGATGCGGGCATCGGCATCAGCACCGTTCCTGGAGGTCGCCCATGCCCGGCGCTCGCAAGCTTGCCCTGGCGTCCTATTT
>Ga0272446_1000460_pt1 | contig 64554 bp, 49 predicted proteins | sample YNPCB0061_FD_194587 | JGI IMG/M metagenome (GOLD analysis project Ga0272446, IMG submission 194587) | Hot spring microbial mat communities from Yellowstone National Park, WY, United States - YNP-CB-006-1 | ecosystem: Environmental > Aquatic > Thermal springs > Hot (42-90C) > Sediment | place...
GCCAGGCCCGAAGGACATCCGCACGCGCCTCTTCGAAGGAGCGTACCCGTGGCCCTAAATCTTCCACACGCCAGGCCAGTAGTTCCTCGTTCTCGCCCCGCTCGCGGAACGTCTCGGGCAGGCGAAACGCCATGGGCGCGGTGGACTCCAGGCGGTAGGTGCCTTGCCCCTGGAAGAGTCGTGCCGCTACCTGGGCGTAGCCAAACTCCGTCTGACCATTGCGTCGGAAAAAGTCACGCAGAGCGGTCAACCCCTTCTCCGCGCCAGGGGTTTTGTCGGCCTCCATCAAGGCCAGTTGCGCCACGGGGTAGGGCATCTCGTGAAACTCTAGATGCAGTTCCTTGGCACGTTTGGCCACGTCGAGCTTTTCCTTTTGCTCCAGCAGCTCTTGCCGTAACTGCTCGATGGCCAGATGGCTGCGTTCGCGGGCGATCTTTTGCTGCAAGCTGGCCTGGATGACCGGACGCAGTGTCTCCAGGGGCAGGACCGTCGGCCGATGAGGCGCGCTGAGGGCAATAGCCGTCAGGGCCGAGGGCCAGCCTGGTTGAGCCGACGCCATCCCCAGCAAGCGGGCCGAAGTGAAGCGTAACGAACCGCGCACCTCGTTGAGGGTGGCCTGAGCATACAACGAACTGAGCCTGGGCAACGGACCGCCCGGCAGGGCGATCGTCGCACTCAACGTGGCCGGTTGCAAAACACTGGTCAGTTGCAGCCGACGCTCCAGATCACGGCTGAGCAAATCGTCACTGGAAATCCAGGCCTCCGTGGTGGCCACGTATTGCTGATATTCTCGCTGGACGGGATCGAGGAGGAACGGCCGCAGCATGCCCAGGGCCGGGGCGACCGGACCAGCCCCCAGGGGCGACAAGCAGGGAGCCAGCAGCATCATCTTGGCCTGACGATAAGGCTCGTGAAGTTCCAGCAGCAAGTTGGACCAGGTATTACCGGCTTCCACGAAGGCAGTCGTATCGACTCGACTCAGGACATATTGCGCACGCACCCGTCGCGGCAGTTTGAACCCCGGAGTACGTCGAGCTGGGTCTGGCTCTTGCTCGCGATAGCGATTAAAGAGCCGTTCCAACTCGGCCTCGGTGGGCTGTTGCGTGACCTGGGAGACAAACGGTTCGAGGCTCACGGGCATGACCTGGACGCGTAAGGTAGTGCGATAGCTGCGGACAAACTGCAAAAATTCATCCGGCGTGCCGGTAGTAGGGTTGGCTCCGCCGTTGATCACCGAACGCCACAGGCGAATACCCGGTTCAAATCCCAAGAGCAGACTCTGAGCCATCGCTACGCGATACTCTTGGCGCAAAGCATCGATGAGGTCGTTGGGTTTGAGAAGGTCGCGATTCTGGTTGCTGCTGAGGAACTGCAGCAGGCGTTTGTTTTTGGCCAAGGCCGAGCCGGGCTCGAAAATTTCGACCCCGCCCAGATCGCGATTGATTTGTTTGGCAAGATCCTCATCAGTGAGGTGAATTCCCAGGCGGTCGGCTTGCTGTTGCCAAAGCATAAAGTCGAGGGTGGATTGGGGCGAACGGTCTCCGCCCAGAAGCAGAGCATCGGCGGAGGGCCGGGCCAGCAGCCATGTCTCGATGCCCAGCAACGCACCGGCTTGCATCACCAGTTCCAGATACTCCCGGTTGTCCTTCACCTTGTCGCGGGCGGCTACGGCCGGTAGCCCCGTGTTGGGATCACGCATCAGCCGGAACAGCGTTTCGAGCATCTGGTTGCGTTGAAAGGCCAAAATCTGGGGGGTGAGTTGGCCCATCATGGCCATCCGCTGGATTTGCTGCATACCGCGCTGGACGAGAAGCAGTTCGTCGAGGATGGAACGCAAGCTTTGCAGAGGGCTAGTCTCGTCGAGTTTCTGCAATTGGTTGAGCAGCTTGTCGGTGGCGGCCTGCTGTTCGCTTTGCAGCTGCTGCAGCAAAAAACGGTTGGCCAAGTCCCGCTGCGTGCTAAGGTGTTCGAGGTCGCCGGCATAGATCGTCCGAGCACCCAGGCGGGTGACCTCGGGGCCGGTGGAGCGACCGGAGGAGAACCAAAAATGAAAGTAGTGCATGATGTCGCCGGCACCGAAGGACGCAGTGAAGACAAACATGATGATGATGGTCAACACCGCGAAAAGGGCCTTCTGATTCTTCCGGAACCATGTGAACGGATTGTACGCCATCGCCCACCTATCCTCGGTCGATCAAACGGCTTGAAGCCGTCGGGACTGCACAGGCCTCCAAGCAGCGTGGGTCACAACTAGCCACGCCGCGTGTATCGGAGAATAGGATTGTAGCGTCCAAGCAAGGTAGAGGGAAGGCAGGTCGTGAGGTGGAACAAAGTCACGGTTTTGCACTAGCCCCTCTTTCCTTGCCTCCTATGATCAGAAGGCAAACGCTTTATTTTGGCTCTGTACCCCGGTCAGCAGGAGACGGTTCGGTGCCGCCGCGTAAGAAAACCAGTCCGCTTCAGGATTCCCAACCCCCCGCCGAGAAGCCGCCGCGCAAGCCCCGTGCTCGCTCGACGAAGAAGGCGTCCGCATCCTCGACAGAGGCCACCAAGGCAAGTTCGCAAAAGTCTAGCACTCGCCAGAAAAAGACCGACAATCAGCCCGAGGTACCTCAACCTCGCAAGCCACGCGTGCCCAATCCCCAGGGACCCGATCTGGTGATTGTCGAGTCGCCGTCCAAGGCCAAAACCATCAGCAAATATTTAGGCGACAATTTCAAGGTCCTGGCCAGCTACGGCCACATCCGCGATTTGCCGCAACGTCGTCGCAAAGGAGAACAGTTGGCCGGCGTGGACATCGAGAACGGCTGGAAACCCTCGTATGTTCTGATCGAACGCGAGGGAGGCCGTGGCCGACGCAGCACCCGCGAGATTATCAGCGAACTGGAGCGTGAAGTGGCTCGGGCCAATCGGGTATTTTTGGCGACCGACCCGGACCGAGAGGGCGAAGCGATCGCCTGGCACCTCATCGAGCAGTTGGGGCTGGACGAGCAGAACACCTTTCGCATCTCGTTCAACGAGATCACCCGTGCCGCCGTGCAACAAGCCTTGCAGAACCCCGGCAAGGTCAACATGAACCGGGTACGCGCTCAGGAAGGACGCCGCATCCTCGACCGCGCCGTGGGCTATCCGTTGAGCCATTTGCTGGGCAAAAAGGTAGCCCGCGGCTCGTCGGCAGGTCGCGTGCAATCGGTGGCCTTGCGTCTGGTGGTAGATCGCGAACGCGAGATTGAGGCATTTCGACCCGAAGAGTACTGGAAACTCACGGCTCTGCTGGCTCCGGAGGGCACGGTCTCGCTGCCTGTCAAGCCGCTGAATGTGATTCGCCTGAGCAAGGAGGCCAGCACCGCCTTGCCCCCTGAGGAAAGCGAAGAGGCCGACGCCGACAGCAAAGCCCGCAGCAAGGCCAAGAAGGCGTACACGGCACCGCCGGGCACCTATTTGGCTGAGTTGATCGAATGGGCAGGCCAAAAATTTGAATTGCCCAACGATACCGTCCGCAGCGAGGCCAGTGCCCTGGAGGTGGCTGAGTTGCTCGACGGGGCCAGCTACACCTTGCGGCGTTTGGAACAGAAAGAGGCCAGCGAGCGGCCCGCGCCGCCGTTCATCACCAGCACGTTGCAACAGCAAGCCAGCCTGCGGTTGCATCTGCCGGCCGAGCGGACGATGCGCCTTGCGCAGACGCTTTATGAGGGAGTCGATCTGGGCAGTGCCGGCCGGGTTGCCCTGATCACTTACATGCGTACCGATAGTACCCGCATCAGCAGGGAAGCACTCTCGGCGGTGCGGAGTCACATTGCCTCGACCTATGGACCGGCCTATCTGCCGGAGCAGCCGAATCTTTATTCGTCAGGGAAAAGTGCGCAAGAAGCCCACGAGGCGATTCGCCCCACGGATATGAGCATGACACCGCAACGCGTCGAGCAACTCGGCCTGCAAGGCGCGGAGTTGCGTCTGTACACGCTCATCTGGAACCGTTTCGTCGCTAGCCAGATGACGCCGGCGCGCTTTGCCGTCACTACGGCCGACATCGAAGCGGTGCCTGCAAACGATGTCCGTCGGGGAGTGTTTCGCGCTCGCGGCCGGGTCTTGCTGTTTGATGGCTATCGGCGGGTGCTGCCCGGGGGAGGCCGACAAGAGGACAACGAGCTACCCGCCCTGCAAGAGGGGCAAAGGCAAACACGCCTGGAGTTGCACGCCAGCCAACACAGCACCAAGCCACCGCCTCGCTACAACGAAGCGTCGCTGATCAAAGCCCTAGAAAAAGAGGGCATCGGTCGGCCCAGCACCTACGCCACCATCATCGGCAAAATCACCTCGCCGGATCGGGGCTACATCGAGGTGAAAGAGCGGCGTTTTTATGCGACAGCCATCGGCAAGATTGTCACCGATCTGCTGGTGGAGCATTTTCCGCGCATCATGGATGTGAAGTTCACGTCGCAGATGGAGGATGAACTCGATGCGATCGAATCGGCCCGGCTGCAATATGAACAAGTATTGGATGATTTCTGGGGGCCTTTCTCCGAGGCCCTGTCACGGGCCGAACTCCAGATGCCCAGCAAACGCGGCGAGGAAACCGGCGAAGCCTGTCCGCAGTGTGGCCGACCGCTGGTGCGTAACTTCAGCAAGAAGCTTGGGCGCGAGTTCATCGGTTGCTCCGGCTGGAAGGAGGGCTGCAAATATATTAAACCCAACGAGGGAGAAGCCCCGCGTGAAGCCCCCGTCGAGACGGAACATCGCTGTCCGAGTTGTGGCAAGGCCATGCTGCGTCGCACGGGCCGACGTGGCCCGTTCCTGAGCTGTTCGGGCTATCCCGAGTGCAAAACCACTATGAACCTGACGGATGGAGGCGAACCAGTCGTCACCACCAAGCCCACCGAATACAAATGCGAAAAGTGCGGCATGGAAATGGTGCTGCGTCAGGGCCGTCGTGGGCCGTTCCTAGCTTGTTCGGGTTATCCGGCCTGCAAAAATGCCAAGGACGTCGACGACCAGGGTCGCCCCGTGCAGCCTCAGACTGCCCATCTCCCTTGCCCCAGTTGCAACAGTCCGATGGCCGTGAAAAAAGGGCCACGCGGGTCGTTCCTGGGCTGCACCGCCTACCCCAAGTGCCGTAAAACCCTGCCAATGACCGAGGAGTTGCGTGAGCAGTTGGGATTGCCCAAACCTCCAGCCAAGAAACCCTTGCCCGAGGTCGAGGTGAAAGAAACCTGCCCTAAATGCCACGGCCCGATGAAACTCCGTCAGGGCCCACGCGGCTATTTCCTCGGCTGTGTCGCTTACCCCAAGTGCCGTGGTGTGTTGGAGGCTCCTGCAGCTCTGATTGAGCAGGTTAGCTCCGCAACCTAGAACTCGACGCCCCCGGAGGAATCTTGGCCATGCTCTTGCTGTTGGCTCTGCTCTCTTTTCAGGCTAAGCCGATTGCGCTCGATCTTTTCGAGGCCGGCAAGGACGGCTACGCGATCTACCGCATACCCACGGTGGCCGTCACGCCCAAAGGCACCGTGTTGGTGGCGTGCGAGGCCCGCAAGACCCGCAGCGACTGGGGGGAAATCGACCTGTTGGCCCGTCGCAGCACCGACGGCGGCAAGACCTTCGAGCCACCCTTCAACATCGCGCCGTTGGAAGGCCAATTTGAACGCAACCCGGCCGCCCTCAAGCAGAAGCTCGGCTCCCCCGACTGGCGCACGATCAATAATCCGGTGCTGATCGCGGGTCGAGACGGGACCGTTCACTTCCTCTATTGCGTCGAGTATGCGCGCGTCTTCTATCGTCGCAGCACCGACGAGGGCAAAACCTGGAGCAAAGCCGTCGAAATCACCGCCGCCCTGGAGCCGCTGCGCAAAAAATACCCCTGGCTGGTGGTCGCCACGGGGCCGGGTCACGGCCTGGAAACCCGCAAGGGCCGACTGATCGTGCCGGTCTGGCTGTCCACCGGCACCGGACGCGGCGCGCACCGCCCCAGTATCGTCAGCACCCTGGCTAGCGACGATGGCGGCAAGACGTGGCGGGCAGGCGAGATCGTGGCCGACGGCACCGAGCCAATCGTCGATCCCAACGAAAGCACCGCCGCCGAGCTAGCCGATGGGCGGATTCTGCTCAACATCCGCACGCCGGCCAAGGAGCGTCGCCGCGCCTTCAGCATCAGCAAAGATGGCCTGACCGGCTGGAGCAAGCCGACATTTGATGAGGGGCTGCCCGACCCGGTGTGCATGGGTAGCTTGCTCAACGTCGGCAAGACGCTCTACTTCAGCAACCTGAACACCACCAGCAAACGCCAGAATCTCACGATCAAACGCAGCGACGACGGCGGCAAGTCGTGGGTGGAGCATCACGTCGTGACCAAGGGGCCATCGGCCTACAGCGACCTGGCCGCCAGCCCCGATGGCCAGGTTCTCTGGTGCTTCTATGAACGTGGCGAGGGGAAAGAACTTTATCGTTGGCTGACGTTGTTGCGTCTGCCCCTGAAAGAGGGAATTCGACCCGGAGAGTGAATTCCAGTCGGCTATCGCCTCAACGTGAAGAGGGATGCTGGAGCGGATCGCTCGGGTTAGTCAATTGGACTCAAGATCCGCAAACTGACACCCGAAACCAACATGGCCACTTGTTCGCGATAATGTTCCATATGTTTAGAGGTCAAGTGGGCTTTGAGAGCATCGAGACTGTCCCATTTTTCGATGACGACCGCTTCATTCTCGTTGAGGGGCGGTTGAGCCGCCAACCCCGTGGGGGTGTCTAATGCCACGTCGTACTCCCGGCAACCCGGCTCAGCCTGAACCAGGGGACGCAGTCGTTTGAATTCTTCGAGCCATTGTTCCCGCTTGCCGGGATGAAGAGTGATGGTGGCCAAGACATGAATCATGAAAAAGACTCCTAAGAATGAGGGGAATTAGACATCTGAGGGCGTATTCCACAACCGGATTTCCCCATCGGTCCCAGCGGTTGCCAAGAGGCCGCTCGGACTAATCGCCAAAGCCAAGACCCGCCCCGGGGCGACGACGCACCAACCCAATTCGCCTCCTGAAGCAGTATCCCACAACCGCAGGGTGTGATCGTGGGCCACCGATACCAGGGTGCCTGTGGGCGTGAAGCCGACGGTGCTGACCATTTGCTTGTGGCCCTGAAAGCGATGCAACTCGTGACCGGTCTCGCCATTCCAGAAACGGACCGTGGTATCAAAATGTCCCGAGGCGAAGCGATGTTCCTCAGCTGACCAGGCCAACGACAACACCAATCCGGGTGGGACGGCAAAGCGTCGTTGGATCTGGCCGGTGAGCAACTCCCACAGAAACAGGCAACCGTCGCGTGAGGCGGACAAGGCCCGTTTGCCATCGGGGCACACACTCAAGGCGGTGATCGCGCCGCGGTGCTGGCGGAAACGCTGTAGCAGGCTGCCTTGCTCTGCCTCCCAGACCAGCACTTGTCTATCCTCGCTGCCGCTGAGCAAGCGGCTGCCGTCGCGATTCCAGGCTAAGCAGCGTACCGCATCGCTGTGGCCCGTCAAGCGTCGCACCTCGCGTCCGCTGGTCCACTCGTAGACCCGCACGGCGACGCCCACCCCCACAGCCACCAGCGAGTCGTGAAGCGCTAAGCTACTCCACTCGGAACGCCCCTCACGCAGGCCTAGGCGTTCGTTGCCCGATTCGACCTCGAACACCCGCAAACTGCGGTCGCCGCACACCGCCAACAACGACTCGCCCGAGGCATCAAAGGCCAAGCCAAGGATCGGTCCGTGGGGACAACGAAGAGATCGTAGCAAAACCGGGACAGCGGGTTGGTACGTCCCGGGCAGTTGACCGGTGCGCAAAAGCGTCTCCAGGGCCGCAGCCAGTTCTCCGGGCGTCTGAAAGCGGTCCTCGCGGTCTTTTTGCATCAGCTTGCGTACCACCGAGGCAACATGCGAGCTGACTTCCCGGCGTAACTGGTCGGGCGAGGTCGCTACCTTCCAACGCTGCCAGTCGGCTTTTTGAAACACCGACCCCCCAGGAAAGGGAACCTGGCCGGTGAGCAGAAAGTAGAAAGTGCAGCCCAAGGAATACAGATCGGCGCGAATATCGACACTACGCGGATCTTCGAGTTGCTCGGGGGCCATGTAATCTAGGGTGCCGATCATCGAGCCATCGCGGGTAAGCGTGGTCAAAGGCGTCTCTTTGTCGGGAGTGTGAAAGAGCCGGGCGACTCCCATATCGAGAATTTTCACCACCGCTCGCGCAGGCAAAGGCAGACCATTAGGGGCCACCACCATGAGGTTGCTGGGCTTGATGTCGCGATGGACCATGCCTCGTTCGTGGGCGTGTTGCAGGGCTACCGCCACTTGACGCACGAAATCGCAGGCCTGCGCGACGGGCAACGGACCCTGACGCTCGACCAGCGTTTGCAAGTCAATGCCCGCTACGTATTCCATGGCTAGATACGGGGTGGGGCCTTCGAGATCGGCCTCGACCAAATGAACGATGTGCGGATGGGTCAGGCGGGCAACGGCTTGGGCCTCGCGGCGAAAGCGCTGGATGAGTGAGGGATTGACGACACGCTCTTTACGCAACACCTTCAGTGCGACGATAGTCCCCGTAGAGCGTTGCCGCGCCCGGTAGACCACCCCCATTCCTCCGTGCCCAATTTCCTCGAACACCTCGTAGCCGGGGATAAGCGGCGGTGGCTGAATGCCGTGGCTCTGGGGAAACAAGGGCACCGAGAGAGCCGACTCCGGGAGCGTGGGCGCTGTCCCCAGAGAGTCCTCCTCGCCTCCAGCTCCAGTCCCGTGCGGTGTACTCATGGTGACATCACCCGCAAGATGGAATCCGATACTTTGATTGTACAGAATTCGTCTCTTGCGGGCTTGGGAATTGCCAGCAACTCAGCCAGAGGGCCAACCCAACTGTGTCGTAGATGGAATCGGTTCCCACATTAGGCGTATGGTTTCCAGCGGAGGATCGGTTCCTTGGCTGCCCGGACCTCGTCGGGACGGCTACGCGGCAGCGTATGTGGGGCAAGACGCAACAATTCAGGATCTTCGTCCTTGATGCGAATCAGCGTTTGGGCAAAGGCATCCAACGTCTCTTTGCTCTCCGTCTCGGTTGGTTCGATCATCAACGCCTCGGGCACAACCAGCGGAAAATACACCGTTGGGGCATGGTAGCCGTAATCCAACAGCCGCTTGGCGATCTCCATCGCACTGATGTTGCGTTCGCGACGCAGATGGCGACAACTGGCCACGAACTCGTGCATGCAGCGGTCGCCATGCGGCACGTCCAAATGGTCCTTCACCTGGCTGAGCAAATAGTTAGCGTTGAGGACGGCCACCTCGCTGACCTCGCGCAGTCCCTGCGGCCCCAGCGTGCGAATGTAGCAATAGCCACGCAACAGAATACCGAAGTTGCCGAAGAAACTGCGGACGCGGCCGATGGATTTGGGCCGATCGAAATCCAGGCGATATTGCTCACCTTGCTTGACCACCAGGGGAGCGGGTAAATAGGGGATGAGCATGTCGCGCACGGCGATGGGGCCGCTGCCGGGGCCACCCGCTCCATGCGGCCCGGTAAACGTCTTGTGGACGTTGTAGTGCATCATGTCGGCCCCGAAGTCGCCCGGGCGGGTGATGCCCAGGATGGCGTTCATGTTGGCCCCGTCGAGATAGACCAGGCCGCCGACATCGTGGACCATCTGGGTGATGGTGGCAATCTGTTTCTCGAACAAGCCTAGGGTGTTGGGGTTGGTAATCATGAAAACGGCGGTGCGGTCGTCGAGTTTGGCCCGCAAGTCTTCCAGATCGACATAACCGGCCGCGCTCTTGATCTGGACCGCCTCGAAGCCGGCGATGGCGGCACTGGCCGGGTTAGTGCCGTGGGCGCTGTCAGGGATCAGCACCCGTTTGCGTTTTAGTTCGCCGCGATCTTTGAAGTAGGCCGAGGCTACTAGCAAAGCCGTCAATTCCCCCTGGGCACCTGCGGCCGGTTGCAGCGAGACGCCATGCAGGCCGGCGATCTCGGCCAAATATTGCTGCATCTCGAAAAGCAACTGCAGAGTACCCTGGCAACTGCGGTCGTCCTGCAGGGGATGTACATCGGCTAAGCCGGGCAGTCCTGCGAGCCGCTCGTGCCGTTTAGGGTTGTACTTCATGGTACAACTGCCCAACGGATAAAAATTGGTATCGATGGCCATGTTCTTCGTCGAGAGATTCACGAAGTGGCGGATGAGATCTATCTCGCCGATCTCGGGCAACGGCGGTGGGGCGTCGGTCAGATGAGCGGCCGGCAGCAGTTCGGTCAGCGGTAGCTCAGGGACATCGCAGGCAGGCAAGCGAGTACAGCGACGACCAGGACAAGACATCTCAAACAACAAGGCGGTAGACTGATTCTTTTCCATCGGATTTGCTCCCGGATTAGGCCAGCGCCGTGGGGGTGAGCCATTGCACGCCCAGACGAAGCGAGCGCGTCAGGGCGTCGATCTCGTCGCGGGTCCGCTTTTCCGTCACCGCCACACTGAAACAATCTTTCAACTGCGGATACCATCGCCCCAGAGCCAGCCCCGCCAAAATGCCATCTTCCAGGCAATGCCCGAGCAACTCTGGAACCGCGGTTTCGCAGCGTAGCGTGAACTCTTTGAAGAATGGCCGATCAAATCGCCGGGTGAAGCCCAACTCGCGCTCGAGTTGCGTCGCCGCGTAGTGAGCCTTGCGCAAGCACAGTTCGGCCGTCTCGCGAAGTCCTTGCGGTCCCAGAGCCGTCAGATGGACCGCGGCCCGCAGGGCCATCAAGCCCTGATTGGTGCAGATGTTGCTAGTGGCCTTTTCCCGGCGGATGTGCTGCTCGCGGGTTTGTAGGGTCAGCACAAAGGTACGCCGACCGTGGCGATCGACGGTCTGGCCGACGACGCGACCGGGAATGCGGCGGACGTAGGCCTCGCGGCAGGCAAGCAAGCCCAGATACGGTCCGCCATAATTCAGGGGGTTGCCTAGCCCCTGGCCTTCGGCAACGGCGATGTCGGCTCCGTAATCGCCCGGCTTTTTCAACAACCCCAGGCTGATCGGGTCGAAGCTCACGATGAACAAGGCTCCCCGGTCGTGGCACAGTTTCGCCACCGCTTCCACTTCTTCCAGGCAGCCGAAGAAGTTCGGATGCTGTACGACGACACAGGCAGTTTTGTCGTCGAGCGTTTTTTTCAGATCCTCCGGGTCGAGAAAACCATTCGGGGTAGGCAGCGTGGTGACGTTTGGCTCCAGGTTTGCTAAGTAGGTTTGCAGCGTCTGGCGGTACTCGGGATGCACACTCTCCGCGACGATCACCTTGCCATGCCGGTTGGTGATGCCCGTGGCCATCAGCACCGCCTCGGTGACGGAGGTGCCGCCCTCGTACAAGCTAGCGTTGGCCACCTCCATGCCGGTCAGTTGGCAGATGAGGGTCTGAAATTCAAAGAACGCTTGCAAGCTGCCCTGGCTAGCCTCGGCCTGGTAGGGCGTGTACGCGGTGTAATACTCGCTCCGCGAACAGACGGCATCGACGACGGCCGGGATGAAATGGTCGTAGGCTCCGCCACCCAAAAAGCACAAGGCATTGGCGGCATGTCGGTTGCGAGCGGCCAGGTTGCCCACGTGCCGCGTTAACTCGATCTCGCTCAGGGGAGCAGGCAGGTCGAGCGGCCGTTTCAACCGCAGGTTTTCAGGGACGGTCTGGAAAAGTTCCTCAAGCGAGCGTGCCCCGATGGCGGCCAACATGGCGGCCTGTTGCTCGGGGGTGTTCAGAACGTAAGACAAGCGACAAACTCCTCTAAGGGCTTGGCAGTGAGCGAATCAATGGGCGTCGGTCTCGATCTGTTTCTGGTACTCTTGCGGGGATAAGAGATGGGCCAGGGCCTCGGGTCCACCGACCCGCACGCGAAACAGCCAACCCGCTCCATACGGATCGCCCGTCAAGGGGCCGGCATCGCCGCTCAGGCTGTTGTTCTGCTCGATGACTTCGCCCGTGACCGGGGAGTACAGATCGCTGACCGCCTTGACCGTCTCGATATTGCCGCACGACTCGCCCGCCTGGACCTGCTTGCCGACCGCCGGCAAGTCGATGTAGGTGATATCGGTCAGTTGGTTGGCGGCGAATTGGGTAATTCCCACGGTGACGATATCCCCTTGCAGGTCGGCCCACTCGTGGGACTTGGTGTAACGCAAATGGCCCGGAACCATCGAAAATCTCCCCTCAAGAACATGGTAGGCGCGAATCTCAGCCGCGTCGGTAAAACGGTAACGAAACAACTCGGGCGGCCGCTGTCGTGGCACCGACAACCACTTCCAGCAGGGTGCCCACCGCGGACGCTTCGGGAAGCACATAACCCATTGCAATAGGGACCGCCAGGGTCGGTGGAATCGTACCACTCGTCACGCGACCGACTGCTCGGCCTTGTTGCCGGATGTCCGCCCCTTCTCGGGCGGCACGGCGACCTTCCAACTGCAATCCGACTCGTACCGGCAAATGCTGCTGTTGCCGGGCTAACAGGGCCTCCCGGCCCAGGAAATCGCCTTTGTCGAGTTTGACGGCCCAAGCCAATCCTGCCTGATACGGGTCGATCTCTTCGCTTAATTCGTGGCCATAGAGCGGCATGGCGGCTTCGAGGCGTAGGGTATCGCGTGCCCCCAGGCCGCAGGGCGTCGCTCCTCGTTTAAGCAGCTCCTCGGCCAGTGCCTCCGCCTGGTCTGCCGCGATCATCACCTCCAGGCCATCTTCCCCGGTATAACCGGTGCGGCTGACGAGACAGTCAGTACCTTGGTAACGTGTCGGTGCGGCAAAATAATATTTGAGCGTTGCGGCGTCTAGTTCGAATAGGCCGCGTTGCAGCTCCAGCGCTAGCGGTCCTTGCAGGGCGAGCATGGCCGTGGCCTGCGTTTGATCGTCGATTTGGACGTCAGAGCCGGCCGAGTGTTGCTGGAAATGGGCGAGCAATTTGTCGCGGTTGGCGGCGTTGACCACCAGCGACCAATGATCGTGCCAGCGGTAGACCAGCACATCATCGCGAATGCCCCCCTGGGCGTTGCACACCAAGCCATAGCGAACCTGACCGACTTTCATGGTCGCGACGTTGTTGCTGGTCAAACGTTGCAGCAGCGACTCCGCTTGGGTGCCGCTGAAGTGCAACCGACCCATGTGAGAGATGTCAAACAGGCCGGCAGCCGAGCGCACCGCTTGATGCTCTTGGGTGATGGTCGTGTAGCGCAACGGCAACATCCAACCGCCAAACTCGACCAGCGTGCCGCCCTGTTTTTGGTGCCAATCAAAAAGCGGTGTTCGCAGTGCCATCTCTCGCCTCGTTTGGAGTCTAGCCCAGTGAGTTGCCATTGTAGCCCGCCGCGACCAAACAGAAAGAGGTCGCCAGCGAATCGGTCGCCAGCGAACGGATCGCCCCCCCTGGTGCCTTGGCCACTCACACTTGCGGCAGATGTCCGAAACTCCTAATCTGCCTCACAGGGAATTCGGATCGTCCAATGCAGCTATTCTGGGTCGTCCGCCTCCAGCTGAGAGAGTGAGTTTGCCTTATGTCTGTCACACCGCTGGAGGTTCAGGCGGTCGCCAACCGTGTACTGGCCAATGTGGAAAAGGTCATCCTGGGCAAACGCCCGCAGATTACTCTGTGTCTGGTGGCGTACTTGTGCGAGGGACACATTCTGCTGGAGGATGTACCAGGCGTAGCCAAGACGATGCTGGCACGGGCCTTGGCTCAGAGTGTGGGGGTCTCGTTTAAGCGTTTGCAATGCACCCCTGATCTGCTGCCCAGCGATGTGACAGGCGTGAACATCTTTAACCAGAAAAACGCCGAGTTTGAGTTTCGCCCCGGTCCCGTTTTCGCGCAGACGCTCTTGGCCGACGAGATCAACCGCACCACACCACGCACCCAAGCCGCCTTGCTCGAGGCGATGGCCGAGCGACGCGTGACGGTGGACGGCACGACGTACAAGCTCAAGGCTCCGTTTCTGGTGATCGCGACGCAGAACCCCGTCGATCAAGAGGGCACCTTCCCATTGCCCGAAGCCCAGCTGGATCGCTTCCTCATTCGCTTGAGTCTGGGCTACCCCACTCTCGATGAAGAAGCCAAGATGCTCAGCCGGCTGCAAAAGGGCCATCCCATCGAGGAGATCCAAGCGGTGGTGAGTGCGGCGGAATGGCTGGCCTGTCAGGAAGCAGTGCGAGAGGTCCACGTCGAGGAGAAGGTCAAACGCTATCTGCTGGAGATCGTCCACGCCACCCGCATGCACGATGACATCCAGTTGGGTGGCAGTCCGCGGGCCTCGATCGCCTTGTTCCGCACCGCCCAGGCCTTTGCTGCCCTACAGGGACGTGGCTTTGTGACGCCCGATGATGTCAAACGCATGGTTCAGCCCGTTTTGGCCCACCGGCTCATCCTGCGGCCCGAGAGCCGACTACGCAAGTTAACGACTGCTCGGCTGTTGCACGAGATCGGCAGCGAGATCAGCGTGCCGGTGCCGGCCAACCGCGACGCGCGAGACGATTTCGACGCTTGAGCCAGCGTTATAAACCTATCACGATGCCACCCCAGGTCAAGCCGCCGCCAAACGCCGCCAGCAACAGTTGGTCACCGGGTAACAATCGACCTTCACGCAACGCTTCGTCCAGTGCCAAGGGGATCGACGCCGCTGACGTGTTGCCGTAGCGATCCAGGTTCAGCATGATCTGCTCCGGGCGGAGCGGCAGTTCCTGCAGGGCGGCGTCGATGATGCGCTGGTTGACTTGGTGCGGCACGATGACGAAACGGCGACCTTCGGGCACGGGGCAGGCTTCGAGCGCCTCTTGGACGAGTCCCACAAACGCCCGCACCGCAAAGCGATAGACCTCCCGGCCGTTGATCGTCAGGTAATGCAGGGGCGGTTCAAGAGGAGCCTCTTGACTCAGGGCAGGTCGAGTATTGGTGACTTGACTAGGCATGCGGATCAGCTCGCCCCGCGTGCCATCGCTGTACATCTTGCTCCAGCGGATGCCCCGCCCGGTCTCGTCACTGGCCCGTAAAACCATAGCACCGGCCGCATCGCCGAACAAAATGCACGAGCCGCGATCGCTGTAATCGAGGGTACGGCTGAGGACTTCGGTGCCGACTACCAAGACGTTTTGGCAACTCCCCGCGCGGATAAATTGATCGGCGATGCAGGTGGCGTGAATAAAGCCCGTGCAGGCTCCGATCACGTCAAAGGCAGGAATGGGCCGACATCCCAACGCGCCCTGAAAACGGCAAGCGTTGGAAGGGCACATGGTCAGCGGCGTGACCGTGGCACAGACGATGAGGTCGATTTCTGGGGCGGTCAGCCCGGCAGCGGCCAGAGCGCGGCGGCTGGCCTCCAACCCTAGGGTAAAGCTGTTTTCGTCGGCATTGGTCAAACGTCGCTCGCAGATACCGGTTCGCGTGCGGATCCATTCGTCACTGGTGTGGAGCGTCGCGGGAAAATCGCCATTTTTCAATACGCGGCGGGGCACGCAACTTCCCGTGCCTGCTAAGACCGACGAGCGGACCGGCTGAAGTGGCAACGAGCTGGGGTGTTCCTCACGCCCTTGCGGTTCTTTGCTGGAGGGGGATGCAGCCATAGCATGACCTTGTTGACGAATCGAGCCACGAAGCCTGTTGACGTTATCTTGCCTGGTAGCTAGATTCCGTCCAGCCCTACCTATTTTTCCCGAGGCATCCATGTCCACCCCATCCCCGGATCGTCGACTCACCCTCAAGGCTCTGGGTACCGCTAGTATCTTGGCCGTTGGTTCAACAAAGCTGTTTTCCCATGAAGACGCCCCCAAGATCAAGGGCAACATCAAACAATCCGTCTGCCGCTGGTGTTACAGCCGTATCCCCCTGGACAAATTAGCGAAGGAAGCCAAGAGAATCGGCTACCAATCGATCGAATTGCTCTCGCCCAAAGAAGTGCTGGAGGTCAAGAAGTTCGGCCTGACCTGTGCCCTGCTCGGAGGGGCCGACATCGTCAACGGCCTGAACCGCAAAGAAAACCATCCAGCGATTCTCAAAAAGCTGACTGAGGGGATCGAGTTTGCTGCCGACCAGGGAGTGCCCAGTGTCATTTGCATGTCAGGCAACCGCAAGGGCTTGGCCGACGACAAGGGACTGGAAGTCTGCGCTCAGGGGCTCAAGCAGATCGTCGGCTTAGCAGAGAAAAAAAAGGTCAACCTCATCATGGAGGGCCTCAACAGCAAGATCGACCACAAAGATTACATGTACGACAAAACCACCTGGGGCGTCGAGCTGTGCAAAAAGGTCGGCTCGGAACGCTTCAAACTCCTCTACGACATTTATCACATGCAGATCATGGAAGGCGATGTCATCCGCACCATCCGCACCTTCAAGGACTACATCGGCCACTATCACACGGGCGGAAACCCCGGCCGCAATGAAATCGACGAGACGCAGGAACTGAATTACCCGGCGATCGTCCAAGCCATAGTGGCCACAGGCTATTCGGGGTATCTGGGTCAGGAGTTCATCCCCAAACGCGAGCCGCTTGTATCGTTAGCGCAAGCATTCCGGCTGTGTGATGTCTGAAGCACCGAGCAGCGAGGGCAGGTGGTGCGATCAGAGATGACGTAGCGGCTATGACGACGCCTGAGCGGAGCGTGGCAGCGAAAAACCTAGTGGCTCGGAACGCCCTGGGTAGCAGTATGGGGTAAACTCGAACTGTTAAACCAACCTAGGCTCCGCTCAGAGGAGGGCAGCGCGATGCTAGTACTGAGCCGCAAGCTCGGTGAGAAAATTTTCATCGGGGATAATATCTGTATCACGGTCGTGGATATTGACCGAGGCAAAATTCGCCTGGGGATCGAGGCACCCCGGGATGTTCCTATCTACCGTCAGGAGTTACTTCCGTTGAAGGGGCCAACGGAGTCGTCCAGCAGCAACAATCCACCCCCGACTCAAAATTCTTGACGTTTGGGAGGAACCTGCGTGAGACAGAGAACGTCCTTGTGTCGGGCTTGGTTGGTTCGGTTCGTTTTCTCCACTACTTTTCCTTGCTTCTGGCCCGTAGATGAATAAAGGCTCCGAAATCTTTCGGAGCCTTTTTTCACTTGCCTTTCGCCAGCGTTTTTTGTGTCTGTGGCAATCGGCTTAGACGGAGCGGCGGATGGACAAGCGATAACCTCCCTGGGTGATGACGCCAGGGGCGATGTTTTTGCCTTTCATCTCGACGTAATAGGTAACACCCGCCGTGGTGTTGAAGCTGACTCCACCGCTGCTGGAGGTCACATCGGATCGTCCGATGAGTTGGATCTGTCCCGGACGCACTTCTTGGTACACGTTCATCTCCAGGGTCTGGCCACTGAGCAGCCGCGACCGAGCCACCATCGGTCCACCCGGCGTGGTGAACTTAAACCAGTCGTACTCCGGCAGGCCGATCGAGTTGACCGTGATACTGCCGGTGATGGTCTGCGACATGCTGATCAACCCCAGATCGCTGGCCTGATCCGAAGTTTCATTGTTGTCGTTAATGACCGGCTGCGGGCCGAGCCGAATCGGCGTCAACTGCACCAAGCCTGCCCCGGTGAGGAAATCGAAGCCCGGCTCACCCAGATCCAAGGCGGTCAGCTGCAGATGCAGGAACACATCCTCATTGGTAGCTCGCGGTTCCTGCGACAAAATCAACGCCGCCGCTGCCGCCACGTGCGGTGCCGCCGCCGACGTGCCCGAGAAATTGGGGAACGTATCGGCATCATTGGGATCGTCGGAGCCGAAGAACGTCGTGTTGGTATTATCCGAACCGGCTACATCGGGCTTGCGACGAATCTCCGGCGTACTCAGGCGTGTTCCGTTGGCGCTGAAGAGAATCTCCAGATTGCCTCCCAGCGAAGAGTACGGTTGGATGGTGCCATCCAGAGCGTTGACGGCACCGGTGGCCATCGCCCCGCGGGCGGCCACTTGGCCAAAGATGGTGGTGGCCCCTTGGCCTTGGGCTTGGGGATTATCGCCGCCGAAATTGGTCCAAGCCAGGCGAGTGGGGGCCGGCCCGCTAACCAGTTGGAAGGCCAGCGCGAACGAAGTGTTGGTTCCCGTGTTGGTATAGGAGACGAATTCCAGAGCCTCGTCGGTGGTGGAGTTGACATCGGTCCAGCTTTGCACAATCGTGCCGGCATTGTTGAGCAAGTGAACGTCGATGTTGGTGCCGACCTGGAAATTGGCCAACGCCGAGCCTCCCTCCAAGAAAGCGTTGTCCCACTGCACGTTGATCTGTAGCGTCTCCCCGTTGGCAATCGTCACGTTCTGTAAGAAGTCGCCCCCCCCAAACGTGAAAAACGTGCCGGTGATGCTGTCGATGGTGGTGTTGGCTCCCGACCAGGCGGTGCGGAATCCTTCATCGCCGGCATTGCCCGCCGCGGAAGTATACACCGCACCTTTGTCAAACACCTCTGTGGCCGCCAACGCGATCACGCCATCATTGAAAAACGGGCTGTTGGCATAGCCGATGTCGTCGGTGATGACAGTGGCTCCAGCGTTAAAGAGGTCACGAATCCCCTGGGCGAAATCGGTGGCGCCCAAAAACGCCGTGCGAAACATGAGGTTCGCTCCGGGGGCTAAATCGTGGACAATCTCCAGCATGGCCCGGCCTTCATCGCTACCGCTGGTATCGTCCTGCAACACCACCACATTGGCCGGTAGGTCGCCCGTGGCCACCGAGTCGGCCAAGCCACCGGCAAACTGATTGACCGAGTCAGACAGTACGCCGACGGTGACCCCCGCGCCATCGAAGCCGGTTTCATTGCGGAACGGAGCCGCCCGCATGGCTTGATCGCCCTGGCTGGTCACCGCCCCGACGCGGCTGATCGGCTTGATCACCAGGGTAGCGGTGTTGAAATGTTCCAGCGTTTCGAGTTGGCCCAACTGATCGAGTGCAAGCCAGCCGGTGACCATGTACTGCCCCAGGCGGTTGGTCTTGTTGACCACTTCCATGCCCAGGTCGTTCTTGAGACTTGTCTCCAACGCCTCGAGATGCTTGGCTTGCGTCGCCCGCACACTCACCAGGAAGCGATCCTGTTTGTCCATGCGATAGACACGCAGCGGATTGACCAACACCGCTTCAGGGCCTCCCATCGGCCCAACTTCGATCGGCAGGCCCTGACCGGCCGTGGTGTAAAAAGCCGTGTCGCGGAATAATTCGATCGTCTGGTCCCCGAAACGCTCATACGCCCGAATGAGTCGGCTCAACTGCGTCTGGCCGATGCGACCAGCATGGGGATCGACCTCCATCGTGGTGACGCTGCTGGTGCCGAGATTTCCCGCCAGATTTATGACCTGAGCCCGCAGGCGATAGCTGCCCTGCTGCAACTCCGGCAAAGTAAGAGTGGCTGTGGAGCCAAAGACCATCTGCGTGGCGTAGCCGCGTTCGTTGGCCTGGAACACGCCATCGCGATTCAGATCCACATCGATCAAGACTCGCGATTGCATGAAGGGGCTATTGCCGTGGTCGATGTGTACCGTGACTTGCGGCGTAGCAGTCGTGACAAACTCCGGGGCTTGTAACCTCACCTTCGGAGCGACCGTGTCCACCGTCCAAGTCAACGGTTGTCCACCGCGGCCCACGCTGATGACGTGCGTGCCGTCGGGCAAGCGGGGCAAGACCCGGCTAAAGCTGCCCGAGGCATTGGCGGTCACCGTACCGCGTGCGACCCCGTTGATGAATACGGTGTGAGTGGAGCGCGGCCGGGCCGTGCCACTGAGGGTCGGAGTAGCATCGTTGCTGATGTTGTCTGTGCCCGACAAGCCCCGGTCGGCACTCAAGCTGAAACGTACCGTGCCGTTGCCTCCGATGCCAATGGGGGGCAACGTAGGAGGCAAAGAGGGCAGAAACAGGCCACCACCCAAGCCGCCACCGCCCACGCCCGGACCGCCGGGCAGTCCAGGGGTTCCTGGTGCCCCCGGTCCGGCGGGGGCTAATGGCCCCTGCGGCAGGCCCGGGACGCCAGGCTGATTCGGTGCCAGGGGAGGGGGTACGGCCGGCCTGTTCCCGCCATCTGGGAACAGTTGCAACGGTGCCAAGGGATCACCGAACAACGCTCCGGGTTGCCCCGGCGGCGCGACCGGCATCGGCAAGGGTTGGGCGATCGGCTGCTGCGTCGGGTTTTCCGTCGTGCGCGGCCGTACAGGTTGCATTGACACAGGCACCGAGGTCGTCGGCTTGCTGCCCTCGGGCTTCGACAACGTTGAGTCCGTTGGCGAAATAGGCATTCCCACGGTCGGCCCTGGTTGCGGTGCCATCACCTCGCTCTGGCCAACGGTCAGAGTCATCGGAGCAAGCGGGTTCAAGAAGCTGTTGGGGGCGTTGCGATCTTCCAAAGTCTCCAGGCGCGGCAGAAGGAATCGTCGTCCTCGCGCAAGCAATCGTACGACATGACGCGGTGTGAGCATGAGCATCTCTCTGAAACGGTGTCGAGGATGAGTACGTGCCGATGAGTATACTCAGCCCTTTGGCCCCTCCGCAAGATAAAATAGGCAAGATTGGTTGCCTGGTTTGGGCACTACCCAGGGAGTTGCTCAGCCAAACCTGCAGGAGCTGCTCGATCCGTCCAGCGTGATACCGCCTGCCAAATCGTAGCATTCAGCTCAGGTAGCATTTAGCTCAGGTAGCGGAACGAGGAAACTCGATAAAAACGGAAAAAACGCTGTAGCTTACGATCTCGTGGCTACAGCGTCGAAGGGACTACGCTTGTCGCAGGGTTGACATGATCGAGTCGATGGCGGCACTACGGCCCCCGATGGTCTCGAAGAACTCACACAAGCGCCGGGTGCAGGAGACGATATCATACTCTTCGACGGCACGCAGGCGGGCTTCCCGCGCATATTCGCGGCACTGCTCCGGGTTGTTGATCATCTCTAAGGCTATCGTCGTCAAAGCCTCCACATCTTCCAGCGGAGCGAGTCGGCCCTGTTTGCCATCCTCAATATATTCTTCAACGGGCGGAGTTGCGGAACCGAGGATGGCGCAGCCCGAAGCCATCGCTTGGAGCAGGGTTGGCGACGGGATGAATCGGGCACTGAGATGGATGTGTAAACTGCTGGCGTTGTAGATGCCCGCGAGTTGGTCCAACGCTGGCAGACCGACAAACGCAAAACGACTGAGATCGTACTGATCGCGACTGAGTACCCAGCGCGCAAAGCTCTGCCCTTCGGTATAGGCCAGTTCATGGCCGTAGCGGGTTTGTTCGGCACCGACGACAAGGAACAGAGCGTCGGGACGAGCCTCGGCGATGCGTTTAGCGACCTGCATGAAGATATCAAATCCCCGCACCGATTCGAGGCCACGCGAAACGTAGGTAATAATCGGCGTAGATTCCTCAATGGTGCGATCCCCGATCTTCGTGGGCCGGGGGCGCGGCTGGAAGAGATTGCAATCGACGCCTTCGGGCAACACACGAATCTTGGAACGATATTCTTGAGGTGCCATCGCTAATTGCGTGTGACTGGGAGTGTAGGCCACATCACAGGCACGCAGCTGCAACAAAGTCAAGGCATGATAAGTCGAGTGAAACAATCGCACCAGTTCGGGCGGCGGAAATGCTTCCCGCAGGATCATCTCCGGCCCCCAGAAATCGCCTGGCCACAATTCAAAATAGCCGACAAACGGACAAGCATACAGATTTCGCAAATACAGAAACGTGCCATAAGAAACGTGACCGACCACCAGGTCAGGCTGCAATTCGGGCAAGCCCCGCAGACCACGATACACCGCTCCGAGATGCTCCATCAAACCGATTAGACTGTCGGGATTGGTGAACACCTCCGGCGAGGGCACGTCATCCTTTAACCGGTAGTTGATGTGCGTAAAGGGCAGATCTTTGAGCTTGGTGGTATCGACAGAGGTTAAAAAGACACACGGCCACTTTAGCTCGACGGCGGCATAGTGGGCGACCACCCCGAACTGGGCAGGAAAATTGGGGTGGATGAAAAGCGTTCGCATGGGGTCACTCCCTCGTGTCGGCGGGGTGGAGACGAGCTAAAGCTTTACGGGCCAATTCCAAGCCCGGATCTAAGCGTAGAGCCTCTTCGTACAATTCTCGGGCTTGCTCGGTCTTTTTCTGTGTCAACAGCACAAAGGCCAAGTTGCAGCGAGCCTCGGCGGGTCGTACCACTTTCTCGAAAGCCTCTAGGGCCTCAGGATATTTGCCTTGTTGACCGCGTGCCAGTCCCAAGTTCATCCAGGCCTTTTCGAAGCGGCCGTTCAACTCGGTTGCTTTAGTGAAAGCCTCTTCGGCTTTGCTCCAATTTCCGCGTTGGTATTCATGCCAGCCATAATCGTTCCACAACTGAGCATCTTTGGGGTGGCGTTTGAGTGCTTTTTCAAATTCATCGCGGGCGAGTTTATCTTGGTTGGCCCGAGAATAGAGTCGTGCCAGAGCCGCACTCACCTCCACCTTGGGATCATATTCTCGGGCTTTGAGATATTGCAGAATCGCTTGCTCGGTGTGGCCTTGCGAGGCGAGATTCTCTCCCACCATCACACAAGCCTTGGCCGATTCGTCTCGCGGCAGCAAGCTAGTATCGCTGCTACGTTGCATAGAACCGTTGCTATCAAAGAGGAGGCAGCCACTGTTCAGCACAGCCAACGCTACCAAGACAAGCCAACCTGAACGAATCATGACGACCTCCTCTTGCAGAGAACAATCAATAACCCAGACCACGATAACCCGGAGGAGCGGAGCCGGCTCCGCCGAAGCCTCCGAAGCCACCCAAACCAAAGCCCCCTAGACCAAAACCACCCAGGCCAAAGCCGGTGCCTAGGAAGCGGCCACTACCAAAGCCCGTGCCGCCGAAGCCGCCCAGCCCGAAGCCGCCCAGGCCCAAGCCGCCCAGCCCAAAGCCGCGACCGAGGAAGCCTGCTCCGCCTAGGCCGCCCAGCGTGTAACGGCTAAAGAGCATCTGGGGATAAAGCGGGATGGCTTCCTCGCCGTAGAGGCCTTCGGCCCAGGGACGGCCAACCACCACGCGTTTATCGGCATCGGTGATACCGGCTGCTAAGAGGCTGGCGACAATGACAGCCCGGCGTTGTTGATTCAAGGCCGCTTGCGGATGGGCCTCGATAATCACCGGGTAGCCGGTACGGCCGAGAACCGCAGCTACCTTTTCGAGGTGAGCCTCGCCCGCAGGGCCGAGCTTGGCCGAGTTCGCTTTCCACTCGCACTCGTAGAAGACAAAGTGATCCTGCCGGGCGGCCGCCACTTGAGCGGCAAAGATGCGGGTGCTGGCAGCGCCTAGAGGCTCGGCAGGCAGAGCGGGCGGATGATCCTTGGCCCAGGCCGGCGTCCACAAGGGCAGAGTGCCCAGGCTCAACGCCATCGCCAGAACCGTCTTTTTTGCTTGCATGGTTTAGACTCCTCCCGATTTAGAGATTCGGCATGGGCCGATTTAACGGTTCCAACGCGACACCGGTTTGGGCGGCAGTTTGGACGACATCGAACTGGCCGGCGTGCCTGTCGAGCTTGGGAAATCACGCGGGTCAGCGGGGGTCACCTGGACCGGGCTACCGCCTTCCAGCCCCGAGAGCGAAGCGGGAAGTGGTCCGCTCGAAGAGGACTTGGGAGCAGGCAGCATCTCCATTCCGGGAGCCACTTCGCTGGGACCAGGCAGGATTTTGCCGGGCATCGGTGCATCCACCGGGCTGACGACTTCCTGGCTCGGTCCCGAGGGGCCGATCAGCATCGTGTGTTCCAGGAAGCGGAATTGTTGATATTTGCGGCTCTTGTCGGTCCGCACCGGGCTGCGGAAGTCCGAACCGGTGTGGCTTTCCATGCGGCCCAGGACGTAGAACTCAAAGTCGGTCGGCTCCAGCAGATCGACGCCCGGCAGCTTGGGCACATCTTCGCATTCCAGCGGCCGCACCAGACGCGGCGTGACCAGAATGACCAACTCCTTTTCACGATGGCCCAGACGGTCGTAGCCAGCCAAGCGATTGAGAACCGGGATGTGCCACAGGAACGGCAGGCGGTTGCTATCGTTGTCGAGCTTGCTCTCGATCAGACCAGCAACGGCGAGGGTCTGGCCTTCGCGCAACTCCACTGTGGTATTAAAGTTGCGTGTCACTAGGCTGGGGATCGCCGCTCCGTCAATGATGGTCGGCACGATGTTATTATCGCGGTCGCTGATCTCGGCGTTGATGGTTAGCCGCACCCGATCGCGGTCGGTGATGAAGGGCGTGAAGGCCAATTGCACCCCCAGGGGCACGAAATTCACTCCTTGCAGGTTGCCCGCGAACAGATTGCCCCCCCCGGTGATCACCGGCACCGGCAACAGACTGCCCGCCTGGAAGTTGGCCGTCTGGCCGTTGATGGCCACGAGGTTCGGCTCAGCCAAATAGCGGGCGTAACTGAGGTTTCGCAGAGCGGCGATGGCGAGTTGGATCTGTCCGAAGTCCAGAGCGACGGGCAGGTTAGCGACCCCTCCCAGCCCCGTCAGGCCGATGTTCTGGTTGGGTCCGACACTAAAGGCGTTAAAGCCACCCTGAGCCTGAAGCCCCAAGTTGCCCGTGGTGCCGCCCACAAAGAACGAGCCGGCATTGCGGAAGGCACCGAAGTTCAGACCGATCGAGCGAGCCGCCGCCCGGTTGACCTCGACCACCTGCACTTGCAGCAGCACTTGCTGCTCGCCGATCACCCGCAGCATGTTGATCACTTGACGATGCTGAGCGGGTAGAACCCGGCTCTCGTTGCTCGGATCGGTTCCAGGACGGCCCAGATCGGGAGAGTCCACCGTCTCACGCAGCACGTTGGACTGCACCATCCGCATGATCATGTTGGCCTCGGCGATGTCTCGCGCTTGGCCATACACCGTCAATTTATCGCCTACCAGCGTGAGGTAGACTCGGCTGTTGGGGAAAGCACGGTTGACTTCGTTTTCGAGATTCTTATAGGCACGTTCGAGACGAATCCGCGCATCAGGATCGGGCAACACCCGCACAAGGAAGCCAACCATCTCCGACTTGCCGGTCTCCTCGTCTTTGAACCAAATGTTCAAAACCGTGGTGCCGACTTTCATCCCCTGGAGGGTAATCTCCTTGGGACTGAGCAAAGCGGTGTTGGCGATGGTCTCGTCGCCTACCTGAATGCGGCTAGGTGTTTTGAGAAATTCAAAATTTTGAATTCGGCCCACGATCACTTCCAGCACATTCTCCGGGCCGGCCATTTGCTTGATGTATTTGGCCGCGTTGGCAGTGATGTGCGGAGTGGGAGTCAAAGGTAACATCGGTGGAGTCATGAGCGGATGGGGAGTGGCAGGTGGTTCCACCGGTGCGGGCGATTTGCCTTCGCCACCTTTCTTCGCATCGGCCGCCGTGTCCGTGGGAGCGGCCAAGGTTTTATTGCCTGTGAGTTCCCAGGCCGAGGTCCGCTTGAGGAACTTTTCGTTGGTGGGAGTGGTTGGAGTCTGCCCGGAAGCAGCCGCCATCCCCAAAACGAAGGCTCCTAAAGCGATCGGCGAAGAGGTTCGCCGCAACCAATTTCTCATTCCCCACCCTCCCCCCAAAAATGGGGATCGGCCTAAGCTATCCATTAGCTGGCGATCCCAGATCGCTCACGCCTTGCCCCTAAGGGCGATCGGCGAGGGCGTGCCGCACAACGTTCCCCCGAACGTCAGGCGGTTAGCCAACGAGATGTCGATGTGGGTGAGCCGAATAGCAAGCAGTGCTACGAATGTCAAGCGTTTTTTTGCTTTTTGCCTCGGGCATTTTTCGCTTTGTTTCTTTTCGCCTCGGGGCACGGCATGGCGACCGCACTGCCCTTATCCCAAGGTCACGATACTCTCAAAGACCTTCATTAACACCACCGGTGTGATAGCCATGAATAACAAGGCCCAGGCAAGCATCAACGAAGAAGGCAACGAAGCTCGCGTGTTCCGATGGAGTCCCGGAGTGGTATCTACCACCGTGGTAAAGCCTTGGGCGATGTCACCGGCACCCCGCAGACCACAGAGAAACGGCAGCAGCAGGCCGAGGTAGAACAACCGTTGCACCGATAGAAGGGAAACGTACTCTGAAAGATTTACTGCTTCCGGGCGTAGCAAACAACTGCCTAAGATGAAAGTGTGGCCCGAATTTTCGCCCCTCTGGGAATCTCCTCATGCTTCAGGAACTGCGTCAACGCTTGCACGACCACCCGCTCTACGAAGCACTTCGCGATGCGGCGGGGTTGCGCTTGTTCATGTCCCGACATGTTTTTTGTGTGTGGGACTTTATGTCTTTGCTGAAAGCTCTCCAACGCCGCCTCACCTGTGTCGAAGTGCCCTGGCGTCCACCGAGTGATGGGGCAGCGGCCCGGCTCATCAACGAAATCGTACTGGGCGAGGAGAGCGACGAGGATGGCCAGGGCGGCTACGCTAGCCATTTCGAACTTTACCTTCAGGCCATGCACGATGCCGGTGCCGATACGACGGCCTTGCAACGGTTTCTGCATGCCCTGGGCGATCGAATGCCTGTCGCGCAAGCGTTGCAGCAAGCCGGCACTACCCCAGCCGTTGCGGCCTTTGTGCAGCTGAGTTTGTCGCTGACGGAAGCACCGACGCATCGATTGGCAGCGGCTTTTTCCTTGGGGCGTGAAGATCTCATTCCCGGCATGTTTACGCAACTGGTTCGCCGCCTGGCCGATGCCGACCCGCAACGCTTTGGCCGCTTTGCCTATTATCTGGAGCGGCACATCAGCCTGGATGGCAACGAACATGGCCCAGCGGCCCGGCGTTTGGTCGAGCGGTTAGCTGCCACGCCGAAGTTGGCTGCCGAGGCTCAAGAGACAGCGCGACAGTGCCTGGAAGCGCGGTTGGCTCTGTGGGACGAGATGACTCACGAGCTTCGTCAACGCGCTGCCTGAAAACGAACCGTGAGCCGGGTCGGGCTTCTCGGTGCTTTGGACGCGCTCTGCAAACTCTTCTTGGTTTGCCCGCTTCCGCTGGACATCGCTTTGCCGTAAGATGCCAACAGAGCGATGTCCTTGTAGAAGTGAGGCTAGCCGTGGAGATACGCATTGAATGTCCGGCATGCAAGACGGTTTATCATCTGAGCGAAACGATGCTGGGCAAATCGATGCGCTGCCCGTTGCCATCGTGCAGGCACGTCTTCAAAGTGGAGAAACCCCAACCGGTCGACCTCGGCGGACTGCCGTTGCTGCCTAGCGAGCCGGTTGTCTCTCCTCCAGCAGAGCCAAAACAAGGACCGAAGGCTCCCAATTGGGCCAGCGCTCCGCCTCCGGTGCGAGTGCCGCACGGCGAATCGACGCCAAAGCAGAGTGCCGCCAGTCCCGAGCCGGCACCAACCATCCTGGCCTCGGGTTCGTGGCAGACGCCGCCCCCACGCCGGCCTGAGCCGCAGGCCAAATCACCAGCGGTTCTGCCGGGACCCGAAGCGGTAGCGCTCCGTACTGCTCGTGATACCCGCTCCTCGCCTGAGCCGACCGGGGTAGAAACAGCTGACGATCACGAAACCTCCCACCAGTCCGACGTGCCCTGTGCCGTGACTTCGACCAAGGGGCGAATGGCACGGCTGATCATTCTACCGTTTCTGGGGCTGGTGGTGGTTGGCCTGGGCGTCGGTGCTTTCCTGGTCCTTAATGCCATCAAAAATAGCGAGATGCGTTTGGCAGCCTCGGCGGATGCCGACTATGACAAGAGTCTCTTCGGCGCGGCGGGGCAAAAATATGCCAAACTGGCCAAGGATTTTCCCGAGAGCGAGCAGGTCGAGCGTTATCAGTTCCGGGCCAAGCTCAGTGAGCTACGCAATCGGGCCGCTGCTCCTAGCGATGATCTGAACGAGAAATTGCAAGCCTTCAAGGAGTTTCTCGAAGAATATGCCAAAAGGCCGATCCTCTCGGAGCATGTGGCCGATGTTGGGGATTCGCTGGTGCAAATGCTGGTCAATCATGCCAAAAGCGGGCTGGAAGAACCGTTGGATGGCTCGGTGTTGACCGACTTAGAGAAGGCCGAAACGGTCACCCGCATGGTCCGGGCGATCAAGGCCCCCAAGGAGTCCCGGCCGGTCGCTTGGGTCGATCTCGAACAAGCCACCGAGGAACTGCGAGTGGCCCGTCAGAAAGCCGAGGAGCGCCGGCGGTTCTTAACCAATTTGGAGATGCTGGCCCGATCTCCTACGTATACAAATATTTTGCTAGCGGAAACCATGCTCGCCGAGGAAGGAGCCCACTTCCCTGGGTTGAGCGATTCCCCCCAAGTTAAGGAAATCTTCGAGCGTCTTTACACCGGTCATCGGGCTTCCATCCAATACGTGCCGCGCGGCAAGGAGGCTGGCCGGTCTGCTCCTTTGGCCGAGGACACCTCCCCCGCGTTGCTGGTCGGCCCGCTGCTGGCTGGCTCGCCTGGGAATCCGCCGGCCAATGATCCCGTCGTGCTGGCATTGTCGCGGGGGGTTCTTTACGGATTGAGCGAGAGGACCGGTCGCATCCGCTGGGCGCGACGCTTGGGGATCGATACCACCTCTCTGCCGGTGCGTATCCCCGCAGGCCAAGGCAGCAGCGAACGCATCCTTGCTCTATCCAGCGATAGCGCCCGACTCGACGCCCTGGACCCCGACGGCAATGTCCTCTGGACCTATCCCCTGGGTACCCCCTCGCTCGGACGGCCGCTGGTCGTCGGTCAACGGGCTTATCTGGCGACCTATGACGGGGAGGTACACGAGATCGAACTCAACGAGGGTCGGCTGCTGGGACGATTTGTGCTGAATCATCGCCTGACCACGGGCGGGGCGCACGATCCAACGACTGGGTTGCTTTACTTTCCCGCGGACGATGGCTGTATCTACATCCTGCGTGGTGGAGCCAACCCCGGCTGCGAGCAGATTCTCTACACTCGGCATCTGGCCGCCTCGCTACGCGGTGAGCCGATCCTTTTGCCCCCTCTGGGCGGGGACAACGGGTACATGGTGTTGAACCAGACGGCGGGAACACGCTCGACAGAGTTGAAAGTGTATGATTTGCCGATTCGTGAACGCAACGCCCAGCCGAGGCGATTGAAGATGCGTGCCCAGATGGAGGGTTGGACCTGGTTTCCCCCGTTTCATGACCCGGAAAAAATTGCCTTGCTGACCGATGCGGGCATGTTGGGTATCTTTGGGATTCGCCAACCGGGCACGACCGATCAACCCTTGTTCCCGCTACTGCCTGAAGGTGGCTTGCGCTTGAGCACCCAAGCCACTGATTTGACCACGGCCGCTCGCGCCACCATTGTTCAAATAGCCGGCGAAGAGTACTGGACACTGGGTCTGGGCCGCCTGCAACGCCATCGGCTGGTATGGGACACCCGCCGAGGGCCACGCCTGGTACCGGTTTGGCGCGACGCGCCGCTGCTCGGCTCACCTCTGCACGAAGGCCAAACCGCTGCGAATGGTGCACGCCTCATTGTGGTCACCCAAGCCCCCCGTTCGCCGGCTACCTGGGTTAGCTGTGTCGATGAAAAGCGCGGCGAGATCGTTTGGAAACGGCAGCTGGGCTTAGTGTGTCAACGCGAACCGTTGGCCATCCCCATGTCTGAGGGGCCGCCGCTGCTGCTGGCGTTGGATGAAGGGGGGACGCTGTTCGCGATCGACCCAACTCGCTTCAAGATCGGCCCCGGCTCCCGCTGGTTACTCGATAGCCGCATGACCCCGTTGGCAGGCCCGTTGGCAGAAAATCGCACCGTGCCGCCCGTTTTGCTGCGTACCGACGACGGCAAAAATGTGTACATGGTGGCGAATCCGGGCGCGGGCAAGACTTTGGTCATCCGCCACCTCACCCCCGCCGTAGGCGTTCGGCAACTGGAGATACGCGAACGGCGGGTCGAATTGCGTGCGCCGCTGGCCGGGCCTCCCGCGTTGGTCGGGAATTATCTGGTCCTGCCTCTGGCGGACAGCGATGAGACGCTTATCCGAGTTGCGCTGCACCAAGAGCAAGTGCAGGAAGGCCCCAACTGGCGTCTGTCGCGGGCCGCCCCCGAGGCGATGGGTTATGTCCTGCCCCTGAGTGACCAGCGTTTCCTTACCAGCGATGGCGGACGTGGTCTGACCGTGTGGAGTTGGCCCGCCAACGGCGGCTTTGAGAGTCTGCCCTCCGGTGCAAACCTGCCCACTTTGCAACTACCGGCACGCTTGAACCTGCCGCCGCTTCGTCTGCCCGGTGACTCGCCACGCTTTCTGGCGGCCGACTCGGCTGGTCTGTCCCTCGTGGAGGTCGAGGCGAATGGCGAACTGAAGCTCACGCGTCGTTGGGACGTGGCGGGCATTCGGGCTTACTCGCTTTACCAAACCGCCGAGGGGGTCCGGGTCGCCTTGCAAATCGGTCGCACGCAATTGGCCTGGCTGGATCCGCGCAAGTCCCAGCTCGAATGGTCTCACGATCGCGGTGAGGGACGCGACTTGGTCGGCGTGCCGCTTTTGCTCGACCGGGAGTTGCTCGTTGCTGATCAAAGCGGCCGCTACTCCCTTTTACGGCTCAGCGATGGACAAGCGACCGGAGCAGGGTATGAACTGCGAGGCAGTGTTGCCCCAGCTACAGGCCCCGTGCCGTTTGGGGGCGATCGCTTGCTGTGTCCGTTGTCCGATGGCACCCTGGTGGTGTTAGAGCGAAAAACTCTCAGCCGCGCAAGCCCATGAGAAACAGAGCCAGCACCCCACCCAGCAGACCGGCCCCCAGGGCGATGAAGCCGGCCAGCAAGATCAAACGCAGCTGCCACGTTTGGCCCAACGACATGGCGGGCGTGGAGAGAGGGGTTGGCGTAGCGCACGCAGCCGGGGCCAACCCGGCGCTGGGTCGCGTCGCTGGCCGGGGGGTGGGCTGGCGCGGGGGGGGCAGCCGCGGTGCCGGATTCATCCGTCCCGTCTCGTCACTGGCTTGTGAACCGATCGTATCCTCGTGCAACGGCGTGGAAGGCGGGGCCAACCGGCTGGGACCGCCACACGAAAACGCCGCGCTTGCTCCGCCCAAATTAAACTCGGCCAAAGTGCCAAGCGACGGGCGAACATCCATACGCTGCGAAGCGTCGCCGGCCCATTGCTCCAATTCCTCGGCCACTTGGGCACACGAGGCCGGACGATCCGCCGGTGCTTTGGCCATCATTCGCTCGACGAGATTGGCTAACGCGACGGGCACCTCGCGTCGTACCTGATCCAGGCGTGGCGGCATCACGGTTTGATGCCACAGTAGTTTTTGGCCGATGCTCCCCTCGTGGAAAGGGGGCTGCCCGGTGATCAAGGCGTACAGGGTACAGCCCAAGGAATAAATGTCGGCGCGGTGATCGACATCATGCAAACTCATCGCCTGCTCAGGGGGCAGATAATCCGCCGTACCCATGACCATTTTGCCGTTGAACTTCTGAGTAAGCGATTCGCCTTGCTCGCTCGTCTGCCGGGCCAGGCCCAGATCGAGCAGCTTCACCACGCCACTGGCATCCAAAAGCAGATTGGCCGGCTTGACATCGCGATGCACCAAGCCCGCCTCGTGAGCATGCTGCAACCCCAAGGCCGCCTGCCGGGCATACTCACAGGCTTGCCGCACCGGCTGGGCTCCGCGACGGTTGAGCAGTTGCTGCAGGTTCGGCCCATGAACATACTCCATGATGATGGCATACAGGCCGTTCTCTTCGCGGAAATCCAGCACTTGGACCACGTTGGGATGTTGTAATCGTCCGGCCACCTGGGCTTCACGCAGAAACCGCTGTCGCGTTACGGGATCGTTGGCCAAGGGCGTGGGCAGCACCTTGATCGCTACCCGACGTTTCATCAGGGCATGCTCGGCCAAGTACACCGTGCCCGTGCCACCGATGCCGATGCGTTCGACGATGCGATAGCCAGCCAGATAGAAGCCTTTGTGCTTACCCAAGAGAAACTGTTCAGCCTGGAAGATGGTTAAGACTCCAGCCCGGACCAGAGCGGCCGCCAACTTTCGTGGCGAGTTGGGCAACACCTGCGCATGCTGCTGCAAATACGCCTCGAGCCGGTCGGGATCGACCTGGTTGCTTTTGCGAACAATCTCCAGAAAGGCATCGATAGTCGCGGGTGCAGGCATAGGTTGTGTGCCTCGGAACGGGGAGTGCCATTTTTAATCTAGCTCACAATTCCTACAGATTTTCGCAAGAAACGCTGGAAAGTGCTGGCAGCGATTTATGGTCCGGCTTGAAAAAAACCTCCCGCCCTGAGCCGTTGATGCCCAACGCGAAACTTAACGTCCAGACTCCCCCTCGCCGGGGAATTTGGCCGCCAACTGTCGCAGATGCTCACGCAAGGCCCGTTTGGGTTCCTCGAAGATTTTTTGTACCTTGGGCAACAATGGTCCGGGATGCCGTTGACCGCGTAGCTGTTGCAAGTACGACAAAAGAAGTGTTTTGGATGGCTCGTTGCTATGAAGCAGCAGATGCACCCAGGCCCAGGCTTCGCGGTAGCGTGGCGGGGTCATGTCGGCAATCTCGGAGATGGCCTCCAGTTTAGCTAGGTCTGGCTCATTGCCGGGCACGCTCCAGTCGCTGAGCAATCGGCGGACATGATCGGGGTTGATGCCCTCCGCTTCGGGGCGAAGCTCGAAATATTCGGCGAGGCCTTCGTCCAGCCACAAGGGGACTTCCTTGATGACGCTGTGGAGAAGGGCATGGGTCAGTTCGTGGCGCAAGTCTTGTTTGATGCGTTTGCTCCAGTAGGTGTAAACGATCAAATCTTCCCCGCCGGCGCGTGGTTGGACGATGAAGTAAGCCCGGCGTTGGGGCATGTCGCGGAAATCAGGCAAGGAGTTGAGATAGCGCGTGTAGACCTGTTCCTCTTCAAAAATGTAAACCTTGACTGGCTCGGTCGCGGGAGGCAGCAACAGTTGCTTTTGAATATGGTTGCGCATCTCCGCCAACTCGCGGAACATGGGCAACTCCGGTCGCAACTCGAAATCGCTCAGAATCACCACGGGCGCGATCCGCACTTGATATTTCGAGGGCAACCGCACCAGCTCGCTTTTCTCTGCTCCGCTCGTTGTTCCCAGCCGGTCTTTGGATCGCAAAAACGCTAGCGAGTGGCAGCCAACGCTCACCACCACAAGGGGAGCTGACAGGCTCAGGAGCGCAACCAGCCAACTTCGCAGGCCACCGTGCCATTTCTCAGGCATGCCCACCTCGCAAAAGAACACCTCGTCTGCGTTGAAGGGTTTGGCACTGTAACGCCCCACGCGACTCAAGGCAAGTCCAAACCCCGTTGCCCTGCGAGGTCCGAATTTCCGCCCCTGTATCCTAGCCCAGCTTGCCAAGGCTCCGCGGTTCTCTTTGCTGACGTTCACTTGAAACGCGTCTTGCTTCCGCTAGCCTAATTCGGTGCCCTTTCTCTCACTTGGATGAGGTACGCATCATGACTACCCTGACGGCTCCAAAACATCGCACCATCCAGCCTCCACCCGTTTCCAATCGCAAAATGCTCATCGGCGGCAAATGGGTTGACAGCGTTAGTGGCAAAACCTTTGCCACGCTCAATCCGGCCACCGGCGAGGAAATCTGCCAGGTCGCCGAGGGGGACAAAGCCGACATCGACTTGGCCGTCAAGGCAGCTCGCAAGGCGTTTGAGAGTGGCCCCTGGCCCAGGATGAACGCCAGCGACCGGGGCCGACTGCTCCACAAATTAGCCGACGCCATCGAGTCCCACATCGAAGAGTTGGCTGCCCTGGAGACGCTGGACAACGGCAAGCCGCTTCGCGATTCGCTGCATGGCGATCTGCCCTTGACCCTCAAGGTCTACCGTTACTATGCCGGTTGGGCCGACAAGAATCACGGCAAGACCATTCCGGTCGATGGGCCTTACTTCTGCTATACCCGCCATGAGCCGGTCGGCGTGGTGGGGCAGATCATTCCCTGGAACTTTCCCTTGCTGATGCAAGCCTGGAAATGGGCCCCGGCGTTGGCCATGGGTTGCACCACCGTTCTCAAACCCGCCGAGCAGACGCCCCTGACCGCTCTGCGAGTGGCCGAGTTGGCTCAGGAAGTCGGTTTCCCCGACGGCGTCATTAACGTGGTGCCTGGCTACGGCCCGACCGCCGGGGCCGCCCTGACCTCGCACATGGACGTAGACAAGGTCGCCTTCACCGGCGAAGGCCGGACCGGCCAGATCATCATGGAGGCTGCCGCCCGCAGCAACCTCAAGCGGGTCAGCCTGGAGTTGGGTGGCAAATCGCCCAACATCATCTACGCCGATGCTGACCTGGATGCAGCGGTAGAGGGGGCCTACATCGGTCTGTTCCTCAACCAAGGCCAGTGCTGCTGTGCAGGTTCGCGCATTTTCGTCGAAGAAAAAATTCACGACGCATTTGTCGAGCGGATCACCCAGAAGGCCAAAGCTCGCAAACTGGGCGACCCGTTTGACCTGGAGACCGAGCAAGGCGCGCAGATCTCCCAAGAGCAGTTTGACCGCATCCTGGGCTACATCCAAAGCGGTCAACAACAAGGGGCCAAGCTGCTGACGGGCGGCAAACGCTGGGGCGAACGCGGCTACTTTATTGAGCCGACCGTCTTCACCGGCGTCACCGATGACATGCGCATCGCTCAGGAAGAGATTTTTGGCCCAGTGATGTGTATTTTGCCCTTCAAGGACACCGACGAGGTCGTCGAGCGGGGCAATCGCACCTTCTACGGCTTGGCTGCTGCTGTTTGGACCCGCGACATCCACAAGGCGCACCAGTTGGCCCATCGCCTGCGTGCCGGCACCGTCTGGGTCAACTGCTACGACGTCTTCGATGCTGCCGCCCCGTTTGGCGGCTACAAGATGTCGGGCATCGGCCGAGAGTTGGGGGAGTACGCTTTGCAGCTGTACACCGAAGTGAAGACAGTTTATGTTCACATGGGTCATTAAACTCGGGCAGAGCGGGGAGCGGTGCGAGCCACCCCGCTGGTCCGAATCCACAACCGGCCACATCGGCCAGCGATCGCCATGAATGAGCAGCATCTGAGCCAGATTGCCACCCAGTGGACCATGCTTTTCGAGGCGCATCGTGGGCCTGAGGATACGGCCCAACAGGCGCGTAAGGCGTTGATGCTGCGTTATTCGGGGGCGGTGTACCGTTACCTGGCGCGGGTGGTGCGGGATCCGGGGCTGGCGGAGGAGCTAACTCAGGAGTTTGCTCTGCGTTTTTTGCAGGGCAAATTCGCCCAGGCCGACCCGAGCGTCGGCAAATTTCGCAGCTACGTCAAAACCGCGTTGTTTCGTTTGGTGCAAGATCACTACCGTGCCCAGGCAGGACGCCCGGTCTCGGTTCGTGACGAGGATCAGCTCGTCGCCCCGGATGAACGGCTCGCGCAGGAGCAAGCGTTTCGTGAGAGTTGGCGACAGGAGTTGTTGGCCCGTGCCTGGGGTGCTTTGCAACGCGTCCAACAAGAAACAGACCAACCGTATTACGACGTCATGAAACTTCGCGTCGATCATCCTGATGATTCTTCGGCGCAGCTGGCCGACCGCCTCGGACAGTTGCATGGCAAAGCATACACCCCGGCGGCGTTGCGGCAGTGTCTACACCGCGCCCGCGAGCGATTCGCTGAGTTACTCTTTGAGGAAGTGCAGACCTCGTTGGAAGGTCAACCGCTCCAACGAGTCGAGGAAGAGTTGGCCGATTTGCAACTGCTGAAGTATTGCCAAGACTTGCTCGATGCCCATAAAAAGTCAAGGCGCACCTGAAAAGATGCGCCGGCAGTTCAGAGAGGAGCGGGTGTCAGCCGGTGGCCTGGGCGCTATCTGGCACGGGAGCTAGAAAATGCTCCTGAGCCAGGGTCGGCACACAGTCGGCGGGAATCTCGCTATCTTTGTGGAAACACAACACCTTGCCAGGGAAACGCGGGCTGGTGTAGTGGAAATACTGTCCCTGAGCATGCAGCAGCCCCATGATTTTGCGAGGACACTCGCGGGCCAGTTGCTCCAGGGCTTCTTCATCTGTCATCCCTTTCCTCCTCGCCTTGTCAATAGACGCGTAAAAGACTCCAAACGCACACAGCCTAGCGCTAAAGAACAGCTGCGGCGTTCTGCTTTCTCTCCGTGGGACAAACCAAGGCCAGACTATCACACGATCGCTACCTGTCCAGCCTTTCAGGTATGCTTGGCCCAAAAAAAATAGCTTCCGCGCTGCCGCCTCTGCTGCAATCGCTAAAGTCCGTTGAACGCGTCGCCCAAATCAGGCTCACTCAAACTTGGCCACGCTCTGACCCCAACACGCCGATGAAGGGCAATTGACGGTACTCGTCGTTGTAATCCAGGCCATAACCCACGACAAATTCGTCGGGAATCTCAAAGCCGACGTAATCCGGTTCCAGCGGGACGCTTTGCCGGCCGATCTTCCGCAGCAGCACCGACACCCGAACAGAGGCCGCCTCTCGTCGCCGCAACTCGGCCACAATCCGGCTCAGGGTTTGGCCGGTGTCCAAAATGTCATCGACCAGCAACACCTCGCGTCCCTGGAGATCCGGCAAGCTATCCAAACAGAGGATCAGTTCTGAAGGGATCGTGGCCTCGCCGCGATAGCTAGACGCCTGAATGAGATGAATCCGCAAGGGTAAGTTGATCTGCCGGATGAGATCGGCCAAGAAAACCAAGCATCCAGTCAGTACACCCACGATGACGACAGGGCGTCCTTGATAGTAGGCCTCGATCTGAGCAGCTAGTTCCGCCACTCGCTGACGGATGGCCTCGGCCGGGATAAGTGTTTTCATCCTGCTAGTTTAGCGGACAATTGCACGAGGCAAAAGAGGGGGCCTGACAGGCTCGTGGGACAAACAACAGCTACAAAGCCGATGTCCCTGTGGGCCATGCCACCATGATCAGCACCGAGAGGGCGTCGCTGGAGTTGAGCTTTTGGCCTTGAACTAACCGCGCATCAGCTCCCGTTCGAGAAAGGTGGTATCCATCTCGCCAGCAAGGAAGGTAGGGTTATTCAAAATCGTCTGGTGCAGCGGGATTGTGGTATGAATCCCCTCGACGCGAAACTCTCGTAACGCTCGCCGCATGATCGCCAAGGCTTGCTCGCGATTGGGACCATACGTCAGTAGCTTGGCCACCAGCGAATCATAGTTGGGCGGCACCCGGTAGCCGGCGCTGGCATGCGTGTCCAGCCGTACCCCCGGTCCTCCGGGTGCGATCCACCGCGTAATCTGTCCCGGCGAAGGCCGAAAATGGTTCGAGGGATCTTCGGCATTGATGCGACATTCGATGGCTGCCCCGCGATGGACGACGTCGGCCTGAGTAAATGGTAGCTTCTCGCCGGCAGCAATGAGGATTTGTTGCCGCACCAGATCGACACCAGTGACCAGTTCGGTCACAGGGTGTTCGACTTGGATGCGCGCATTGACCTCGATGAAGTAGAAATTGTGGTCCCGGTCCAGCAGAAACTCGCACGTCCCTGCGTTGTAGTACCCCGCGGCCTTGGCTAGTTTCACTGCCGACTCACAGATGGCAACGCGGACCGCCTCGGGCAGATTCGGAGCCGGTGATTCCTCGACCAGCTTTTGATGACGCCGTTGCATCGAGCAATCCCGTTCCCACAGATGCACCACGTTGCCGTGCTGGTCGCCCAGTAGTTGCACCTCGATATGACGTGGCCGATCGATGTAACGCTCCATATAGATGCTGCCGTCCTTGAAGGCAGCCTCGGCCTCCTGTCGGGCACTGGAGGCAGCGGCAGCAACCTCGGCCTCGCTCCGCACGACCCGCATGCCGCGACCGCCGCCGCCGGCTGCCGCCTTGATCAGCACCGGAAAGCCAATGCGACGGGCCAACGCAGACACGTCCGCGTCGGGGCTGATCAGTCCTTCGCTGCCGGGCACCACGGGCACACCGGCCGACTGCGCCAGCTTGCGGGCTTGATTCTTGTTACCTAGCCGGTCCATCGCCTCGGGTGGCGGGCCAATGAACGTGATGTTGCAGTCGCGGCACATCTCGTTGAATTTGGCATTCTCCGAGAGAAAGCCGTAACCCGGATGAATCGCTTGCGAGTCGGTGGCCTCGGCGGCGGCAATCAACCGCGGCGCGTACAGATAGCTTTCGGCGGCCGGAGCCGGGCCGATGCACACAGCCAAATCAGCCACTTCGAGATAGGCTGCCCCGCGATCGGCTTCGGAGAAGACAGCCACTGCTTCGATGCCCAGGTCGTGGCAGGCACGGATGACGCGGAGAGCAATTTCGCCCCGATTCGCGACGAGGATACGCTTGAACATGAATGCCTCAGCCTGGATCGACCCGGAACAATACCGTGTTATATTCAACAAAGTCTTTGTTCTTCACACACACTTCCACAATCGTGCCGCTACACTCTGCTTGGACGTCATTAAACACTTTCATCGCTTCGATGAGACAAACCACCGTGTTGGGCGTGACCTTGCTCCCGACCTGAACGAAAGGCGGGCTGTTGGGGTCACGAGCCGCGTAAAACGTGCCCACCGTCGGACTTTTAATCTCGATGAGATTCTTGGCGGGCACGGCTGGGGCCGGTGTCATCTCCCGTGGCGTTGCAGCCGACTGGGGCGGAGCTGGCGTGGGGCTGGCTGCTGCAACAACCGCCGTGGGACTACTCGTCGTGATCACTCGCGGGCCGCGACGGATCTTGATTCGCTGGTCGCCCTCGGCCAAGTCGATCTCGCTGAGGTCGTTCTGCGTCATCAACCGCACCAGATACCGCACCGTCCGCACATCAAACGGCCGAGGGTTGTCACTGGGATCCGCCACGCCGGCACTCCTTTATCGGTTCACAAGACCAAGGCCGTCTCACGCGGCACACTGGTTAGTAGTTCACAGCCATCTGCCGTCACCCGCACATCATCTTCAATGCGGATGCCGCCCCAATCCGGCAAGTAGATGCCTGGCTCGAGGGTGAAGACCATTCCTTCGGCCAGGGTCATCTCGGAGTTGGCCCGGAGAAAAGGCAGCTCGTGAATCTGCAAGCCAATTCCGTGCCCCAGGCCATGCCTAAACTGCTCGCCATAGCCGGCCTGTTCGATGACGGCACGGGCGGCCCGATCGACTTCGCAAGCCCGGACTCCAGGTCGTACCGCCTCCAAGGCTGCCTGTTGCGCCCGACGCACGATGGCGTACAAACGTTGCAGCCGCTCGCGTGAGGCAAGGTCAGAAGAGGTGGTTGTATGGGTATCGATCACCCGTGTCAAGTCGCTGTGATAGCCCGAGGCGAGCCGCGCCCCCCAATCGACCAACAGCAGCCCCGCTTCCCGCACCCGTCGTTGCGTCGGCGGACAATGGGGCAACGCCGCCCGGGTGCCCACGGCCACGATCGGGGCAAAAGCACACGCCGCTCCGCCACAACGCCGCACCAATGCTTCGAGGTGGTCGGCCAGATCCTTCTCCGTGTCGTCGGCTCGCAGAGTGGCCCGAAAGGCGGCAAAGGCGTTTTCGGCAACACGGATCGCCTCACGCAACTGGGCCAACTCGCTCTCGTCTTTGATCATGCGAAGCTGTTCGACCCGGCCGGTCTGGGGCTTCCAGTCGATGGTTGCTGCCGAGTCCCGCAAGGTCTGGGCGTCGGCCAGGCTCAGGTGATTGGCCTCGCAGCCGACGCTATGCACTTCCAGTTGAGTCAGCAAATCGCCGATGGCTTGATAGACCGTCCGCTGGGGCGAACGGATGTAGGTTTCTATTTCGGGGCACTCGTCGGCAATCTGCCCGACATAACGCGGATCGCTCAACAGGATCGCACGCTGCGGTGTCAGCACCAAGGCACTCGAGTCGCCGGTGAAACCCGTGAGGTAAGTGACATTGGCCGTGCCCGTAATCAGCAGAGCGTCGAGGCCCTCGCGGAGCAAGGATTCGCGGAGCCGATCCCGTCGTCGTGCGGTGTCTTCCATGAGGCCTACTATGCAGCGCGAGCTGCCGATTGGCCAGTTGTTCTCTCAAGCAAAGCGAATTCGGCTAGCAAACGAGCATTTCGGTTTTGGTATGATTGTCCCCGTAGTAAATCTTGCACTCGCGCAAATAGCGAGACGCCGTAGTTGCTGCAACTCCAGCGAAGGGAATTCTTCGATCTCGTCTAACTAGATATGAAGATATTCAAAATTTGATAAGTAACTGCATCCGGTCAGTAAATTACATATGTTTTCTATGCAGTCCCGGATTAAAATTAGTGTGTCCAGGCAGGCCAACTCTGGCCGTTTTAACCAGCTTCCTTCCGTAAGGCATTCGAGAGCATTCAGGAGTATCCGTTTGCGACAGTCGACGTGCTTGTATAAGGTGGCGGCGACAACAGTGAAGCGTCTATCGGGCGTTTCCGCGACTTCGAGCATGCCGCGTTCATAGAGCAATTCGAAACCCGTAACGAGATAGCTGCGGATGTCCCACCACTGCTCTTGCTCGTCGCTTCGGTGAATCCATTTTTTCCACTGCGCCTGCAAGCCACTCCATTCGGGCGAATCCTCCGGCGTTTGTGCGATTTGCAAACTCAGCCGGATGAACTCCGCTCGCAGCGAATAGGCGTGATCGTCGAGCCAATCGGCCAGTATCAGACGATGCAGATCGTCGTCGGGTTCCTCGGCGATAGCTTGTAAAATGCCATGACAGCCCGGCAAGCTGCGGAAGAACGGTTCCATGGGCAAAGGCTGGGGCGGAGTGCGGCGACGGCTCATGGGTTGGAGATTCTTGTCGATGCGTGGGCTAAGGCTATCATAACCATCCTCACCCGCTGGAGAGCCTTTACCCACGGGACCAGCGATTTCGTCTCTCCACGAAAGACAAGGGGACACTTCCGATGAGCAACGATCGACGCGATTTTCTCAAGACCGGCCTGACGGGCAGTGCCTTGCTTGCCTCGGGCCTGGTCCACGCAGCAGGCCCCGATACTCTCAAGGTCGCCCTGATCGGCTGTGGCGGCCGAGGCACTGGCGCGGCAGTCAACGCGTTACGCGCGGATGAAAACGTCAAGCTCGTGGCCATGGCCGACATGTTTGCCGATCGCCTGGAATCGTCGCTGCGGACGTTGCAAAATGAGGCGGACATTGCCAAGAAAGTCGATGTTAAAAACGAGATGAAGTTTTTAGGCTTCGATGCCTACAAGCGAGTCATGGAGACCGATGTCGATGTGGTGCTGCTGACGGCTCCGCCCGGCTTTCGACCGCAACATCTCGAAGCAGCCATCAACGCCAACAAGCATGTTTTTTGTGAGAAGCCGATGGCCACCGATGCGCCGGGGGTACGGCGGGTGATGGAGATTTGCAAAAAAGCCAAGGAAAAAGGCCGGGCCGTCGTCTCGGGCTTCTGTTACCGCTATCAACGGCTCAAGCGGGAGTGGACCAAGCTGCTGCACGACGGAGCGATCGGTGAGATCGTGGCCCTGCACTGCATCTATCACGCCGGCGCGTTGTGGCATCGGCCGCGCCAAAAAGACTGGGACGATATGACGGCCCAGCTACGCAACTGGCCCTATTACACATGGCTTTCGGGGGATCACATTGTCGAACAAGCCATCCACAGCATCGACAAGATGAGTTGGGTGATGCAGGACCTGCCGCCGGTCAAGGCGGTGGGACTGGGCGGTCGTCAGAGCCGTACCGGCCCAGAGTTTGGACATATTTTTGATCATCACAGCGTCGTTTATGAGTACAAGAACGGCGTGAAACTCTTTCACTCCTGCCGACAACAGGTAGGCACCAAGCAAGAAGTTTCCGATTTCGTCTATGGGACGGCAGGCACGGCCAGCATCGTCAATCAAGAGATTCACAAAATCGTCGGCAAAAAGCCGTTCCAGAAGTCAGCCCGCAAAGAGATGCGCGATAACAAGGACGACATGTACCAAAACGAGCACGACGAACTGTTCCGCGCCATCCGCTCCGGCCGGCTCATCAACGACGGCGAATTTATGAGCCGCAGTACGCTGATAGCGATTATGGGCCGAATGGCGACGTACACGGGGCAAGAGATCACCTGGGAGATGGCACTGAACAGCAAAGAAGACCTGTTCCCCAAGGAGCTGAAGTTCGGCCCGTTGCCGACGCCACCAGTGGCCAAGCCCGGCATCACGAAATTTATCTAAGCCCCCCTGGTCGAGAGAAGAATGAAGCCCCACTGCCCCGGCGTTGGGCCGACTCCTCTCTGCCCTCCGTCAGGGATTCTCGGCTAGCGGCCGATGCTGCGGGCGGGGAGGGGGTCGCGGCTGTAGGTGACGGTGAGGTCGGCTAGCCCGTCGAGGTGGCCGCGCGTCAGTTGTCCCTCGGTGAAACGCCAACGCCAATTGCCTCGGGGCACACCGGGATAGTTCATGCGTGCCTCGGTGCCCAGGGTCAGGACATCCTGAAGCGGAACGATGGCGTAGTCGGCCACGCTCGACCAGGCGATGCGCATCATCTCCCAGGCGATGTCTTTGCCCACCCAGGGAAAAAAGCGGCGCACGGTAGCGCGGCCGGCTTCATCCAGCGACCAGAACCAGCCGATGGTGGTGTCGTTGTCATGCGTGCCGGTGTAGACAACGCAATTGGCGGTGTAGTGGTGGGGCAAGAAAGGATTGTCCGGTTTGTCAAAGGCGAATTGCAGCACGCGCATGCCCGGAAGCTGGTAGGCGTCGCGCAGGGCGTGGACATCCGGGGTGATGACTCCTAAATCTTCGGCAATCAAAGGCAAGCCACCCAGTCCTGCCCGCAGGGCGTCGAGGAGTTTGCGGCCAGGCCCCGGCACCCATTGGCCGACCTGAGCGGTCTTGGCCCCGGCGGGCACCTCCCAGGCCGCCGCAAATCCTCGGAAATGATCCAACCGCACCAAATCGACCTGGCGCAGAGTAGCCTTGAGTCGGGCCACCCACCAAGCGAAGCCGTCGCCCTCCATCCGCTGCCAATCGTAGTGAGGGTTGCCCCACAGTTGACCCGAGGGCGAGAAGTAATCCGGTGGGACACCGGTCACCACGGTCGGGCGTTTCTGGGCATCTAAACGAAACAACTCCGGGTGCGACCAGACATCGACGGAATCCAGACTGACAAAGATCGGCACATCGCCAATCAGCGAGACCCCTTTGGAGCGGGCATACGTCCGCAGCGCGTCCCATTGGCGATAAAAAAGAAACTGCGTAAACCGATGCCGGTGGATCGCCTCGTGATATTTCTCGATGGCGTTTTGCAGAGCGCTCGGTTGACGCTGCGCGAGTTCGGTCGGCCACTCGTACCAGGGCCGCTCGCCGTGCTGTTCTTTGAGAGCGCAGAAGAGGGCGTAATCGTCCAACCAGCCGGCCTCGCGGTGACAGAAGGCCTCAAAGCCGCTCCGCAACCCCAAGCCCCGACCGGATTGGAATGCCTCCCAGGCTCGGCAGATCAGGTAGTTCTTGTAGCGATGGACGCCGGCATAGTCGACCTGGGTGCGCGAAAAGCCCGTGGGGCTGATGTCGCTGGCCGAGAGCAGACCGTCTCGAGCCAACAATTCTGGGGACAGCAGTAGGGGGTTGCCGGCAAACGATGAGGGGCTTTGGTAGGGCGAATCGCCCGCGCCTGTCGGACCCAGCGGGAGCATCTGCCACCAGGTAAGCTGTGCCTGCGACAAGGCATCGATCCAGTTGGCAGCAACCGGCCCCAGATCGCCGATGCCATAAGGACCGGGCAAAGAGGTGGGATGGAGCAAAATCCCTGCACTACGCAGCGGATGGGAAAGTGTGGCCAAGTGCGGTCTCCTTGCCCGGGCGGTCCAGGCCCCAAGAGGGCGTTTGCTCTCAGCGGACGATCTTGAGTCGTGGTAGCTTTTTGGTCAACGCCGACGCCCCATCGCTCGTGACTTTGGTTCCCGACAGCGTCAGCGTTCGCAAAGCGGTCAGTCCTTGCAACGCCTCCAGATCGCCGTCGCTCAGCGGGGTATCGGCGAGCGACAGCACTTGCAGTTTGCGAAGAGAGGCGAGCGATTTCAAGCCCATGCCACGGATCCGCGTGCGAGACAGGCTCAGGTTCCGCAAATTCTCCAATTTCGCCAACGCCGGCAGGGCAGCATCCTCCACGGCGGTTTCCATCAGGTTGAGTTCTTCGAGTTGTGTGAGCTTCGCCAGAGCCTCGACCCCTCTGCTGGTGATGGGGGTATGAGCCAGAATCAGCCGCCGTAACGTGCGCAACTGGGCCAGTTGCCTAAGACTGACATCGCTGATCCGGGTGCGGGCCAAATTGAGCGACTCCAGGCTAGGGGAATCTCGCAACCACTCGATGCCGGCATCGCTGACCTGGGTGGCTTCCAGATCCAGACTTTTGAGCTTCTCCAGGTTGGCGGCCCATTTGGCGGCACGGTTGCCGACACCCGTCAAGCCCAGATCCAGAGTGACGAGCTTCTCCAGGGGTTGCAGATGCACAATTCCTCTGTCGGTGATTTTGGTTTCGTGCAGCCGCAGGTTCTCGAGATTCCTGCGTTTGCCGACATGCACCAACCCCTCATCGCTGATGCGGGTGTCCGAGAGATTCAGTGTGCGGAGCTTGTCCATCTGGGCCAGGACGGCGATCCCTTTGTCCGTGATGGCTGCAAAATGCAGGTCCAGCGTCACCAGATCACTCAGCGGAGCCAGCGCTTGCAGGACCTCGTCGGTCACGCGGCTATGGGCACCGAAAACCACTGCCACCACCTTCTTGGAGGGATCGCGGCTGGCCTTGCCCATCGCCTTGTGGATGACCTTCAGAGCGGCCTCGACCTGCGATTCCGTTGGACCCGAGCGTTTCTCGGGTTCGTCGGCAAACAGACCTACTGCCGTGACAACCAGAACGACCGATGGGAGCAGAAGGGCAGGCAATCGCATAGAAACCTCATGGATGGAACCCTCACAAGCAGCTTAGGACGCTTCCGATCGCAAGACCAGATAGTCCGCTCATTGCGGACAACGCTGTGGCTCTTTCTTAGAATTGTCTCTGTTTTGGAGTGTCTCTGCGTTTTGGAATCTCTCCCCCTTGGCCGAGGTCGTTTACCATGCGTTGTTCTCGTAGTGTTGTGTTGCTAGCGGGCGTGGTCGCGCTGCTCCCCCTCTCCGCTCTTCCTGCCCAGGACGAAAAACCGCAACCCCGCCTCAGCAAAGCCGCCTACGGCAAGACAGCCGATGGCTCGGTAGTGACGGCCTACACGCTGAGCAATTCCCAAGGGATGAAGGTCAAATTGCTCGACTATGGGGCGACTGTCGCGGAATTGTGGGTGCCCGATCGCACCGGCACGCTCGGCGACGTGGTGCTGGGCTTCGACGACATGAAAGGTTGGACCGGACCGGGCAATGCCTACTTCGGCTGTATCGTCGGCCGCTATGCCAACCGCATCGCCCGGGGCAAGTTCACCCTGGAGGGCAAAGAGTACACCTTAGCAGTCAACAACGGCCCGAACCATCTACACGGCGGCAAGAAAGGATTTGATAAACGGTTGTGGGAGTTTGTCAAAAGCAACACCGCTGAGGGGCCCAACGGCTTCGTCTCGGTCAGCTTTGCCTACACCAGTGCCGATGGCGAAGAAGGGTATCCCGGCGAAGTGAAGGCGCAGGTGACCTACACGCTGACTCAGGACAATCAGATCAAAATCAACTATCGGGCGACCACGGATAAAACCACCATCATCAATCTGACCAACCACGCCTACTTTAACCTGGCGGGGCATGGCTCGGGCGATGTGCGTGATCATGAACTGCAACTCTTCGCGGACCAATATACCCCAGCCGATGAAACCCTCATTCCCACGGGGAAAATCGCTCCCGTCGAGGGCACTCCGTTTGACTTCCGCAAGCCGACCAAGATCGGGGCACGCCTCGACAAACTGAAAATCGGTTACGATCTCAACTACGTCGTGAATCCACCCCAGAAAAAGGGCAGCCTCGCTGCCGTCGCCCGCGTCCGTGAGCCGAAATCCGGCCGGGTGATGGAGATGTACAGCAGCGAACCGGGGGTGCAGTTCTACACGGCGGGGCATATGGACGGCAGTGTGATAGGCAAAGGCGGGGCCAAGTATGTGCGTTTCGCGGGTCTTTGTCTCGAGGCGCAGAAGTTCCCCGACTCGCCCAACAAGCCCGAATTTCCTAGCGCGGTCCTCAAGCCAGGCGAAACCTACCTCCAGGAAACCATCTACAAATTTGCCGTGAGCAAATGAATGGGCCTTTGGTTTTTCCGCGCGGGTCTCTATCTAATTCCTGCTGCCGCTACGGGCTTTCTTGCTCAGGGCACCGAGTGGCCAACCACCACCCACTCGCATTCGTAAACCTTGCGATGAGGCATTTCATCCGTGAAGGGCATGATTTTGGTTCTCGGAGGACAGGAGGATGAACATACGCTCGTTGTGCTTCGTTTGCTCTCGCAGCGTGGCCAGGATGCCGAATTGCTCGATAGTCGGTGGTTTCCTTCTCAAATGCAGATGACGTTTGATCCGGCACAGGGAGATTGGAGCTTACGCTTGCCGTCCGGTCGAGTGCTTCCGCCGGGCATGATCCGTTCGGTGTATTGGCGGTGTTACAACGGCATCGGCGCACCCAGCTTGCCGGACCCCGAGCAATCCTACATCGCCCAAAATGACGCACGCGGCCTGTTTGAGTCCTGGCTGATTCATGCCCCCCTACGTTGGATCAACAGCTGGACGGCTTTTCAAATGCACCAAACCAAGCCGGTGCAACTAGCCGCGGTTGCCGCTCTGGGCGTGCCGATCCCCGCGACGGTATTGGGAAATGATGCCGAGGCTATCCGCTCATTCGCATCTCAACATTCGCAAACCATTTTCAAGCCTGTTCAGGGAGGGGCGCACACGCGGCGAGTAACCGCGCAGCATTTAAGCGATGCCAATCTGAAAAATCTGGCGATTGCTCCGGTCACGTTGCAGCAGGAGATTCCCGGTACCAATATCCGCGTCTTCGTCGCCGGCTCGCGGGTGTTGGCTTGTGAAGTACAATCGCCGAGCATCGACTTTCGCGAAACGCACGATCCGATCATCGTACCTCATGACCTGCCCGAGGCGATCATCCAGCAAGCACGCCTGATCGCCCAAACTCTGCACTTGGTGTGGACCGGCATCGACTACCGCCTTACTCCCCAGGGCCAGTATGTTTTTCTCGAAGCCAACCCTTCGCCGATGTTCCTCGGTTTCGAGAGCCGCAGCGGCCTACCGTTGAGCGAAGCATTGTTGGAGTTACTCACCGAAGGCGAGTAACCCATCCTGAGTGGATGAAAAGGGGATAAGCCCCGAAAGGCACGAACGTTTGCAGGGAGCTTATTCCTGGGTTGGTGCCTTTTGTGGTTCCCGCCTTCTGGAGGTTGCGAAGTTTAACCCCTGCGCCAGCCGGTGCCGCCCGGACGATCTTCTAGGGTGATTTTCAACTCGCCAAGGCGTTTGCGGATGGTGTCGGCCAGAGCGAAGTTTTTGCTCGCGCGTGCTTCTTGACGCAGGTCAATCAACAGTTGCATCAGCCCGTTGACAAGCTGATCGTCGGTTGCGTCAGGCTTGGCCGGTTTGACCTCGAACAGTCCCAGCAGTTGGGCGAGTTCTTTTAGCACTACCAGACCCCGTTCCCACTGCGTCAGAGCCTCGGCCGACGCACCGGGTTCTTCGAGCTTGCGGGCATCGGCAAATTTATTCAGTAATGTCAACAACTCAAACAGTACGCCGACGGCCCCGCCCGTGTTGAAATCGTCGTCCATGGTTTCGAAAAACACCCCACGCAACCGGGCCACCTCGGTGAGGAATTCGTTGGCCGTGGGCACCTCGAATTTCATGAACCGACGGGGAGCCTCCAGGGCGTAAAAATCCTTTTTGGTCACGCGTGCGTATCGTTCAAACAAGCGATAAAAGTTTTCTAAACTGCGTCGCACCTCGGCCAGGCGTTCTTCGCTGTATTCGATCGGACTACGGTAATGCGTACTCAGCAGCAGCAGCCGCACGGTCTCGGCCGGATGTCGGGCCAACAAATCCACCATGTTCACCACATTGCCGACCGAGCCGGCCATTTTCCCCTCGATCCCCTTGAGCTTAAGCAGGCCGTTGTGCATCCAGTAGTTGGCAAAGGTCGTACCCGTGAAAGATTCGGATTGGGCCAACTCGTTTTCGTGATGGGGAAACTGCAGGTCCAGGCCGCCCCCGTGGATGTCCAGCGTGTCTCCGAGCAGGCACCGGCTCATGGCCGAGCATTCGATGTGCCAACCGGGTCGTCCTGGTCCCCAGGGACTGTCCCAGGCCGGCTCACCGGGCTTGGCCGCCTTCCACAGGGCAAAATCGCCTGGATTACGCTTCTTCTCACTGACTTCGATACGCGCCCCGGCCTCCAGTTGCTCCGGATCTCGGTTGCACAGTTTGCCGTAGTCCGCGTCTTTAGTGATGTCGAAATACACGTCGCCGGCTGCCGCGTAGGCATGTCCCTTGTCGATTAGCCCTTGGATCATCTGAACCATGTGGGCAATGTGTTCGGTGGCCTTGGGCAGGTGATCAATGCCGGTGACATGGAGTTGTCGCAAGGCATCGAGGTAGTCTTGGGTCATCTTCTGGGCTAACTCGGCTACGCTCGTACCCAACTCGGCGGCGCGTTTGATGAGCTTATCATCTACGTCCGTGATGTTCACGACCCAGGTCACGTCGTATCCCAGATAGCTCAGATAGCGCTTGACCGTATCGAAGATGACCGGCCCGACCATGTGGCCGATGTGGCTGGGTTTATAGACCGTAGGCCCACAGACGTACATACGCACTTTGCCCGGGGTGACCGGTTTGAACTCCTCTTTGGTGCGGCTGAGCGTGTTGTAGATGCGTAGGGCCATAGGGCATGGTTCCTTCAGGAAGGGTGCCTGTCGATCAAGGTAACTACTTGGCAAGCCAGGGCTTCGGCCCGGCCGATGTGTCCGACTCGTTCGCCGGTCTTGGCTTTGACGTTGACCGCATCGAGCGGCAGTTGCAGCAGCTGGGCCAGGTTGGCGCGAATCGCCTGTTTGACCGGTCCAAGTTTCGGCTCTTGGGCATGGATAATCACATCCACATTGACCACACGCCAACCGGCCTGGTTCAGCCGGCAGAGAGCCTCGCGGACAAAAATCGCCGAATCTGCCTCGCGGTAGGCCGGGTCCGTATCGGGAAACAAATCCCCGATGTCCCCCAAGCCGGCCGCTCCCAGCAGGGCATCGGTCAGGGCGTGCAGCACGACGTCGGCATCGGAATGACCGGCTAAGCCTCGCGGATGCTCGAGGCGAACCCCGCCTAGAATGAGCGGGCGACCTGCCTCCAGTCGATGCGTATCATGACCGATTCCAACCCGCATGCGGGATACTCCAAGAACCACAAGGCAACTGGGGGGGATTGTAACGGCTCGCAAGGCGTGTGAAAATGGCACTGTGCGCAGAGCAGCGTCGCGAGGGTCGAGGGGCGAGTCGAAACACGGCTTGGCAAGAAACAACCCAGGAGAAATATGCTAGCCTATTGCACGAATGTACACGCCGGATCAGACCTACCGCAGACGCTGGCAAACCTGCAACGCTACGCCCTGGACGTGCAGGCACGCTTGGCCCCTGGTCAACCGATGGGTCTGGGGTTGTGGTTGGCTGCCGCTGCCGCCCGCCAATGTCTCACCGAGTCGCGCCTCGCTGCCTTGCGTGATTGGCTCGCCGAACGCCAGTTGCTCCCCTTTACCTTCAATGGCTTTCCCTACGGCGATTTTCATCAGCCGGTGGTCAAACATGCCGTGTATGAGCCGACCTGGTGGCAAGCCGCCCGTCTGGAGTACACGCGCGACCTAGTGACCATCTTGCATGCGATTTTGCCGGCGGGCTTGACGGGAAGCATCTCGACCTTGCCGATCGGCTGGGGCACCCCCACCCGCGAACAATTCCAACTCGCTGCCCGGCAGCTGAGGCAATTGGCCGACGAACTGTACCAACTGGAGACCGAGACGGGTCGGCTCATTCATCTGGACCTCGAACCCGAACCAGGCTGCACCCTGGATACCGCCAGCGACGTGGTGGCTTTCTTCCGTGACTATTTATGGCAGCACGGCGACGAAGAACGCCTCTGCCGTTATGTGCGCGTTTGTCATGATGTTTGTCATGCGGCCGTGATGTTTGAAGAACAAGCAGACGTGTGGGCGACGTATCGTCAGGCGGGCATCTGTGTGGGCAAGGTGCAAGTCTCCGCAGCCGTAGGCTTGGACCTGTCTTGCCTCGCCGAGCCGGCTCAGGCCGCGGCCCTGGAGCAGCTGCGTGGTTTTATTGAGCCGCGCTATCTGCACCAAACGCTGGTCCGCCGGGTAGATACGCCCCAACCGCTTTTTTACGAGGATTTGCCTCAGGCCCTCGCCGAGCCACTCGCCGCGGAATATCGCGTTCATTTTCATGTGCCCATCTATCTCGAACGCCTTGGCCACTTGCAGGTGCTCCAGCGGCCGATCATCGACTGTTTGCAAGCGATCCAGCCGGGCGAGTGCGAGCATTTCGAGGTCGAAACCTATGCCTGGAGCGTTTTACCCCCCGAATGGCAGGTGGCCGAGTTGGCCGAGGGGATTGCCCGCGAGATGCGGTGGTTGCGAGAGCATGTCGGGCCAGATATGCTATGAAAAAGGGAGGGTCCAGCCGATGCGTGCGGTACTCTTGGGTGTGTTGGTGCTGTCGGTGTCCTCGGTGCAGGCCGTCGATCGCAAAGCGGTCAACGCGGCCATCGAACGGGGTGTCAACGCCTTGAAGCGTGCCCAGAACGATGATGGCTCGTGGCACAACACCACGTTGGGGGCGACAGCCCTGGCCGGTCTGACCCTGGTCGAGTGCGACGTGCCCCGGAGCGATCCGAGCGTGAAGAAAGCTGCTGAGTACGTGCGCAAGCATGCGTTGACCAGTACACATGTTTATTCCCTCGCCTTGAGCATCCTCTTTCTCGATCGCCTGGGCTACGCCCGCGATACCCCCTTGATCGAGTCGATGATCGTGCGACTGTTGGCTGGGCAAAAAAAAGGCGGAGCCTGGAGCTATGACACTCCGCCTCTGAGCGATCTGGAGATGAAACGTATCCTCGGGGAAATGGACGGCTCGCGCGTGCTGCGAGCAGGCGGCGACTTGAAAAAACTCCCCGAACGTGGCAAACGAACCCTCAAGGATTTGCCCGAAAGCGTCCGCGATCAACTCGTGGCCATCGAACGCGGCCTGGCCGCTCCAGATCCAGGTGGGGTGATGAGCTTCGGAGGCGGCGACAACTCCAACACTCAGTTTGCGGTTCTGGCGTTGTGGACCGGTCGTCGCTATGGCGTGCCGACCCAACCAGCCCTCGTGCGTGCTTATGAGTATTTCCGCCGCACTCAGAATGCCGCCGATGGCGGCTGGGGCTACACCGCTGCTCCGCCAGGCATTCCGACCGTGGGCGGTTCGACAGCGACGATGACATGTGCGGGGGTGCTCGCCCTAGCAGTGGGCCAGGGGTCTGCCGCCGAGATCAAGAAACGCGATAGTGCAGATGTGAGCAAAGATGCCGGACTCAAAGCCGGCTTGCAGTTATTAGGTGCGAATATCGGTCATCCGATCGGCTGGGATGGTCTTGGACCTAAGCCCGCTGTCCTTCCTAGTGCCCCGGGCAAATCCTACTACTTCCTGTGGTCGTTGGAACGCATCTGTGTTGCTCTCAACCTCGCGACCATCGGCAAAAAAGACTGGTACAACTGGGGCGCGGAGATTCTCCTGGCCAACCAAGCCGCCGATGGAAACTGGGCTGGTGATTATGCGACGTATCACGCCGACACCTGTTTCGCCCTTTTGTTCCTGAAGCGTTCCAATCTGGCGGCCGATCTGGGCGAGAAGATCACGGGGTTGAAAGATCCGGGTGATCGGCGTCTGCGGGCCGGGGGCGAATTGGCAGGTCCAGGCGTCAAGGATCCTCCGCTAGCCGGTGGCACCGAGAAACCGGGTAAAGAGACGAAGCCTGGCGAGAAACCGGTGCCTCCCGAGCGAAAACCCGAGGCACGCCCCGTACTCGAACTTCCCAGCCGCACCCCTCAAGAACGCGAGGCCCGCCAGCTTGCCGCCGACCTGCTCCAGGCCAAATCGCCTGAGCAACGCGGTGAACTCCTCCAAAAGTTGCGCGATACCAAGGGCGTGACCTACACCGAGGCGTTGGTGGCTGCCATCTACGGCCTAGAGGGCGAGGCCAAGCGTGACGCCCGACAGGCTCTCACGGCACGTCTCACCCGGATGAAAGAAACCACCCTGACCGATTACCTGCTTGATGAGGAGCCGGAGATTCGCCGAGCCGCGGCCCTGGCCTCGGGCACCAAGCAAATCTCCTCGCATGTGAGCATCCTGATCAAACTCCTGCGCGACCCCCAGGAACAGGTCCGCAAGGCCGCTCACGTCGCCCTCAAAGCAACGACGAAACAACCCTTCGACTTGCTGCCCGAAGCCTGGGAGAAATGGTATCGGGAGAATCGCCGCGAGTGAGCGGAGCCACCCTCTTCGTCACCGGCCGACTCGCCGAGCAGGCGTTGCGTCGGCTTTTGGACGACATGGCTCCACGCATCGGTTTACGCTTCGAGGTGGCTGTACTACCCATTAGCGTGGTAGCGTTGGCCTCGGTGAATTGGATCGCGCGACACTTGACCATCCCCGAAGGAGTGGCACGCATCATCGTACCGGGTCTGTGTCGCGGGGATTTATCGGACTTGCAGACGCTCACCACGGCCCAGGTAGAACGCGGCCCCGAGGATCTGCGTGACCTGCCGGAGTTCTTCCGCACCACCGCGGATACCCGCTGTGGTTACGGCGCCTACGATCTGCAAATCCTTGCCGAGATCAATCACGCCCCGCGTTTGAGTCGGCAGCAACTGCTGGATCAAGCTCGGGCACTAGCCGCCGACGGGGCCGATCTGATTGACGTAGGCTGCGAGCCGGGCGAGCCGTGGGCCGGGGTCGGCGATGCGGTGCGGGCGCTGCGTGACGAAGGGTTGCGTGTCTCGATTGATAGCTTTCATCCGGACGAGGTGTCGGCCGCCTGCCGCGCCGGGGCCGAGTTGGTGCTGAGCGTCAACAGCAGCAATGCCCAATGGGCCGGCGACTGGGGAACCGAAGTGGTGGTCGTGCCGGATGACCTTGCCACCTTGGGCGGACTCGACTCCACCCTTGCCATCCTCGAACGCCAAGGCGTGCGTTACCGGCTCGACCCCATCCTGGAGCCGATCGGCCTGGGCTTTGCTGCCTCCCTGGGGCGTTATCTGGAAGTGCGGCGTCGCTATCCCCAGGCCGAGATGATGATGGGCGTGGGCAATCTCACCGAGCTTACCGATGCTGATTCGTTGGGCATCAATGTTCTCCTGGCCGGTTTCTGTCAAGAAGTAGGCATTCGAAGCGTGCTGACAACTCAAGTGATCAACTGGGCCAGAACCAGTGTCAAGGAGTTGGATCTAGCCCGCCGATTGATGTATTTCGCCGTCCAACGTCAGCAAGTGCCCAAACGGCTAGAGCCGAACCTTGTCGTGCTACGCGATCCGCGGTTGCGACAGCACGGCCCCGAAGCGCTAGCAGAGTTGGCCGCCTCGATCAAAGACAAGAATTTTCGCCTCTTTGCCGAGGATGGTCTGATTCATCTGATGAACAAAGATATTTACGAAAAAGATGCCGACCCGTTTGAGTTGTTCGCACGCGTCGCCGCCCAGGCCGACATCGACCCCTCCCATGCGTTTTATCTGGGTTATGAGATGGCCAAGGCCGTCACAGCGCTGACGTTGGGCAAGAACTACACGCAGGATCAGGCGCTACGCTGGGGTTTCCTCACCCGCGAGGAGAAAAGCCACCGCAACGGCTAAGGTTTTCGTCGGCCGCAACTGCCGAGTCCCATTTGTACGAATCACTTCAACGGTACCAGCCAGGTAAACGGTTGCACATACGCCTGAAGCATGGTGAGAAGACCGACCAGCGACCCCAAAATCACACTGTGCCAGATCACAGCCTTGAAGATGTCGGCTTCCTTGCCGATCTGATGGGTGGCGGCAGTGGCGACGACGATGCTCTGGGCATCGATCATTTTCCCCATGACGCCACCCGTCGAATTGGACGTACAGATGAGCACCTGTGACTGAAAGTCGTTCAGCTGAGGAAAAGTATCGCTCATATAAAGTTGCTTGGCTGTGATCTGTTGCAACGATCCAAACAGGGCGTTGCTGCCCGCGTCGGTGCCGGTCAGAAAGACCCCCAGCCAGCCCAGCATCGGAGCAAAAAACGGATACAGCACCCCCGTAGCGGCAAAGGCCAACCCCAGCGTCGCATCCATGCCGGCGTAGCGCGTGACATAGCTCAGCCCCAGCATGAAAGCGATCGTCGGGATAGGAATACGCATCTGAAAGGTGGTACGAGCGATCACGTTGCTAATCTGCCTGCGATTCATGCGCAACAGCAGCATCGACAGCAGGGCAGCGGCGAAGACAGCCGACCCGGGAGCCGTCAGCCAGGCAAAGTTGTACAGGGCACGTTCGCTTTCTCCCTTAGGATTCAGGTAGGGATCGCGGATGGTCTGCTCATGCAGCCAGGGCACTGGAATCAAGTAATTCGTCTGAACGTTCGTGCCGGGAATCCACACCGGAGGCTTGCTGAGATTGCCCGGTTCCATCTGGCGAACAAAACCCGTCAGAAGCAAAAAAATGCTCATGAGAGCAAAGGGTGTCCAGGCCAATAGCACCCGCCCAAGTCTCAAGGGTGGCTCGTTGGCCGTGGCGGTCATGGGGCCAGCACTGCCTACCAACGACTGGGCAAACGCGGCGTCAGCCTCGTGCCCCGGGCTTACGGTGCTGGCAGCAGGCTCTGACGCGTTGGCTTTGGGTGTCGAGGGCACCTCATAATACATCGGGTTGGCCGGCTGCCAGTAACGCAGGAAAGCACCCGTGACGATCAAGGAGAAGATGCCCCCGCCGATGTCGGTCATCGGGTAGAGTACCAATCCAGGAATCCATAGGTGACTCGTTGCAAAGAAATATTGAAAAATTGCGAACGATCCGCCCGCGACGGCCAGGGCAGGCCACACCTCCCACGTCTGCTTCCACGTCACCATGCACCGGATCATGTACAACGGCACCAAGAGCGACAAGAACGGCAACTGATGTCCAGCCATGACCGAGAGCGTCTCGACGGGCAGATCGGTGACACCGCCCAGAACAATCAGTGGCGTGCCCAGGCCACCATAGGCTACCGGCGAGGTGTTGGCGATTAAGCACAAGACGGCGGCCTGAAACGGATGGAAACCCAGGCCGACGAGGATCGCGCCGCAGATGGCCACGGGCGTGCCGCCGCCCGCTGCCCCTTCGAGGAACGCTCCAAAGGCAAAAGCAATCAGGATGGCCTGGACACGCACATCGGCCGAGAGCGACGCTACCGAGCGACGGACGATATCAAATTGGCCAGTTTCAACCGTGATGTTGTACAAAAGCATGGCGTTGAGGATGGTCCAGCCTACGGGCAACAGTCCAAAGGCCGACCCATAAAAAAAAGAAACCAGCGCCATCCCAAGGGGCATCTGATAAATGGCCACAGCGATAACCAGAGCCACGACCGAGGCCGCTGCTCCGGCAAAGGGAGCCAACCACCGCCGCACCACAAGTAGGTAAAATAAGATCACCACAGGCAGAGCCGCAAACAACGTCGAGAAGACAACCGTGAACGGCAGGCCTGATGATTTCAAGGGATCAAGCAATTGTTGATGGGTAGCAAAAAGCATGGCGGAGAGTCCCTCGAGCATGGGTGGGAAGATGGGAGAGATTGTAGTAATTCGGCAGCCAGTGGACCGACCAGCAGCGCAATTTCTCGTGCTTGCGGTGTTCATCTGAAGAGATGGCCTTGTGTGAGAGCGGTTTTTGAGAAAACGGCAGTCAGCCCAAGAGGAAGAAATGATTCAACGTTACCATTGCTCTGTATGCCAATCTTCCTTTCCCGGAATGTTCTCCACTTCGGAGGAGGATACCTCCTGCCCCCGGTGTGGGGCCATCTTGATTGTGCCCTCCCCGAACACCCCCTCTCGGATGCGTTTGTTTGGGCCAGCCTTTTTCTTGGCAAGCGGCGGCGCGGTCCTGTTTGTCGCTGTCCTGATTACGGCCGTGTTGTTGCTGGTGGCCCAGCGTGAACGAACTCCGCTGGCCGAGCCGACCCCGCGGCCGCTCGACGAGCGTTTGACCCAAGAGCGGCAGGAACTCGAAGCACTGCGCCAGCAGATGGAACAGACCAAGCGCGACCTGGAACGCAACAAATGGCTCAGCCGGGCCCAGGCCGCTCAGACCGCTGGCAAACTCGACGACGCTGAAGCCGCTTATCAAGAAGTGTTAAAGCTCGCACCGAGCGATACCGAAGCCTTGGCGGGATTAGCCGAGATCAAAGTACGTCGGCAACTCGCCGACAAACAAAACGAATCGGACAAGCAACGCCAGCAACATCGCGATCGTCTCTTGGCTGACGCGCGAACGGCCAGCATCAAGAAACAATCTGCCGAGGCTGTACGCCTGCTAGAGGAAGCGCAACGGCTGGCACCGAGCGACGAGGCGATTCGTGCTGCCCTGGCCGAGGCGCGCACGGCGTTGGAGGCCGACACCGCTCAGAAGAAAATGCTGGCGGATTATCACGCCCGCGTTGCCGCCGGTAAAAACGCCCTAGAGGCAGGACGCTTTGCCGAGGCCGCCCGCGAGTTTACGGCCGCCTTGCTGCTCCTGCCCGATGGGGCCGAAGCCAAGGAAGGCCAACGGGCTGCTGAGGCCAAATTGGCCGCCGCTGCCGACCGCGACAAAGCCGATCAGGCGGTTCGCGACTTGGTGAATGCGGCCAAGGCGGATCTCGCGGCAACGCGTTACAACCAAGCAATAGCCCAGTTGGAGCAGGCGTTGCGGCTCGTGCCCGGCGACCGCGAGGTGACGCGACTGCTGGCTAATGCCAAGGCCGAACGCGACAAAGTCAAGCTGGCCAATGCCCGCAAGCTGGCGGCGGCAAACAACGCGGCGAGCAACCATCAGACGGAAGAGGCGCTACGCCTGGCGCAAGAGGCAGCCCGCGCTTGGGCCGAGGATCAGGCCGCTCAACGCCTGGTGCGTCGCCTGGAATCTCTTCTGGACGGGGCACGCCTCGCCGCCGACGCCTATCAGCGGGCCGTCACCGCTGGCACCCTCGCCATGGCCGATCGTCGCTTTGCCGATGCCGTAGCGGCCTATAGCGAGGCGTTGCGGCTGAACCCGGGCAGTGTCGAGGTGGCGGCCCAGCTACGCAATGCCCGCATCGCGGCGGAGAATCTGGCCCGGGCCCGCGGGGAGTATGAGCGTCTGGTACGTCTGGGCACGCTCGCCTTGGGTCGAAACGCTTGGACCGAAGCGATCAAGTATTACAGCGAAGCGGAGAAGTTGATCCCCGAGGATCTGGCAGCCCGCGAGGGGATCAACCGCGCTCGTTACGGCGAAGCCATGCAACAAGGACAACAAGCGCTCGCTGCCCGCAACAAGGCCGAAGCTATCGCGGCATTTGAGAGAGCACTGTCGATTCGGCCGGGCGACGTGCTAGCGCAACGCGGGCTATTGCAAGCGCGGATGTTACGCTGAGGTGGAACTCGGGGCGAGGGCATCGACGGGACTGGGAAACTCTTGCCAGCGGACGCTCTGCCGCCAAAACGCCAACGGGTTGTCATAGACAATCTTGCGGAGGCGCTCCTCGCTATGCCCACGCCGCCGCATCTCCAGGATAAACTCGGGCACGGCCAGGGGATCGCTTTTGCCCCAGTCACCGGCGCTATTGACCATGATACGCTCGTCGCCGACCATCTCGATGATGTCGGCAGCGCGTTGCGGTGTGCATTTGGTGGTGGGGTAGAGAGTCATAGCGCACCAGTAGCCGCCCTCCAGAGCCAGGCGGACGGTGTGTTCCTCGACATGGTCGATACAAACGCGAGCGGGATCGACACGCGAATCGCCTTGGAGCATGTCAATAATCATTCGCGTGCCTTTGTATTTATCTTCTAGATGGGGCGTATGAATGAGAATCAGCTCATTCGTGCGGGCGGCCAGATCCAGATGCTCCTGAAAAACAATCGCCTCGTTGCGCGTGTTTTTGTTCAGGCCAATCTCGCCGATCCCTAACACGTTGGGCTTGTCGAGAAAGGCAGGGATCAACGCGATGACCTCGCGCGACAACGCGACGTTCTCAGCCTCCTTGGCATTGATGCACAACCACGAGAAGTGTTTGATACCGAACTGAGCGGCGCGGCGGGGTTCGACCTCGGTCAGATGACGAAAATAGTCACGAAACCCCTCGGCCGAACCGCGATCAAATCCGGCCCAGAAGGCCGGCTCGGAGAGGGCGACACAGCCCGACAAGGCCATACGGTGATAGTCATCGGTGACACGCGAGATCATATGGATGTGTGGATCAATATAATACATGTTTCGTTTCTCCGCTTGCTCAGGAAGTCGCCATCGCGCTCTCTCTACTACCTTTATCCTAGCAAAATCAGCCGGCTGGGGCGTAGGCTTGCTCGCTTGATCGGCTGGTTTCTCCCTCTCAACGCCCCGCAGCGGTGGCAGCAGTCGCTCGGGTTTCGCGCCAAGCCCACGTCAGCTTGTGGATTTCCATCACCACGATAATCGTCAAGGCCAGCCCGATCACACACGCCCAGGTGCTCAGGCTGACCGGCTCGGTCCGCAGCAGCGCCTGCATGAACGGCACGTGCATCGACACCACATGGATCGTAAACGCTAGCAACGTCCCGCCCAGCAAAATCGGGCTGGTCAACGGCGACAGCCGAAACGCCGAGATGGTCTCGGAGCGGCTGTTGCCGATGTGGACGTTCTGGAACAGGACCATCAGCAGCAGCAGGATGCTCCGCGCGCTGTCTTCTTGCATTTGCAACACTTCGATCAGATAGCACCAAGTGCCGTAGCACACCAGCCCCATAACCAAAGCGGCTAGGATGGTTCGTTCGATCATCAGGCGGTTGAAGATCGGCTCCTGAGGCGGGCGAGGCTTGCGCTGGAGGACGTCGCCTTCCTTGGGCTCAAAGGCCAGGGCGACATCCTGAATGCCGTTGGTGACCAGGTTGAGCCAGAGCAACTGCACGGGCAAAAACGGTAGCAGCGCCACACCGCGCGCATCGTTGGGGTAGCCGGTGAGGATGGCAAGCAGCATCAGCAGCAACAAGCCAGCACCGGTAGAAATGAGCAGATAAATCACCTTGCGGACGTTGTCGTAGGCGACGCGGCCCTCCTCGACGCCCGAGACAATGGTGGCAAAGTTGTCATCGGTGATGACCAGCTCGGCCGCCTCGCGGGCCACGTCGGTGCCGCTCTTGCCCATAGCGACGCCGATGTTGGCGGCTCGCAGAGCCGGCGCATCGTTGAGGCCATCGCCCGTGACGGCGACGAAATGGCCGATGGCCCGGGCGGCGTTGACCAGTTCGAGCTTTTGCCGGGGCGAGGTGCGGGCGAAGACCCGGACACGCCGGACGATGTCTCGCAACTGCTCGGGCGTTTTGTCGAGTAATTGCTGCCCGGTGATGACCTGCTCAGACGAATGGGCAAAGCCCAGTTCGCGGGCGATGGCCAGGGCCGTCACCGGATGATCGCCGGTGATCATGCACACCTCAATGCCTGCGGATTTACAGGCTTGCACCGCCTCGCGTACGCCCGGCCGCAGGGGGTCGATCATGCCCACCAGCCCCAGAAAACGCAGCCGCTCGGGGTGTTGCTCGGCCAGGGGTTTTTCCTGTTGCAACGCTGTAGCAAAGGCCAACACCCGCAAACCCCGCTCGGCCATCTCGCCCGCTTGGGTCAAGACGGCTTGGCGGGTCGTCTCGTCGAGGGTCGCCTCGCACATCGCCAGAATGCGTTCAGGGGCCCCCTTGACCATCAACAGATGCTGCTGTTCATGCGTGTGAAACGTGGCCGCATAGGCATTTTCCGGCTCGAAAGGAATCGAACCGATCAGAGGATATTGATCGAGAAGCGGCTCACGTTTCAGGCCGCCTTTGTGAGCGAGCGACAACAAGGCGATGTCGGTCGGGTCGCCGCGCCACAGCCACTCGGTGCCGCGTTGGTGCAGGTCGGCTTCATTGCACAGGGCAGCGGCCCGCAGCAGTTCCTCGAGTTGGGCACGCTGCGCGTCGCTGGGTTGGCCGTGTGCCAGCTGGATTTCGCCGTGCGGTGCGAATCCTTCACCGCTGACCTGCCAACGGGTGCCTTCGGGAAATTGCACCTCGCGGACAGTTAGCTCGTTGCAAGTCAGCGTGCCCGTTTTGTCACTGGCGATGAGTGTACAACTGCCTAAACCCTCGACGGCGGCCAGCCGGCGCACGATCACGCCGCGATGCGCCATGCGGCGGGTGGCCAGGGACAAGGCCACTGTTAGGGCGATGGGCAACCCCTCGGGGATGCTGGCGACGGCCACGCCCACGCTAAAGAGGAACATGTCCTTGAGCGTTTTTTCGCGGAAGAAAAAACCGATCACCGCGATTAGAACGGTAGCAGCTAAAATCACATAAGCAATCTTGTGAACGAAGGCATCCATACGTTGCAGCAGCGGCGGACGGCCCCCGGAAGAATCCAGCACGTCCACGGCCAATTGCCCCACCACGGTGTTGGTGGCAGTGGCCACGACCACCCCCTTAGCCCGGCCGCGTACTACGATAGAGCCGGCGTGGGCCATGTTGAGCCGATCGCCAGTGGGCGTCTTGGCCTCGCCCTGCCAGGTGGGGTCTTTCACGCCACAAACGACTCGCCGGTGAGCAGCGATTCATCGACCTCCAGCCCCTGGGCTGTCAGCAGACGCAGATCGGCCGGTACCCGGTTGCCCGACTCTAGCCAGACGACATCGCCCGGCACCAGTTCCTGGGCTTCGACCTCTACCACTTCGCCATCCCGGGCCACCGACGTGCGAATCCGCAACATCTTTTGCAAGGCCCGGCTACTCTGCTCGGCTTGCCACTCCTGATAGCCGCCGATCACCGCGTTGAGCAGCAGCACGGCCGCGATGAACAGGGCATCCTTGTAGTCTTGGATGAGGACACACACGACCGCCGCGATGAGCAGAATATAGATGAGCGGACTTTGAAACTGCCGCAGAAATATCTGCGCCACGGTTACCTGGTCGCGTTGCGGCAGTTCATTGGGGCCAAACTGCTTGCGGCGTCGGGCCGCCTCCGCAGCGGAAAGGCCATTTTCGTTAGAGTCGATTTGAGTAAAGACATCGGAGAGCGAAAGGGCGTGCCAGGCGGGTGTGGGGGAAGTGGAGGTCGTAACTTGGGACATGCCGTCCTCCCAGAACCAGTCATCGTGAATCCTTCTTCCTTCAAGCTAGCAACGGCGCTGCCGCTTGGTCAGGGGCCTAGCATTTTTCTTCCTGCAAGTCGAGCGAACAGGCAAAGGCCAATCAAAACCTCGGTTTGGGGCGTTCCCAGTTGGGGTCGTAGTCGAGGCTAAAGAGCTTTTGCACGCGTTCGGCACGGCCGCCGCTCTCATCGCGCAGAATCTCCAAGGCTTCGCGAATCTTGATCAAACGAGGATCCTCCTCGACTGTTCCTTCCCCACGATTGATGCGGTCCAGGATAGCGGCCAAATCCAGAAGTTTGCAACGAGCTTCCAGGAAATAACTCTCCAGGGCGGTTTTGGCGCACAGGGGTTTCATGACGGTGTCTCGAAGGATCGTTTGATGCCCAGAGGAACCAAGAGATTGAGGCTGCCGGTGCGGAACCCTTCTAGGTCGAGCGTGACATAGGCAAAGCCCAGTTGCCGCAGTCGGGCCACCACGCCGTCCCGCACCTCGGGATGGGCCAGCCGAGCAATCTCGCTTAGCGGCACTTCGAGGCGGGCCAACTCGCCGGCATGGACACGGACCCGACACTCGCGTAGGCCCAGGCTTTGCAAATACTCCTCGGCTGCCTCCACGCGGGCGATGCGCTCCACTGTGGCTGGTACTCCCGGTGCGAGACGACTCGAAAGGCACGGGGAAGCGGGCTTGTCCCAGATCGGTATGTTCCAGGCTCGAGCCAAGGCACGCACGTCGGCCTTAGTGAAACCAGCTTCTTGTAATGGATGACGCACCGCATGTTCGGCGGCGGCTCGCAGGCCGGGTCGATAGTCGCCGGCATCGTCGAGGTTGGCTCCGCTACAGATCACTTGCACACCTAACGAAGGCAGCAGCTCTTTAACACGCCGATATAGCTCGCTTTTGCAGTAATAACACCGCGTGCCATCATTGCGGCGGTAGTCGGAGTCTTGAAATTCCTGAGTCAGAATCACCACATGGCGGATGCCGATCCAGGCGGCCATCCGTCGGGCTTGCTCCAACTCACGCCGGGCCACGCTCGGGCTATCGGCGGTGACGGCGACAGCGGCCTGGCCCCAGACTTCAAAAGCCGCCCGAGCTACCAGGGTGGAGTCGATTCCGCCGGACAGAGCGACCGCGCAGGGTCCCATGCGGTGAAGAGTCGTCAACAGGGCGTCGCGTTTGTCGATTACCTCAGGAGTCATACTCTTATCCTATCGCCCTGCAGTCGCGGACTCAAGCCACACGCGGACCGCCTGGTCGCCGTCACTTGTTGGAGAGAACATCAAAAGCATGAAGGATCCTTGGTATAAAGATGGCCTGGCCTTCTCCTGTACTCGCTGTGGCAATTGTTGTACAGGTGCGCCAGGCTATGTCTGGGTCGAGGACGACGATTTAGCGGCCATTGCCGATTTTCTGCAACTTCCGGTGGAGGAAATCCGAGCCGTCTACACCCGCTTGGCCTCTCGCGGCCGGACCCTACGCGAACGAACCAACGGCGATTGTGTGTTTTGGGATCGTCAGGCGGGTTGCACCATCTACCCGGTTCGTCCGCCGCAGTGTCGCACCTGGCCGTTTTGGCATAGCAACGTAGCCACACCCGAGGACTGGGAGGCCACCCAGGCCGTCTGTCCAGGGGCGGGCAAAGGGCAGCTATTTTCGGCCGAGGAGATCACCCGGCGCGTGGCGGTGATTCGATTGTAACGTGTGCGAGCAAAAGCAAGCAAGCTAAGCGAGATAGCAAGCTGAGCAAAGTCGGAGGATCAGCGTTCCTCGGGTCGCACCCATTTGGTGACGGGTTCCGGTTCGGGAGCAGTCAACAAGCGTTGCACCAGTCGTTCCGGCTCGACATCGACCAAAAGCAGATCGCGATGCTTCGGACGCAGAAACCCTTCACGCACGGCCTGGTCGATCCACGCCAGCAGGGGATCAAAAAAGCCCTGCACATTGAGCAAACCAACGGGTTTGTTATGAATGCCCAGCTGTGCCCAAGTAAGAATCTCGAACAGTTCGTCCAGCGTCCCATAGCCGCCGGGTAATGCCAAAAAAGCGCTGGCACGGTCGGCCATGTGGGCTTTGCGTTCGTGCATCGTCTCCACGACGTGCAATTCGGTGATGCCGTGGTGGGCCACCTCCCGGTCGATCAACGCACGCGGAATGTAGCCGATCACCAGCCCACCGGCCGCGAGCATGGCGTCGGCCAGGATACCCATCAGCCCCACATCGCCCGCGCCGTAGACCAAAATCAGTTCACGAGCGGCCATTTCGATCGCCACGCGCCGTGCTGCTTCTCCGTAGGCGATGTTTTGGCTATTGGCCGAGCCACAAAAGACGCAGATACTTTTACGCGGGGCAGGGGCTAGCGGCATTCGTCACCTCCTGGGGTAGGGGAAAGCCAAGGCGAAACGTGGTGCCCTGTCCGGGCGTGGACTCGATGGTCATCGTCGCGCGATGATTCTCTAGGATGGAGGCCACAAAAGACAAGCCCAACCCCATGCCCGTCGACAAACCTTCATAAAGGGCGTTGTCTCGTTTGGTGGAGAAATGCGTCTCGGTGCAGCGCTGCCGCACCTCTTCGCTCATGCCCGCTCCATTGTCTTGCACCTCCAGGATGGGCCCCTGCTCGGTAGCCTGCACGCGCACCGTAACCCGGCCACGCCAGGTGGCGGCCTCGAGAATCGCCTGACGACGGGCCGGTGTTGGATCCCGCCGTGCCGCTTCGCGGAGTTGGTTGCGGCGTTCAAAAGTGGCATCGCGGGCGTTGAACAGCAGATTTTCCACCGCTTGTTGCAAATGCGATAAATCGCCGCGTATCCGTGCCGGCTCCGAGGCCGGCTTAATGACTAAATCCAGTTGCCAGCGATCGGCCGCTAAGTCGCTCCAAGTGTGGCCGAGCATACGTACCAAGTCATTCAGATCCAGTTCTTGCTCGCGAGCCTGCGAGGGGTCGCGACGCACCGTTTGCAAAATCTGCTGCAGCCGATCCGTCACCAGCCCCAGCGTTTGCTCGACCTCTTGGAGCATGCGACGCACCTCGGGGCCAGCCTCTTTGCTTTCCATGCAGCGACGCAGCAGATCGTTGGGCCGCACCAGCAGATTCTTAATGTTGTGGGCGTAGCTGCCGGCCATGATGCCGATGTTGGCATACAGGTTGGTCTCCAGTTCCAACGCACGGCGGCGTGCCTCCTGGGTGGCCAATCGCTGGGCCAACAGTTGCCGTTCGGTCTCGGCGTGACGTGCGGTCTCTTGCAATAATTGCCGCTCGGCTTGCACTAGTTGATACTGAGCCAGTCGGCGGCGTTGCTCTTCGCGGGTTTCGCGGTCATGGACCAGCATCAACCAGGCCAAGCCTAGTCCGGTCGCTGCTGCCCCCAACAACACTAACAGCAACAGGCCACGGCTGCGCCATTGCTCGTCTCGTTGGCGTTT
>Ga0272446_1000461_pt1 | contig 64533 bp, 54 predicted proteins | sample YNPCB0061_FD_194587 | JGI IMG/M metagenome (GOLD analysis project Ga0272446, IMG submission 194587) | Hot spring microbial mat communities from Yellowstone National Park, WY, United States - YNP-CB-006-1 | ecosystem: Environmental > Aquatic > Thermal springs > Hot (42-90C) > Sediment | place...
TGCACGGGGAATCTGCGGCTGCAAGCCGCAGCTACGGGGCGCCGCTGCGTAGGTCAGCGCCTCCGGCGTGACAGTCGGCTTGAGCCGACTTTAGCTTTCAGCCTCGATTTCAATCGAAGGCCGCCCCTGCTGTAGACGCCGCTCGCAGCGGCGTTGCGTGCGTGCTCCTGCCGCCTGCGTGCGTGCGCGAGTAATCTGCGGCTGCGAGCCGCAGCTACGAAGCGCCGCCCGCTTAGTCGGCTTGAGCCGACTTGCGCTTTCAGCCTCGATTTCAATCGCAGGCTGCCGCTCCAGCCGCCTGCGTTCGTACGCGGGGAGCCTGTGGCTGCGAGCTGCAGCTACGGGGCGTCGCCCGCTTAGTCGGCTTGAGCCGACTTGCGCTTTCAGCCTCGATTTGAATCGAAGGCTGCCGCTCCTGCCGTCTGCGTGTGTGCACGGGGAATCTGCGGCTGCGAGCCGCAGCTACGGGGCGCCGCGTAGGTCACCGCCTCCGGCATAACAGTCGGCTTGAGCCGACTTGCGCTTTCAGCCTCGATTTGAATCGAAGGCTGCCGCTCCTGCCGTCTGCGTGCGTGCACGGGGGAATCTGCGGCTGCGAGCCGCAGCTACGAAGCGCCGCCCGCTTAGTCGGCTTGAGCCGACTTCCCCTCGATTTCAATCGAAGGCTGCCGCCGTTCCGGTCACGGGCGTGAACTGTTGCGTCCGCAGCTTGTTCACGCACGATCGCACAGCAGTGTGGTATGATTGTGGCGCAATTTCTGCTGTTCCTGTGTCAAACGAAGGAGGAGTATTGTGCAGGCGCTGGTAGAACGGATCGAGCGGGAGGGACGCAATCTTGGGCGTGGCATTCTCAAGGTGGACGGCTTTATCAACCATCAGCTTGACCCTGCACTGACGTTGGAGATGGGGCGCAGCTTTGCCCGGCGTTTCGCGGCATTGGGCGTGAGCGGCGTCACCAAGATCATCACTGCCGAGGTGAGCGGCATCGCACCGGCCTTAACAACGGGCATCGTGTTGGGCGTGCCCGTGATCTATGCGCGCAAGACGCGGCCCATCACGATGCCGGATGGTTTCTACGCTGCGCAGGCGCCCAGCCATACCAAAGGCGGCATCGTCGACCTGATCGTCTCGCCCGAATATCTGGCGCCAACCGACCGCGTGCTGCTAATCGACGATTTCCTGGCGAGCGGCAAAACCATCGCCGCACTGGCGACGCTGGTGGATCAATGCGGCGCCACACTCTGCGGCATCGGTTGCCTGGTCGAGAAAACCTTCGAGGGCGGGCGCCAGCGGCTGGCGCCTCTGGGCGTACCCATCGTCTCACTCGCCATCATTGAGAGCATGGACGGCAACCGCATCGTCGTCCGCAACCCGGAGGAGGTCGTACAGATCATATGAAGCCTACGCCAGACCCACGCCTGATCCGCTGGTTCTTCTTCGTGCTGGTCGCGTGCCTGACTGTCGCTGTGAGCGCCATCGTGATTCGCGCGCAAGAAGAGGTCTACCTGCCGTTGGTGGCGCGACCCCAGCCCACGCCAACCAACGCCACGATACCACCAACCGCCACCTCTACGTCCACCGCGACGGCGACAGCTACGCCGACGGCCACATCGACCACGGCGCCGACCGCCACCCCAACGGCGACACGCACGCCCGGGGGCGGTGGCAGCTCTGTGCGCTTCTTCGGCAACGGACGCGACGCCATCGACCGCATCACCATCCGCATCGACGGCCCGCCGCGTCCAGCGGATGTCGGCGCCACCGATTTCACGATCGAGTTCTGGCTCAAGGCGGAGGCAGGCGTCAACGGCGGCAGCGTCACCTGCAATCAGAACGACGGCTGGATCACAGGCAACATTGTTTTCGACCGTGACATCTACTTCGCAGGCGACTACGGTGACTTTGGCATCGCCCTCAACGACGGCAAGGTAGCCTTTGGCTTGAGCGTGGGCAGCAACGGCACGACGCTCTGCGGCAGCCGCACCGTGACCGACAATCAGTGGCATCACGTGGCGGTGACGCGACGCACGAACGGCGCTATGGCGATCTTCGTAGACGGTCAGCCCGACGGCAATACATCCGGCGCAGCAGGCGACGCCAGCTATCGCGACGGGCGCAACATCGGCGGCAATACATGGGATCCCTACATCGTCCTCGGCGCGGAGAAGCATGACGCTGGCAACGCGTATCCGTCCTTCAATGGCTGGCTGGATGAGCTGCGCATCTCCAACACGGTGCGCTACACCGCTGCGTTCACGCCGCCCGCGTCGCCCTTCACGACGGATGGCAACACAATGGCGCTTTATCATTTTGACGAAGGGACAGGTGTGAGCGTCGCCGATGTCTCCGGCGCCAGCGGCGGCCCCAGCAACGGCGTGCTGCGCGTCGGCGGCAGCCCGGCAGGGCCGGTGTGGAGCGGGGAAAGTCCGTTCTGAGCAAGAGGGAGCGACGCCATCCTCAGTACAACCCGGCGCGGCGATCCTCGAACACAGGAATGCGCTGGCGCACCGTCTCGACGAGGGCGAGATCGATTGACACAGTGAGCAGCGCCTCAGTCTCGCCAGCTTCAACCAGCGTCTCGCCCCAGGGATCGATGACGGCGGATGACCCGAAGAAGGCGGCGGCGCCGGTTGCGCCCACGCGATTGCACGCAGCAACGAAGCACTGGTTCTCGATAGCGCGGGCGCGTAGCAGCGTCTGCCAGTGCAGCCGCCGCGGGTGGGGCCACTCGGCGGGAAGCAGCATCAGCCGGGCGCCAGCCAGCGCGTAGCGGCGGAATAACTCCGGGAAGCGCAGGTCGTAGCAGATCGCCAGCCCGGTCTTGCCCCACGGCAGGTCAAGTGCAACCGCCTCCTCGCCCGGCGCCAGATACTTTTCCTCATCCATCAGCCGGAAGAGATGCACCTTGCGGTAGGCGCCAGCGAGCGCGCCATCTGGCGCATAGAGTGCGAAGCAGTTATAGTAGCGTCCACCGCGCGCCTCCAGCAGAGAGCCACCGACAAAGAGCCGATGTTCTGCAGCCAGCGCCGCCACGCGACCGAACCAGCCGTCCCCCTGGGCGTTGCTTGCCAGGGGGCTGGCGAGGACAGGGGCGGCGTCGAGCGCGTAGGCCGTGCTCCACAACTCAGGCAGCAGCACCAGATTGCTGCCCCGCCGCGCCGCTTCAGCGATCAGCGCCGCCGCGTGTGCAAAGTTCGTTTCCGGGTCGCCCAACCGGCAGTCCATCTGCGCCAACGAGATTGTGAGTTGCGTGGTCATGGGCAGTTGCTCCGTGGTGCGTGATTCGTGGTGCGTGATTCGTGGTGCGTGATTCGTGGTGCGTGTTGCGTCGAGCACAAATGTGACTGGTGTCGGATGATGCGTGACTCGTGACGGATGACTCGTGACTCCGTTCCGTCTACTCTTCCGGGTCTGGCAACATCTCGACGGCGGCGCCGGGGGCAGGTTGCACATACTCGCCCAGCGTGTTGGCGCGCGGCGCAGCGCGACTGTTCGACGGTGTGTTGGGTTTGGTGCGCCCTTTGCGTGCAGGCGCAGCATTGACCTGCAGCCGGTCGGGCGCAGGCCGACGACGTGCTTGCAGCGCCGTCAACAGCCCGGCGCCAATCAACAACAACGGCCACCAACGCAACAGCGGCGCCGCCTGGCTGTCATTGCTGCGCACTGCGGCAAGCGCCGCAACAACGAGCAGCACCCCACCCGGCAACACCGCCCACCACTGGCGGCGATGAAGCAGGAAGAGCAGAAAAAAGACGCCGCCCAGCCCTCCAAAGAGCAACAGCGCCAACCCTTCGACCGGGATGTCCCAAACACTGACGCCGATCACAGCGCCAAGCACACCCAAAAAGCCGCCGGGAATCAACGCCCACCAGCGCCCGGCGCGCTCAGTCAGGTACACATGGATGAAAGCCAGCGCCAGCCCGGCGAAGATGGCGGCGCCCAGCCAGCGCTGATCAACCGCCAACGTGCTGAGCACGAGCACACTTGCCAGCGCCAGCAGTGTCCAGCCAGGGATCACGCGCCACCATTCCGCCGGGCTGCGCGCAAAGGCGCCAAAAAACAGGATAGCGCCAAAGACGAACAACCCAGCCAGAATGTACTGAAGCAGCGGTGTGTAGGGCGTCAGAAACCCAAACTCAAAAAGCAGCAGGAGCACGCCACTGCCCATGAGCACAAAAGACCAGACAATCGCACGCAGACGTGAGTCGGTCATCGCTAGGGTGCAACAGGCAGCGTGGCGACATCGACATTCAATTCCGCCGTCGTCGCCAGAATCCAACCGGTGGCGCCATCCGCCAATTCCACCTGCAGCCAGGTGCTGTCGGCAGAGCGCCTAATGACCGGGAAGACCGTCCCACGCGCCGCGGTCTCGATCGGCTCGCTCTCGTTTCCTGGCGTTGTGCGCACGTTGGAGCCAAGTAAGCTGACAATGGTGGCAGTGGGTGCGCCATCAGCCGGTGCGCCATCAGCCGGTGTGGCGGCTGGTGCAGGTGCGGCGATAGTGCTTTCGGCGCCAACCACCGGCGCGGCGTCGATGTTGGAGGAGACGTTGACAGCGTCGCGGAAGACCCAGGCAAGCTGTTTGTCGGGCAGTTCCACCTGCACCCACAGATTGTCGGGCGAACGCCCCAGCGCCGGCAACACCGCGCCATTGGGCAGCACGCCCAGGATGCTGGCGGTCAGGGTGGGTGCGGAGCGCGCATTCACGCCGACCGTGTCGGAGATGGCGATCGCCTGGCCGGTGGCGGGCAGCGTGTTGGTGTAGGGCGGCGCAGGTGCGACGCCGCTGACCTCCAGCGTAAACCCGGCGCTCGTGGATGGCGCCGGCGTTGGCGTGACCGTGGTCAACACGCCCGCCGTCAGCAGATAATCGGCAGGCTGCACCGGCAGCGTTGTCGCGTCGCCAGCCGCCTGCACCAGGCCGGACAGTATCCAGCCGCGCCGGCCATCGGGCAGGGTGACCAGCAACCAATCGGCGGCGTCAGTGCGCCCGGTGGCGACGAGCACCGTGCTCAGCAACGCCTCGCCGACGACCTGCGCCTCGTTTGCTGGCTCAAGCCGCACCGTCGCGCCGGGGTCGGCGATCACGGTGACATTGACCGGCGCGCCTGTGACCTGCGTAGGAGCGCTGGCGGGCGTCGCAGCGTCGGGCGCTGCGGGCGTCACTGTCGGCAAACCGGCTGCACTCAGGATGGCATTCCACTCATCCAGCGTTTTCTGCTCGCCAACCGCCTGGTCGATGAACTGCGCCGCCACCCAGGCCGCCTGGTTATCAGCAAGGATCACTTGCAACCAATCTCCCTCCTGGCGCACAACGGTGACGCGTTCCGCATTATTGAGCAATCGGATGATCTCGGCGGTGGTGGATGGCTCACGCCGCGCGTTAACGCCAGCGCTGTCGTTGACGGAGCCTACGCGCACTGAGATCAGCGCCGGGGTGGGCGACGGTTCAGGCGTCGGCGACGGGGTGGGTGATGGTTCGGGCGTCGGCGTCGGCGCCTCTGTCGGCGCAGTGGTGGGCGCTGCCGCCACGGGTGCGACAGCTTCCGGCGTCGGTGTGGCGCCGCTGAAGCCCAGGCCATCGGTCAAGACGCCGAGGCGGCTTAAGCTGACATATCCCACGTACCCCAGCGCGATCAAGAGCGCCACAATGACGATAGAGGGCAGAATCCAGTTGCGCCCGCCTTTCGACGGCGTGCGCTGATACTCAACAGGTTGCCAATCCTTCGACGTCCCTCCGGTCGGCTGAAGCCGCATATGACCAAGCTCTTGCTCGGTATCTTGCAACTTCCATTGCTCCAATGGCTCGCCGCCTTCTTCGAGTTGCCAGTTCTTCAGTGGGTCTTTACTCATGATTGCCTTTTCCCTCGATAGGAGCATCCCACCCCATGCGGCGCCCGGTGCGGGCGTACAGCACAGCTTGCACGCCGAACAGCGCGGCCAGGACACTCCAGGCGATGATTTGCCACCATGGCGACGGCCAGGTCGAGAACAAGCCCGCCAGCGCCATACCGCCACTGAATAAGCACATTGACAGACTGAGCGGCGCCAGTAGCATTGGCGTGCTCAGCATGTGCGACCAGGTCCAGCGCCGTACACCGCGCATCCAGTTCATGTAGCTGAATGTTGCCAGTGCGCCAGCCAATCCCATCACCCAAAGGGCGTCACTTACCAGACTTTGTATTGAGATCATGATCGGTGCAGCCACACGTCAACGATTCAGAACAGGTGAGGCGCAATTCTACTGTGTCCCCTCCCACGGGGGCGTATCCGACAGCGAATAAACCGTCAAGTTGACGCTGCTTATCTCTACGGATAGTATATACGCATTACGCCTTTCTGAAAACACCGGCGTTTGCATTCGAACTTTCGCCGATGGCTTCATCATCAACCAAAGCTAACGTTCAGAGGTCGCGGCATGGTTCCCTGTCACCCACAACCAGCTACAGCATGATTATCGGCATCGACGCATCGCGCGCCGCTCGTGCGCGTCGCACCGGCACCGAACGCTACTCGCTCGAGATCATCCGCCACCTGTTGGCGTTGCCAGCGGCGCAGCGCCACCACTGGCGGCTTTATGTGGACTCGCTGCCTGCACCGGGGCTCTTCACGGCGCTGCCTGGCGTCGCGGACGCCGTCGACCTGTGCGTGCTGAAGGCGCGCCGCCTGTGGACGCATCGCCAGCTCGCCGCAGAGGTGACGCGCCGTCCCCCCGACGTGCTGTTTGTGCCGGCGCATGTGCTGCCTTGCGTACTGCCGCGCCGCCGCCTCCCGCCCAGCGTTGTCACGGTTCACGATCTCGGCTATCATGCTTATCCGGAGACGCACACGCTGGCGCAGCGCCTTCTCATCGAGGCGGGCACACGCTGGAGCGTCTATGCCGCGCAGCGCGTGATCGCAGTCAGCGCAGCGACGGCGCACGATCTGCAGCGACGCTATCACACACCAGCGGAGCGTATTCGTGTGGTGTACGAAGCGACGACGGCGCCGCTGCACATCGACGCGGAACAGGTGGATGCTGTACGCAGGCGCTATGGATTGACGCGTCCTTACGCCCTCTTTGTCGGCACGATCCAGCCGCGCAAGAATGTAGGACGCCTGGTGCAGGCTTACGCCTGGCTCTACCGGAACACGCCAGTCGGCTGGGACATGGTCTTTGCGGGCGCACCAGGCTGGCTGAGCGAGAAGCTCTACGCGCAGGCAGCGGCGTTGGGGTTGGGGGAGCAGATGCACTTTCTGGGCTTTGTTCCAGATGACGAACTGCCTGCGCTCATCAAAGGGGCGCACTTCTTTGCGTTCCCGTCTCTGTTCGAAGGATTCGGCCTCCCGGTGTTGGAGGCGCAAAGTTACGGAGTGCCTGTGTTGACATCGAACAACTCATCTCTGCCCGAAGTCGCCGGCGACGCTGCGCTGCTGGTCGATCCAACCGACGTCGACGCCATCGCCAACGCCATGCTGCGCCTGAGCCAGGACGAGGTGCTGCGCCAGCAATTGATCGAGGCTGGCTATGCGAATGTGCGGCGTTTTTCGTGGGAAAAAGCTGCACGCGAGACCCTGGCCGTGCTGGAGGAGGCAGCTGGCTGCAAGTAGGTGCAGACGGGTCAAGATTCAGCCGTCACCGCCTGGCGCAGCACTTCTTGTGCCCACGCGTTGAGGCTTTTTCCTTGGGCTTCAGCCAAAGCAGCGGCACGGGCATGGATTCCAGGATCGACGCGCAGAAGCAGCTTACCAGAATATGGTTTCTGCGGTGGGCGTCCAAGTTTCTCACACGTTTCCAGATAGTCGTCTACGGCCTCCTCAAAGGCTGCGCGCAGCTCGCCAACGCTTTCGCCGTGGAAGCCAACTACATCACGGATGCCGGCAATATGCCCGACAAACGCCGCGTCCTCGTCGCTGTACTCGATACGGGCAGTATAGCCCTTGTAGGTCATCATGTTCATGGTCGGATACCTGCCTGAATCAAAAACATGCGTGCATCGCGCACCTGGTAAGGTTTTGCTTCTTTGTGAGGATGCGGTCGATGGAAAGTCGCCACAACCCCATTTAGTTCAAATCGCACGCGAGAGCCTCTTCCTTCAATCACACGGGCGCCAAGCGCAACGAAAAGCCCTTCAATCTGACGCCAGGCCAGATGTGAGGGTGTTGGATTTGCAAAGATGGCCTCGAGTGTTCGGCGTTGCGCAGAATTCATCGGAACAAATGCTATCACAGAGTGATAGCATTCTTCAAGTTTTCATTTTGACTGTCCTGTGAACGATCTGGACTGTAGTCGTACCCATGCCCTGAACATCCTTGGCGTTGCGATCGACTGCGTCGACTTCGCCCTGACGCTCGACCTGATCGACGTGTGGGTGATGCAGCGGCGGGCAGCCGGCGCCGCGCCGCCCGTTTGCCGCCAGATTTGCACGGTGAATCCTGAGTTCATCGTCGATGCGCGGCGCGATCCCGATTTTGCTGCGGTGCTGGCGCACGCCAACCTGCGCGTGCCGGATGGCGCTGGCGTCTTGTGGGCGGCGCGGCGCGCGGGCCATCCGCTTCACGAACGTGTGACCGGCTCCGACGGCATCTACCGCATCAGTGAACGCGCAGCGCAGCGCGGCTGGCGCATCTTTTTGCTAGGCGCGGCGCCCGGCGTGGCGGAGCAGGCTGCCGCCGTGCTGTCTGGCTGCTATCCCGGTTTGATCGTGGCAGGCTGTTATGCGGGCAGCCCCGCCGATGCGGAGTGGCCGGAGATTCACGCCCGGCTCGACGCAGCAGCGCCCGATATTCTCTTCGTCGCCTATGGCCACCCGCGCCAGGATTTCTGGATCGCGCGCCATCGCGCCGGGTTGCCCGCTGCGGTCGCCATCGGCGTAGGCGGCGCGTTCGATTTTGTCGCTGGCGTGGCGCAGCGCGCGCCGTTGTGGATGCAGCGGCGCAATCTCGAATGGTTGCACCGCCTGATCACACAGCCGTGGCGCTGGCGGCGAATGTTGAAGTTGCCGGTGTTTGCAGGATTGGTGCTGTGGCAGACTGTGGCGGACAGGAAAGCGGAGTCTTGACAACCCGCGACGCGAAAAGACTCCAGCCTGGTGAGGCCAGAGTCTATCGCATCGAGTCAGAGTGATTGGAGCGTCAGCCCTTCACAGCGCCCGCCGTCAGACCGGCGACGATGCGGCGCTGGAAGATGAAGACCAACGCAATCAGCGGCACGCTCGAGATGATGCCGGCAGCCATGATCTCGCCAAAGGGAATCTGCATCGAGAATTGCGATGGGAAATTGGCAATAATCACGGGCAGGGTGCGCGAAGCGGGCGCAATGGACGTAAAAGTCAGCGCAAATAGATACTCATTCCAGGCGCCAATAAATGCCAGCAAGCCAGTAGTGACCAGCGCTGGCGCTGTGAGCGGCAACATGATCATGTAGAAGGTCTGGAAGGGTGACGCTCCATCCACCTGCGCCGATTGAAAAATCTCGGTTGGCAATTCGCGGAAGAATGCGGTCAACACCCATGCCGTGAAAGGCAACGAAAACAGAAGATAGGTTGCGATCATACTGGGGATCGGTTGTATCCCCAGGTTGGTGATCATGGCGTAGAGACCTGTCAATACAGCAATTGCTGGAAACATCGTCATCGCCAGAATCACATAGAGGGTGCCCGTCTTCCCACGGTAGCGTAGTTTGCCTAGTGCAAAGCCTGCAAACGCGCCGACTGCCAGTGCCAACAGCGTCACCGAACCGGCTACGACTGCGCTGTTCACGATCGCCCGCAAGAACGCCTGATTGGTGAAGACCGCCTCGTAATTGCGGAAGAACAGGCTAATCTGTTTCGTGGTTGGATCGCGCGGCACAAAAGTCGCCGGCGTCATTGCCAACATAGACTCTGACTTGAATGAGGAGTTGATCGCCCAATAGAACGGGAAGAGCATCCAGATCGCCATTACGATAATTAAAACCCACAGCAAGATGCGATTAACGCGTTGCCTGGTCTTAGTGTTCATCGGACTTCACCCCCAAACTGCGCATGTAAGCAACGGCAAAAATCGACAGCACCACGAAAATCACGACGCTACTGGCGGACGAGTACCCCATTTGCCGATTCTGGATCAACTGGTAATAGGTGTAACTCGCCATTGAATAGCGCGCCTGCCCCAAAACAATCTGAAACAGATCAAACACACGCAGGGCATCCAGCGTGCGGAACACCAGAGCCACTGCTATCGTGCCACGCAGAAGAGGCAGCGTGAGCTGGAAAAACTGGCGCGTGGGGCTGGCGCCATCCACATCAGCCGCCTCGTAGATGTCAGATGGGATCAATTGCAGACCAGCCAGTAAGAGTAACGCCATGAAAGGGGTGGTCTTCCAAACATCGATCATAATCATCGAAGGCAACTGCCAAGCTGGATCGGAAAGAAAGGGGATCTCACCACTGCCCAGGCCCAGATACCAGAATAGGGTGTTGAAAAAGCCTGTGCGATTGGGTTGCAACATGTACGCCCACATCTGGGAAGAGACGGCTGTTGGGATCGCCCAGGGCACAAGGATAATGGCGCGCATCAAGCCACGTCCCTTGAAATTGGCGTTGACGATCAACGCCACGATCATGCCCAACACAAGCTCCAGAAAAACTGTCGCCACAGCAAAGATAATGGTGTCCCAGACAGCCCGAATGAAGTCTGGATCGGTGGCGCCCAGCACGTATTGCGTGCCAAATAGATTGAACTGGGTCACTTGACGGAACCGCATTGGCTCGCGCGGCAACACCGACACTGCGCTCTCGTACTTGATCTGACCAGTCGCTTCGTCGATGATAGGCTGGCCAGCCTCATCCAACTTGGGAGGAACCACCTTGATCGTCATGCTCAACAACGTCTGGTAGTTTTGCAGCCCGACAAATTCCGTCGGTGTGGTGCTTGCAAAGACTGCGTTGGTGAAGCTGTTGTAAAACACCGACACAAGAGGATAAATTGCGATCACGAGCAAAATGATGAAGGTTGGCGCCAACAGCCAGTACGCCAATCGCTGCTCTTGCTGCGCCAGATCGCTACCGCCAGCCCGGGCCATACTCTGCCCCCCTTTCCATCAATTGGCATGAAGTTCTTCCTTCCAGAGCATCTCTACGCTCTGGAAGGAAGAAGTGAAGAAAGTTGTCTGTTAACGAATTACGGAGCGCCAACCTCAAAACCAAGCAGGTCCTGCAGATCCAGCTCGATGTTTGCGACGGCGTCGGCGCCGCTCTGCTTGCCGGTCAGAACGTCGGAGACATTGGTGAAGAAAATGTTCGACACTTCGTTGTAGCGCGGGGCGGTTGCCGTCGATGGGCGCGCAACGGCGCTGGTGAAGACTGGCAGCAGTTTGGGCATGAACGGCTGCGCTGCAGCAACGTCTGCATCTTCATAGAGCGCTTTCTTGGTCGGAATCAACGAGATGTTGATCGCACGCGTCTTCTGCGACTCGGTGGAAGCCAACCACTTGACGAACTCAGCAGCTTCCTTCGGATGTTTGCTGTACTTGGAGACAGCCAGTTGCCAGCCACCCAGCGTCGCTGCGCTCATGCCGGCTTCGGCGCCAGGCAGCGACGTAGCATCGAACTTACCGACGACTGCGCTGTCTTCGCCGTTGCTCAGGCTATAGGCATAGGGCCAGTTGCGCATGAAGGCGGCGTTGCCACCGTGCCACACACGCCGCGACTCCTCTTCCTGGAAGCTCGTCACACCGGGCGGCGAAATCTTGCCGATCCAGCTATAAGCCCGATCCAGAGCGCTGGCTGCCGCATCGTTATTGATCGTAATCACCTTCTCCGGGCTGACAATCGTGCCGCCGCCACTGGAGTAGACCCATTCTAGCGCATCACAGGTGAGACCCTCGTAGGCCTTGCCCTGCCACACAAAGCCCCAGAAGTCCTGGTTGCCCTCGGCGCGTTCACCTTCCTGAATCTTGGCAGCCATTTCTTCGAGTTCCGCCCATGTTGCCGGCGGGGCGCTGTAGCCATACTTCTCCAACAGGTCGGTGCGATAGTAGAGGAGACCGCCATCCGTGAAGAAGGGCAAGCCCACCAATCGGCCATCAACCGTGTTGTTGGTTACGATCGCCGGGAAATCATCCGCCACAGCCTCGGCGCCGCCGTACTCATTCAGGTCGACCAGGTGCTCAGCAAGGTCGCCGGGCCAGATCACGTCAATCTCCATCACATCGATGTCGCTTGACTGCGCCTGGAAGGTCTGGAGATAGAGGCCGTAGCGGTCGGTTGCCGACGACGGACCAGCAATGATCTTGACCTGAATGTCCGGATGGGCGGCGTTCCACTCCTCCACCTGCTTGGTGGTGAAGTCAAGGCCAGCGCCTGGCCCACCGCTCACAAAGGTCAGATTGACAACCCCACTACTCTCAGCAGCCGGTGCAGCCGCCTCTGCTGCTGGCGCCTCCGTCGGTGCAGCTTCCTGCGCCGCCGGCGCCGGCGGCGCTTGTGTGGCCGGCGCACCGCCGCCACAGGCGGACAGCACCATAGCCATGATGACGAGCAGGCCCATGACGGCCAGATATCGTCGTTTCATAGAGACATTCTCCTTTTGATAGATAGAACAACCACTTGTATCGTTAACCCGGAAAGCCCGGAGATTAACCTGAGTGTAGTGTGTGTTGCATAGTGCGTGTTGCGTGTTGCGTAGTGCGCAGTAAATCGCCACGCAACACGCAACACGTTCTACGCTGTCTCGCGCTCGATTACTTTCAACGGCAATTGCACGTGACGATTCATGCGCGCCGGCTCCGCCAGCATCGACAACAACATCTCCACCGCCAGCCGCCCCGACTCCTCCAGCGACTGCGACACCGTGGAGAGGCCAATGTATTCGGCGAAGTCAGCGTCATCGAAGCCGAGCACGGCAACGTCCTCGGGCACGCGCAACCCCAGTTCACGCGCCGCCTTCAGCACACCCAATGCCAGCGTGTCGTTGCCTGCAAAGATCGCAGTGGGCCGTTCCGGCTGTTGCAGCAGATCGAGCGCCTGGCGCCTTGCCTCTTCATGCGTCGCTGAGCAGGGTGCAAACCCCGGCAAGCACGGCGTCAGCCCCTGCTGTTCGAGTGCAGCGGCAAAACCACGAAAACGCAATTCACTGGTGCCGATCGCATAGCCCGGCAATTGTCGGTCGCCGCCGACAAAGCCGATACGCCGATGTCCTTTTGCCATCAGATGGGCCGCCGCCATCTCACCACCACTGACATTGTCGATCTCCACCGCCGCCAACGCGGGGTGCGTCCCCTCAATCAAGACCGTCGGCAACCGGTGCTGCACCAGGCGCTGCGCCTCCTGATCGTCAAGCATCAACGAAATGATCAGCAGGCCGTCGAGCCGCCGCGTGATCGGCAAGCTGTGCAGGTAGCCCCGTACATGTTCAGGCGTATCGACATTGTACACGACCAGCTCAAAGCCGCTGTCGAGCAAGGCGCCGGCCACTCCGCGTAGCCGCTGTGTAAACGATGGATAGTGCATGAAAAAGGGCGCCAACACCCCAACTTGCCGGTGAATTCGTCGCGCCCGCGCGGTCGCCTCAGCCTTGGGAATGAAGCCAAGCTCGTCGATCGCATCTTGGATGCGTTGCAGCGTCGTCGCATTGACTGTCTGCGGCGCATTGAGCGCACGCGAGACGGTCGCAATGCTCACGCCAGCACGCGAGGCAACATCATAGATTGTCGAAGACATTCGACCGATTTCTACTGAATCACTGTGTTTGGGCAGCCAAGGGGTGCAGTTTTGTCGCACTCTGCACTGTAAGAGCTTTCATGAAAGCTCTTACAGTGCAGTAGCGTAACATACTTTGTGGTGCTTGTCAACCCACTTGCGGCAAGAAGATCAAGGAAAAGCTGCATCTTCATCTGCTGTCTCGGCGTCGCTTTTCAGCAGCACTTCGCGGCCACGTCCTGCCCCCAGGTCTGGACCAACGACGCCGCGCTTCTCCATTTCCTCCATCAAGCGCGCAGCTTTGGGAAAGCCGATGTTGAGTCTGCGTTGGAGCATGCTTGTGCTGCACGTTCGCATCCCGCGCACGGCGTTGATGGCGTCGTGCAGCAGCTCATCGCTATCCTCCAGTTGATCAAGAATGCCGGCCCAGGGCACGGCGGCAGGCGGCGCGCCGGCACGCTTGACCACCTCCTTCCAGAATTCCACGACGCGCCCAATTTCATCGTCGGCGACGAAGCAGCCCTGCACGCGCTGGAGCTTGCCCGCGTCGGGGCGCATCAGCAGCATGTCGCCGCGCCCCAACAGGCGTTCAGCGCCCGGCGAATCCAGGATCACGCGGCTGTCGATCTGGCTGGTGACGGCAAAGGCGATGCGCGTGGGGAAGTTGGCCTTGATCAGACCGGTGATCACATCCGTGCTGGGGCGCTGCGTCGCCAGGATCAGATGAATGCCGGTGGCGCGCGCCATCTGCGCCAGCCGGCAGATCTGGCGTTCGATGTCCTCGGCAGCGGTCATCATCAGGTCGGCCAGCTCATCGATGACAAGCACGATGTACGGCAGCGGTTGGCCGCCCTTCTGTTTTGTCATCGCCGCGTTGTAAGCGTCGATGTTGCGCACGCCCAGGTCGCGGAACAATTGATAGCGATCATCCATCTGGATCAACAGCCAGGTCAGCGCGCCCATCACCTGCTCGACATCGGTGATTACCTTCCCGTAGAGATGAGGGATGCCGTTGTAGCCGGGCAACTCCACCATCTTGGGATCGACCATAACGAAGCGCAGGCTTTCTGGCCCGTGCTGCATGAGGAGCCCCGCAATGATGGCGTTGATGCAGACCGACTTGCCCGAACCAGTGGCGCCGGCGATCAACATGTGCGGCGCCTTGGTCAGGTCCATCACCACGGGCGCGCCGGCTGTGTTGCGCCCCAGTGGCAGCGCCATGGCGCCGCCTTTGCGCAGTTCGGCGCTCTCCAGAATGCCGCGCAGGCTGACCAGCGACTTATCAGGATTGGGCACCTCGATGCCGACGTAGGGGCGTCCTGGCACCGGCGCCTCGATGCGCACAGCGGGCGCAGCCAGCGCCAGCGCCAGATCATCCGCCAGGTTGACGATGCGGCTGACGCGCACCTTGCGCTTCTGCCCCGCGCTCTCGACGTAGAGCGGTTCGACGCCAAATTGCGTCACCGTCGGCCCACTTTCAACGTGCACAACGCGCACCGGCACATTGAAATCTTCCAGCGTATTAACGATCAACTGCTCGATCTGACTCACATCGCGGTTGCCGTAGACGCCTGCGTCAACGTGCAGGAGATCGATGGGTGGCAACACGGCGGCGCGCGGCGGGCGCGCAGCGGGCGTCTTGGCGGCGACCGGAGCTTTGGCGGCAGGTTTCCCCTTGTTGGCGGGGAGGCTGTCGGGCGCGGTGGGCGCCACGGCAGCGGGTAAGCGGGGGCGACGGCGCGGAGGCGTGGCGGGCGCAGCGTGCATCGGCTCCGTCATCTCCGGCGCTGCCGCCACGAAATTGGGCGTGCGCGGCAACTGCCCCCACTCCTCGTCACGGGGCGGCTGGGCGCGCACAAAGATCGCGCGCAGATCGCGACCGAGCGCGCCGACAGCCGGCAGCCAGCCGCGCAGAGTTGCAGCCAGGTAAATCAGCGGCGTGTAGCGCACCAGCAAGATCGCACCGGCGACCACCAGTCCCGCCGCGATCCACGTGGCAAAGGTCTCTCCTAGCAACGTCATCAGCAAATTGCCAAACGCCCAGCCCATCAGCCCGCCATCCCGGCCGTCCAGGCGTGCGTTCCAGTTGACAGCGCCCTCAGCACGCACGAAACTGAGCGTCATCAGACCGAACAAAAGCAACTCGATGCCCAGCAGCGCCTCGGCGCTCCAATATCCAGCGCGCTGACGAAAGAGCAGCACCAGCCCCACCACCACCAGCGCCGCCGCAAAGAGCGGCGCTGTCCAACCAGTGAGCACCATGAGCAATGGCGGTGCGCTGCGCTCCGGTGTATAGCGCACCACGCCCCATAAGAGGAAGCCGCCGATGAGGATCAGAATCGCTCCCAACCACTCGCGCCGCGCGCGCAGCGCGCCCAGCCGTGCGCCAATCTCGGAAAGCATGCTGCGTTGTGTCATCGCGTCACCCCAGCAGGCGATGAATGGCATACGCTACGCCGTCAGCGTCATGGCCCGGCACAATCCAATCGGCGACAGCCTTCACTTCGGGCAGAGCATTGTCGACGGCGATGCCGATGGCGCTGGCGCGCACCAGCTCCACATCGTTGATGTCATCGCCGATGGCAACCACAGCCTCCATGCTCAATTGACGATGCCTGAGCAGGTGACGCAGCGCCTCGGCTTTGTTGGCGCTGCGGGCGCACAGTTGCACCAGGCTGAACTTGGGCGTCACTAATGCGCGCGCCTCTGGGGGCACCGCTGCCAGCAACGGGTCGATGTCGCCGCGCCCGTTGGGGAAAAAGAAGATCATCTTGCTGACAGGCTGCGCGCACACCTCCCACAAATCCGCCACGACGTATGCATCAGGTTTAGCCAGTTGCCGATTGACAAAGAGCCGATCCTCGATCTCCAGCCCAATCCACCACTCCTCCCCTGTCTGCGCCGTCCATGCCAGCATCTGCTGCACCGCCGGCGCTGGCAGCGGATTGGCGTAGACCACTCGCCCCTCGACGATTGCCTGCGCGCCGTTGTAGACAATGCGCGGTGCGCTGTGCAGGATAGCCGGCAAGACGGGCGTCACGTTGCGCGGCGGGCGTCCTGTCGCCACTACGATCTCGTGTCCAGCAGCAAGCCAGCATTCGAGCGCAGCCAGATTCGCCGCGCTGACCCGCTTGTCGGCGTCGAGCAGCGTGTCATCCAGGTCAAGGGCAAGCACCATCGGGTTTCGCTTCATCGTTCTTGTTTGCACCACGTTGGACCGAAGCATCAGCAACGCTGACGGCATGTTCTGCATGTCGATTTGCACGTCAGCACTTCTCCGCCATGCATATTGCGTATTATACCGTGCGCGAGGCAATCCGGGAATTGGTCGCCGCCCCAAAACGACAGCGTGCACCGCATCGGGACGCAGTGCACGCTGTCGCAACAAGGAGCGAGATTGGCTTTTATGTCAAACCGTGGTACGGCAACCGTCACCCTGAGGCGTAGTTGGCATGGCAGGACGCCGGGCCGATTCGCCGTAAGGTTTCACCACTGTCAACTCCGGGTCAAGATTGGCAAAAACAGGAACGACTGTCCCGGCGCGTCAGCGTCGTCGCCTGGATTATCCCCCGCTGGATCGGTGGGCTCGACGCCGCCATTCGCCGCCACCAGCGCCTTGTAGACGTTAACGCGCCCGTAGCCAAAGGTTGGATCTTTGCCCGCCTCGCCCAGGTCATCGGCGGACGTGATCATGAGGTCGTAGATGTCGGCGCCGGTCAGGGTCGGGTCAAAGCTCGCCAGCAAGCCCGCCAGCCCGGTCACGAACGGGGAGGCCATGCTGGTGCCCGACATGAAGGCATACCCGCCGTTCTGCTGGAGGTCATAGTAAGTGCTGAAAATGCGATAGCCTGGCGCCGTCAGATCGAGATGATCACCTGTGTTGCTCAACACCCAGTGCTCGTCGCGGTCATCGGTGGCGCCGACGGCGATGACGTAGGGAAGGGCAGCCGGGTAGTAAGGCGTCGTGCTGGCGGCATTGCCGGCGGAGGCGACAACCAGCACATCATGGTCTGCGGCGTAGGCGATGGCGTTTTCGAGGGTGCGACTGGAAGTTGTCGCGCCCAGGCTCAGGTTGATAACGCGCGCCCCGTGATCGACAGCGTAGTAGATGCCGGCGGCGACGCTGCCCCACGTGCCCTTGTTGCCGCTATCGAGCACCTTGACGGGCAAGATCATGCACTGCGGACAGACGCCAGCGGCGCCCTGCTCGTTGTTGAGCGCTGCGGCTGCGATCCCGGCGACGTGGGTGCCATGCCCATGATCGTCGTCGGGGTCGTCATCGTCATTGATGAAGTCGTAGCCGCCCAGCACACGCCCGGCAAACTCGGGATGTGTGCGATTGACGCCCGAATCCAGGATGGCGATGACGACGTCGTTCGAACCGATGCTCAAGTCCCAGGCGTGCGGCGCTTCGACGATGTTCTGACCATAAACCTGGGACGGAACTGTGAAAGCGACGTCGTTCGGCGTCAGATCGCCGCTGACTGCGACGTCAGTTTCAACATAATCGACAAAGGGCGCCACTGCATCCAGGGCTGCGCTGGCGACGACGCCGCCATCGACCTCCACTGCAACCTGCACGACATCCGCTTGCGGCAGCCAGCGCACCGGGCGCACAGCCAGGGTTGACAGCACCGCTGCACGCTCCGCTGGCGTCGTCTCCGGCCGAAAGCGGATCAACAGTGTGCTGGGGGCGATTGGCTGAATTTGCGCTTGCGCTGGTGTAACGGGAATCAGGGAAACTGCCATCAGTGACACAATGACGAGGACTTGACCAACCGTGCGAATAAAGGAATAAGTGCGCAACATGCAATCCTCCAGGCAACAATGAATTGCCTTACAGGATAGCAATGTCTTGTTCCAGAGGGGAGGGCGCAAAGACGCCCGTTGGGTTGACGAAAAATGTCGATTTTTCTTGCCGTCTGTCGCCAGAATCCAGACAGCGCCTACGACATTTGGCGCAGGCGCGCCGTCACTTGTTTGGATGAAAAGGCGGAGAATTGACGAATTACTGCTGCTACGAACCCCACAACTGCTGAAGGCGCCGTAAATTGAAGTGGGAGCGTGCTGTAGCACGCTCCCACTTCACAAGGAGGAAACCGGAGAACAACCAACCACTACTTACCCATGTTTCACGGCTGCCTGCGCCGCAGCGAGCCGCGCAATGGGCACGCGGAACGGGCTGCAACTTACGTAGTTCAGGCCAGCCATGTGGCAAAATTCGATGCTGTTCGGGTCGCCGCCATGCTCACCGCAGATGCCCATGTGCATCCCTGGGCGAGTGCTGCGGCCCAGTTCGACCGTCATCTTGATCAGCTTGCCAACACCGTTGCGATCCAACTGCTGGAACGGATTGGTTGGCAGCACTTCCTTTGCCGTGTATTCCATCAGGAACTTGGACTCGGCGTCGTCACGGCTCATGCCGAAGGTGGTCTGCGTCAGGTCGTTGGTGCCGAAGCTGTAGAATTCGGCGACCGTCGCCAGCTCGTCGGCAGTGAGCGCCGCGCGCGGCACTTCGACCATCGAGCCGTACTTGAAGTCGACTGTCGCACCGGCCTCGGCGAAGACCTCGGCAGCGACGCGATCGACGATCTCCTTGACAAACTTCAGCTCGTTGACATGACCAGCCAACGGCACCATGATCTCCGGGTGCACATCCACGCCCTCTTTCTTGACGTGAATCGCCGCTTCCAGAATAGCACGCACCTGCATTTCGGTGATTTCTGGCATGACGATGCTCAGGCGGTCGCCGCGCAGCCCCAACATGGGGTTGGCCTCGCTCAACGCCTTGACCCGACTCAGGATGTCCTCTTTTTGGCGAACCTGCGCCAACGCGTTGTCGATCTCACTCAACGTGTGGAAGTGCTGCAAGCGCACCTTCAGGTCAGCCAGTTCAGCCACCAACTCGTGATAGCCGGGCAGGAACTCATGCAGCGGCGGGTCGAGCAGACGGATGATGACCGGTAGACCATCCATGGCGCGGAAGATGCCTTCGAAGTCATTGCGCTGCACCGGCAACAACCGCTCCAGGGCAGAGAGGCGGCGCGCCTTGCTGGTCGCCATGATCATCTCCTGCACGATGGGCAGGCGATCCTCTTCGAAGAACATGTGCTCGGTGCGGCAGAGGCCAATACCCTGCGCGCCGTAACGCCGCGCCCGCTCTGCATCCTTCGGATAGTCGGCATTCGCCCACACGCCCAGTGTGCGAATTTCGTCAGCCCACTTGAGCAATGTGTTGAGCTCGACCTCGTGCTCGAAGTCCGGCTCCTGCGTCGGCAGTTTGCCCAGGAAGACTTCACCGGTGCCGCCGTCGAGGCTGATCCAATCGCCTTCGCGGACCTCGATCTTGCTGTCGCCAACCGTTACGTACATCATGCGATGGTCGACGTCGATTTCCAGTTCTTCGGCGCCACAGACGGCCGGGGTGCCAAACTGGCGGGCGACGACAGCGGCATGGCTGGTGGCGCCGCCGCGGCTGGTCAGGATGCCTTTGGCGGCAATCATGCCATGTACGTCATCCGGCTTGGTTTCCGGGCGCACCATGATGACCGCTTTGCCGGCCTTGCCCCACTCGTCGGCGGTGTCGGCGTCGAAAACTGCCATGCCAACGGCTGCGCCCGGGCTGGCGTTGACGGCCTTCTGGACAAGCATGTTGCCTTCGCTGCGCGCCTTCTTCTTCGTCTCGGCGGAGAATTGTGGATGCAGCAACTGGTCAACCTGTTCCGGCGTGACGCGCATCACGGCTTCAGATTTGTCGATCAATCCCTCGTTTGTCATGTCCACCGCAATCTTGATGGCTGCGCGCGCCGTGCGCTTGCCGTTACGGGTCTGCAGCATCCACAGCTTGCGATGTTCAATGGTGAACTCGACATCCTGCATGTCCCGGAAGTGATTCTCCAGCTTGGTCACAATGTCCATGAACTGGGCGAACGCTTCAGGCATGTCGGCCTTCAGGCGCGCAATCGGCAACGTGTTGCGAATGCCCGCGACAACGTCCTCGCCCTGAGCGTTGATCAGATAGTCGCCGTACAGTTCCTTGGCGCCGTCGACCGGGTTGCGTGTGAAGGCGACGCCGGTGGCGCTGTCGTCACCCATGTTGCCAAAGACCATCGTCACGATATTGACGGCGGTGCCCAGGTCGTGGCGAATGCCAGTGGCGTTGCGGTAATCGATGGCGCGCTTGCCAAACCAGCTATTGAAAACAGCGCGCGTCGCCATTTCAAGCTGCTTGTAGGGGTCTTGCGGGAAGTCCATGCCTTTGTAGGCTTTAACGAGCGCCTTGAACCGTTCAATGATGACTTTCCAGTCGTCGGCGGTCAGGTCGACATCTTGCTTGACGCCGCTTTTCTTCTTTTGTTCGGCGATGACTTCCTCGAAGGGTTCGTCGGCGACGCCCATGACGACCGAGCCGAACATCTGGATCAGGCGGCGGTAGGAGTCATAGACGAAGCGCGGGTCGCCAGTGAGCCTGATCATGCCGGCGGCGGTCTCATCGTTCAGGCCAATGTTGAGGACGGTGTCCATCATGCCGGGCATCGAGAACTTGGCGCCCGAGCGGCAAGAGACAAACAACGGGTTGGAAGGGTCGCCGAACTTCTTCCCGACCTGCTGCTCAATGGCATGCATGGCGGCGACTTCTTGCTCCCACAGGCCGGGGGGGAATTCGTGGTTCGCGGCCAGATAGGCGTTGCACGCCTGCGTCGAGACGGTGAAGCCGGGCGGCACCGGCAGGCCGAGGCGGGTCATCTCAAAGAGGTTGGCGCCCTTGCCGCCGAGGAAGGCGCGCACATCATCCCAATTCTTCGCGCCGCAGGCGGCTTCCGCTTTATCCAGTTCGGTAAAGAGAAAGACCCACTGCTGTTGTTGATTGGCTACGTCAGACATTGCAAACTTCTCCTTGTAAAGATCGCAATTGAGCGGTTGGTTGGCCCACAATCATGTGAGCATTTTTTTTTGCTCCAGACACGTCGATTAGTGTAGACGAAACACTGAGGAGGGGCGTCCTGCACGTGGGGAGATGTCGGACTGGTCAGGGTAGCAGTCTATGGACTGGTCAAGTGACCAGTCCGCGTGTGGCGTGGCGCCTGCGACGCAGTGGGTGTGGCGCAGTGTGGGGTGTTGGAGGCAGGAAGCACCTGCCTTTGCGAACATCTGCGCTCTTTGCGTCAAGGAAGAGAACGGGAAAGAAAAAAGGCTCCGGTTGTGCACGGAAAGTGCAGCCGGAGCCTGTGTGGGTCAAGACAAAGCCGTGTTTACCAGACGCGAATCCCCTTCGACCAGAACTCTGCATCGCGGATGAGCTGGAAGAGCATCGGGCCATAGGAGAGGATGACCAGGGCGATGGCGCCGTTGAGCCAGGGCCACCACGTATCCAACCACTTGGGCGCTGGCGTCGGGTCGGCTGGCTGCGCCACCGGCATTACGATCTCCTTGTCCAGCTTGCGCGGCAGAATCAGCGTGAAGAGCATGATCGCAAAGAAGAGTGTGGCGCTGATCGTCAGGAAGGCGATGCCCAGCACCGACTCCATCATCTGCGGCGTCCACTGGGTGCTGTAGTAGGGCGACTGACCGAGCATGGTGCGGCGGGGCACGCTGAACAGCAACCCCAGGGTGTGATAGGCGTTGCTGAAGAACAACATCCCAAAGAACCACGTCCACGCCTGCGCCAGCGCCAGCCATTTGGTAAAGAGCTTATGGCCGGTCAGCTTGGGCACCAGCCAGTAGGCGATGCCGAAGAAGGTCAGCGTGCTGGCCGAACCGACGGTCAGGTGGAAGTGCCCTGGCACCCACATCGTGTTGTGCGTCGCCATGTTGACGTTGTAGGAGGCGTTGATGATGCCGCCGATGCCGCCAAAGATGAAGAGGATCATCGCCAGGTTCTGCGCCGCATAGGAGGGATCGCCCCAGTTCAGGCGACCGATCCAGCGCAGGTAGCCCTTGCCGCCGCGCGCCCGCGCCCCGATCTCCAGCGACGCCACCACGGTGAAGGCCGTGATCAGGCTGGGAAACCCGACGCCGAAGGTGAAGATCATGTGGATGTACTTCCAGATTTCCGGGATGCCAGGGTCGGCGTATTGATGATGGAAGCCAACCGGCGTGCTGAAGAGCAGGAAGAGCCAGAAGACCAGACGCGCCAACGGTTCGCTGAACATCTTGCCGTTGGTCTGCGCTGGCAACATGCCGTACCAGGAGACGTAGGCGGGCAGCAACCAGAAGTAGACCAGCGGATGGCCGAACCACCAGAAGAGCGTGCGGTTGAGCAGTGGGTCAAGACCTGGCGCCGGGAAACCCAGCACGGGCGCCAGTGCGTTCGGCAGCAACTGGAAGAGAATCTCAGCGGCGACGCCTAACGTTGCGATCTGCCACAGCACCATCGTGATGGTGGAAGCCAGGGCAATGAACGGCGCGCGGGCGTCAGGGTTTTCTTTACGCCAGGCGTAGTAGGTGAAATACATGCTGTAGCCGACGACCCACGAGCCAACGACAAGCAACGTCAGGCCGAGATAGAAGGCCCAATCCGCCATCAGCGGCGGGTAGAAGGTGTAGAGCACCGACGCATTGTTCATGAGCATCGGCACCGCCGCAGTCAGCAGCCCCACAACCATAACGATGAAAGCCACTGTGCTCAGCCACGGGTACTTGAGCGGGCGGTTGATGCTGCGCACAAAAGCAAAGGTGAAGAAACCACAGATGAAGAAGGTCGTCCACACGATGGCGTTGAGCGCACCGTGCAGCGTCAACCCCTGGTAGTAAGTCTTGATGACAGGATTGAGCCAGGGATAGATGTCGAGCACTTTGGCATGTTCCAGCCCCTGGAAGACGCCAAGCAGCGCACCAATGGAGAGCGCCAGCACGCCAACCAGGATATTGAGGCCAGCCAGGCGATCGGCAAACTTGAGGTCTTTGGCCGTCAGCGGCACGGGCAACGGGTGCGCCTTGAGATCGGCGCTCGAGATGGCATGTACAGACATCGGTTGGTTCCTCTCTCTTTTTACTCGCTGGTGACTTGCGCGGTTTCTGCTGCGCCCTCGGCTGGAAGTATGGTGATCTGGCCGTACATCGTGTGGTGGCCGATCGGTGCGCCAGCGACGTAGCCGCAGTATTCGTGACAGATGTAATTGTAGGTGCCCGGCTTGTCGAAGGTCGCTTTGAGCGTCGAGACCTGGCCCGGCAGCGCCATCATGTTGACGTTCGTGCCTGCAATCTTGATGCCATGAATCACGTCGCGCGCCGTCACGTAGAAGGTGACTTCGGAGCCAGCCGGAAATTCGAGCTTGTCGGGCAGGAAGTTCCACGTCTGCGCCACCATGTACACTTCGTACTTGCCTGGCGCCAGTTCACGGATGCCCGGCGTGGCGAAGGGGTTGCCCTCGTCGTTCAACGTCGCCGGATTGATGCGCGCCGTCGCCCCTGGCACCGAGATGCCAAACGAAAGCGCCGCAATGGTGATGGCGGCAATAAAGACAACCGTCATGCCCAACGCAACGCGAATCCAGATGCCTTCCCACTTCTCGATGTGCAAGGCGACTGCTTCGCCATTTGCCGAAGCGCCATGCGGGTCATCGCCATGCCCACCGGCTGCGGGGGTGTGTTCTGTCGCGTGATCATGCTCGCTCATCAGTTCGCTCCTCTCGACAACACAATGAAATAGGCATTGAACCACAACAGGACAGTCAGGACGAAAAAGACCGAAATTAGCACGAGAGTGCCCTGGGGTGTATCAGGTTCTTTGCGCATTCAGTACTCCTTTGCCACCTTCAGGTTTGGCGCTGCACACAGTTGATGTAGGTTGAAATAATCATGATGACATCGACCGATGCACTGGTCTCGGTCGCTAACACCCATGGTTCACGCTACCGGATCACGGCGAGCAGATCGCTCGCCATCTGCTCGCCGGTCACTCCGTACGGGAAGATGATTTGCGGCCGGCGTTGTGGGTCAAGCACGATCACCGTCGCCGTGTGATCCATCAGATAGTCGGTCGCGCTGTCGCTGTGATACCGCTTCTCATAGACGACGCCAAGCTGACTGGCGATGCGTTCTGTATCTTCCAGCGACCCACTCAGCCCGATAAAGTTTGGGCTGAAGTAGGCAAGATAATCGCGCATTCTTTGCGGCGTGTCACGCTCCGGGTCAACGGTAATGAAGATGACTTGCATGCGCTCCGCCGCAGCCCCCATCAATTGCTCTGCCTTTCCCAGATCGGCCAGTGTGGTCGGGCAGATGTCCGGGCAAGTCGTGTAGCCAAAATAGAGCACCGTGTAGCGGTCGGCAAAGTCGCTCAAGGCCAACGGCTTCCCCAGCGTCGAATCAAGCTCGAAGTCAGCCACCGGCGCTACACCATTGACGGGCACACCATATTGTGGGCCAGGACGCGGGCCAAAGCGCAGCCAGAGTCCCCACCCGGCGGCGCCCACCACAATCAGCGCCGCCAGCAGGATCAAGCCACCTCGCCAACGCGGCTGTCTCTGCACTGCGCCAGTCGCACTCGCTTGCGTGTCAACGTGCACTCTTGCTATCTCCATTTCCGAGCTGATGACTGGTGCATATCTCAGCAACCTTCCTGGAAGCTGAGAGCTTCCAGGAAGGTGACACACTAGAATCTGCGTAAGCCCAAACCAGTACACGTGGGCGCAAATAAGCCGTTGGTTGCGGGCTGCGTGTTCCGTCTCGTTACGCAACACGGAACACAAGCGCCACTAGTAGGTCGCATAACAGGCGAACAGATGTGCAGCTTCGTAGACCAGCCCGCTGGCGCCACTGCTGTTGCGCACTTCATCGAAAATCAAGTTCAGGTCGCGTTCGACAAAAGCAACATCCGGCAGCCCGCGTTTATATTGCGCACGTAGCAGCCCGTTGCCATCCACCAGGGCCAGCATCGGCTCGAATTTCAGCGCGCCCTGCTCGTCTTGAGTGTAATACAGGCCAAATCCCCCACCGACCACCTGTTTCAAGCGTTCGGGCGCACCCGTTACGAAATGCCATAACGACGGGTCGGCGCCGAGCCGGGAAGCATAGGCGCGTAATTGCTCTGGTGTGTCGCGCGCCGGATCAAGCGCCACCGTCACCAGCATCACCGGAATGCCGCCCGTGTCGATCCGCTTGAGCATTGCCTGAATTTCTTGCATCGTCGGCGCAGAGTCAACACATGGCGCTTCACAGTGGGTCGTCGTGAAGTTGTAGACCACGACGCTGCCGCGAAAATCTTCGTTGGTGAGGCGCTGCCCATTCATGTCAGTGAAGCTATAGCCCGGCGCCAACCCGATTCGCGGCACCACCTTGACCGGCTGAAACACGGCAAAGAGCACCACTGCGATCAGCGGGATCGCCAACAACCCCAACCAGAGCCAGATCAGCTTGCGGTTGTCCAGTCCAGGGCGTGGTTGCTCTGGATAACTTGCCATAACGCCCATGTCGTAACCTGTTTCGCTCGCGCTTCACACAAAAGGCATGTGGTTTATATTACAATTTCTGGTTGTTCGCAAATGCAGATCAGCCGCGGGACACTTTTCGCCTGCTGCTCACCTGCTGTGCGCACTCCCAGTTGCAACAAACATGCACAGCAAACATGCATAGATTGTGCAGACGCGAGTTGCCGAGTAGTTCAGGGGATGCTGCGAAGGAGGCGCTAACGGAGTTCTACCAATACTCGAACAGCCGCAATGCCAGCGCTGGCGCGGCGTGCACCCCGCGCTGTGCGACTGCACTCAGTCCTTCCCCGTGACCGAAGTCGCGGGCTGGCGTCTGCACCAGCCAGGCCGCGGCGTCGACGGCGTATAGGCGGCGCATCAGGGTCAAGAGCGTAGATGGTGTCAGGCTGTGGCCGGCAGGCGCGTCCGGCGCTGTCTCCTCGAGTGGGGTGGCGATGACCTCATCGACGGCAACGCTGGCATCGACAAAGAGGATTGCGCCAGGTTGCAGCTCCGCCGCTTCGATTGCCAGCTCCGGGATAAGCTGGTGATGCAATTCGAGGTGTACGGGGCGACCGGCGGCTGCCAGCGCCGCGGCGCACGCCTCGGCAAAAAACCACCCTGCGCCGTCGTCGCGACGCAGGGTGTTGCCGATGCCGATGATCAAAATCGGGCGCATCGCACTCGTCTCAGCCACGCGCGACTCGATCCACCAGCGCGCCGCGCGCGTCATACACTTCCACCACCAGCGGCATCTGGCCGACGGCGTGGGTGGAGCAGCTCAGGCAGGGGTCGTACAGGCGGATGCCGTGTTCGATGCGGTTGAGCACGCCTTCCGTCACCTTGCCACCGTTGATGTGATACTGCGCAATCTGCTTGACAGTGCGATTCATCGCCAGGTTGTTCTGGCCAGTGGCGATGATCAAGTTCACCTTCTGCAAGATGCCATCGCCGTTGACGTGATACTCATGGAAGAGTGTGCCGCGCGGCGCCTCGCTGACGCCTACCCCAACCATGTTGTTGACCTCAGCGTGGGCGCGGATGCGCTTGTCGGTAATCGCCGGGTCGTCCACGGTCTCGGCGATGCGTTCGAGCGCGTAAAGGATCTCGATCAGCCGCGCGTAGTGATAGTGGAAGCTGTTGGCGACCGGGCGACCGCGCGGCGCCAGGCGGCGGAACTCACGCAATTCGGCGTCGGCGCGCGGCGTGCCGGCGAAATCGCAAACGTTGAGGCGCGCCAGCGGCCCCACACGATACATGCCAGCCTGGTAATGATCTTGTGAGCGGCCAGCGCCGTTGGCATCGCGTACAGCCGCCGGTTTGTAGTAGGGGAACTTGAGGTAGCTCCACGGCTCGACCGCTTCGCCCAGAATCTCGCGATAGCGAGCCGGCGCCAGACCCGGCTCCAGCACGTTGCCATCGCTGTCCACCACGCGCAGCAAGCCGTCGTAGTGCTCCAACCCTCCTTCCGGCGTCACCAACCCCATGTAAAGGCTGGGGAAGTTGCCATACATCGCCTCTTCGTCACGGAAGTCGTCGAAGGCATCCTTGAGCAGGTCAAGCGCCAACCCGGTGATGTCGAGCGCCTCTGGCAACATGCGCCGTATTTTGCTGCGATCCTCATCGCTCAGTGGTGTTCGCACCCCGCCCGGCACTGTCCAGGCAGGATGCACGCTGCGCCCACCGAGCATCTCGATCACTTTCTGCCCAAAACGGCGTAGCCGAATGCCATTGCGCGCCACGTCCGGGTATTTGTCGATCAACCCCATGACGTTGCGTCGGGCTGGATCGGAGTCCATGCCAAGCAGCAGGTCGGGCCCGCTGAGGTGAAAAAAGCTCAGCGCATGACTCTGCACAAGCTGCGCCCAGTTCATGAGCCGGCGCAACTTGGCGGCCGTCGGCGGGATGTTGACGCCCAGGATGGCGTCGCCCGCCTTAGAGGAAGCCATCAGGTGGCTCACCGGGCAGATGCCGCAGACGCGCGCCGTGATGCCGGGCATCTCCCAGAAGCTGCGTCCCTCACAAAACTTCTCGAAGCCGCGGAACTCGGTCACATGAAAGCGCGCTTCCTCGACCTGGCCGTCGTCATCCAGGTGCAGTGTGATCTTGGCGTGCCCTTCGATGCGGGTGACGGGGTCAATCATGATGGTCTTGGTCATAAGTCAGCTCCGATCAACCGAACGTGCGCATTTCTGGTTCAAGAACGACAGGCTCGCCCGCCAGCAGCGCGCTGACCGCAGCCCAGATGCGGTCGGGGTCGGGCGGACAGCCGGGCAGGAAGGCATCGACCTTGACGACCTGGTGCAGTGGCAGCACTTTGGGCAGCAGTTTTGGCATCACTGCGTCGCCGCCGGTCGGGTGACGCCCTGGCCCCTCGTGATAGACGGCGGTGAGCAGGTCGTCGACGCCGAGCTTGTTGCGCAGGCTAGGGACATTCCCTGTCACCGCGCAGTCGCCAAAGCTGACGACCAGCCGGCTACGCGCCCGAATCTCCTGCGCCAGCTTGAGATTATCCAGGTTGGCAACCGCACCCTCCACCAACGTCACATCGACGCCATCGGGGAATTCCTTGACGTCGGCAATCGGACTGTAGACAAGCTCAATCTTGTCGGCCAGGTCGATAAGTTTCTCGTCGAGGTCAAGAAAACTCATGTGACAGCCGGAGCAGCCGCCGAGCCAGGCGGTGGCAAACTTAATCTTCTTCATGAGTCACTTCCCGTCACTATACGACCAGACATTCTTCTCTCTACCGTCGAGGATCCACCGCAGGAAGTTGTGCTGCTTCTCCATCTCCGCCACGGTGGCGCCCTTGCTGAAGAGTGCGCCTGTCGGACAGACCTGCACACACTTGCCGCAGCTCGTGCAACTCTGGCTGGCGCCCCAGGGCTGGTTGAGGTCGATGATGACGCGGCTGTTGACCCCGCGCCCCATCACGTCCCACACATGGGCGCCCTCGATCTCGTCGCAGACGCGCACGCAACGCGTGCAGAGGATGCAGCGATTGTGATCCAGCCCGTACCGCTCATGGCTGACATCCATGCTCAGGTCGGGGTTGAGATATTCATAGCGCACATGATCCATGCCGATCTTGGCGGCTTCCCACTGCAATTCACAGTTGCCATTCATCACGCAGACCGCGCAGACGTGATTGCGTTCGGCAAAGAGTAGCTCCAGAATCATCTTCCGGTACTTGATCAAACGTTCGCTGTGCGTGCGGACAACCATGCCCTCTTGCACCTGGGTGGCGCACGCCGCCTGCAGTCGCCCGGCGCCCACCATCTCCACCATGCACAGCCGACACCCGCCGCGTTCGCTCAACCCATCCAGATGACACAGCGTGGGGATGTCGATCCCGCGTTCTCGCAACACCGATAGCAGGGTGTCCCCTTCCTGGGCGCTAACCAGTTCATCGTTGATTGTCAATGTCACAACTGACATAGCTTGTCTCCTTAACAGCGTCAACTCAATCTCTGACCTCCAATCTCTAATCTCGATTGTTGAGATTGGAGATCAGGCGTGCACCCATTCCGTCACCGGCGTTTGGTCGAGCGCACAGACGCCCGCCGGACAGCGGCGGTCGCGGATGTGGGCCTCGTACTCGTCCAGGAAGTAGTGAATCGTGCTCAACACCGGGTTGGGCGCCGATTGCCCCAGGCCACACAGGCTGGTCTCCTTGACCATGACGCACAGTTCCTTGAGCGTCTCCAGGTCTTGCAGGGTGGCGCTGCCGCTGGTGATGCGTTCGAGCAAGCGATGCATCTGCACCGTGCCCACGCGACAGGGGACGCACTTGCCGCAGCTCTCATCCATGCAGAATTCCATGAAGAACTTGGCGACATCTACCATGCACGAGCGTTCATCCATGACGATGAGACCGCCCGACCCCATGATCGAGCCCAGCGCCTTGAGGCTTTCGTAATCCATCGGTGTGTCGAGGTGTTCCGCCGGGATGCAGCCGCCCGACGGGCCGCCGGTCTGCGCCGCCTTGAACGCCAGCCCGTCCGGCACGCCGCCGCCGATGTCGTAGACGATCTCGCGCAGGGTGATGCCCATCGGCACCTCGATCAGGCCGGTGGTGTCCACCTTGCCCGCCAGCGCGAAAATCTTGGTGCCTTTGCTCTTGGCGGTGCCGATTTCAGCGAACCACGCTGCGCCATTCTGAATGATGGCGGCGATGCTGCCAAAGGTCTCGACGTTGTTGATCAGCGTCGGCTTCTCCCACAGGCCGCTTTGCGCAGGATAAGGCGGCCGCGGCACCGGCTGCCCGCGCCGCCCCATGATCGAGGCCATCAGTGCAGTCTCTTCGCCACAAACGAACGCACCGGCGCCAATGCGGACATCGATGCGGAAGTTGAAGTTGCTTTCGAAGACGCGGCTGCCCAGCAAACCACGCCGTTCGGCGGCGCGGATGGCGCGCTCCAGCCGCTTGGCAGCCACGGGGTACTCGCCGCGCACATAGATGAAGCCCTGGTCGGCGCCGACGGCGTAGCCTGCAATTGCCATGCCTTCCAGCACGCGGTGTGGGTCGGACTCCATCAGCGTGCGATCCATGTACGCGCCGGGGTCGCCCTCATCGCCATTGGCGACGACATATTTCTTTTCGCCGCGCGCCTTGCGCACCATATCCCACTTCAAGCCGGTGGGGTAGCCTGCGCCGCCGCGCCCACGCAGCCCACTGTTGATGATCTCACGGCAGACCTCTTCGGGCGTCATCTCGCGCAGCGCGTAGGCCATCGACATGTAGCCGCCGCGCGCCACGTAGTCCTCTAGCCGCTCCGGATCGATCAAGCCGCTGTTGGCGAGCACGACTTTCTTCTGTTTGGCAAAAAATGGGATGTCGTGCGGCAGCACATGTTCTGTGGGCGCTGGCCCGTTGGCGGCGTGGTGCGCCACGATCTGGCGTCCCACCTCCGGCGTAACATGTTCGTAGATCACCTCTTCGCCATCGCGCATCTGCACGGTGACCATCGGGCCGCGGCTACACGGCCCCATGCAGCCGGTGGCGACGGCCTGCACATCTGCATCTAGCCCATCCGCCTTCACGGCGGCGTTGATCGCATCGTAAACCGCCGAGCCACCCGACGAAAGGCACGGGGTGCTGGCGCAACAGAGAATGCGACAGCGAAATGCCTGTTGGCGCTGCAATTCACGCTGCGCCATCGCTTCCAAATCCGCTCGAATCATGGTTGCCTCCTACTCCTCGTCGTCGCCAGCGCCGCCAGCGCCGCCATTCTTTGCCGCTTGTGTCGCACGCTGCGCGCCTCCTGCCGCTAATTGTTGGCGCACGCGTTCAAGGGCGCTCTCCGGCGTCTCCCGCGGCAAGACTTCGCCGTCGAGCACCAGCACCGGCGCCAGCCCACACGAGCCGAGACAGCGCGCCGTGCTGAGGCTGAGACGACCATCGGCGGTGGTCTCCCCAGCCGTCACCTGAAACTCCTGCTGCAGGGCGGCCACAATCTCGGCGGCGCGCTTGACGTAGCAGGCGGTGCCCATGCAAACGATGCAGTTGTGCTGGCCCTGCGGGGTGAGTGTGAAAAAGTGATAGAAGGTAGCCACGCCATAGACCCAACTCAGCGGCAGCTTGAGCTGATGTGCGACATAGATGAGCAGGTCATCGCTTAAGTAGCCGAACGCCTCCTGCGCGGTGTGCAACACCTCGATCAATGCATCCTGCTGAAAGCTGAACCGTTTCAGGGTGCGATCGATGAGGCCGAAGCGCGGATCCCCGCTTGGGTGATCGTCGGCGGCTCGCGGGCGTGTGCGTGACGGTGGACTGGTTTTCACAGACATGACAATCCCTCGCACTCAAATGATATTGGGCTTACGCAGATTCCAGTGTGTCACCTTCCTGGAAGCTGAGAGCTTCCTGGAAGGTTGCTGAGCTAAATGCGTAAGTCCTATGATAGATTCGGTTGATCCGGCCATTGCCGGTCGTGCCATCGCTTGGGAGCTTAAGAATAGAACCAGCAATACAATTGCAATAGCATACTGCGCGCTGCGTCATTTTTCGACAGGCGCGGGAAGAGACATTCGCCCGTACACATAGGGAGCATTTTCCCTGGTCAATTGACCAGGAGAGGGATCAATGTTGGCTTTCCCACCACTGGCGCATCAGCTCAACGTGCCCGGTGTGTAGGGCGACATGCTCCACAGCATGTTGCAAGGCCCAGGCCACATCGTAGGCAAAGCCGCGGCTCGACACACCCGCCGGCTGCGACAGCGCTTCCAGCGTGAGCGTCGCAAGGGCGCGCGCCGCCATCTCCTGCGCAGCGTCCAACATGCCTACCAGAACTGCGCGGTCCAGTTCGCGCACAGCAAACTCGGCGGAGCGGTCGCGGTGCGTCGGCATCCCGCCCACCTTCTCGCCGATCCAGAAGTGCTCTGAACCACAGACGTGGGCAACAAGGATGGCGACTGAGTTGACCTCTGACGCTGGCGACCAATCCAACGCTTCGTCGGGCAGCGCCGCAATGACCTGTTTGATATTGCTGTGCAGTTCTTCCAGGCGGTGGAGTGTGGCGGCGGCGAGTGCGTTCATTGCGACTTCTCCCAATTATTGATTGCTATGCAAACAAGTTATGGACGAGCTACACGGCATGCATGACGCAGCACGTAACACGCAACACGAGCGGCATAAAGCCTTACCCTGGCTATCAGTAGTTGACAAACACGGCGCCCGCCGCGACCCAGAAACGCACGCCCAGTCGTTCGACCGGGCGGATGGCGCCTGCCTGCTCCAACGCCTCGAGCGCAGCAGTGACTTCAGCCGGCGGCCAGGCTGCCAGCGCCGCGATCAGTTGCGGTTGGCTCATCGGGTGGCGCGTGACGATGCCCACGATCGCCTCTCCTGGCGTGGCGTAATCACTGACGTGCACGCCGTTCGAGAAGGGGTGCACAATATGCGCAATCGGGCCAAGCACAGCCTCGGCGCGCAGCAGTCCCTCTTCATCGGCTGGCGCCACCCAGGGTTCTGCCGGCGGGCGGTCGGGCAGGACGATGTGCACCTGATCCGGCTGGATGCGACGCAACACTGCGGCCAGCGCCGTCAGCGCGGCTTCACTGTCGTTGACAGCGCGGATCAGCATCACCTCGGCCCACAGTTGTCCACGGTAGACGCTGCGAAAAGCCACCAACCCATCGATCAGGCGCGCAAAGGTCACCTCTGGATGGGGGCGATGAATCTGTCGATAGAGTTCTGGCGTTCCCGCGCTGACTGTCGGCATGACGATGTCGGCGGCGAGCAGCTCCTCACGCACGTCGGCGCGGTGGAGCAACGCACCGTTGGTGATCACCGCCACCGGGATCGGCGTGAGCTGCTTAACGCGGCGAATCAACCAGCCCAAACCAATGTGCAACGTCGGTTCACCGGAGCCGACAAAGGAGATGTGGTCGATCTCGCCGGCGGCATGGCGCGCCAATGTCGCCTGGATTTCAGCCAGGATCACCTCACGCGGGATGTACTCGCGACGGTCATTGGTCATCGGCGTCGAGCGACCAAGTTGGCAGTAGATGCAGTTCCAGTTGCAGGTCTTGGCTGGAATTGGGTCAATGCCGAGCGAGCGACCAAGCCGCCGGGATGGGATCGGGCCGTAGACGGTTTGCATCAAAGCTGTGAGCCTGTCTATCTATGCGTCGTCCTCGACATGCTGGATCAACAGCGGGACCCGGGCGCGATGCAAAATTTCGGCGGCGACACTGCCGTGCAGCAGGCGCGCCAGCCCGGAATAGCCATGGCTGGCGAGGGCGATCAGGTCGGCCTCTTCAGCCCTGGCGACATCCAGAATCGTCTCCACCACCGGGCCGCGCTTGACGACGGCGTTGACTGTCAGCCCGCGCGCCTGCATCTCCGCTTGCAGCTCATGCACATACTGCCTGACGCCAGAGGTGCGTTGGGTGGCGCCCGCCGTGATGAGATCGGGCACAACGGTGGCTGCGTAGTGAGTCAGCGGCTCCAACACTTCGAGCAGAATGATCGTAGCGCCGCACTGCCGGGCCAGCGACTCGACCTGGGGCAGGATGGCCTCCGCGCGCTTGCTGCCATCCAGCGGGACAAGGATGCGTTGATACATGCCAGACTCTCTCCTCGACAACCCTGGGCGCGATCAATCTTGCGCCCGAATCAACAGCAAGGGGCGATCCGCCTTGTGGAGCACGCCCGCGGCGACGCTGCCGTAGAAGACGCGCGACAGGCCGGTGCGCCCGTGGCTCGCCATTGCCACCAGGTCTGCGTGCTCACGTTCGGCGGCATCCAAAATGACGCTGACGACGGGGCCGCTCTCGACGATCGACTTGACCTCGATGCCCTGGCCGCGTAATTCGCCCTCTTTGCCTGCCAGATAGGCTCTTGCTTCCTCCATGCTGCGTTCGGCGGCTTCTTTGTCGACATAGGGCACCATATCGTAAGGCGTCACCATCGCCACCATTGGCTCAACAACCTGCAACAACACGAGCTTTGCGCCATACTTCACGGCAAGCGATGCGGCGTGCGGCAGAATCAACTCTGCACGCGGCGAACCATCCAATGGCACGAGAATTGTCTTATACATTGTCTCCCCCTTGAGCATGTATGGATGCAAATCGATCTGTCATCAAACCAATACTACCTGGAATCGCGCATCGGCGGATTCACCTGACGTAGAGTTCAAGGACTGGTCACATGACCAGGGCGGTTGCCATGCACGCGCACCTGTTCGCGTGTCCGCCCATCTGCAGGTGTAACTCAAATTGGCATGAAATAGAGCCCTTGCCTGCACGCACACTGTGGTATCACGCACACTGTGGTATACTGTGCAGCCGCCGATCCAGAGGGCGGCGCGTTACGGTCCGGCGCCAGCTACGCCTGGCTGTTCTGCAAGTGCTCCTGGATGTGGTGGCGCACGGCGTAGGCGGCGGCTTCCGCGCGCGACGACAGGTCGAGCTTCGACAGGATTGAGCTGACATAGTTGCGTACAGTCTTCTCGCTCAGGAAGACGCGCTCGGCGATTTCACGGTTGGTCAGCCCTTCTGTGATCAGGGCAAGAATGTTGAGTTCTTGCTCGGTCAAGGCGGCGAAGTACTCATCTTCCGCCCGCCGCGCTGATTCACGCACGCGCTGAAAGACCTTCTGCGTCAATGCCGGGTCGAGCATCGACTCGCCGCGACCAACCGTTTCCAGCGCGCGCACCAGGTCGTCACTGCCGATCTGCTTGAGGACGTAGCCGCTGGCGCCAGCGCTGATTGCGTCGAAGAGCACGTCATCATCGGCGTGCGAAGTCAGCATGATGACCTTCGTGGCAGGCGAGGCCTCAATGATCTCGCGCGTCGCCTGAATGCCGTTCTTGCCAGGCAGCCGAATGTCCATTACGACGACATCGGGCTGGTAGCGCAACGTCTGATCGAGGGCTTCCTGGGCGTCACGCGCCTCGGCGATCACCTCGAAGTGTGGATATCGAGACAGTAGCGCCTTCAGACCGAGCCGTACAATCTCGTGATCGTCGACAAGTAAGATACGTATGTGCATATTCCGCTGTTAATCCTGGTGTGCTGTGTCAATCCTGGTATACTTTACTGTCTGGCCAGCAACATGAATGATTCACCCTACACAGTATAACACAAGGCGCACACAGTGCAGACGTTGCCCGGCAAGGTTTCGAGTCAAGCACGCATGAACCCAATCGACACCCGCTCCCTACGTTGGCTTGGTGTGATCGTCCCGCTCCTTTCCTGGGCGATCTGGACGATCATCCGCAGCCTTATCTGGCGCCAACCATTTTCACCGGTCGCCACGCTCGTGGAATTGCTGATCATCGCCGTGGGAGCAACCTTGTTTGCCAACTGGGTCGCCACCAACCTGGAGCGCGGCGAGGCGGAAGTCCGGCGCCGTAGCGAACACCTGGAGGCGCTTCGGCAGGCAGGATTGGCGCTGACGACCGAACTCGACATCGCCAACGTGCTGCAGCAGGTTGTCGACCAGAGCCGCGCGCTGGTGCAGGCGCGCTATGGCGCCCTGGCCGTGATGGGCAGCGACGGCCAGACCATCGAGCAGTTTTACACGTCGGGCGTCAGTCGCGAGGTGCACAGTCAGTTGCCTGGCGCACCGCAAGGCGTCGGCATCCTCGGCGCGCTGCACCGCGACGGTCATCCAATTCGGATTGCCGACATCAGCGCCGACCCGCGCGCCGCCGGCTTTCCAGCCGGTCACCCACCGATGCGCACCCTGATCGGCGTGCCCATCGCCTCCAAAGGCAAGTATTATGGCAATCTCTACCTGACCGACAAGCGCATCACACTGCCGTCAGGCGGCGTGGTCGATGGAGAGTTCACGCAAGAAGACCAGGAGTTATTGGCGATGTTTGCAATCCAGGCGGCCATCGCCATCGAGAATGCGCACCTGTATCGAGAAAATCAACAGATTGCTGTGCTGCGCGAACGTGAGCGGATCGGCATGGATCTGCACGACGGCGTCATCCAGTCGATCTACGCCATCGGTCTGCTGCTCGACGATGCGCGCCACCGGATCGACACCGCGCCGGAGCAGACGCGAGAAGGCATCCGTGCAGCGATCAACAGCCTCAACGAAGTGATCGCTGACATTCGCAGCTATATCCAACACCTGCGCCCGCAACGCTTTCAGGGGCGCAGCATCAAACAAGGTCTGGAAGCTCTGACGCAGGAATTGCGCACCGACACCTTGCTGAATGTGGAATTGCAGGTTGATGACCAGGCTGCCACTGTCTGTACGGCGCGCCAGGCCGATGAGTTTCTCCACATCGCCCAGGAGGCGCTGGCAAATGTCCGCAAACATGCCGGCGCCGACGCAGTCAAACTGCACTTCGGCTTTGCCGAGGGCTTGCTGCAATTGGCGATCCAGGACAACGGCGCCGGCATGAATCCAGCGCAGGCACGCCAGAGCCAGGGCAATGGGCTGCGCAACATGCGTTCGCGCGCCCGTGCGCTCCACGGCGAGTTTCGGCTAGAGACGGCGCCGGGCGCTGGCACGCGCCTGTATGTCACTGCCCCGATCGAAAAGCGCGAAGCATGACCTGCGCATAGAGGCAAGTTGCGAGGGGCGAGCTGCGTGTCGGCTGGCGTCGCCCCTCGCAACTCGCAACTCGCCCCCTGCCTCCTCGCATCACGAGCTTCATAAAGCCCCCATCTGACCAGCAGTAACACCTGTCACACCAGCTTGGTGACACCTGCCCCTGGAGATCGTCGCCGATCTTTTCGATACTTTCCCTACAACGCCAGCGATCATCGGCAGGACGTCGATCCTCAATTTGTTTGTCGCGCGAAAGGAGTCTCGTGCCCGCACCGGCAGTCCTCACCCAGCAACTCACCCGTCGATTCGGCGCCCAAACCGCGATCGATCACGTCGATCTGGCGGTGCCAGCAGGCGCGGTTTACGGCATCCTGGGGCCGATGGGTGCGGGCAAGACCACGCTGGTGCGCCTGCTGCTTGGCCTGGTGCCGCCGACCAGCGGCAGCGCACGCCTGCTCGGTTTCGATGTGCGCACCCACGCCGATGCTATCCGGGCGCGCACTGGGGTGGTGTTGGCGGCGCCCGGTCTATACGCCAGCCTGACTGCGCTCGAAAATCTCAGGCTTTATGCCCGCATCTGGCGCTTGCCCACCGCCGACCGCGATGCCAGGATTCAGCACCTGATGGAGCATCTTGGCCTATGGGAGCGCCGCCACGAACGCGTTGCCGAGTGGAGTCCCACCATGAAGCACAAACTGGCGATCGTGCGCGCCCTCGTGCATCGCCCGGCGCTGCTCATCCTGGATGAACCGACGCTCGGCCTTGACCGCCTGGATCAGGAGCTGCTGCGCACAGATTTGAGCCGCCTGGCGCACCAGGAAGGCGCGACGGCGCTGATCACCACACGCGACCCGACCGAAGCCGCCACGCTCTGCGATTGGGTGGCGATCATGCATCACGGGCGTTTGGTGGCGCAGGGCGAGCCGGCCATGCTGGCACAGCAAAGCGACACCGCGCGCATGGTGATCAAAGGACGCGGCTTCACGCCTGATCTGATCCAACTGATCGCGAGCCGACGCGACGTCAGCCGCGCCGCCATAGCTGCGGGTAAGCTGACGGTCGAGCTTGTCTGCCGCAGCACTGCCGCCGCCATCGTCAACCTGGTGGTCGAATCTGGCGCCGATGTCGAGGCGGTGGAGCAATGCCGCGCCGACCTGGAAACCGCCTATGGAACGATTCTGGAGCAGTCAAATGGCGCCGGGCGTCTTGTTGGATAGCTGGACGATTGTCCTCAAAGAGTGGCGGGAGTGGCGTTGCATACGCGCCCGCCTTGGCTGGAGCGCGCTGCTCCTGCTCATCGTTGCATGGAGTTTCGCCGCCCCTATCCTCCTGCGCGGATTTAGCATTGGCGCGCTCCTCGCCCCCATGGCGTGGGCGGCGCTGCCGATCACGCTCGCCGGCGTGATGATCACCGACGCCATTGCCGGCGAACGTGAGCGCCAGACGCTGGAGACCTTGCTCGCCTCCCGCCTGCCAGCGCGTGCGATTTTGCTGGGTAAGGTGGTCGCCGTCACGCTGCTGGGCTGGCTGCTGTTGGCGTTGGGCGCGCTGCCTGGCATCCTGCAGCAGGTGTTGGCAGCGGGCGATGCCGGTGTGTCACCCTGGATCATGGCGAGGATGGTCCTTGGCGTCACCACACCTGCGGTCTTGCTGATCGTGCTGGCAGGTGCGCTGATCTCGCTCTATACGCCCAGCATGCGCTTTGCCCTGCTGTTGACGATCGCCTTTGCCGGCTTCTTGATGTTGGGCGCCACTGTGTGGGTCCTTGGGTGGGTCAATCAAAGCGGCGGCGCCATGCCAGCCGAAACAACGATCTTCGGCCTCGGCGCCGCCAGTGTAACCGTGATCGATGGTGTGCTGTTTGGCTGGCTGCTCGTCGCAACAAAGACAGATCGGCTGCTGGCGATCGGGTGAGCCTCACGAGAGATGGGCAGCACAGAAGCCAGGACCTGGATCACCGTCGGATCATGCACAGATCAAGGCAACAATAGGCTGCAAACACGCAACAATTTCCACAGCTGGTTTGTGTCCGCCACATGCGCGTTCAGGGATCACAGACAATCGTTTCAATGTACGACAAGGAGAGAAGGCAACTATGACAACACAAAGTGCAACGGTGTGTCCATTCTGCGGCATTCTGGCCGGCGTCGAACCGGGCACGGTGATCGCGCGCAACGATGAGAAGCGCTTTGCCATCATCAAGAGCATTCACCCGGAAAGTGTCGTCCACTGGCTGGCAATTCCCTATGAGCACACAGATAGCACCGAAGCCTACGAAGGTGAGCACGCCAATCGCTTCATCGAGCTCTTCGAGTGGACGATTGCGCAGGCCAAACAGTTGGTCGCCGACGAACCACACCTGGAGCGCGGCTTCACCCTCAAGACGCACTTCGGTTCCTACGAGACGATCCCCCACCCGAAAATTCATATTTTGGCGATGGAGTAAACGCCTCGCCCACAGCAGACGTCACCCGTCACACCCCGGCAAAACGCGACGGGTGACGCCTATCCAGCCAACAGCTTTTGAGAACGACACGCCCATGACGCCGAACCCGAAAAGTGGGGCGCCGGGCGAGTTGCAAGGGGCGCCGCCCGCTTGCCACTTTCATTGTTCCTTGCACCGACAAGGCATGGGCGCTGGCATGTGAAACGCAGCCTCTGGCTTTGGTCGTCGCCCTCCTCTCGACGTATCATATCGGCATGCCGAACCGTGCCATCGTCTTCGATTACAGGGTTATTACAGTGTTTTTCAATCTGCCAGTGCGTTGCACCGCGCATTGACCTAAGGAGATCGTCGATGTCCGCGCAGCCAGAGTACAGCGCACTGTCGGCCCCACCCTCATTACGCCGTTACATCTATCTCTCAATCGGGGCAGCCGTTCTGACCATCGGTCTCAAGGGCGCCGCCTACTTTCTAACTGGCTCTGTGGGCTTGCTATCCGATGCAATGGAGTCACTCGTCAATCTGGTGGCTGCATTGCTGGCGCTCTTCCTGCTCACAATCGCTGAACGCCCGCCCGATGAAGATCACGCCTACGGCCACACCAAGGCCGAGTATTTTTCCAGCGCCGCCGAAGGCGCGCTGATTTTGCTGGCTGCCTACAGCATCGGCGCCGCTGCAATCGGCCGCATCATGACGCCGCAACCGCTGGAAAATGTCGGTCTCGGCGTGGTGGTCTCGGCTGCAGCGTCGGCAATCAACTTTTCTGTCGCGCGGGTGCTCCTGCGCGCCGGCCGCCGCTACAACTCGATCACCCTGGAAGCCGACGCCCACCATCTGATGACTGACGTCTGGACCTCGGCTGGCGTCGTCGCCGGCATCATCGCAGTTGCGCTCAGCGGATGGGAGCTGCTCGATCCCTTGATCGCGCTGGCGGTGGCAGCCAACATCATCTGGTCCGGCGTGCAATTGATGCGCCGCTCGGCGCTCGGTCTGCTCGACTCTGCCATTCCCCAGGCTGAACGCGACCAGATCGTGGCAGTGCTACTGCGGTACGCGCCGCAGGGTGTGCAGTTTCATTCGCTGCGCACACGGCAGGCGGGGCAACGCCGCTTCCTGTCGGTGCACGTCCTCGTGCCTGGCAAGTGGACGGTGCAGCGTGGTCACAATATCCTGGAACAGATTGAACGCGAGATTCGCCAGACACTGCCCGGCCCCACCACAATCCTCACCCACCTGGAGCCAGTCGAAGACCCCGTTTCGATGGAAGACATCGCGATCGATCGCTAAACGTATTTGACAGGCGGGAGAAATTCAGGCACCATACTTACCGACCGGTTAGTAAGCGAGTCTAACAGGAGGTTTGAGGTGTATGCGTAACAAAGTGCTCTGGATTCTGTTCTTTGGCGTATTGATGGCAGCGCTCGATATTGCCATCGTGGGGCCGGCGTTGCCGGCGATTCAGACCGCGTACGGGGTTGACGAGCGGCTGCTGTCGTGGGTCTTCAACATCTATGTGCTGATGAATTTGATTAGCACGCCCCTGATGGCGAAGCTCTCGGATCGGTATGGGCGACGCTCGATCTATGTGTTGGATCTGGGACTGTTTGCGATCGGCTCGGCAACCGTGATGCTGGCGCCGACATTTGCCTTCGTCATCGTGGGCCGCGCAATCCAGGGGTTGGGCGCAGGCGGCATCTTCCCGGTGGCCGCCGCCGTGATCGGCGACACATTCCCACCAGAAAAACGGGGCAGCGCGCTGGGACTGATCGGCGCCGTGTTTGGGCTGGCCTTCATTGTTGGCCCGCTGGTCGGCGGGTTGCTGCTGTTGGCGGGCTGGCACTGGATTTTTGCCATCAACCTGCCGATTGCGCTCATCATTGGGTTGCTGGCCTGGCAGGTGTTGCCGACTGCGCAACATGCAGTGCAGGCGGCGTTTGACTGGGCGGGCATGGCAATTCTGACGGTTTTGCTCGGCGCCCTGGCGTTCGGGCTGACCCAGGTGGACGCCTCGGCGCTGGCGCAGAGTCTCATTTCGTTGCAGGTGTGGCCCTTCCTGTTGCTGGCGATCGTGCTGCTTCCGCTCTTTTTGCGGGTCGAGCGCCGCGCGGCGGATCCGATTCTGCGTCCCGGTCTGATTGCGACGCGCCAGCTACGGCTTGCGTCGGGCATTGCCTTTGGGGCCGGGTTGGGCGAAGTGGCTGTGCTGTTCTTGCCCTCCCTGGCGGTGGCGGCCTTCGCCGTGAGCGAATCGCAAGCCAGTTTCATGTTGCTGCCGTTGGTGGTGGCGCTCTTCATCGGTTCACCGGTGGCGGGGCGACTGTTGGACGCAGTCGGCTCGCGCGCGGTGATCATCGGCGGCACAGCTCTGCTGACCGCAGGCATGTTGCTCTTGTGGCTGTTGGGCGCCAATCAAGTGATCTACTATGTGGCTGGCGTGTTGGTCGGTCTGGGTCTCTCGGCACTGCTAGGAGCGCCGATTCGCTACATCATGCTGAACGAAGTCAGTGTAGAGGACCGTGCCCCGGCGCAGGCGGTCGCCACCGTCTTCACCAGCGTCGGGCAGCTGGTGGGTGCGGCGTCAGTCGGCGCAGTGGCTGCCAGCATGGGCGGCGGCGTGGCCGGCTACAGCGCGGCGTATCTGACCATCGGCGCAATCTCGCTGATCCTCACTGTACTGGCATTTGGCTTGAAGCCGCGCGCGGCGGAATTGGCGACGGTGGCGGCAAACCGCGCTGCCGCCCCATCGACGACGGCGTGAGATCACGCGGATGAGGCTTACGGAAGAATCCGCCTGCATCAGGCATCATCGAATTGAGATTGGCGATACAGTTTCGGTTCTTGACAAGATAACTTGCAAAAGGAGCGATTGAATGGATTTCGTGTTGATTCTCCACAACATCATGCGGTGGGTGGTGGTGTTGCTTGCCATCTACGCCCTGGTGAGGATGTACAAGGGTGTGTTTGGCAAGGGTGAGTTTGTCGAAGGCGATCGCAAGGCGCTTTCCTGGTTCTCGATCTCGTTGGATGTGCAACTGTTGCTTGGTCTGGTGCTGTACATTGGCGGAAGATGGTGGCAGAACAGCGTCCGCTTCTTTGCGATGGAGCACATCAGCATCATGATCGTCGCCGTCGTCCTGGCGCATCTGGCGGTGGTCTTCTCGAAACGCGCCGAGACGGCTCCCAGCAAATTCAAGCGCGGCGCCATTTACGCCACCCTCGCCGTGCTGGCGGTGCTGGTCGGCATCCCGTGGCCTTTCTTCTCCTACGGACGGCCCTTGCTGCCGGAGTTTGCTGCGCTGTTGCCTGGCATGTTCTAGTGCACACGTGTTGCGTGTTGCGTGTTGCGTGGTGCGTGCTACATAGCGAGACGCACCACGCAACACGCAACACATGAAAGTACACTGAAGATTTACTCGTAACCTTATGTCACATTCCGAAGTTGCCAGCAGTCGGACAACCATCCTCAGCGCTGCGGAGCGCCTCTTTGTCGAAAAGGGTTACCACGCCATCTCCATGCGCGAGATCGCCGATGCAGTCGGCATGACCAAGGCGGCGCTTTACTACCACTTCCGTGACAAAGAACAATTGTTCATGGCGATCCTGGAGGGTGTGCTGGGTGAGTTGAGCGCGCTCATCGAAGCGTGTCGCCTGGCGGAGAGCTCGCACCGGGGGCAGATCGAAGCCATCGTGCGCCAGATCATGCTGCTGCCGCCCGAGCGGCGCGCCAGCCTGCGCCTGGCAAGTCAGGAGCTGGGCAACCTCGACGCCGCCACCCGGCGCAGCTTCATCGAACAATATCATGCACAGTTCATCGGTCGCATCACCGGCATCCTGGCGGCAGGGATGGCGTGCGGCGAATTCCGCGCCCTCGATCCCGGGATCGCCACCTGGACGTTGCTGGGCATGATGTACCCCTATTTCCACGTGACGCCCGTCACTGGCGCCGCCCCCACCGAAACTCTGATTCAACAACTCCTGTCGATATTTTTCGACGGCCTCCAAATCAAACTGCAATAACTCCTTCCCCACACGCGCAGCCAGCAATCCAGAATTCCTGGTCAGTTGACCAGTCCCCCGACTGCACACGTGACTAAAGGGAATCTCCCCACGTGCATGACGCAGGGCAGGGAGATTCTGCCTTATAGTGGTTTAGCCCTATGTCCTGGTATTTTCAAGGAGGATCATTATGTTAGTTCGTGAACGGATGACATCGCCAGCGGTGACGATTACACCGGACACACCGTTCCAGGAAGCACTGAAGTTGATGCGCGACAAGAAGTTCAGGCGGCTGCCCGTCGTTGACAGCAGCGGCAAGATCGTCGGGATCGTCTCCGAACGCGACATGCTGCATGCGTCGCCCTCGCCCGCCACCTCGTTGAGCGTCTGGGAGGTGAACTATCTGCTGTGGAAGCTCAAGATCAGCGACATCATGACGCACAATGTCTTGACCCTCCACCAAGACACCCCGATCGAGGACGCCGCCAGCCTGATGGTGACGCACAAAATCGGCGGCGTGCCAGTCGTCGATGACAGCGGCAAGGTCGTTGGCGTGATCACGGAAACCGACATCTTCCGCGCCTTTGTAGAGATGTTGGGCGGCGGCGAACATGGGCTGCGCCTGACGGTGCAGGTTCCCCCCGGCTCCGGCACATTGGCAAAGCTGGCCAGCAAAATCGCGGAGCAGGGCGGCTTGATCCTGAGCGTCGGCTCGCTGAATCGCGAGAGCGACAACACGCGCGAGGTGGTCGTGAAGGTCAAAGGCGTCAGCAAAGACAAATTGATTCCTGCGCTGGAGTCGATCGGCGATCATGTCGTCGACGCCCGCGAGGTATGAAAACAGGCTAGAGAGGACTCCATCATGCCACGTGTACAAGTGACGATTGACGGCAACGAGGCGGCCGCCTACATCGCCTACAAGACCAATGAAGTCGCCGCCATTTACCCGATCACCCCCTCTTCCCCGATGGGTGAGCTGGCTGATGCCTGGGCCGCCGCCGGGATGCGCAACCTCTGGGGCAGCGTGCCCACAGTCATTGAGATGCAGTCAGAAGGCGGCGCCGCGGGCACAGTGCACGGCGCTTTGCAGACCGGCTCGTTGACCACGACCTTCACGGCCAGTCAGGGTCTGTTGTTGATGATCCCGAACATGTACAAGATTGCCGGCGAGTTGACCAGCACCGTCTTCCAGATTGCGGCGCGATCGCTGGCAGCGCAAGGGCTATCGATCTTTGGCGATCACAGCGACGTGATGGCGGCGCGCAGCACCGGCTGGGCGATGCTCTTCGCCAACTCGGTGCAAGAGGTGATGGACCTGTCGCTGATCGCCCAGGCCGCCACACTGGAAGCGCGCGTACCCTTCCTGCACATCTTCGATGGCTTCCGCACCTCCCACGAAGTCGCAAAAATCGAGCAACTCGATGAAGCGGACATCCGCGCCATGATCGACGACGAGCTGGTGCGGGCGCATCGGGCGCGGGCGCTCAACCCGGAGAAGCCGTTTATGCGCGGCACCGCACAAAACCCGGATGTGTACTTCCAGGCGCGTGAGAGCGCCAACCCCTTCTACCTGGCGACGCCGGGCATTGTGCAGAAGCTGATGGATAAGTTCGCGCAGATCGTCGGGCGGGAGTACCATCTCTTCGACTACGTGGGCGCGCCGGATGCAGAGCGCGTGATCGTGATAATGGGCTCTGGCGCCGAGGCCGTTCACGAGACCGTGGATTGGCTGCTGGCGCGCGGGGAGAAAGTTGGCCTGCTCAAAGTGCGCCTCTTCCGCCCCTTCTCCGTCGAACACTTTGTCAGAGCGCTGCCCGCAACGACGAAGGCGATTGCTGTCCTCGACCGCACAAAGGAGCCAGGTGCGGCTGGCGAGCCACTCTACCAGGACGTATTGACGGCGCTGGCTGAAGGCGCCATGCAGGGCTGGTCGCCATTCGCCCGCTTCCCGCGCGTGATCGGTGGCCGCTATGGCCTGTCGTCCAAGGAGTTCACGCCCGCAATGGCGAAGGGCATCTACGACGAGCTCAGCAAAGCCGAACCCAAGAACCACTTCACGATCGGCATCATCGACGACGTCACCCACACCAGCCTCGACTACGACCCCACCTTCTCGACTGAGCCAAAGGAAGTTGTGCGAGCACTCTTCTGGGGGCTTGGCTCCGATGGCACGGTGGGCGCCAACAAGAACTCGATCAAGATCATCGGCGAAGAGACCGACAACTACGCACAGGGCTACTTCGTCTACGATTCGAAGAAGTCAGGGGCGCGCACAGTGTCGCACTTGCGCTTTGGCCCCAAGCCGATCCACAGCACCTACCTGATCCAGAAAGCAAATTTTATCGGCGTCCACCAGTTCGGCTTCCTCGAACGGTACGATGTTCTCGCCGAAGCAGAGGAGGGCGCCGTGCTACTGCTGAATGCGCCCTATCCTGTCGATGAGGTCTGGGATCATCTGCCGCGCGTCGTCCAGCAAAAGATCATCGACCGCAACCTCAGGGTCTACGTGATCGACGCCTACGCCGTCGCTGCCGAACAGGGGATGGCGGGGCGCATCAACACCGTCATGCAAACCTGCTTCTTTGCGATCAGCGGCGTGCTGCCGCGCGAGGAGGCAATCGCCAAGATCAAGGAGTCGATCAAGAAGACCTATGGCAAGCGCGGCGAGGCTGTCGTGCGGCGCAACTATGCTGCCGTCGATGCAACACTTGCCAATCTCTTTGAGATGAAGACGCCGGATCAGGTCACAAGCACGCTTGAGCTGCCGCCTGCCGTGCCTGCCGCCGCGCCCGCCTTCGTGCAAGAGGTCACCGCCGCCATGATTCGTGGCGAGGGCGACCTGCTGCCCGTCAGTGCACTGCCCGTCGATGGCACCTACCCGACAGCGACAACGCGGTGGGAGAAGCGCAATATCGCCCTCGAAGTGCCAGTTTGGGACCCGGACGTCTGCATCCAATGCGGCAAGTGTGTGTATGTCTGTCCGCACGCTGTCATTCGGTCGAAGCTCGTCGCGCCAGAATTGCTGGCGGACGCCCCCGAGGGTTTCCTGACGGCGGCTTCCAAATGGCGTGAATTCCCGGATCACAAGTACACGTTGCAAGTAGCCGTCGAAGATTGCACCGGCTGCCAGCTCTGCGTCGAGGTCTGCCCGGCCAAGAACAAGACTGCGGTCGGGCGCAGAGCGATCAACATGGCCGAGCAATTGCCGCTGCGCGAGGCAGGCGCTCGCAACTGGGACTTCTTCACAAAACTGCCCGAGACGCCGCGCGTCGATACGCTCAAGTGGAACAACGTCAAGAACGTGCAATTGCTGCAACCGCTCTTCGAGTTTTCGGGCGCATGCGCCGGATGTGGAGAGACGCCCTATCTCAAGCTGATCAGCCAGTTGTACGGCGATCGCTCCGTGATCGCCAACGCCACTGGCTGCTCCAGCATCTACGGCGGCAACCTGCCGACGACGCCGTGGTCGGTGAACCCGGAAGGGCGCGGCCCGGCATGGTCGAACTCACTCTTTGAGGACAACGCCGAGTTTGGCCTGGGCATGCGCGTGACGCTCGACAAGCAGAACGAGTACGCGCGCGAACTCCTGGTGCGCCTGAGCGACGTAATCGGCGAGGAACTGGTGAACGCGCTGCTCACCGCCGACCAGAGCGACGAAACCGGCATCGCTGCCCAACGTGTGCGCGTGGAGCAACTACAGCAGATTCTCGCTGGCGTCGACCGCCCCGAAGCGCGTGATTTGCTGAGCCTGGCCGACAAGCTGATCAAAAAGGATGTCTGGATCGTTGGCGGCGACGGCTGGGCTTATGACATCGGCTACGGCGGCCTGGATCACGTGTTGGCGAGCGGGCGCAATGTCAACATCATCGTGCTTGATACGGAGGTTTACTCCAACACGGGCGGCCAGGCGTCGAAGGCGACGCCGATGGGCGCAGTGGCGAAATTCGCAGCTGGCGGCAAGACGACCGGCAAGAAAGACCTGGCAAAGATGGCGATGGACTATGGCAGTGTCTACGTGGCGCGCATCGCTATGGGCGCCAACGACGCCCAGACGCTGCGCGCGATTCAGGAGGCCGAGTCCTACGACGGACCCTCGCTGATTATTGCGTACAGCCATTGCATCGCCCATGGCATCAACATGGCGAAGGGGATGGAGCAGCAGAAGCTGGCCGTGGAGTGTGGCTACTGGCCGCTCTATCGCTACGATCCGCGCCTGCGCGCAGAGGGCAAGAATCCCTTCCAGCTCGACTCCAAGGCGCCGAAGCTGCGCTTCCGCGACTATGCGTTGAATGAGACGCGCTACCGCATGCTGATGCAATCCGACCCGCAGACGTCGGAGGCGCTGCTGGCGGAAGCGGAAGAATTGATCGCCCGACGCTGGAAAGATTTGGAATATCTCGCGGCTGAGCCGGTGTGAGCGCACGTGTGCGACGCCTGGCGGCTGGATGGCCGATCGATCGTCGCTGTTGACGGGTCGCCTGGAGGAACGGTGCTCCCCACCACAACCACCAGGCGTCGCACACTGCGCCACAAAGGGAATGTTGCATTGAACCACAATTACACAGGAGACACGATCCATGGTTGACCTGTCTACAACCTACCTGGGACTGAAACTGAAACACCCGGTTGTCCCCTCGGCTTCGCCGCTGTCAGAAAGTCTGGACAAGATCAAACGGCTGGAGGATGCCGGCGCCGCCGCCGTCGTCATGTACTCACTCTTCGAGGAGCAGATCGTGGGGGAGAGCCACCTCCTCGATCACTATCTGTCCTACGGCGCCGAAAGTTTCGCCGAGGCGCTGGATTACTTCCCGGAGATGGATAGCTATAATGTCGGGCCGCACGCCTACCTTGATCTGATCCGCCGCGCCAAAGAGAGCGTGAGCATCCCGGTCATCGGCAGTCTGAACGGCGTCTCAACAGGCGGCTGGGTGGAATACGCCCGCATGATCCAGGAAGCCGGCGCAGATGCGCTCGAACTGAACATCTACTACATTCCCACCGACCCGGCGATGACCGGCGCCGAAGTCGAGCAGATGTACCTTGACGTAGTGCACGATGTGAAAGCCAACATCTCGATTCCGCTGGCGGTGAAGGTCGGCCCCTACTTCAGCTCGTTCGCCAACATGGCGATGCGCCTTGCCAAAGCCGGCGCCGATGGTCTGGTGATCTTCAATCGCTTCTATCAACCAGACCTGGACCTGGAGCGGCTGGAAGTTGTGCCAAACCTGACGCTATCGAGCGCGTGGGAGCTGCGCACGCCGATCCGCTGGGTCTCGATCCTCTACGGCAAGGTGCCGGTTGACTTCGCAGTGACGCGCGGCGTCCACTCCTACGAAGATGTGCTCAAAGGGGTGATGGCTGGCGCCAACGTGACGATGATGGCCTCGGAGCTGTTGCGCAACGGCGTGGGTCGCATCGGGCTGATCGTGCAGGAAGTGGCGCAGTGGCTGGAGGATCATGAGTATGATTCACTGCAACAGGCGCGCGGCAGCATGAGCCAGCGCAATGTGGCCGAACCAGCCGCCTTCGAACGCGCCAATTACATGAAGGTGCTGCAATCCTGGAAATATGACCCGACCGGCGTGCTGCTACGCTGATCACCGGCGGCGCCAGGAGCCATCTGACCCGAAATCGGGAGGAGAGGACGCCAGCACGTGGTGGCGCTCTCTCCTGACACTCCCACAAGGAGGCAAAGACCGTGAAACGCAAAGTGCTGATTCCGCTCGATGGGTCCGACTTCAGCCTGCAAATCATGCGGATCGTGCTTGATTTTTTCGATCCGCATGATATATCGTTGATTTTGTTGCGCGTGGCGCCGCCACCCAACATCCCGCTGGAAATCTCCTCGTCACGCGAGATGCTGATTGGCAGCTACCCGCTCTCGATCTCTTACGAAGCCTACAGCAACGCCGTCGAACGCGGTTACACCGATGCCGAACAGGCGTTGCAGACGCTGCGCGAAGAGATGCTCAATGATTTGCGTCCTGAAGCGGACCGTCTGCGAGAAATGGGCTATGCAGTCAAGTTGGAAGCGCAGTTTGGCGACCCCGCCCAACGGATCGTGCAGACCGCCAACGATGAAGGCGTGAGCCTGGTGGCGATGGCGACGCATGGTCGCTCCGGGTTGAACCGCCTGGTGATGGGAAGCGTGGCGGAACGGGTGCTGCGCAGCGTGTCGGCGCCAGTGCTGTTGCTGCGCCCGGAGAGCGTGGCCGTTGTCAAAAGCGCCGGCGAGAAGCTGGCCAGCACGCTGGGCAAGAGCAGCGCGCTGCGGATGGCCGTTGCCACCGATGGCTCGACCTTTGGGCAGCGCGCAGTGACGCTTGCTAACGAACTCCACACTGTGTTCGGCGGCGCCCTCACCGTGTTAGTGACGACTTCCGGGCGCGAGGGCGCAGCGCAGGCGCAGCAAGTGATGAAGGAAACAGTGGCGCTGCTCCCCACTGACCCCAAGCCAGAAGCCGTGCCGCTGGTCGGCTACGCCGACGAGGTGTTGTTGCAGTATCTGCAAAATCATCCGGTCGATCTCCTGGTGATCGGCGCGTTTGCTGACCGGGGCGCTGGCGGCGTCAACGCCGTCGGGCCTACGGCGCATCGGGTTGTGCAGGAAGCGCCAACCACAGTGCTGCTGATGAAAGGTCATCGTCACACTTTCCACCGCGTGCTGGTTTGCGCCAGCGTCGAGGACGAGGCGGTGGTTGCGGTTGGCGCCCAATTTGCGCAGGTGTTGGGCGCAAAACTGGACCTGCTCCACGTGATGCCGCCATCGGCCGCACCCTATCTTGCCACCGACGCCTCAGCGACAATGGATGTGGACAGAGCAATCGCGCAGGGCACACGCCTCTCGGCAAAGCTGCATGAATGGGAGCGAAGGTTGGAGGATCACGGCTTCACGCGCGCCGCCATCACGTTGCAACCGGGCTCTGTGCCGGAAGTGATCTTGCAGCGCGCGCGTGATGGGGATTATGATTTGGTGATAGTCGGCAGCGAGTCCAGTCCAGGACACTTCCCTGGCAGCGTTGCCAGCACCATCGTGCGTTATGTCGAACAATCGGTGCTGCTCGTACGTATTCACGCAACCTGATTGCGCCTGATGCATCGCCTGCAAGCACACAAGAGGAGGCTCCCCATGATAAAACGCCATCTGACCGAAGTTCAAGACTGGATGCGCGAGAATCCAGTCACCATCGACCCCAACGCGACGCTGGCCGCGGCGCAGGAGTTGATGCGTGAAAACGAGGTGCGGCGTCTGCCGGTGGTGGAGCGGGGTGAGTTGGTCGGCATCATCACGAACAGCGACATCCTGCGGCAGATCCCGGCTTCGATCGATGAAGGCGATGACGACACGCGGCTGTTGCTCACACAGCGCACTGTGCGCGAGGTGATGACCTACTCGCCGATCACGATCAACCCCAGCGCCACAATCCAGGAAGCCGCCGAGCGAATGCTCGAATATCAGATCAGCGGGCTGCCTGTGGTGCGCAACGGCAAGGTGGTCGGCATCATTACCGAGAGCGACATCTTCCGCCTGGTTGTCGAGTCATGGGCGGAGGAGTAAAGCTGCCTCGCGTTGCCGCCAGCGCCGCACCTTGATGTGAAAATGGCGAGGAGCGAGGGGCGAGGGGCGGCGCCGGCTCGCAACTTTCAACGTTTGCCGCTCCGGTAAGATATGCTGCCGGGACTGGCGCAACTTCACGACCTGCACGGTCGCAGCGGGCGGCAGCGCTTGCCGCTATGGTCGGCGACGGGCAGCCAGCCGTGACGGGCAGGTGCGGCGCTCAACACATCATCACCAGCTTGGCAGATGAACACACTTCTCCTCGACGGCGCCCAACTCACCATCGACCAGGTCATCGCTGTCGCCCACGGCGCCCCCGGTGCGCCGACGGTGCAGATGACGCCTGCCGCCCGCCAACGCGTGACGCGCGCGGCGCAGGCCGTGCAGCAATTGATCGAGGAAGGCGTGGTCGCCTACGGCATTACAACCGGTTTTGGCGCCTTCAAGGATCGCATCATCCCGCCGGCGGAGGTCGCCCAACTGCAGCGCAACATTGTGATGAGCCATGCCGTGGGGGTTGGCGCGCCCTTCGACCGCGCCACGACGCGCGCCATCCTGCTGATCCGCGCCAACACGCTGGCGCGCGGTCATTCTGGCGTGCGGCTGGCGACATTGGAGCTGCTGATCGAGCTGCTCAATCGCGGCGTTCACCCTGTCATTCCCCAGAAAGGCTCGCTCGGCGCCAGCGGTGACCTGGCGCCGCTGGCGCACATGGCGTTGGTGCTGATCGGGCTGGGCGAGGCGGAGGTCGACGGCGAAGTGCTGCGCGGCGCCGCTGCGCTCGCCGCCAAAGGATTGACGCCGGTGACGCTTGCCGCCAAAGAGGGGCTGGCGCTGACGAACGGCACCGCAGTGATGACGGCGCTGGGCGCGTTGGAGAGCTGGCGGGCGCGGGCGCTGAGCCGGGTTGCGGACATTGCCGGCTGTTTGAGCCTGGAGGCGCTGCACGGAACCGACATGGCGTTCGATCCGCGCATTCATGCCTTGCGTCCCTTTCCGCGCCAGCTCAACTGTGCGGATTACCTGCGCGCGTTGCTGGCGGAAAGCGAGTTCACCCGACACGCCGACCCGACCAATGTCCAGGACGCCTACACGTTGCGCTGCATTCCGCAGGTGCACGGCGCCGTGCGCGATGCGATCGCCTACGCACGTTGGGTCATGGAGATCGAGCTGAATTCGGTGACGGACAACCCGTTGCTTTTCATCGACGAAACGACGGGCGCCATCGAGGTGTTGTCGGGGGGCAATTTTCACGGTGAGCCGCTGGCGATCGCTATGGATTACCTGGGGATGGCGATGGCGGAACTGGGCAACATCGCCGAGCGGCGGTTGATGCGCCTGACCGACGAGGCCAGCAACGCCCACGTATTGCCAGCGTTTCTCACGCAGCACGGCGGGCTGAACTCCGGTTTCATGATCACGCAATACACTGCCGCCGCGCTCGCCACCGAGAACAAAGTGCTGGCGCATCCTGCCAGCGTCGATACCATCCCCACGTCCGCCAACGTCGAGGATCACGTCAGCATGGGTGTGACTGCCGGGCTGAAGTTGCGCCAGATCAACGACAACGTTGAGCGCATCCTCGCCATCGAATTGCTGGCGGCGGCGCAAGGGATCGACTTTCGGCGACAAAAGCTGGGTGCGGCGGCGCAACTGGGTCGGGGCACGCGCCACGCGTATGCGCTCATTCGGTCGCATGCCCCCTTTATCCAGGAAGACCAGGTGCTCTATCCCTACATTGAAGCAGTGCGGCGGTTGGTGGCGGATGGCAGCCTGGTCAGCGCGGTCAACCACCACGTCATGACAAGTTGACCCAAACTGCGCTTTTGCGTACAATCTCTATTCAACTGTGAACAGACATCCGACAATAGCAAGTGAATCAACCGCACCCTTCACGCAATGGCGTTGTGCTCCCATCTATCATTCGGTCGGCAGCTGGCGAGCTGGTCAGCCCTCCCCGTGGCGACGATTCAACCCAACGACAGGCGGCAAGCGGCGTAATCAATGGATCGGGCTGACGATTCCGCGTCTGGATGCATCGTCAGTACGCATCTTCTTTCATTTTTTCAGGCGCTTTGGAGGCTTCTATGGCGAAGTACAAGACGGAGCAAATCCGTAACGTGGCCTTGTTGGGCCACGGCGGGGCAGGCAAGACAACACTCACGGAAGCGTTGTTGTACAAGACTGGCGTCATCACCCGGATGGGGCGCGTGGAGGATGGCTCCACCGTTTCGGACTGGGACGCCGAAGAGCACCGCCGTGGCATCTCGATCAACCTGTCGGTGATTCCTGTCGAATTCGAAAACGTCAAAATCAATCTGCTCGATGCACCGGGCTATCAAGACTTTGTGGGCGAGGTGATCAGCGCCCTGCACGCGGCTGAGGCGGGGCTGCTGGTTGTGGACGCCGTCGCCGGCTGTCAGGTTGGCACCGAACTGGCCTATGAACGCCTGTGTGAGCTACAGAAGCCGCGCATCGTCTTTATCAACCGGATGGATCGTGAGAATGCCAATTTCGCTAACGCCGTGCAAAGCATGCGCACGACGTTGGGCGACGAGAAAATCGTGCCGTTCCAAATCCCGATCGGGAGCGCCGACTCCTTCAAAGGCATCGTCGGCCTGATCGAAATGAAGGCGTATCTGGGGCCGGAAGGCAAAGAGGCGCCCATCCCCGCCGACTTCCTGGCCGAAGCGGAAGCCGCACGCGTCGCGCTGGTGGAAGCTGCCGCCGAGGCCGACGATGAACTGATCATGAAATATCTTGAGGGCGAGGAGCTGACCGTTGACGAAGTGCGCCATGGGTTGCACGTCGGCGTCAAGAACTGCGCCATCACGCCAGTCTATTGCGGCACCGCCACCGGCGGCATCGGCCTGGAACGCCTGATGCAGGCGTTGCGCCGCTATGTGCCCGCCCCCAACGAGCGCAGCGTCACCGCAGTCAAAGGCGGCGCAGAGATCGTGCTGAGCTCCGACGTCAACGGCCCGGTGGCAGGCGCAGTCTTCAAGACGATCATCGACCGCTACATCGGTCGCATGAACTACGTGCGCGTCTTCTCCGGCAAGATCGCACGCGACGCCCAGATCGCCAATGCCCGCACCGGCAAGAGCGTGCGCGTCGCCAACCTGTTCAGCGTGCGCGGCAAGGACTTGCAGAACCTGGACGAATTGGTGGCAGGCGACATTGGCGTCATTACCAAGCTAGACGATGTACAGACGGGCGACACGCTGTGCGCCCCCGACCAGCTCCTGACGGTGACGCCGCCCAGCTATCCGCGCCCGCTCTACTCCGTGGCGGTGGCGCCCGTCGCGCAGGCCGACAGCGCCAAGATGGGTCCATCGCTGGCAAGCGTCTGTGAAGAGGATCCAACGCTGCGCTTCCAGACCATTTCCGCCACCAAGCAGACGGTGCTGCAGGGCATGGGCGAAACGCATGTCGATGTGGCTGTGCATCGCATGTCGCAGAAATTTGGCACCAACGTCGAGGTTGCGGCGCCCAAGGTGCCTTACCAGGAGACGATCACCAAGAGTGCATCGGCGCAGTATCGCCACAAGAAGCAGACAGGCGGCGCCGGTCAATTCGCCGAGGTGCATTTGCGCGTCGAACCACTGCCTGGCGGCGGCTATGAGTTCGCCAGTGAAGTCTTTGGCGGCGCAATCAGCAGTTCTTTCTACCCGTCGATCGAAAAAGGCATCAAGTCGGTGCTGGAAAACGGCGTCATCGCCGGCTACCCGGTGGTGGATGTCAAAGCCATCGTCTACGACGGCAAAGAGCACCCGGTCGACTCAAAAGACATCGCCTTCCAGACCGCCGGGCGCGAGGTCTTCAAGCTGGCGTTCAAAGCCGCCAACCCGGTGCTGCTGGAGCCAATCTACATCGTCGAGGTCACTGTTCCCGACGAGTACATGGGCGATGTGATGAGCGACTTCAACACCCGGCGCGGGCGCGTCCTGGGCATGGAGCAGAAGAACAACCGCACGGTCGTGCGCGCCACGGTGCCGCTGGCCGAGATCATGCGCTACAGCACCGACCTGCGCTCAATGACGCAGGGACGCGGCGTCTACACCATCGAGTTCGACCACTATGAACCGGTGCCAGCCCATGTCGCCGCTGACATCATCGCACAGCACAAGGAAGAAGCCAGCGAAGACTGACGCTGACGCCAGATTGGCCAATTGGGCTTACGCAGATTCCAGGTGTCACCTTCCTGGAAGCTGAGAGCTTCCAGGAAGGTTGCTGAGCTAAATGCATAAGTCCTAACCAACAAAACAGGCGAGCCGGATAGATATCCGGCTCGCCTGTTTTCGATCAACGCTGGCTACGCTTGCCCGGCAGAAGCTCTCCCGCGCTGCGTGGTTGCAACAGCCGCCCCCAACCTCCTCTTCTCAGCTACGCAGCCGCCAAACGCGCACGTTCTCCACGCAAGATGTCGCACGCCGCCTGATGTTCCCGGCCGACGACCCTGATCAGTTCTGGACATAGCTGGTCAGCACATTGCCCTTTCGCCGCCGCCTCCAGCGCCGCGGACGCCTGTGAGAGCCGCATCGCACCGAACGTGGCGCTGCTCGATTTCAAGCTGTGCGCCATTCGATGCAGCTTGACCCAGTCGCCGCCTGCAAAGGAAGTCTGGATATCATCCAGTTGCTTCGCAGACTCGGTCAGAAATGTATCCAACAGGTCCAAAATTGCGCCCGCATCGTCAACGCCAAAGATATCGACGATCGCTTCGAGGGCGCTGTGATCAATGACCGGTAGATTGGCGTCCAAAGTGCTCTCCATGACTGCGGCTCCCATTTTGCAGATTTCCTACGCAGGCCAGATTGCATCGTCAGAGTCCTTCGGGAAGGGCTTCTTCGGGATGTCTTTATCTCTGCGCAGTATACCATATTTGGTCTGTGCCATCACAACACAGTATAATCCGCAACGTTGAGCCGACGCGCCGTCGGCTCGATTTTTTGGGTGGCCTATGCTCGAAGCGGTCGTGTTCATCTTGCAAGCACTCTATGGTCTGTGTGCGCTGGGGCTGGCGCTCTATAGCCTGCATGCCGTGTGGCTGGTGTGGCAAGTGCGCCGCGCCGGGGCCGCCGTTGCGCCACCTGCTCCGGAGGCGTGGCCACCCGTCACCGTGCAGTTGCCGATCTACAACGAGCGCCATGTCGTGGCGCGGCTGATCGAGGCGTGCGCCAGCCTTGATTATCCACGCGACCGCCTGCAAATTCAGGTGCTGGACGACTCCACTGACGACACCGTGCTGATTGTGGATCGCTGCGTCGCCTACTGGCAGGCGCAGGGCTGCGACATCACTGCTGTGCGGCGCGCAGATCGGCGCGGCTACAAGGCGGGCGCGCTTGCACATGCCCTGCCGTTTGCCACCGGCGACTTCATCGCTATCTTCGACGCCGACTTCCGCCCGGCGCCTGACTTCCTGCGCCGCACCGTGCCACATTTCCTGACAGCCGACGCTGCACACGTCGGCTTCGTGCAGACGCGCTGGGGACACCTCAACTGCGACTATTCGCCGCTGACGCGTAGCCAGGCGCTGGCGCTAGATGGCCACTTCGCCGTAGAACAGGCTGGCCGCCAGGCGGCGGGCTACCTGTTCGGCTTCAACGGGTCGGGGGGCGTCTGGCGGCGCACCTGCATCGAAGACGCGCGGACTGGCGGCTGGCAGGCGGACACCCTGTGCGAAGACCTCGACCTCAGCTACCGCGCTCAGCTTGCCGGCTGGCGCGCCTGCTACGTGAACGAGATCGTCGCACCCGCCGAAATCCCGCCACAATTGAACGCCTACAAGCGTCAGCAATTTCGCTGGGCAAAGGGCAGCATCCAGACGCTGCGCAAGCTCGGCGGTCGCGTCTGGCGCAGCAGCCTTCACGCTTCGGCGCGCAGCGCTGCCATGATCCATCTTGGCAGCTATCTGATTCACCCAATGCTACTCCTGTTGCTACTCACCATCCCGCCGCTGTTGTTGTTGGGGGGGACGCCGCCCTCGCCCATTGCGCTGGTGGGCTTCACCTCCTTTGGGCCGCCGCTCCTTTACGCCGTCGGCCAACAGCGACTGTACGGGCGAGCGTGGTGGCGCCGCTGGCTCTATCTGCCAATGTTGACCTTGATCGGCATGGGCGTCTGTCTCAGCAACACGCTGGCGGTGTGGCAGGGAATGCGCACACGCGGCGGCGACTTTCAACGCACGCCAAAGTTTCGCGTCGAGCAGCGCGGCGACGCCTGGCGGAGCAGCGCCTATCGCCTGCCGCTCGATCGTGTGATGATGGTGGAAGCCAGCTTGATGCTCTATGCCTTGGGCGCCGCCTGGCTGGTCGCACAGCACAGCGGCTGGGTGTCCGCCTTCTTTATGCTGCTCTACGCCGCCGGCTTTGCCACCGTCGTCGGCGTCACACTCTGGCAGAATCGCCCGCCGCATCTACTGCGTCGCTTCTGGCGGCGCAGGTTCTTGGCAAGAAGCGACCCCGGCAAGTACAATGCACCATTGACGCCTGACGGAACCATTTGACCACAGGGGGGATGCGCATGACAACCAAAACCACGACGAGCAACGTTGCCCAGGAATACACCTGGCGCGAAAACCCAGACGACATCATCACGCTCGTCAACCGCACCAACCGCAACTTCATTCTCGACCTTCCGGCCGGTCGCTATCGGCTGGACGCCGGCCGCCGCATGCGCACACTGCGCTCAATCCTGAAACATCAGCAGATCATGGCGCTGGTGGAAGATGGCAGCCTGGCCATTGAGTAACTGACCCAGGTCATGGCGCTACTCTTACTCATCGACGGACATTCGCAGGCGTATCGAGCCTATTTCGGCATGAAAACGCCTCTTTCGACGCGCGCCGGCGAACCAACCGGTGCGGTCTACGGCTTTGCACGCAAGCTCCTCGCCACCTTGCGCGAACTACAACCAGAATATGTCGCCGTCGCCTTCGACACGGGTGACACCTGGCGTCACGCCGAGTTTCCAGCCTACAAGGCGACGCGCGACGCCATGCCCGACGACATGCGCACGCAGATGACCCGCATCGAAGCGCTGCTGCGCGCGTTCAATATTCCCATCATCACCTATCCCAACTTCGAAGCGGATGACATCCTGGGCGCCCTTGCGCGCAAAGCGCAGGCGGCTGGCTTCGAGGTGTTGGTGATGACCGGCGACCGTGATATGTTCCAACTCGTCGATGAGCACATCAAGATTCTCTACACCTCCGGCGGGCCAAACCCGGTGACTTCAATCTATGGCCCTGCCGAAGTGCAGGCGCGTTACGGGCTGACGCCGCAGCAGTTCATCGACTTCAAGGCGCTGACCGGCGACGCCTCGGACAACATCCCTGGCGTGCCGGGCATTGGCGAGAAGACGGCGATCAAGCTCTTGCAGCAATTCGGCTCGATCGACGGCATCTATCAGCACCTCGACGCGATCAGTGGCCCCAAGACGCGTCAGGCGCTGATCGACGCCCAGACGCAGGTGATGCACAACCGTCGCCTGGTCACGATCAGCACCGACCTCGACCTGACCTTCGACCCGGCGCAGTGCGCCACTCGAGACTACGATCAGGACGCCGTCATTGCCCTTTTCGAGGAGCTGGAGTTTCGCAGCCTGATCAAGGAGCTGCCCGCCTCCTCGCGCGCGCCAGCGACGCCACCAGCGCAGTCGGCGCCAGAGGGCGGACAAATGGCGCTCTTTGCAGCCCCAGCGCCCGCCGCCGCTCTTCCTTTCCCTGCGCCGGCGGGGGAACGCAACGTGCTGATTGTTGACGACTCACAGCGCCTGGCTGAGTTGGTCGCGGCGCTGCACGGCGCCGAACGCATCGCCTTCGATGTCGAGACGACTGCCACCGACGCTATGCAGGCGACGCTCGTCGGGCTGGGGCTGGCATGGGCGCCCGGCCAGGCGGCCTATATCCCTGTAGCGCACACCGGGGGCGTGCAGCTCGACTGGGCGACCGTGTGCGCTGCCTTGCAACCGATCTTCAGCGGCGCCGCCCGCGCCTTCGTCGCCCACAACGCCAAGTACGATCTCACCGTCCTGCGCCGTCACGGGCTTGACATAGCCGGCGTCATCGACGACACGCTCTTGATGGCGTGGTTGCTCGACCCGGCCAGCCGTGCGCTCGGTCTCAAGGCGCTGGCCGACGCCGAACTCGGCTGGAAGATGACTGAACTGACCGAGCTGATCGGCAGCGGGCGCAAACAGATCACGATCGATCAGGTTGCAATCGACCTGGCGGCAGCGTACTGCGGCGCCGACGTCGACGCCACTATCCAGCTATATCGAATTCTCCAGCCACGGCTATACGAATCGAACCTCGAGACGCTCTACGCAAGCATCGAGCGCCCGCTGCTGCCGGTGCTCACCGACATGGAAATGGCTGGCGTCCTGCTCGACACCGACTTTCTCGCCCAGATGTCGGTCGAATTCACTAAAAGGCTATACGAACTCGAACAACTTTTGTTCGCCGTCGTTGGCCGTGAGTTCAATCTACGCAGCACGCAGCAGTTGAGCCAGGTTCTGTTCGAAGAACTGGGCTTCCCCACGCGCGGGCTAAAGAAGACAGCTTCCGGCCACTATAGCACGGCTGTCGATACGCTGGAGACGTTGGCGGCGTACGGCGACGAGCTGTCCACGGCGCAACAACGCGTGCTCGAAATCATCCTGGAGCAACGTCAGTTGGAAAAGTTGCGCAGCACCTACGTCGATGCGCTGCCGGCGTTGGTCAACCCACAGACGGGACGTCTGCACACCAGCTTCAGCCAGACCGGCGCCGTGACCGGGCGCCTGAGCAGCAGCAACCCGAATTTACAGAATATCCCCATTCGCACCGACATTGGTCGGGAAATTCGCCGCGCCATCGTAGCGCCGCCTGGCTGGCAGTTGATCTCGGCGGATTACAGCCAGGTCGAGCTGCGCGTTCTGGCGCACATGGCCGATGAGACGGCGCTGATCGAGGCGTTTCGCGCCGACCAGGACATCCACGCCGTGACGGCGTCCAGACTCTTCGGCGTGCCGCTCGAGGAAGTCACGCGCACCCAACGCGGGCTGGGCAAGACGATCAACTTCGCCACCATCTATGGCGTGAGTGAGTTTGGCCTGAGCAGCCGCACCGAACTGACGCGCGAACAGGCGCGCCAGTTTCTCGACCAGTATTTCCAGAGCTACCCGCGCATTCGCAGCTTTCTTGACCGCACGCTTGAACAGGCGCGTACAACAGGCTACGTGCAAACGTTGTTGGGGCGCAAACGCTTTTTCCCAGAGCTACAAAGCGGACGCCTGCCCTTCAACCAGCGTGCAGCAGTGGAACGCGCCGCTATCAACGCCCCCATCCAGGGCACAGCTGCCGATATCATGAAGATCGCCATGATCCGCCTGCACAACCGGCTTCGGGAAGGCGGCTATCAGACGCGTCTCTTGCTGCAAGTGCACGACGAGTTAGTGCTGGAGACCCCGCCGAATGAACAGGACACTGTTGTAGCCCTGGTGCGCGATACAATGTCCACTGCTTACGCGTTGGTGGTCCCGCTCAAGGTCGATGTCGAGGTGGGCCCCAACTGGCGCGATCTGACCAGTGTGTAGTACACATGAGCGCAAATAAGCTGCCGGTTGCATGCTACGTGTTATGTGTTGCGTGCTGCGCGGCGAGACGGAGCACGCAACACGAACACCATTGGTCTGTTTACACCCATGCGTAACAGAAAACTGTATCAAGCGGTGTGCACCTGTTGATGCAAAATGCAAGAGAGAGTTGAATAATGATCCGTGACCTGATTCGCGCTGCCATTGCACAAGCGCTGACCGCCGCCCAGACGAGTGGCCAACTGCCAACCGTCGACCTGCCCGTGATCGAGGTGCTGCGCCCCAAGCAGGCTGATCATGGCGACTACAGCACCAACATCGCCATGATCACGGCGGCGACGTTGCGCAAAGCCGGGCACGCCAGCAACCCGCGCACCATCGCCCAACTGATCGCCGACAACATGCCGGCAAACGGGCCAATCGGGCGCGTCGAGATCGCCGGACCGGGCTTCATCAACATCCATCTGGCGGACGCATGGCTGCAACAACAGGTGGCGGCGGTGGTGCAGGCTGGCGATCAATTTGGCAACATCGATCTGGGCAATGGCGCCTACTGGCAGGTCGAATACCTGAGCGCAAACCCCACCGGGCCAGTGCACTACGGCGGCGCGCGCAACGCCGTGCTCGGCGACACCCTGGCGAATGTGCTCGCGGCGGCGGGCTACCGCGTGCAACGTGAATTTTATGTCAATGACGCCGGCAACCAGTTCAACATTTTCGCCGCCACCCTCTACGCACGCTACGCTCAATGCTTTGGTCGCGAAGAAGCGATCCCAGCCGACGGCTACCAGGGCGAGTACATGATCGGCTATGCGCAGACACTCGCCGAACGCTATGGCGATCGCTTCCTGCAAATGCCGAAAGCAGAAGCGATCGCCCAACTCAAGCCACTCAGCGAAGAGCTGGTGCTCGAGGCGCTCCAGCAGGAGGTGCGCAAGCTCGGCATCGAGTACGACCAGTGGTTCCGTGAGCAATCACTGTATGATCGTGGGCTTGTCCAGGAAGTGATCGAGATGTTGCGCGCCAAAGGAGACATCGGCGAACGCGATGGCGCCGTCTGGTTCCTCGCCAGTCACTATCCGAAAGTCGACAAAGACGAGGTGGTCATCCGCTCCAACGGCGCGCCAACCTACTTTGCCAGCGACATCGCCTACCATTACGACAAATTTGTCGTGCGCGGCTTTGACCATGTCGTCAACATCTGGGGTGTGGATCATCAGGGGCACGTGCCACGCATGGCCGCCGTCATGACGGCGCTGGGGCTGGACCCGGCGCGGCTCACCATCGTTCTGCACGGTCTGGTCAAGCTGATCCGCAACGGCGAAGAGGTCAAACTCAGCAAGCGGCGTGGGGCGATCATCACCATCGGCGACGTCGTCGATGAGGTGGGCGCCGACGCCGTGCGCTTCAACCTGTTGACGCGTGGGCCAGAAAGCACCATCGAGTTCGACCTCGACCTGGCAGTGCAGGCGTCCAACGAGAACCCCGTGTACTTCGTGCAGTATAGCCACGCGCGCATCTGCTCGATCCTGGCGAAGGCGGAAGCGGAAGGGTTGCTCGACTCCGCCGCAACGCCTGACGTGACGCAGCTGACGCACGCCTCGGAGCTGGCGCTGATTCGCAAGCTCCTGGAGCTGGAAGAGCAGATCGAGATGGCTGTCGAAAAGCTGTCGCCCCACAACCTGACCCACTACGCTGTCGATCTGGCGAAGGCGTTCAACGCCTTCTACCGCGATTGCAAAGTCGTTGACGCCGCCGCCCCAGCACTCAGCGCGGCGCGACTCCACCTCAGCCAGGCGGCGCGCATCGGTCTGGTCAAGACGCTCACGTTGATGGGCATCAGTGCGCCAACCTCGATGTAACCACATTTTTCAATAGATGATGACGAAATTTTCTGGGGTCAACATTTTATGACAAATCAATTTAAAGTCCTTGTCAGCGACAGCATGTCCGATATCGGGCTGGCGGCGCTGCGCGCCGCCCCCAATGTTGAGGTCGATCTGAAAACCGGGTTATCGGCGGAACAACTGCTCGAAATCATCCCTGCCTATGACGCGCTGTTGGTGCGCAGCGCGACACGGGTCACGGCAGAGGTGTTGCGCGCTGGCACGCGGCTGCGAGTTGTCGGGCGCGCAGGCGTGGGCGTAGACAACATCGACGTCGAAGCCGCCACACAAGCCGGCATCATCGTTGTCAACGCGCCGACCGGCAACGTTGTCGCCGCCGCCGAACACACCATCGCCATGCTGATGGCGCTGGCGCGCAACATTCCCCAGGCTGATGCACACGTGCGCGCCGGTTTGTGGAAACGCGACAAGTTCATGGGCGTCGAGGTGCGCGGCAAACTGCTGGGCACGGTCGGGTTGGGCCGCGTTGCCCAGGAAGTGGTGCGCCGTGCCCAGGGATTGGGGATGTCGGTCATCGCCTACGATCCCTATGTCACTGCCGAGTACGCCACGCAGCGCGGTGTAGAGCTGGTCGATCTCGACACGCTGGTCGCTCGCGCCGACTTTCTGACGTTGCATGTGCCGTTGACGCCGCAGACGCGCCACCTGATCAGCCGCGAGCGGCTGGCGCTGATGCAGCCCACCGCGCGCCTGATCAACGTGGCGCGCGGCGGCATTGTCGACGAGCAGGCGCTGGTCGAAGCCGTGCAGACGGGCAAACTGGCAGGCGCCGCACTAGATGTCTACGAACATGAACCGCTGGACGCTGACAGCCCGTTGCGCGGCTGTCCCAACATCATCCTGTCGCCGCATCTGGGTGGCAGCACCGTCGAGGCGCAGGAAAAGGTGGCTGAAGACGTGGCGCTGCAGGTGCTCGATGTGCTCAACGACCGCCCGGCGCGCTACGCCGTCAACGCCCCGATTATTCCGCCCAAGGACCTGGAATTCCTGGTGCCCTACATCGATCTGGCGGAACGCATGGGGCGTTTCATGAAACAACTTGGTGCGCAGGGCATGGGCGACGTCGAACTGACCGCCGAGGGCGATCTGGCGGAATATGATCTGACTTTCATCCGCGCCGCCGTCATCAAAGGCATGTTGGCCGATGTAGTCTCCGTGCGCATCAACCTGGTCAACGCCGGGTTGATGGCCGAAAAGCGCGGCATGAACCTGATCGAACGCAAGAAGCATCAACGCGAATTCGCCTACGAGAGCCTGCTGACGCTGCGTTCGACGTCGGGTTCACAGCGCTGGACTGTGCGCGGGGCCATCCTTCAGGGCGAGCCACACATCGTCGCCATCAACGACCTTTGGGTGGATTTTCCGGCGACAGGGCATGTCCTGCTGGCGATGCACAACGATCGCCCTGGCATGATCGGCGCGGTCGGCACGGTGCTCGGCAACGCCGACGTCAACATCAGCTTCATGCATGTCGGTCGGCGGGCGCCGCGCAGCGAAGCGATCATGGCGCTGGGCACCGACGAACCCACCACGCCGCAGTTGCAGGCAACGATCAGCGCCATGCCACACATTCAGTGGCTCAAGGCGATCACGCTGTAAGGACTACACAGACGCTCGTCAAGCATCACCGTCAGGCGTCATGGCGTGGCGCGCACCCAATCCAATAACGAAAATGGCGAGCAGGCGTCACCCCACGCCACTCGCCCCAATTTTCAGTACAATTGGGCTTACGCAGATTCCAGTGTGTCACCGGTGTCACCTTCCTGGAAGCTCTCAGCTTCCAGGAAGGTTGCTGAGCTAAATGCGTAAGTCCTATACAAATGTGGTCTGGCGCAACGCCGAACTGGTAGTGTATCTTGATTGGTTGAATTTCAGGCATGCTGTTTGGGGGTGCCAAAGGTGCTGACCTCATGCGTGACCATGGCCTGCAAACCGGCATCGGAGTGATAGGCGCTGGCAGCT
>Ga0272446_1000462_pt1 | contig 64403 bp, 54 predicted proteins | sample YNPCB0061_FD_194587 | JGI IMG/M metagenome (GOLD analysis project Ga0272446, IMG submission 194587) | Hot spring microbial mat communities from Yellowstone National Park, WY, United States - YNP-CB-006-1 | ecosystem: Environmental > Aquatic > Thermal springs > Hot (42-90C) > Sediment | place...
TTGCCCCAGCGCCTGGGGCTCGCCAAGCAGGTTGAGGCGGTACGCAACACGCGCGCCATCGGCAAGCGGGAGATGATCCACAACGACGCCTTGCCGGTCATCGAGGTCGATCCGCAGACCTATGAGGTGCGCGCCGACGGGGTGCTGCTCACCTGCGAGCCGGCGGCGGTGCTGCCCATGGCGCAGCGGTACTTCCTCTTCTGATGGGCGGGGTTGGGCGCGGCCGGTCCATCAGGCGGCCGAGCGAGGCACGCCTCGCTGGGCCGCGGTCAGGGGATGTCCAGCCCGTCCCTTTGAGCCGCGCTCACGGGCTGTGCCAGGCCTCGCGCTGGACGGTGCTGGGTGCGCGTGGGCCAAAAGCGAGTACCATGCGCTCGCGACGGGTCACCGGCGCGCCACCTTGGGCGGCATAGGTCCCAGCCGCCATTCCCAAACCACCAGGAGATATGTCCACTTGAACCCCTTGACCCTTGCCCGGTATTCCTTTGCGCGCTGTACCACAGCGCGCGTTCTGAGCGCCGTTGCCGCAGCGGCGCTACTCACCTCCGGGGCGATCGTGCGTGCGGAATCACCGCCCGCCGCGGCGCAGCCACCGGAGGCCGCCCAAAAGCTCTATGGCGAGTACATGCAGTTGCAGGGCCGCTTGGACCAGATCCAGACGGCGACCTTGGATGCGCACCCAGAGCTGAAGCAGCAGCAGCAGTCCTTCATGGACCTCATGATGGCCAAGATGCCGAGCACCGGCGGCAGTGCCAAGGACGATCTCGCCGCCATCGAAAAGATCGAGAAGGACCTGAGCAACAAGGACACGCCGGCGGCCGATCGCGAGGCATTGATGACCGAGTATCAACAGAAGGCCACGGCCTTCCGCAAGGCTCAGGCCCAGGCACTCAAGGATGCGGAGGTGGCGAAGGCGCAGGAGACGCTGATGAACGCCATCCTGACGGCCATGAAGGCACAGGACCCACAGACGGAGCAGATCCTCGGCCAGATGCGGCAGAAACAGGAGGAGTTGACCAAGGTCATGGGGGCCGCGCACGGCGGACAATGACGGAACCCGCTAGCCGCTCCCGGAGAGCGGCGCGCCTCTGCCCGCGCCCATGCCCTGGGCGCGGGCTGGTGGTGCGTGTACTGTTCGAGGCGCGTTTCTGTCTGCGTCCTCCGCGGCCTTGATGTCCCAGGCCATGCCCTTGGCCTGCATGCCGCAGGCCTGTGGCGTTGGGTCCTCCCCAGGGCTGTGGCTCCCGGGCGCTCCGATCGAGGCGGCTGTCCGGCGGCGAGGGGTGCGCGGGACCCTGCTGGCCGGCCGGTTCGCCGAGGCTCAGACAGGGGGGGTGAGGCGAGGACAGATGTACGAGATCGAGGAACGCATCACCTGCCGCGGCTCGGCGGATGACCGGCTGGTCGCTCCCTTTGAGCTGCGGCAGAAGAGCCGTGCCCGCGTGACCCTCGCCTCGGGCGCCGAGGCCGGTCTCTTTCTGCCGCGAGGGACCGTGCTTCGCCATGGCGATTGTCTGCGCACCCGCTGCGGGCGGGTCGTGCGGGTGGAAGCGGCCCTTGAGCACGTCCTGACGGCGCGCGCCCAGGGTCCTGGGGCCTTGCTGCGGGCGGCCTATCACCTGGGTAACCGGCACGTGCCCTTGCAGGTCGGCCCAGACTGGCTGCGGCTGGGTTTCGACCCGGTTCTGCGGGACATGCTGCTGGGGCTCGGGGTTGACGTCGCCGAGGAACAAGCGCCCTTCGAGCCCGAGGCCGGAGCCTATCGTGGGACTCATGGGCATCATCAGGGGCACGGTGACCACGCCGCTCACCCGGACCTCTAGGTTCGATGACCCCGCGCTTGATCCCCATCCTGCACCTGGCGAGCCCGCAGCTCCCGGTGGGCGGCTTTGCCTACTCCCAGGGGCTGGAGGCGGCCGTTGGCGCCGGGTTGGTGACGGATGAAGGGAGCGCTGGTGCTTGGATCCAAGGGGTCCTCGACGCCTCGCTCGCGCGCCTGGAGGCGCCGCTGCTGGCCGGCCTGGTGGTTGCCTGGCGAGACGGTGAAGCGGCCGAGGTGGAGCGGCTCAACGGGCTCTTCGCTGCGTCCAGGGAGACGGCGGAGCTGCTGGACGAGACGGGACGGATGGGAAAGGCGCTGCAGGTCTGGCTGCGGGACCTCGGGGTGGCGGCCGACGGGGACCTCGTCCTGCTCGACCGGCTCAGGCCCCTGACCTATCCCGCGGCCTTCGCCTGTGCGGCCGCCGCCCTGGGCCTCCGGGTCGAAGAGACCGTCACCGCTTACCTGTGGGCCTGGTTGGAGAATCAGGTGATGGCAGCGGTCAAGCTGGTCCCGTTGGGCCAGACCGCCGGACAGCGTCTGCTGCTCGGGCTGGGTCCGGAGCTGCCGCCGTTGGCGCAACAGGCCGTCGATTGGCCGGAGAGCGAGTGGTCCGGCCTGGCGCCAGGGCTCGCCATCCTGTCGAGCCGCCATGAGACCCAGTATTCCAGGCTGTTTCGGTCCTGAGGTGCCGCCGCGGGCGGTGTTCCGACCGAGGCCAATTCGTTGGAGACGGCGCATGAGCAAGAGACCCCCACTGCGCGTGGGTGTCGGCGGACCGGTGGGGTCGGGCAAGACGGCCCTGGTCGAGGCTTTGTGCAAGGCCTTGCGCGACCGCTACGAGATCGCCGTCGTGACCAACGATATCTATACGAAGGAGGACATGGAGATCCTCGTCCGGGCCCAGGCCCTGCCCCCCGAGCGCATCATCGGCGTGGAGACGGGCGGCTGCCCGCACACGGCCATCCGAGAGGACGCCTCCATGAACCTGGAGGCCATCGCCCGGCTGCAGTCGGCCTTTCCAGGGCTGGATCTGATCTTTGTCGAATCCGGTGGCGACAACCTGGCGGCGACCTTCAGCCCAGAGCTCTCGGATCTGACCCTCTATGTGATCGACGTGGCCGCGGGGGAGAAGATTCCGCGCAAGGGCGGGCCGGGCATCACCAAGTCCGATCTGCTGATCATCAACAAGACGGATCTGGCCCCACTGGTGGGGGCCTCGCTGGAGGTCATGGAACGCGACACCCGGCGCATGCGCGGGGCGCGGCCCTGGGTCTTTACCAACCTCAAGACGGGCAAGGGCCTGCCCGAGGTCATCGCCTTCCTGGAGCGCGAGGGGATGCTGGGCCTGGACTGACGCCTGGGGCCTGACGCCCGGCGCGTTCAGCGCGCCTGGTCGGCCAGAGGCGGCCTCTGCAGGCGTTTGGGTGGTACCCGGTCCTCGGTCATCCAGACCGTCAGTTCGGAGTCTCCCGCGGGCCATTGTCCTTTCAGCCGGACCCCGGGGCCGCTGCCGGTAAACGCCAGGTAGCTGTACTTGCCATAATGCGGCAGCTTGCGCGCCAGGCCGGCGACCGCAGCCGGCTCGGGGGCGGCCAGCCAGGCGACGGGCTGAGCGCCGATGCTGCGGGTGAGCACGGGGCTGAGCGCGCCCTCGGGCATGGCTTCGACGCTTGGAATGCCCAGGCGATGGTCTTTCGGGTCGAGCCGGAACGTCGCTCCCGCGACGAATGTGCTCAGGTGACGGTTCTCCCAGCCAAGCAGCCAGACGGCGGAACCCTTGGGCAGGCCATCCAGATCCCGGTCGCTACGCACATCCCAGCCTGGATAGCTCGCCGCCCAGGCGTTGGCCAGGGTCCGGTAGGCCTGCGCCAGCTCAGGTGGCGCCTCGGACGGCCAGACGATGACCCCCCGTTGCGCACCGAAGACGCGGCTCAGGGTGACTGGGGACTCGCCGTCGGCCAGGACACGAAACAGGTCAAAGTCGGGGTCCGCTGAAAGGCGGATGGGCGCGGCGGGCAGTTCGAGGTCGAAGGTGGCGCTGCGCTCGGTGAGCGGGATGCGTTCCTCGCGCAGCTCCCCGTCGGCCAGCTCGATCAGCAGCGGGACTTCGAGCGGGAAGGGGTCTTCGGCCTGGGTCTGGTCCACCCGCCCGGTGAGGCGGAAACCCTGGGACCCCTGGCGCAGCATGAGGTCGGCGATCTGGAGCCTTGGTAGACCTGTGCGCCCGGTCCAGGCGGCGAAGAAGCCCTGGAGGTCGCGCCCGCTGACCGCCTCGAAGGCGCGCCGCAGGTCCTCGTAACGGGCGGTGCGGAAGCGGTTGTCGGCGTAGAAGCGGCGCAGCCCCTCGACGAAGGTCTGGTCGCCGAGCTGCCGGCGCAGCATGTGGAAGACCATCAGGGCCTTGCCATAGCCGATGGCCTGGGAGGCGGAGCTGTGCCGGGAGCGGAACTCGCGCAGGGGAAAGTCCCCGTCCTGGCGCACGTAATCGGCATAGGCCCTGAGGGCGTCGCGGCGGTAATCGGCGCCGGCACCCCGGCGCTCCGCCAGGAGGTGGTCGGCCAGATAGGCGGTCAGACCCTCGCTCCAGTTCCCTGAGGCGTAGTCGACGTAGACCCCGTTGCCCCACCAGTTGTGCAGGATCTCGTGGGGGTAGGAGGTGTCAATGATGAAGGGCAGGCGGATCACCTGGGGTCCGAGCAGGGTAAAGGAGGGCATGCCGTAGCCGGTCTCCCAGAAGTTTTCGACCAGGGCGAACTTCGGGTAGGGGTACGGGCCGATCAGCCGGGAGTAGAGATCCAGATAGGTCTCGGTCGCCTCTAGATAGCGGTCGGCGAGCCCCGGATCAGCCGTGCGCAGGTAGACCTCCGCCTGGGCGACGGGGGTGGCGCGCTGGTACAGGGTGAAGGGCGCGGCGACCAGATCGATCTCGTTCTGCGGCTGGTCCTCCCGCCAGGAGGCGCGCGCCTGTCGCGGGCTGGCTCCGGTCCCTTCGCTGGGTTCGGTGAGGGTTCCTGGCCCGGCCCCCTGGGAGACCGCCAGCCAGCCCGGCGGGAGCCGAACCTCCAGCGTGAAGGTGTGCAGGTGGTCGCCGAAGGACGGGTACCAACCGCTAGAGCCGTCGAGGAAGACGCCGTCCTCGCCGATGGTTCCGCGGGTACGCTGATGGCCGCGGCCGAGGCTCTCGGCGACGTCCTCCAGGCCGTGGCGGATGACCCCGGCGTAGCTCAAGGCGACAGGGCCGGCGCCCGCCACGTGCAGCCGGTAGTGCTCGAGGTGGTCGTCGCGGCCCAGGGGCTGCAAGGTGGCGTCGCCGCTGTCGACCTTAGGGTTCAGGCCCCTGTGCAGGGTCAGGACCCAGTCGCCAGGCGGTAGGGTCAGACGGTCGCTGGCGGCGATGGTTCCGGCCCCTGGATCCAGCTCGGCTGCGATCTCGTGATGAATCGGACCGGGCAGCTCGGCGGGGGGTGAAGAGCACGCCAGGGGGGCGCACGCCAGGCCGGCCAGCATGGCCAGGCCTGCGAGGAGCTTGGGCGATTTCGCTACAGTCATGGCTTGGGCCAAAGGGCGGTGCGTGGCGATTGTCCGCGGACTGGTCATAATGCGGTCCGACCAGATCCAAAACCAGAGACTCGATCAGCGAGGAAGACCGTGCCGAAGCACTTTGTGAGACTCGCCCTCGTCCCATCGCTTGCCCTGCTCGCCCTCGGACTGGTCGTGTCAGGGCCAGGAGGGGGCATGTCGGCCCCATCGGCAACGAGCCTGTCGGCCCAGGACTCCGCCCCCGATGAGATCGTGGACACCCAGACCACCGTCGTCGACACCAAGACCCTCGGTGACCTGGGCGGGCTGATCGACAAGCTCGCCGAAAAGCGCGTCGTCTTCGTCGGGGAGACCCACGACCGCTATGAGGATCACCTCAACCAGTGGGCGATCATCTACGGGCTCCATGTGAAAGAGAAGGATCTGGCCATCGGCATGGAGTTCTTCCAGCAACCCTTCCAGCAGCCTCTGGACGACTACGTGGCCGGGCGCATCAGCGAGGCCGAGCTCCTGCGCCGCACCGACTATTTCGAGCGCTGGCGCTTCGACTACCGCCTCTATCGCCCGATCCTGCGATTGGCGCGTGAGCACGACATCCCCATCGTGGCCCTGAACCTTGAGAGGGAGATCACGGAGAAGGTGGGGGATCGGGGACTGGAGTCCCTGACCGCCGAGGAGCAGGCACGCATCCCCGCCGACATGGATCGTGGCGACCAGGCCTACCGCGCCAGGGTTCGAGCCATCTTCGACAGCCATCCGCCCATCCCTGACCCGTTATTGGGCGCTGACCAACAGGTGGATCACAGCGATGAGGCCAGGTTCGAGCGTTTTCTCGCCGTGCAGCTCCTGTGGGACGAGGGGATGGCCGATCGCGCCGCGCGGTACCTGCGGGACCACCCGGGCAGGATGATGGTGATCCTGGCCGGGGCGGGCCACCTGGAGTATGGCCAAGGCATCCCCCAGCGCCTTCGCCGGCGTCTGCAGGCGCCGGATGCGGTCGTCCTCAGCGGGGCGGAGCGGGCCCTGGACCCGAGGGCCGCGGACTATCTGCTCTACCCGCGCCGGGTGTCTCTGCCGGCGGTCGGACTCCTGGGGGTCCGGTTGGATACCCAGGACAAGGGCGAAGGCGTCGCCGTAAAGGGCTTCGCCGAGAACAGCGGGGCTAAGCAGGCGGGGATGGCCGAGGGCGACCGCATCGTGCGGATCGGCGAGACGGCCGTGGGCGCCTATGCCGATATCCGCATTGCCCTGCTGGACAGTCGCCCTGGGCAGCACATCCCGGTCGAGGTGCTGCGCGAGCGCCTCTTCGGCGGACCCGAGCGGGTGAGCCTGGATGTCGAGCTGCATTGAGCGGGGCCAGGCCTGGCGAGCCTGCGGCTTGGGTCGACGGTGCCGTGTCGCGGTCTGGGCGGCCGTCCGGCCCGAGCCGCCCAGAGGCTGCCCTCGGCTGATGGAGTAGGCCCTTTGCCGCCGGTGCTGCCCGACGGGATGCGCGCCGAGACCAACGACGCTTGGGCTCAGTCTTGGGCGTGGGCTTGGGTTCACCTGGGACCCAGGACCCATGCTGTCCTCGGCCCGGCCTTGCCTTGTCTGCTCGTCCTGACTACCATCCCGAGTCCATGCCCCACCACCATGCACGCCTGCCTCAGGCGGGGCATCACCCTCCTTTCCCCGACGACGATGCCCCCCTTCGCGAGCTCCACAAGGCTCTGTCGGACAATGCCCACGACAGGGCGGCGGCCGTGGCGCAACAGATCCTGGAGACACAGACCAACTATCCCGAGTCCGTGGTCGAGTATGCCCAGTCACTGGTACCAGAGATCCGGCCCTCCGCCCCTCCCGCTGCCTTCACATAGGGCAGCCCCGTTGTGGAAGCGCGAGCGGCCGTGACCAGCCCGCCCCTGACTAGCCAGGGACCGGTAGACCCGCAGGCGGGCCCGGTGCAGGTCGGGCAGGACAACGGCTCCCTGCCGTCACTGGTGAAGGTCGGCGAGGCGATCAGGGTGGGCTCTTTCGTCCTGATCGCCGGTTGGTCGACGGCCCGGGCGGAGTTTGGCCTGGTTGCTGGGTGGGGTCCTGGAGGTGTCGGCCCGGGCGACTCTCGGGACGTCTCCGCAGGGGCCTCTGGAGGACAGGATCTGGAGGTCCGGCAGGTCCTGGTCCCGCGGCCGGACGTGGCGGCCCACTTCGGGCTGGAGTCAGGGGAGGGGCTGGGGATCGTCCTGGTGGCCGAGTGCGCTGAAGATCGATCCGTGCGCCTGTCATGGCGGGCCGATGGGCGGGTAGGGACCTCCTGCGAGCTCCGTTTCAGTCCGCCATCCGGCATCGGGGAGCTCGGCGAGCGGGAGCGTGCCGTCTTCGGTCCGGCCTTGGGGCTCTTGGCCATGGCCTACGAGCCCTTCTCGCAGCAGTGGCTGTGGTGCGTCAAGCAGCTCAAACCGTCCACCGCGCCGTGCCCGGCGGCACGTGGCCACCTGGAAGGCGCCGCGGCGGTGGAGATGACTGGGGACGGCCTGGTCTTCGGCTGGGCCGTGCACGCGCCGGCGAGCACCGTGTGGCTGGAAGATGGATCAGGCCAGTTGCATGCCCTCCGGGGCGGGTATCGCCAGTTTCGGCAGGACGTGCACGATGCCGCGGGTCATGCCTTTGCCCACGGCAGTGGTCAGGCGGGCTTCACGGTCCATGTGCAGGGCCTCAAGCCCGGGAGCATGGTCCGGCTCAAGGCCATCGCGGAGACCGGCGTTCACATCTTGCACGAGGTGCCCTGCAGCGCGCTTCCGGTGGACCCGGTCGGGGCCGCCAGGGTGTTGTTCGGAATTGGCGCGAGTCCCGCGGATCTCCACCGCCGCATCCAGGTGGTCGATGCGCCGGTCATCGGCCCATTGATCGCCCACCGCCAGGGGCTCCTGGCGGAGTTGCCGGTTCGCTCCAGGGTCCTGGGCACGCCGCCCGCCCATCCGACGGCGAGCGTCATCGTGCCCCTCTATGGCCGCGTGGACTTTGTCGAGCATCAGATCATCGAGCTGTCCCGGGATCCCTGGTTCGCCGCGCATGCTGAGCTGATCTACGTGCTGGATGATCCGTCGTTGGTCGAGGCGTTCGTCGCGGACGCGGAGTCCCTCTACCGACTCTACGAGCTGCCCTTCCGGTGGCTCTGGGGCAGTGTGAACCGGGGTTTTGCGGGTGCCAACAACCTCGGGGCAGGGGTCGCCAAGGGGGAGCACCTGGTGTTCCTCAACAGCGACGCCTTTCCCCAGGGACCGGGGTGGGTCGAGGCCTTGGTGGGCGTACTGGAGGCCAGGTCCGACGTCGGCGCGGTGGGCCCGCGCCTGGTGTTCGCGGACGGCTCCATTCAGCACGCGGGTATGACGTTCATGCGCCGGGAGGAGCTGGGGATCTGGGTGAACCATCACCCGCTCATGGGTCTCGACCCCAGTCTGGACTGCCATGATGACCTCAGTATCGTGCCGGCGGTCACTGGCGCCTGTCTTGCCGTCCGTCGCGGCGACTTCGAGCGGGTCGGCGGCTGGGATACGGGCTATCTCATCGGCGATTTCGAGGATTCCGACCTGTGCCTGAAGCTGCGGTCCCTTGGCCTGAAGAGTGCCTACCTGCCAAGCGTCCAGCTCACGCACCTGGAGCGGCAGTCGTTCAAGCTGCTCGGGCAAGATCAGTTCCGATTTCGCACGGTTATCTACAACGCGGTGAGGCATCAGGGGCGCTGGGGCGATGAGCTACAGGCTCTGACATCGGAGGCTGGAGCGGGCGATGGGGCCTGAGGATTGCGAGGCAGGCGCCATGGGCGAGCCCCAGCGCATCTTGGTCATGGCCCACGGCCACCCCGACCTGAGCTTGGGTGGCGGTGAGATCGCGGCTTACAACCTGTTCCGCGCCTACCAGGATCATCCCGCGGTGACCCAGGCCTGGTTCCTGGCCCGGGCAGACCGCGGGCGCGGTGCCACGGGCCACATCAGCCTGCGCCGGCCGAACGAATACCTGTGGGAGCAGGCGGTGCACGACTGGCACAGGATGAAGGCGGCGCATCAGCAGTCGCTCACCACCTGGTTTGCCGACCTGCTCCGCGGCCTCAAGCCCACCGTCGTGCATACGCACCATTACATGCACTTTGGACTGGAGTATCTGCGGGTCATCAAGCAGGTGGTGCCAGGTAGCCGCATCTTTATGACCCTGCACGAGTACATGGCGATCTGCCGCAACAACGGTCAGATGGTCAAGGTCGGTAGCTCCCGGTTGTGTAGCCGGGAGTCTTTCGACGAGTGCCGGCAGTGCTTTCCCCAGAGCAGCAGCGAGGATTTCTGGCTGCGGAAGCATTATTTTCAGAGCTACTTCGAGCTCGTGGACGGCTTCATTGCACCCTCCGAGTTCCTCCGCGGTCGCTACATCCAGTGGGGTATCGCGCCGCAGCGGATCGTGGTGATCGAGAACGGCCATGAGGACCAGCCCCCGCTGCCACCGCGCAGACTACGGGAGGGCGAGACGCACAACCGCTTCGCCTTCTTCGGCCAGATCAACCCCTACAAGGGGATCGATCTCCTGCTGGAGGCGCTGCAGGCGATGCCGAAGCGGGAGCGCCGCGCCGTGGTGGTGGAGGTGCACGGCGCCAATCTGGAGTTTCAGAACGGGGAGCTACAGGAGCGCATCAAGCGCCTGCGCGAGCCCCTGATCAAGAAGGGGTGCCTCCGCTGGGTGGGGCCCTACCGCCCAAGCGAGCTGCGCAGCCGGATGGGCGGGGTCGACTGGGTCCTCGTGCCTTCGATCTGGTGGGAAAACTCGCCCATGGTCATTCAGGAGGCATTCGCCTGCGGGCGGCCTGTCATCAGCTCCGACATCGGCGGCATGGCCGAAAAGGTCACCCATGGGGTGGACGGTCTGCACGTGCGCACCGGCGACCCCCTGCACTGGCGCCAGACACTCTACGAGGCGGCAGTGACCCCCGACCTGTGGGACCAGCTTCGGGCGAACATCCGGCGCCCCATTACCTTGGCTGAGTGCGCCGGCCGCCACCTCGAAGCATTTGCGGCATTCGCCCGCTGAGCCCGGTCGGGGGTAACCTCAGCTCGGACCGCCGGACCAGCGGTTGGCGGCCGCATCGTCGCTCTCACGGGATTCGACCCAGCGATCGCCGGTCGCCGTCGTTTCCTTTTTCCAGAATGGGGCCCGGGTCTTTAGGTAATCGATCAGGAACTCGCAGGCGCGGAAGGCGTCGCCCCTGTGGGGGCTGGTGACCGCGACCAGGACGATGGGGTCCTGCGGCGCAAGTGCACCGACGCGGTGCAGGATGCGCACCCCTTCGATGTCCCAGCGCCGGACCGCCTCCTCGGCGATGGCCATGAGCGCCTTCTCGGTCATGCCAGGGTAGTGCTCGAGGGTCATGCCGGTGATGGTCTCGCCCTCGTTGCTGTCGCGCATGAGGCCGAGAAAGCTGACCAAGGCGCCGACCTGAGGGCGGCCCCGCCACAAAGCCTCCTGCTCGGCCGCGGGATCGAAGGGCTCGGCCTGTATGCGGATCTCGATCATGACTGGATACCCGTCTGGGTCGGTCTGAGCCGGCATTCTAACGCCCAGCGCGCGGCGCTCGGGACGCTGGGCTCGTCCGCCCCTGGTGGCCTTTCGGCGGACCTAGGGAGATGCTGCTCAACTGCCCTCACGGCCTTTGATCCGCTCGCGTCCCGCGAGACGCGCGTCGCGGGACGCTCCCGTTTCAAGGGTTTGAGGCCCTCGAAACGGACGGGCCATCCCTGGCCCGCACGGGAAGCGCACTCGATCAGCGCTTCCCTAGGTCCTTGCCGGTGGCTGGTCAGGTTTCTTGGGAGCACCTTTGCCCTATCCTGGTGCGCAGGGCGAACCATGCTGGGTATTCGCGTTCTAAACTAGCTGCCAAGACCCGGGTCGACAAGATCAGCCACCAGCAGACGGTGGCGCGAGGCGGCGCAGCGGCATGGTGCGGGGACCGGCGGGGCCGGCGACGGCTGGTCAGCAGCCGAACCGGCTGGGCGCGGCACGTCGGCCCTTGGCAACTGATGGTCCGGTACTTGCAGGCGTCCCAGCAGTTGCACCTTCGATCCGGGTTACCTTGACCGCGCCTGGTTAGGCACAACCTATTCTCAATCCGCACCCATCCGCGGTCCCGGCCGTGGCGGTCCGGGGACCGCGCCAGTGATGTCGAACAGAGGTGTCGCGTATGTCCATCTTCGATCGTTACCAGGCCCGCTACGAGTCCTCGCGCCAGGAGGTCATGCGCCTGGACGAGTACCTGGAGCTGTGCAAGTCTGACCCCGGCGCCTATGCCGGACCGGCGGAGCGGCTGCTCCAGGCCATCGGCGAGCCCGCAGTGGTGGACACGCGCAATGATCCGCGCCTGAGCCGCATCTTCCAGAACAAGATCCTGCGCCGTTACCCGGCCTTCGCCGAGTTCTACGGCATGGAGGAGTCCATCGAGCACCTGGTCTCTTACCTCAAGCACGCCGCCCAGGGTCTGGAGGAGAAAAAGCAGATCCTGTACCTGTTGGGTCCTGTGGGCGGGGGCAAGTCGTCCCTGGCCGAGAAGCTCAAAGAGTTGATGCAGGTGGTGCCCTTTTATGCCATCGAGGGCTCGCCGGTGTTCGAGTCGCCTTTGGGACTCTTCTCCGCCGAGGAGGACGGGCCCATCTTGGAGGAGGACTACGGCATCCCGCGGCGCTTCCTGCGCACCACCATGTCGCCCTGGGCCGTCAAGCGCCTGCAGGAGTTCAACGGCGACATCACCAAGTTTCGGGTGGTCAAACTCTATCCCTCGATCTTGGAGCAGGTCGCGATCGCCAAGACCGAGCCGGGCGACGAGAACAACCAGGACATCTCGTCCCTCGTCGGTAAGGTGGACATCCGCCAGTTGGAGCGCTTTGCCCAGCATGACGCGGATGCCTACAGCTACTCGGGCGCCCTGTGCCGGGCCAACCAGGGGCTGATGGAGTTCGTGGAGATGTTCAAGGCCCCGATCAAGGTCTTGCATCCCCTGCTCACGGCCACCCAAGAGGGCAATTACAACGGGACCGAGGGCCTCTCGGCCCTGCCCTTCCAGGGGATCATTCTCGCTCACTCCAACGAGTCGGAATGGCAGACCTTCCGCAACAACAAGAACAATGAGGCCTTCCTCGACCGCGTCTTCATCGTCAAGGTCCCCTATTGCCTGCGGGTCACCGAAGAGACGCAGATCTACGAGAAGCTGCTGCGCGGCAGCTCCTTGGCGGAGGCCCCCTGCGCCCCAGGGACCCTCAAGATGATGGCCCAGTTCTCGGTCCTGACGCGTCTGAAGGAGCCAGAGAACTCCAACATCTTCTCCAAGATGCGCGTCTACGATGGGGAGAACCTCAAGGATACCGATCCCAAGGCCAAATCTATCCAGGAATACCGGGACTATGCCGGGGTGGATGAGGGCATGACGGGCATCTCCACCCGCTTTGCCTTCAAGATCCTCTCCCAGGTCTTCAACTTCGATCACGCCGAGGTCGCCGCCAACCCTGTGCATCTCCTCTACGTTCTGGAGCGACAGATTGCCCGGGAGCAGTTGCCGAGCGAGGTGCAGGAGCGCTACCTGGGCTTCCTGAAGCAGTACCTGGCCCCGCGCTATGCCGAATTCATCGGTAAGGAGCTGCAAACGGCCTATTTGGAGTCCTACTCGGAGTACGGCCAGAACATCTTCGACCGCTACGTCACCTACGCGGACTACTGGATTCAGGACACCGAGTACCGCGACCCGGACACCGGGGAGATGATGGATCGCGCCTCGCTCAACGCGGAGTTGGAGAAGATCGAGAAGCCCGCGGGGATCTCAAACCCCAAGGACTTCCGCAACGAAATCGTCAACTTCGTCCTGCGGGCACGGGCCAATAATGCGGGAGCCAACCCGCGCTGGACCAGCTATGAGAAGCTGCGGGTGGTGATCGAAAAGAAGATGTTCTCCAACACGGAGGAGCTGCTACCGGTCATCTCCTTCAACGCCAAGGCCTCTGTCGAAGACCAGAAGAAACACGACCAGTTTGTCGACCGTATGGTGGCCAAGGGCTACACCGCCAAGCAGGTGCGTCTCCTTTCGGAGTGGTATCTGCGGGTGCGCAAGGCGCAATAGACAGAGGTCGGCCACTCGCCTCAGACAACCAGCCACAAACCACTCACCACCAACCGCCGGCTATTACCCCATGTCCAGCTTCATCGACCGTCGGGTCAACGGCAAGAACAAGAGCGCGGTGAACCGCCAGCGCTTCCTGCGCCGCTACAAGGCCCAGCTCAAGCGGGCCGTGGCTGACGCCGTCAACCGCCGCAGCATCACCGATATCGATAGCGGGGAGAAGGTCGGTATTCCGTCGAAGGACATCTCCGAGCCCGTCTTCCACCACGGCCCCGGCGGTACTCGGGAGTTGGTGCACCCAGGGAATAAGGATTTCCTCTCCGGCGATCGCATCGAGCGGCCGGAGGGCGCCGAAGGGAGCGGCTCGGGTCAGGGCAAGGCCGGCAAGGGCGGGAAGGGGGAGGACGACTTCGTCTTCGAGCTCTCGCGAGAGGAGTACATGGACCTGCTCTTCGAGGACCTAGAGCTGCCCCGTCTAGTGCGCAATCAGCTGCTCGGCACCACCGAGTTCAAGAACGTACGTGCCGGCTACAGCACGGACGGCAACCCGACAAACATCGACGTGGTGCGCTCGCTCAAGGGCGCAGTGGCACGGCGCACGGCCCTTGGTGCCCCCCACCGGGGGCGGATCCGCGAGCTGGAGGCCGAGCTCGATGCGCTGCTCGCCTCTGGCCTGCCCGAGGCAGATGCGCGGGTCCTGGCCCTGCGCGAGGAGATCGACCGGCTCAAGACGCGTATCGCCGCGCTGCCCTTCATCGACACCTTCGACCTGCGCTACCAGGCCTTCGCCAAGCGCCCCGAGCCCACCAGCAAGGCGGTGATGTTGTGCATCATGGACGTGTCCGGATCGATGGACCAAATACGAAAGAACCTGGCCAAGCGCTTTTTCATCCTGCTGTACATGTTCCTGCAGCGCAATTACAAGCAGGTGGAGCTGGTCTTCATCCGTCACCACACCATTGCTCAGGAAGTAGACGAGCAGGAGTTCTTCTATTCCCGCGAGACCGGAGGGACCGTGGTTTCCAGTGCGCTCAACCTGGCCGACGAGGTGGTGCGGAGCCGTTATGCCGGGGGCAGTTGGAATATCTACGCCGCGCAAGCCTCCGACGGGGACAACTGGGATTCGGACTCGGCTATTTGCCGTCAGATCCTGGTCGATCGCCTGATGCCGTTGATGCGCTACTTTGCCTACGTCGAGATTACCCCGCGCCAGCACCAGAGCCTGTGGTATGCATACGAGGAGGTACGCGTCGCTCACCCGCACTTCGCCATGCAGCAGATCGACGGGCCAGAAGACATCTACCCCGTCTTCCGCGAATTGTTCAAGAGGCAGAGCGTATGACCGCGCGCATCATCTCCGACTCTTCTGAGTGGACCTTCCCGCTGCTGAAACGTTTCGACACGGAGATCGCGAATATTGCCCACAACGTCTATGGGCTTAATACCTACGCGAATCAGATCGAGGTGATCTCGTCGGAGCAGATGATCGACGCCTATTCCTCGATCGGGCTGCCCATCGGCTACCAACACTGGTCGTTCGGCAAGCAGTTCGTCGCCACCGAGCAGACCTATCGCCGCGGCCAGATGGGTCTGGCCTACGAGATTGTCATCAACTCGGACCCCTGCATCGCCTACCTCATGGAGGAGAACACCCTGCCGATGCAGGCCTTGGTCATCGCCCATGCGTGCTACGGGCACAATAGCTTCTTCAAGGGCAATTACCTCTTTCGCACCTGGACCAGTGCCGATGCCATCATCGATTACCTGGTGTTTGCCCGTCGCTATATCGCCGAGTGCGAGGAGCGTTATGGGGAGGAGGAGGTCGAGCTGCTATTGGACTCCTGCCACGCCCTGATGAACTATGGGGTGGATCGCTATAAGCGGCCATCCCCGCTGTCCATGGCTGAGGAACAGCGTCGCCAGCGGGAGCGTGAGGCCTATCTTCAGCTTCAGGTCAACGACCTGTGGCGGACCCTGCCCAAGGCGGGGGATGCCGCGGTGCAGCGTCGCCAGGAGCGCTTCCCCGCTGAGCCCCAGGAGAACATCCTCTACTTCCTGGAGAAGCATGCGCCCCTCCTCGAGCCCTGGCAGCGTGAGATCGTGCGCATCGTCCGCAAGCTCAGCCAGTACTTCTACCCGCAGCGCCAGACCCAGGTGATGAATGAGGGCTGGGCCACCTTCTGGCATTACACCCTGCTCAACCACCTGTACGACGAAGGGCTGGTCAGCGATGGGTTCATGATGGAGTTCCTCCAGTCGCACACAGGGGTTGTCTTTCAGCCGCCCTACGACGCCCCCTACTACAACGGGATCAATCCCTATGCCCTGGGCTTCGCCATGATGCGTGACATTCGCCGTATCTGCGAAGGCCCGACGGACGAGGACCGTCATTGGTTCCCCGACTTCGCCGGTCAGGACTGGCACAAGGTCCTCGACTTCGCCATGCGCAACTACAAGGACGAGAGCTTCATCGCCCAATACCTCTCGCCGGCGCTCATGAGGGAGTTGCGGCTGTTTGCCGTGTGCGACGACGACCGGGAAGAGACCTTGGCCATCACGGCCATCCACGACGAAGCGGGTTACAGGTCGCTGCGCCAGGCCCTGGCGGACCAGTACAACCTCGGCAGCCGGGAGCCGAACATCCAGGTCTTCAACGTGGACCGGCGCGGAGACCGCTCCCTGACCTTGCGCCATTATCGCTACAATCGGCGTCCCCTAGGTGAGAGCGTCCCGGAGATGCTCAAGCACCTGAGGCGGCTCTGGGGCTTCACCGTGCGCCTAGAGTCTGTCGACGAGCAGGGCCGGGTTCAGCTCGCCGGGGAGTGTTGAGCCCCGGCGCTAGGGGCCCCGCGCGGAGCAATCCTTGCACGACGATGATCGCACGGCCGTTGCGGCGTCGGGCACCGCTCCGGAAGGCGGCTGGCAGCGCCGCCCGCCCCGACTCAGGCTGGCAACCGATCCCATCAGAAGACCGGTGACGGGCTGCAGAAACCGGCTAGAATCGCGCTCGCGCCGGCCCACCGGCCGCGCGCAAGCGCCAGGGTTCCGGGCCTGCCAGGGCGGTCCCGCGCAAGCAAACCGGCCTCGCGCGTCAAGGTCTGGGGTACGCGACGGCCGCCGCTGGGAGCGGGTGCCGGGGCCTGCTGCGCGTGGCCAGGGTTGGGTAAGGTTCATTGCCGAGGATCGAGACCATGTCAGTCCGCCGTCGGGTCGCGCTGCCGCTGTGCCTGGGTTTGGCCGGTGTGCTGGCCGTTGGTGGCCTTGGTCCGTGCTGGGCGCAAGGACCGGTCCCAACGGCGGCGACGGCGACGGCGACGGCGAGCGGTAGCCTTGAGCAGCAGATCGAGGCCTTACTGAAGGAGCCCAGCCCCCGGATCTCGGGCGTGCGGCTCGCCTCGGTCGAGGTGCTGGCTGAGCTGTACCGGCAGCGCGACTACCGACGGGTCTGGCAACGGCAAGGGCAGGTGAAGGACCTGTTAAGGGCCATCGCCGCAAGCCCGGAGGAGGGCCTTAGCCCCAGCGACTTCCACGAAGCGGCCCTCAAGCGGGTCCTGGGAGGGAAGGACCTCGGCGGCCTCTCCGAGCAGGCCAGGGATGACGCCGATTTGCTCTTGACCGACAGCCTGCTCCTCTACCTGCACCACCGCCTGTTCGGCAAGCTGGATCCGGCGGCCATCGATCACAAGCTGTATTACGTCGACCCGCCGACCCTGGAGGACCTGACGGCACGGCTCGCCGCCGCCCTCGATGCCCCTGATCTCGGCGACCACCTGAGGCAGCTCGTGCGCGAGCCCGTGTTCTACACCAGGCTCAAGGAGGGGCTGGCGCGCTATCGGGCCGTGGCAGACGCGGGCGGCTGGGGCGTGATTGGCGGCGGGGTCAAGCTGGTGCCGGGGGCGCGGGATGAGCGGGTAGCCGCCCTGCGGGAGCGTCTGCGGGCCTCCGGCGAATACCAGGGACCGGCCCCGCCCGACCCGAGGGTCTACGACAAGGCGTTGCAGCAGGCGGTCAAGGCCTTCCAGGAGGCGCACGGGCTGGCCGCCGATGGCGTGCTCGGGGCCCGGACCCTGGCCGAGATCAATGTGCCAGTCGCCGAGCGCATCGCGCAGATCCGGGTCAATCTGGAGCGCATGCGTTGGGTCTACCGCGATCTGCCGGAACGCTACCTGCTGGTCGACATTCCCCGTTTCCAGGTCCACCTCATGCGGGGGACAGAGGCCCAATGGTCGGCGCGGGTCCAGGTCGGGCGGGCTGACCGCCAGACACCGACCTTCCGCGATCAGGTCGAGTATTTGGAGCTCAACCCAACCTGGACGGTCCCACCCACAATCCTCAAGGACGACATCCTGCCGAAGGCGCGGACCAACCCGGGCTATGTGGCCAAAAAGGGTCTCAAGGCCATCGACCGCAACGGCAAGGCGGTGCCCCTCTCGGCCGTGAACTGGAACCTGCCGGCCCATGCGTTCCCCTACAGCCTGAGGCAGGATGGGGGCGGGGAGAAGGCTGCGCTTGGCAAGATCAAATTCATCTTCCCCAACCGCTTCTCGGTGTACCTGCATGACACACCGAGCCGGGGTCTGTTCAGCCTGCCGGTGCGCATGACCAGCTCGGGCTGCGTGCGGGTGGACAAGCCGTTCGAGCTGGCCGAGCTGGTGCTCGGTGAGCCCGAGCGCTGGAGCATCGACAACATCAAGTCGATGGTCGACTCCGGCAAGACGCGGACGGTTCGCCTGAAGGCGCCGGTGACGATCATCCTGGCCTACTGGACGGCCGAGGGACTGGGCGGTGGCCAGGTGCGTTTTCGCGAGGACGTCTACGGCCGCGACGAAGCGGTTCTGACCGCGCTGGAGGGGGACACCAGGCTGAGGGTCAAGTTGCCTCCGCCGCCTGCACCGGCTCCCGAGGCGCCGCCTGCCGGCACCGAGGGTCCGGCAGGGCCCGTCGTACCCGCGGCGCCGAAGGAGGCGAGGGCGTCGCCCCTCACCCCAGCCCGACACCCAGCGATTGCCGCAGGCTCGGGGCCATCGCCCCTTGCCGTCTCCAGCGAGCTCTGATCTGCCGGAGGCACGGCACCCGGCGGCGCCTGTCCGGACGCGTCAGCCAGACAGACCCCGGCGCAGGACTCCCACACGCAGATCCGGGGGGGCTGGACCTTAGAATCGCCTGAGCCGGACCCGGGGACCGCTGGGGCGCTGCACGGTGAGACAGGTGAGCGGCATGCTCAGCCCGGCGCTGGCCGACGCGGCGCCTGCCCGCTGAAGGCGCTAATGGGGCAGCTCCGCCGGTGCTTCGCCGCGGGCCTGTAGGGCTTCGAAGGGGTCTGGTCCCTGGCGCTGATAACCTGCGGCCTTGAGCCGGGCGAGATAGTCGAACCAATAGGACTGCCAGGCCCTGCCGAGCTTGTAGAGGTAGCGCCAGTCGTAGAGCCCGGAGTTGTGCCGGTCGTCAAAGAAGATCTTCACCGCATAGGTGCCGATTTGGGCCAGATGGGTGATGTTGACCCCCTCCTTGCCGACCTGGAGCTTGGCGGTGTCCGGGGAGTGGCCGCGCACCTCCGCCGAGGGCGAGTAGACCCGAAGGTACTCGCAGGGCAGACGGAACCTGGCGCCGTCGTCGTAGGCGATCTCGAGGACCCGGGACTTCTGGTGGAGCTGGATCTCGGTCGGCGTTGGGTGTTGCTCGCTCATGGCTGGTGTCGCATTGGGGGTTGATGGGGTGGCGGCGATCGGGGACCTGCTCGCGGGGTGCCCCATGGCGCGCGCCTCAGCGATGGCTGGCCCGAGGCTCAGGCGGGTGCGCCGGCCGCCTTGGCCAGCGCCAACCGACGGGTACCCTCGGCGGGGTCCGTAACAGCCTCCGCTTCCGGCCAGTTGGCGGTGTGGCGACGGACGAGGTCGCACAAGACCTGCACCTGGGCTGGGGAGTCGTTCAGCGCCGGGATGTAGCCGTAGTCCCGGCCGCCCGCCCCGAGGAAGTAACCGCGGTTCTCGACGGCGATCTCCTCCAGGGTCTCCAGGCAGTCGGCGGCGAAGCCAGGGCAGATCACCTGCACCGAGCCGACCCCCTGGGCACCCCAGGCCTTCAGCGTTTCATCCGTGTAGGGACGCAGCCATTCCTTGGTTCCGACCCGGGACTGGAAGCTCAGGGCCCAGGTCTCCCGTGGCAGATCCAGGGCCTCGGCGACCAAGCGGGCGGTCTTCTGGCACTGACAGTGATAGGGGTCGCCGCCCAGGAAATAGTCCTTGGGGATGCCGTGGAACGAGAACAGCAGCCGGTCCGGGCGGCCATGGGCCGCCCAGTGGTCGCGTACGCTCTGGGCGAGCGCCTCGATGTGGCCCGGAACGTCATGGTACTGGTTGACGGTGCGAAGCTCCGGCACCCAGCGCCAGGTCGAGAGCTCCCGGGTCACGGCGTCGAAGGTGGAGCCCGTGGTCGTCGCGGAGTACTGGGGGTAGAGGGGCAGGACCAACAGGCGGCGGCAATTGGCGTCCCGCAGCCGGCGCAGGGCCGCCGGGATGGAGGGGTTCCCATAGCGCATGCCAAGCTCGACCCGCACGGTCCCTGGGAGCGTCTCTGCCAGACGCCGGCCCAGGACGTCGGCCAGGCGCTGGGAGATGTCCAGCAGGGGTGAGCCCTGCTCGGTCCAGACCGCTTGGTAGGCGTGGGCCGAGCGGGCGGGCCGAATACGCAGGATGACCCCGTGTAGGATCAGCCACCACAGGGGGCGTGGCAGCTCCACCACGCGGGGATCGGACAGGAACTCGGCCAGGTACCGGCGCACCGCCGGAGTGGTCGGGGCGTCCGGGGTGCCCAGGTTCACGAGCAGCACACCCAGCGCCTCTGGGGCGTCATGTCGAAAATCGGTGATGTTCTGAAACGTCATCGGGTCTCCCGGTGGCAGCGGGGCTAGGGTGGGCGTGGTATCTCGTCGTTGGGACGCAAGTGGCGTCAGCCCTGGTCCTTTTCCAGCCGCGGCCGTGGATCGGGACTAGGACATGTCTCGGCTTCGGGACCTGGCCCTTGCGCAATGGCCATCGCGGCCGGCTGTGCCGACGTTCAGCGCAGGCGCACCGACGGTTTCCCTGAGCTCAGGCGTGGGCGCGGCGCAGCTTGGCCTCGACTCGGGCTTGGGCGAGGAGGGCAGGGTCCACGACCTTGGGGTAGAGGCGCCAGAGGTCGTCCACCACCAGGGCATGGCGCAGGGCGCTTAGCTCCAGGCTGCGGCGGGTCTCGTCGGAGAGACCAGGCAGGGTCAGCAAATAGGGTGAGAGCCAGGCGATATAGTCCGCGACCAGCCCGGCGTCGCGCGGATCTTGCCACTGGGTGCGCAGGGTCAGCGGCGGGAAGGCAGCCTCCGGCAGGGTCCGGCCGCCAAGTCCGGGCGGCGCACCCGCCTCCAGGCCGATGCGGCCCGCGCCGGTGCGACGAAACCACTGGGCGCCGCGCGGCCGGTTGGCGCTCTGGCGGATCAGACGCTCCAGGGTCTCGATATGCGCCAGCCGATTGGTGCCCGCCTTGCCGCTCACCGGCGCAGGCGCTGCTAGGGTAGGGGAGAAAAAGGGCCGCTCCCCCCGTGCCCCGCCACTCCACTCCGCGGCAGCGGCCTCGGCGAGGTCGGCGGGTCGCAGGTCCGGGCTGTCCTGGACCACCGCGATCAGGGCCAGGGGTGTGCCTTCGGCGTCCAGCAGCCACTGTTCCAGCTCGGGGGCGAGGGGGAAGGGGAGCTGATCCAGGGCGGCGGCAACCCGATCGCACAGGGTCTGGGAGGCCCTGAGCATGTGATCCAGGTCGAGGATGGGGTTGAGCGGGACCCGTGCCAAGCCGCGGGCTTCGGACCAGACCCCGAAGCGGAAGTATTGCAACCTGTCGCTGTCGCCCTCGCCGGTCCACAGCCCCCTCGGCGGGTGGGCCAGGATCTGGACCTGCCAATGCACCCCATCGAGGCTGAGGGCCCGTGCGCTGTCAGTCTTGACAACCGCTACGACGCCCAGGAAGGGATTGACCCGGCGCAGACCGAAACAGCAGTGCGGCTCGGCGCCGCCCGCCGGGGCCGCCATCAAGTCTCAGCCTCGGCGGCGAGCTCGGCCAGCAGGCTGCGGTAGCGCGCTGGGTCGGGCGTGCCGAACACCGGGTCGTTGGCCCTGGGGCTGACGCGGTCGACCTCGGCCCACTCGGCCGCTGACAGCCGCTCCTGGATCAGGGGGAAGGCGTCGGTGTCCTCGATGGTCATGTGGTTCCAAAGGGCGCGTACCAGCTCGCGCCCCTGGGTCTCCACCTCCTCACGCAGCAGGACATCTCCGTGAACGATGCCGTCCAACGAGCTGCGGAAGCGTCGGTTCATTTGCGGGATCTGGTGATGCTGGTTCATGAGGATGCCAAAGACCCGCGGGCTTTCCCCGCTGGATTGGATGACGCGCCGGAAGATCAAGTCCTCGGTCGGGTGGTGGAACTGGTCGGCGTAGCTCTCCATGTAGTCGAGAAGCTCGCACATCAGCTCGTAGTCGGGCTCGGCGCCCTCATGGAACCGATCCAACAGCCGATCGAGCAGGGTTAAGACCTGCGCCAGGTTGCGGTGGTCGCGGTTGAGACGCTCAAGGAGCGGATGCATAGCCCTTCCTCCAGTGCGTATGTGGCGCGGCGCCGGGCGACAGCAGCGCCCTGCCTGCGGCCGCGTGCGGGGGCGCGCCGGGGGGTTCCGGCCAAGGGTCACCGGGAGTATGGCACCGCATCCGGGGATTCCCAACTGCCAATGCGGCCTCGCGCCGCGCCCGGCTCGGCTCGGCCCAGTTCAGGGATGGCCGCGCCGCCAGCGGCCGAAGACCCGGGAGCCCCAGGCCCACAGGGCCCCAGGGTGGCGGCACTCGCCGCTGTGGACGTAGCTCAGGGCGTGGTCGTTGTTCAGGGTCCACTGCATCCCGGATCGGGCGGCGGGGGCCCCGCAGAACAGGACTCGGTCGCCTTGCCGCAGGGTCACTCGACCCTCCGGGAGCAGCGTGCGCTCGCTTTTGTGCACCCGCATCAGGGCGATGGCGGGCAAGGTCCGCTCGCGCTCCCGCGGGTCGCGCATCAGGGTTGCGAGGGTTACGGGCGCCCCCTGGCTGGCGGCGGCCCAGACGGCCGGGGCGTGCTCGGAATCGACCGTGACCTCCCAGACCTCTGGGACCCGGTCCTCCACCAGCGCCGCGATGCGGCTGGTCAGCTCGCAGGCCCACTCGTGGTCCCGGTAGCGGGCATAAGTCTCGAACTCGGCGAGCAAGGGTGTGGCCAGCAGGACACGGATGCGCTCGGCAATGATGCTGCTCGGATGCATCACGATGTGGGCGCCGACGGCCTCGAACAGCGCCTGATTGTCCCTGCGGTTCTGGCGCGCGACCAGGAACAGGCCGGGATTGACCTGCTTGGCGGTCATCAAGATGGACAGGTTGTTCGCATCGTCGCCCGTCCCCGCCACCAGGCCAACGGCCCGGTCGATGCCGGCCTGCTCCAGGGTCTCCGCCTCGGTGCCCCGCCCGAGCACACCACCCTCCGGCGGCATCCCTGTGAGCCCGGGGTCCGCCTCGACGACCAGGATGTCGACCCCCTGGCTCTTGAGATGCCGATACAGCGCCTTGCCGAAGCGGCCATAGCCGCACAGGATCCACAGGCCGCTGGCCGGGGGGTAGATGGGGTCGCATAGCGGCTCGCCCTCCATGCCCGAGAGCCAGGCATACAGCAGCACCAGGCAAGGGGCATTTAGCGCCGTGGCCAGGTAGAGGGCGAAGGAATCGAAGGGGTCATAGACGTGGTCGGTCCCGAAGGAGGCCATGTTGGCCTCCACGTCGTGGGCGTCGGCGCGGCAGATGACCTTGAGGCCGGGGCGCAACAGCTTGGCGCTGATGGCGATCTTGAGGTTCGTCTGGTTGACGTCCGTCAGGGCCACCACGCCCGTGCAGCGCGGGTTGGTCAGACCGGCGGTGACCAGGTTGCTGGGCAGCCGGGCGTCGGCCAGCAGGGCGGGGACGTATTCGCGATGGCTTTCCAGCTTGAGCTGGTTGATACGCGCCTCGTCATAGTCGATGACCACGGCACTCTGGTGCCGGTCGGTGAGTGCCCGCACCAGGGCCTGCCCGGTCTCGCCGTAGCCGCAGACGAGGTGAAAGGGGGTGACGATGCGCCGAATCCGCTTGGCGAACCGCCCCTCCAGGATGGCACGCTGGAAGGCGCGGTCCTGGAGCAGCGCGATGACGGTACCGATGGAGTAGATCCAAGCCACGACCGAGGCGTAGATGGTGAAGGTGACCCAGAGACGCTGGGCATCCGAGAAGGCGCTTGGGATCTCCCCAAAGCCGATGGTCGTGGCGGTGTAGCTCAGGACATAGAAGGCATGGAACAGGCTCATGGGCGGGGTGGGATGCCCCGCGGCGTCCTCCCCCGGGATCAGGGCCAGCCCGGCGATGGTGACCGTATAGGTGCCGATCAGCAGCAGGAGCGGCGCGCGCATGCGCCGCAGGATGATGAAGATGATGGTGTCCATGGCCGGTGGCGCCTTTGGCTCACATGGACCCTCAGCGGCGCAGGACGAAGGTCTCCACCACCAGCAGCACCACCGAGATGACATTGGCGATCATGGCCCCGCCGGTCAGAGACACGATGCTCGCGGTGATGGCCGGCGTCAGCCCGACCTTCGTGACATGGACCGCCACGGCCCATACCAGCACGGCCGCGATGAGCTGGAGCATGGCGACTAGGCTGGTGGACAGGAGGATGGCACCAATCTGGGTGCGGTCGCCGAACTTCAACACGGTGGCAACCAAGTTGACCACCACCACCGCGAACAGCTCCCACACGTTGTGATGCTGCGGGTTGTCGAGCTCCCCGACGAAGAACCCGAAGTTGAGGGTGAGGGCCAGCACGATGAAGAAGCCGAAGACGACCTTTTCCGGGTTCATGTTCTTGTCCGTCGGTGGGTTAGGGAGTACGGCGGCGTCGATGAGGGACCTTGACGAACCCCATCCGTGGGACCTTCAACGCGCGAGGCGGACATTGCGATGTCCGTCTCGCTTCGATTTCAAGCGCTCCCGCACAGGAAAATGACGTGGCATGCCGTGCCCCGCACGGGCACCTTGAATCGTCCGCGGTGCCCTATTGTCACCGCGGCCTGCGAAAACACAACCGACCTGCACGGCCCCCTGGTGCTGCATCCCAGAGGGAGCTTCGCGGCCGCGCCGGCCGGCTGCCTCTGACGGCCCCCGGTCCGCGGCTGGCGGCCGCTACCGGTCTCTTGGGCCCAGGGAAGCCGGGCTGCCCAGCGGCAGCGCCAGGATCAGGCGATGCACAGCCAGGTCGCCCCGCCGACGCCCGCCGCCGCTCGCCGCTGGACGCCTTCGGGGACCCCAAATCCTGAGTGATCCACAGACTGATCACAGCTTGAGGATCGGCTTTCCACTGGCTTATACACAACATATGGTGGTTGACATGCATTGTTAGTCGCATATATGGTGAAAGCAGCCCGCGTAAGTCCGGCGGGCCGTCCACCGCACCCCACCAATGAAGCCGCCACCGGAGGAGCCATGTCCAGCGAAGCGCGATCGACCGCAGTGCCACACCAGCCCATCGCCGAGGGCCCATCGGCGGCGTCCGGCCAGGTCGCGCCAACGCCGGCCGCGGAGGTCGACGCCCATGCCCCAGGCAAGGTCCAGGTCATCCGCCGCAACGGCAAGGTGACCCATTTCGACGCCAACAAGATCATGGTGGCCATGACCAAGGCCTTCCTGGCGGTGGAAGGCGGTAGCGCGGCGGCGTCGAGCCGCGTCCACGACCGGGTGCAGGAGCTGACCGGGCAGGTCGTTGCAGCCCTCACCCGGCGCCTGCCGGGCGGCGGCACGGTGCACATCGAGGACATCCAGGACCAGGTCGAGCTGGCCCTGATGCGGGCCGGGGAGCACAAGGTCGCGCGCGACTATGTGCTCTACCGCGAGGAACGTGCGCGTGAGCGGGCCCAGAAGGCCGCCGCCAGTGCGGCCCTGCAGGAGGAGCATGCCATCCGGGTAACGCTGCCCGACGGGAGCACCCAGCCGCTGGATGTGGAGCGCATGCGCCGGCTGGTGGACGAGGCCTGCCGGGGCCTAGACGGGGTCGACGCCGGGGCCATCCTGAGCGACACCTGCCGCAACCTATTCGACGGCGTGCGTGCCGCCGATGTTGGGCAGGCCTTGGTGATGTCCGCCCGCGCGCGCATCGAGATGGATCCGGCCTACAGCCAGGTCGCCGCACGGCTCCTGCTGGACCTGCTGCGCCGCGAGGCCCTGGGCTTCCTAGACATGGCCGTCGGCGTCGAGACCCAGGCGGACCTCGCCGACCGCTACGGCGACTACTTCGCGGCCTATATCCGCCGCGCCGGGGACTTGGAGCACCTGGACCGGCGTCTCGCCCAGTTCGACCTGGCCCGGCTGGGCGCGGCCCTCAAGCCCGAGCGCGACCTGCAGTTCACCTACCTGGGTCTGCAGACCCTCTATGACCGCTACTTCATCCACACCGCCGGCGGCATCCGCTTCGAGCTGCCCCAGGCCTTCTTCATGCGGGTCGCCATGGGGCTCGCCATCAACGAGATCGAGCGGGAGGAGCGGGCCATCGAGTTCTACGAGCTGCTCTCGAGCTTCGCCTTCATGTCCTCGACGCCGACGCTGTTCAACTCCGGGACGCCCCGGCCCCAGCTCAGCTCCTGCTACCTGACCACGGTCCCGGACGACCTCGATGGCATCTACACCGCCATCAAGGACAATGCCCTGCTGTCGAAATTCGCCGGGGGACTTGGCAACGACTGGACCCGGGTGCGCGGCATGGGGGCCCACATCAAGGGGACCAACGGGCGCAGCCAGGGTGTGGTGCCCTTCCTCAAGGTGGCGAACGACACCGCCGTGGCGGTCAACCAGGGCGGCAAGCGCAAGGGTGCCGTCTGTGCCTACCTCGAGACCTGGCACATCGACATCGAGGAGTTCTTGGATCTGCGCAAGAACACGGGCGATGACCGGCGCCGGACCCACGACATGAACACCGCCAATTGGGTGCCGGATCTGTTCATGAAGCGCGTGGCCGAGGACGGCGACTGGACCCTGTTCTCGCCCGACGAGACGCCCGATCTGCACGACCTCACCGGCCAGGCCTTCGAGGCTGCCTACACCGCCTACGAGGCCCGGGCCGAGCGCGGCGATATGAAGGTCAGCAAGAAGCTCAAGGCCCTGGACCTGTGGCGCAAGATGCTCGCCATGCTGTTCGAGACGGGGCATCCCTGGATCGCCTTCAAGGACCCCTGCAACCTGCGCTACACCAACCAGCACCTAGGGACTGTGCATAGCTCCAACCTGTGCACCGAGATCACCCTGCACACCAACGACCAGGAGATCGCGGTCTGCAACCTGGGCTCGGTCAACCTGGCCGCCCATGTCGGCCCCGAGGGCATCGACCACGCCAAGCTCCAGCGCACGGTCGCGACCGCCATGCGGATGCTGGACAACGTCATCGACTACAATTTTTATAATGTTGCCCAGGCCCGCAAGTCGAACCTGCGCCACCGGCCCGTGGGGCTCGGCATCATGGGCTTCCAGGATGCCCTCTACACCCTGCGCCTCCCCTACGCCAGCCAGGAGGCCGTTGACTTTGCGGATCGCAGCATGGAAGCGGTGAGCTACTACGCCATCCAGGCCAGCACGGATCTCGCCGAGGAGCGCGGGCGCTACCACAGCTTCGAAGGGTCGCTGTGGAGCCGCGGCATCCTGCCCATCGACTCCATCCGCCTGTTGGAGGAGGGCCGCGGCGGCTATCTGCAGATGGACACCAGCAGCACCCTGGATTGGGATGGGCTGCGCGAGCGGGTCAAGGCCATTGGCATGCGCAACTCCAACTGCATGGCCATCGCCCCGACGGCGACCATCAGCAACATCGTCGGCGTCAGCCAGTCCATCGAGCCGACCTACCAGAACCTGTTCGTCAAATCGAACCTCTCCGGGGAGTTCACCGTGGTGAACCCGTACCTCGTTCAAGACCTGAAGGAGCAGGGCCTGTGGGATGCGGTCATGGTGAATGACCTGAAATACTTCGATGGGTCGGTGCAGGCCATCGACCGCGTCCCGCAGGGGCTCAAGGAGCTCTACGCCACCGCCTTCGAGATTGACCCCCGGTGGCTGGTCGAGGCTGGCAGCCGCCGCCAGAAGTGGCTCGACCAAGCCCAGAGCCTCAATCTCTACATGAAGGAGCCGAACGGCAAGAAGCTCGACAACCTCTACAAGCTGGCCTGGGTGCGGGGGCTAAAGACCACCTATTACCTGAGGTCCATGGGCGCCACCCACGTGGAGAAGTCCACCATGGCGGATGCCACCAAGGCCAACCGCCTGAGCGCGGTGGGGGGGAGTTACATCTCGCTGGACAAGGGCAAGGGGAATGGGGGAGGGGTCTCGGCGGCGCCGAAGGCTTGCTCGATTCTAGATCCAGAGTGCGAGGCGTGTCAGTAGGGTTGGCAGTTGGGGAATGGCCGATGGGAGAGTGGATGGGTACCGCACCTCATCGCCATCCTGCCCGCGGTTTCCCCCGCCGAGGCCTATCAGACGCCTACCGCCACACGCAGCGACCTGCCAACCTCGCCATGTGCTCCGACCTGCGTGCCACCGCCAAGCACCTTCCAGCGGCGGCAGGCATCTGATCATCCTTGACCGTTGCGGACCTTCACGCCCTGTCTCGCACGGTGCCGCAATGTGATGAAGATAGCCGGTGGCGAGGTGGTGAATGTCAGAAATTCGCGACGAGATATCGTTAGTGACAGCACCTTGGGGCGCCAAGGCCGCGGAGGTGCGAGCGGTGTCTCGCGCCCGTCAATCTGTCCGTTCACAGGAGGACCGAGTAGGCAAGCCCCGCCAGGGCGCTGGCGCCGATCACCGGGATGATGCCGACCTTGTAGCGCCACAGGGCGAGGAAGGCCGCGATGGTGATGAGGAGCGAGAACCACTCAAAGGATCCGCCGAAGGGGTCTGACTGGGTTGCCTGGGGCCAGAGCACATGCCAGGCGAAGAAGACCGCCAGGTTGATCACCACCCCGACCACGGCGGCTGTGATGGCGGTCAGCGGGGCAGTAAAACCGACCTCATGCCGGCTCGCCTCCACCGCCGGGGCCCCGACTAGGATGAATAGGAAGGAGGGCAGGAAGGTGAAGAAGGTGGCCACGCTGGCCCCGGCGATGCCGGCTAGCACCTGGGCGTCGGGCCCGAACAGCTCCTTGGTCCAACCGCCGACAAAGCCCACGAAGGCAACCACCATGATGAGGGGGCCCGGGGTGGTCTCGCCCAGGGCCAGACCGTCGATCATCTGCTGGCCAGTCAGCCACCCGTGGGTCTCCACGCCACCTTGGTAGACGTAGGGCAGCACCGCGTAGGCCCCGCCGAAGGTCACCAGGGCCGCCTTGGTGAAGAACCAGCCCATCTGGGTGAGGGGACCATCCCAGCCGTAGGCGATTAACAGCAAACCCTCGACCAGTGACCAGACACCCAGGCCCACCACGGTATAGGTCAGGGTTCGCCGCCAGGAGAAGCGGGCGCGTTCGGGGAGGGGTGAATGGTCGTCGATCAGGGCGGGGCCGTAGGTCTTGTGGGACGCCCCATGATCGCCGCCGGATCGGAACTTCCCCGGCGCCAGGCGCCCGCCGGCGTAGCCGATGAGGGCCGCCCCCAGGACGATGGCGGGAAAGGGGACCTTCAGCGCAAAGATGGCCACGAAGGCCGCCGCGGCGATGGCCCAGAGCAGCGCGTTGCGCAGGGCCCGGGAGCCGATGCGCCAGGCGGCGAAGACCACGATGGCGGTCACCGCCGGCTTGATCCCGAAGAGGATGCCCGCTACCACCGGCAGGTCCCCATAGGCCAGATAGATCCAAGTGAGCGCGATCAGGATGGCGAGCGAGGGGAGCACGAACAGAACACCGGCCAGGATGCCCCCCAGGGTCCCGTGCATCAGCCAGCCGATGTAGGTTGCGAGCTGCTGGGCCTCGGGCCCCGGCAGGACCATGGTGTAATTCAGGGCATGCAGAAACCGGTGCTCGCTGATCCAGCGGCGTCGCTCTACCAGGTCCGTGTGCATCATGGCGATCTGCCCCGCGGGACCGCCGAAGCTCACGAAGCCGAGCTTGAGCCAGTAGAGGAATGCCTCGGCCAGCGAGACGGGGAGCGGCGGTGTCGAGGAGGCGGCTGCCGACGCGGCGAGTGCCTCTGGGTTGGCGGCCATGTAAGACCTCGTGGTGGTTTGATGCTTAAGGGGCTGAGTCGGGATGGTTATCGGCGAAGCGGCGCTGCAGGGCATCGAGGACCGGCGTGGCCGCGGCGAGCAGGGCATCGTCGTTTGCGCAGTTGGCGCGCAAACCTGCGAGCACCGCCTCGAAGCCCGGCGCCTCGGGTACAGGCGGACCACCAATGTCGAGGTACCGGATCAAGGCCGCGAGTCGCTTCAGCCCCGGTTGCTCGTCCAGACCGAAGCTCGCGAGCAGCACCTCGAAGGTCACTCGCTCACCAACGTGGGAAAAGGTTGCCCCGTCGAAGTCGAATCCGAGCGCCTCCGGGGGACAATCCCCTGGGCTTGCAAGCCAGACAAAGTGGGCCTTCGGATCGATGTGACGGCGGATCAACCAGGCGCTCGCCACCCGGTCAACCCAGAGTTGCCGCCGGGTGGCCCAGGTGCGCCCCTGGTAGTCTCGGCGATCAAGGTGGGCCATGACCTTGGCGGACCCCGTGGGCTCCGCTGGGGAGAAGCGACGGTTGACCTCGGCCGCCAAGGCCTGACGGGCCGCCAGGGCTTCCTTCCGGGGCGCGCCCGGAAAGAAATCCAGGCGCTCGATCTCAGACAGGGTCTTATCCATCTGTCGCAGCCGCCGCCGTGCGCCGACCTCGTCGAGCCCCGGGATGGCCTCCCACAGTGCGGCCAGCCCCTTGGACAAGACGGCATAGTCGGCGCTACGGTCGAAGAGGGATACGAGGGCCCGCTGCGCCTCGCTGGCCTGCGCAGGCAGCTCAAGCCGCCATGCCGTGCCGCCCGCCGCCGCCACCTCGGCGGCGAGAGTGTCGAACGCGGCCTTGGCAGCATCGGACGCGGGGAGCACGGCGACGCCGTCGCGCGGGCTGCCCGCCCCCAGGTCCTTGAGCGCCCGCCAAAGGCGCACCCGTGCGGTACTCGCCTGGCGAGCCGGCAGGGTAAACAACGCGAGCGTCCAACCGGTTTGGTCTGAGACCATAATGCAATAGTTGTTGCGTGAATGTACTAAGTGTTGCATATCCAGTGCAGGCCGCGCAAGCGATGCCGCTAAGGATCGGCTAAGCTGGCCTGGGGCAGCACGGCCCCGCGGTGGGCTCGCGTGCGTCGCCGGGGGTTGGGACGGGGCGCTTGGTTCAGCGCCATTCAACCCCAAATGTCGCATTAGTTTTTTGCGGTCGAGTGAGACCCCATCATGAGCGAGACCCTACACATCGTTTGTCCCCATTGTCAGGCGGTCAACCGAGTCCCGGCAGCCAAGCTGGGGCGGGCCGCCCGTTGCGGTCAGTGTCACCGGCCGCTCTTCGAGGCGCACCCCGTGGAGCTGACCGCCGCCACCTTCGCCAAGCACCTGGAGCGCAACGACATCCCGCTGCTGGTGGACTTCTGGGCGCCCTGGTGCGGTCCCTGCCGGATGATGGCGCCCCAGTTCGTCCAAGCGGCTCAGCTCCTCGAGCCCGGGGTGCGCCTGGCCAAGGTGAACACGGAGGAGGAGCAATCCCTGGGGGCCCGCTACGGCATCCGCAGCATCCCGACGGTTGCCTTGTTCAAGGGCGGGCGGGAGCTGGCCAGACAGGCGGGGGCCATGGGGGCCCAGGACATCGTGCGCTGGGTGCGCGCGCAACTGGGGTTCCAGCCAGGTTTCGGGTCGGGCTGAGGAGGACCAGGCGATGATCAAACGCTCCGCATGGGCCTTGGTCCTGCCGCTGGTGGTCTTAGCCGCCTGGGCTCAGGCCGAGGACGGCGGCATCGAGGGACTGCGGCAGACGGGTAAGGCCTTCTCCGCGGTGGCCAAGCGGGCTGCGCCGGCGGTGGTGTTCGTCCAGGTTGAGGGGCGGGCCGAGGGCAGCGATGCGCCGCAGGATGTCTGGCCCTTCCACGATGACCTGTTTCGCCGCTTCTTCGGCGAGGACTTTCCGGGCCTGGTGCGGCCCGCCCCCAAGACACAGCGCCGGACCCTTGGCCAGGGCTCTGGCTTCGTTGTTTCGGCGCGAGGTGATACCGCTTACATCGTGACCAACAATCACGTGGTCGCCAACGCCGAGCGTATTCGGGTCAAGCTCCAAGACGGGCGCGAGCTCGATACCCAGCTCCAGGGGGCCGACCCCAAGTCGGACGTGGCCGTGCTGAAAGTCGCCGCCCGCGGGGTGCCGGTCTTGAAGTGGGGCGACTCGACCCGGCTGGATGTGGGGGAGTGGGTGGTGGCCCTGGGCAACCCCTTCGGCCTGTCCAACACCTTGACCGTGGGCGTGGTGAGCGCCACTGGGCGCACCAGCCTGGGGATCAACGACTACGAGGACTTCATCCAGACCGACGCGGCCATCAACCCGGGCAACTCCGGCGGGCCTCTGCTGAACCTGGACGGGGAGGTGGTGGGCATGAACACCGCGATCTTCTCCAAGAGCGGCGGCTACATGGGGGTTGGGTTCGCGATCCCGAGCAATCTGGTGCGTGCCATCGCGGAGCAGTTGATCGCGACCGGGCATGTGGTCCGGGGCTATCTCGGGCTGACGGTGCAGCCTCTGACGCCGGATATGGCCGATGCGCTGGGCCTTGCAGAGCAGAGCGGTGTTCTCATCAACGAGATCCGTCCAGATTCGCCGGCCGAGCACGCCGGCCTGCGGGTGGGCGATCTGATCACGACCTTCGATGGGTCACGGATTACCGATGGCGCCCATTTCCGGAATCGCGCCGCCTTGGCGCCCCCGGGGAGCAACGTGACCCTGGGGGTGGTACGGGCTGGCCGGCGCCTTGAGGTCCCCATACGGGTTGGGCGGCTCGACGAAGGGATGCAGGCATCAGCCGCGGCTCAGGCCCTCGGCATCGCGGTGCGGGCCTTGACCTCGGCCGAGGCGCGGCGCCTCGGGCTGCGGAAAGCCGTGGTGGTGACCGAGGTGGAGCCTCAATCCTTGGCCGATCTGGCCGGCATTGGCCCCGGCACCCTGATACTTGAGGCGAACGGCCGACCCGTGGGCAGCCCGGCCGACCTGGACAGCGCCCTGGCGCAGGGTGCCGACGGCGTCGTGCTGCGCATCTTGCAGGGCGGGCTCAGCCGCACGCTGACTCTGCGCTGGCGTTGAATGGGCAGCCGCGAGAGATGCCATGAACCAAAGGCTCGAGGAGTTGCTGGGGCGCATCCGCTCCCTGCAGGAGGAGGTCGAGGAGGTCTACCAGCAGGCCCTTGGCGAGCTCGACCGCCAGCGCGCCGAGCTGGCCGGGGAGTTCCTCCGGCGCCAACGGATCTACAAGATCGGACTGCTGCGGTTCATCGTCCGCTCCAGGCCCCAGGTGGTCTTGACGGCCCCGGTGATCTACCTGGGCTGGATCCCGTTCCTGCTGATGGACCTGTTCGTGACCCTCTACCAGGCGTCCTGCTTCCCCGTCTATGGGATTCCCAGGGTCAGGCGCGACCAGTATCTGGTGTTCGACCGGGAGGCACTCCCTTATCTCAACCTCATCGAGCGCCTGAACTGCTTCTACTGTTCCTATGCGAACGGGGTGGCCAGCTACACCCGTGAGGTGGCGGCGCGCACGGAGCAGTACTGGTGCCCGATCAAGCACGCCCGGCGGCTCTCCGGCGCACACGACTACTACCCAAAGTTCTTCGATTACGGGGATGCCGAGGCCTATCGGAAAGAGCTCGCCCGGCTGCGGCGAGACTACGAGGAGCTGCGCGCCGCGCGGGGGAAGGACTGACCGGGGCGCATGGCGGGGCAAGACCTGCCGGGGCTCATTGAAGGTTCTGTGCGTTGGCGCTGGTCGGGGTGGATGCCGCCAGCACCCGGTTGCGTCCTTGCAGCTTCGCCTGGTAAAGCGCCAGGTCGGCCGCCTTGATGCACTGGTGGAGGGTCTGACCGGCGCGGTAGGCGGCGACCCCGATGCTGATGGTGAGGTGCAGGGTCTCCTCGCCGACGGGCAGCTCCAGCTCGGCGATACGCGCTCTCAGGGCCTCGGCGACCACCAGGCCACCGTCCAGGTCGGTATCCGGAAGCAGGACGAGGAATTCCTCTCCGCCCCACCGGGCCACCAGGTCATCCGCCCGGGTACCGCGCCCAATGGCCTGGGTGGTCTGGATCAGGGCCTGATCGCCGGCGTCGTGCCCGTAGGTATCATTGATCGCTTTGAAGCTGTCCAGGTCGCCCAGGAGGACGGTGAAGGCGATGTGGGTGCGCTGAAAGCGGGTTAGCTGATACTCGAGCTGCTCGAGCATGGCCCGGCGGTTCATCAATCCCGTCAGGGGGTCGGTGCGGGCGGCGTGGGAGAGCAACTCCTCCGCCCTGGCGCGCTCGGCAACCTCGTGGAGCAGGCGCTCGTTGAGGGTCATCAGGTCCCGGGTGCGCTCGGCCACCCGCATCTCCAGCAGGTCCTTGGCCTGCTCCAGTGACCACTGCCCATGCTCGGCCGCCGCACGGGCCTCCACCAGCTCGCGCGACAGGACGGCGAAGCGGTCCGCGAGCCGGGCCAGCTCATCCTTGCCACCAAGCTCGCCCGGCGGGTCTGACGATGCCCCGGAGATCTCCTGGCTGCGCCGCAGCAGGGTGTGCAGCGGCCGGGTCAACTGGTGCGACAGGAGAGCGCTCAGGAGCAGTGCCAGCAGGATGCACAGGCCGAGGAACAGCGCGACGGCCGCTTGGGTCGCGGCGAGCTTACGCTCAAGGTCGTCGGCGCGCATGACGACCCGGACCAAGAACTCGCCGCTGCCGTCGCGCAGCGGGGCATACCCGGCTAACAGGTGGCCCTGGGGGCCCGAAACGGGCTGATCCTCCACCGCCGGCATCTGGAAGCCTCGCAGCAGGGCCTCGGTGTGCTCCAGGTACTCTTGCCCCAGGGCGCCTTCGTTCGGGGGGCCATTGGCGTCGAGCACCCAATACACGCGGTTGCCGTCTTGGCGCATCACCGAGATGCGCTCGATGTTGGGTGTGGTATGGGCCAGGTAATGGATCCGGCTCAGGGCGCGCTGGTAGGCCGGGCTGGCGTCCTGGGTCGCCGCGAAAGTCTCCATCACGGTCGCGTCCAGGGTTTGGCCGATCAGGGCCGCGGTGCTGGAGACCTGCGACCGGCTGGACGCGGTCAGGCTTTGCTGGGCGGTGATGTAGACGACGGCGAGGATGCCGCCGGAGACCAGCACCGTCGCCAGGAAGTGGCTGAGGAACAATCGGGCACGGATGCTCAGACGCATGGGACCTCGGACGCTGCCCGCGCCGGGTACGGCGCCCGGCGCGGATGGGGGCTGTGCCGCTTGCCGCAGCCGTTCAGTAGGGCCCCGGCGAGCGGTGCCCCGATCTGGCCCAGGAGCTCCACTGATCTCTGCGCCAGGGGCAGGCGTGTTGCGTCCGCGCGGATCACCAGGACCACAGCGTCGCTGAGCCTCGCCAGCAAGAGGGCGTCGCTCGTGGCGTGCAGCTCAGCGCCGTCCAAGACAACACAAGCATAGCCTTGGCCGAGTCCGCGCAGGACTTCGGCGAGCCGGGGGGCGGACAAGACGTCCAGCGGGTCCGCTGGGGGTCTACCAGGGCACAGGAGGTCGACGCCGCCGGCGAGCGGGCGGATGCAGGCGTCCTCAGTTGCCTTGCCGGCGACCAGGTCGGCGAGCCCAGGCGCATCGGCCGGAACGCCCAGTCTGGCCGCGGCCCCCGCCCCGCGCAGGTCCCCGTCGACAAGGAGCACCTTGCCCAACCGGCCGAGGGCCAGGGCCAGGTTGATGGCGACCGTGGTCTTGCCCTCGCCAGGGCTGGCCGACGTCACCAGGACCACGCCAGGCAGCGCGCCCAGTCCTAACCCAGGCCCCGCGCCGGTTGCCGGGTCCCAGGTGCTCAGCAGGAGTCGGCTGCGCAGGGCGCGGATGGCCTCCGCGAAGGGCCCAGCCGGCTGATCGACGACCATCCGGTCCAGCGGCGTCGTCCTGCCGCCCCTTCGGCCCATGCGCGGCACGGCCGTCAGGACCGGGACACCGAGACGGTCCTCAACGTCCCGGGGGTCGGCGAGGCGCTGATCCCGCCAAGCGGCCAGCAGCGCGATCAGCAGGCCGGCGCCGAGGCCACCCAGGGCCGCGGTGCCCACCAGGGCCGCGACCTTGGGAGCGATCGGGTGCTTGGGCACCTGCGCATGGTCGACCACCTGGCCGGCGGTCAGGACCTGGGCATCGGCCGGGGCTAGGGGCCGGGCGCCAGCCAGGGCGTCCGCTGAGGCGCTGGCCAGCGCCTCGCCCCCTGGGGCCGCCGGCTCGACCGGAGAGGGATTCGGATCGCTCTGGCCTGGCAGCGCACCCAGGAGCGATCGGAGATCCGCCTCGAGCGTCTCCACCTCGGTCCGGGCCGGCGCTAGGCCCCGGAGAAGGCCCTCGGCTGCCCTGCGGGTCTCGGCCTCCAGCATGGCGCTGGCCGCTTCCACCCTCGAGCGCGCCTCCACCAGCTTGGGGTGCAGGGGACCGTACCGCTTGGCAAGCTCGGCCTGCTCGCGCTCCTCCTGGAGCAGCGCCGCCCTGAGGGGCTGGATGAGGGCGTTGCCGGCCAGGAGCGGGTGAGCGGCCAGGTCTGCCCCACGGGTTTCGCCGGGGCTCGCCAGACGCTCCTGGAGGTCCTGCAAGCTGTCACGGACCTCGCGGCTCTTGCGCAGACGCTCCGCCAGCCCTTGCACCTGGGCGCTGACCGAGTCCCGCCGCGCATTGGCCACCCCTGGTGGCGCGCTCGGGCCCGGCGTCTGGCGCGCAAGGGGAAAGATGCTGTCCGCGAAGGTGTTGACCACCCGGGCGGCGAGCTCAGGATCAGGGTCCCGGAAGCTCAGCCGGATGACCCGGGACCCTGGGATCACCTCGGCCTTCAGCCGCCGGCCAATCGCTTGGGCCATCGCCGCTCTGGGGTGAGTCTCGCCCAGCGCCGACGGCGGGCTGGCTTCGGGCAGGACCCCTGGGAGGACATTGCCCAGAAGATCCCCCAGCCAGACGTCCCATGGTGCCGGTAGCCGCGGCAGCCAAGGGATGGGTTGGTGCTGCCCCGGACCAGGTTCGTACCATGCCCCCAGCCGCTCACTGACAGACTCGCTGAGCGAGCGTGACTGAAGCAGGACGGCGACCGTCTGCGGGTCCTGGGGGCTGGCCAGGGGAGCAACCGGGCCAGCCCCAACGGTCGCTTGGCCAAAGCTGGCGGCCTCAGCAAGGCCTCCGACGAGCAGGGTCGCCTCGGCCTCGTACAGGGGGGGTGCGGAAAGGCCCATCCAGGCGGCGAGCAGGCCGCACATCGCCGCCAGACTAGGGATCCAGGCGCGGTGCCTGCGGACCCGGCGCCAGAAGGCTCGACTGGGGTGGACCGCGGTGCGCACTGCCCCACGGCTCGGCGTTGCTGGGACCGAGCCGGGGCCCATTAGAAGAAGCTGCCCTTGACGATGACGGTGTCGCTGGGACCGACGGGGTCTGTCTCCTCGACCCTGCGCTCGTCCTGGGGCGCGTCCTCGGAGGTCAGGAAGATCTTGCCCCGCGAGGCGCGGTCCGTGAAGCCGCCGGCAAAGGAGACGGCCTTGCGCACCGTCAGTCCCGGTGCGTAGGGATAGCCGCCCGGCCGATTGACCTGCCCCAAGACGAAGAAGGGCCGGTATTCATCGACGCTGACGGTGACCTGGGGATCGACCAGATAGGGCCCCTTGAGCCTCGCGACGACCAGTCGCTCGACCTCGGGGAGCCTGAGGCCCCTTACCGGCAGCTCGCCGATGAGCGGGTAGGGGATGGTCCCCTGGTCGCCCACCCAGGCGCTCACCGAGAGCTCCGGCTCGCCGAAGACCGTGATGCGCACCTTGTCGCCGAGGCCCAAGGCGTACCCGACCGCCGGCTCTGCGGCACGGACACCGGGTGACACTAGGGTGTGGAGCGCCGCGATCAGGACGGCGGCCAGCACGGATTGGATGGGGACAGCCATGCACCGGGGGCTCCGGGGGACGTGGGTGACGTGGGCGACGTGGCGCAGCCCCGTAGGACGCGCCAGCCGATCCGCCCGGATGTTAACCCAAAGGTCCCGCGGGGTCCCAGATGCCCCGAGGCCCGCGTCACCAGAGGCTGCTGACCCCGGCCACGAAGGCTGTATCCGCGGTGAGCTGGGTCCCGTTGACGTGCTGGTACAGGGGCAGCTCGACGAAGGCGTAGACCCACAGATGGCGCGTCAGGGCGAGGCTTGCGCCCGGCCCCACAAAGACCTGCTGGCTGCCGGAGTCCTCGGGCTCGGCCTCGGCTCCTTGATCGCGCCCCTTGATCAGCGCGCTGAGCTGCAGCAGGGCGGTTAGGGAGCCATTGAGGGGATAGCTGGCGCCACCGTTGAGCAGTAACTGATAACCCGGCCGGTAGTCGTTGTGACTGTTGAGGGCCCACTGTCCGGTGACGGACGTAAAGTATCCGGCCGGTGTAGCGCCGATCTTGCCGTTGAGGTTGGCCCCGAGGATCAGCCCCGTGGTGCCGCTGCCGGGGGCGAGGCTGCGCTCGGCACGCACCCCTTCGGCGTTGCGGACGTCCGTTTCTCCAGTCGGCAGCGAGAATCCGAACCGCAGTCCGGCCGTCGATCCGTCCGGGCGGTTCAATTGGTAGCGTCCGAGGAGGCGCAGGTCGCCCAGCCCGCTGAAGCTCCAATCTTCCTTCACTGGCCCCTCCAGCTCGTCGTTGACGATGTGCTCGTGGGTCCGGCTGACGTAGGGCACCAGGACGGTGACACCCCAGTCCGGGGCCCAGGAGTAGTCGAGGGTTGCGACGAGGTTGCGGTTCAGGGTCCGAACCTCGTCCTCGGTGCCCGGCTCAGCCGTCGGCGGCACGCTGTCCGATCCCGAGCGCAGCGTCTTTTGCTCGACGTATTCGCCGCGCAGATCGAATCGGAAGCCTGGCTGAATCCGTATCCCGAGGGCATCGAAGGTTGTCGCCAGGCTGCAGTAGGCTGATCCGCAGCTCGCCAGTGCGGAGCCGGTCAGTCCGGGCGCAAGTGTCAATAGGATGGTCAATACAAGGCGAGTGCTGGGCATCGAGCTCTCCTAATCGCACCAGACGGGATCGACGCCGGGAGGCTAGTGGGCGGCGAAGGGCTCGTCAACCCGGGTCTGGCTGAAGGCGAGCGCCCAAAGATGCCCTGGACGGGTGGCGTGAACGCGGCAGGCAGGCCGTAATGATCGATCTGTGCTCGAGCCGCGTGCCGACCACGAATGAACGGAATCCAGACAAGCTTATGATACTAGGGCGTTTCGCATGAATGACGAATTGCAGGTGGCGCGAATGATCCGCCCTTGGAGCCGCGGCGGCGCCCGAGACTGGCCGGCGGATTGGATGATGCGGCGCCGGGTGCGTCAAATTGGCGCATGGTGTGATTGTGGATTTATTGGGGCCTTATGGGGCAGCCCCGCCACGGGGAATGACTGAGTAGGATCGGACGGGCCGGGCGACTGCGGCTGAGGTGGCTTGAGCCCGGGATCGCGAGTGGGTATTGCGGTGGTTAAGAAGGCAGACGCGGGAATGGCATGCCGCGCCCAATGGAGGGTGGACAATGAATACCGCGGCTGGACCTGGTGGATGTGACCAGGTCCAGCTTGACACCGCTCAGCCCGCGGAGCTGTCGGAGGCGGACGACCGGGACATGCGCCGATAGACCTCGGCGAGGGCCTGGTCGTCGCCCACATTGCCGGGGAAGATGACCACCGGCAGCCCCGGATAGCGCGGGTGGTCGTCCGGACAGCGGACCACGGAGCAGCCCGGAAGGACCTGGCCGAGGACGCGGGAGCTGTGCAGGGCCAGCCCGTCGCTCAGGACGTCGTTCGAGGTGATGCCGCCCTTGCTGATCAGAAATGCCAGCCCTTGCGGGAGGGCTCGCACCAGGTCCATGAGGAAGGCGGAGACCCGCTCGCCAAAGGCGAGACGGGTCGCCTGGTCCGCACAGGTGCGCTCCGTGCGGCTGGTGTAGATCACAGGGGTCAGACCTTGCTCGAACGCGGTTGCGGCCTGGTCGGACACCTCGGCGCGGTAGCGCTCGCCCTCGGCCGCGACGCGGTCCACGTCGACCTCCACGGCCGCCACCCCGCCCTCTCGTAACAAGGCGGCGAGCTGGGCTGTCGTCTTCTTGACGTGGGAGCCGACGATGACGGCCCCTGGCCCCTGTCCCCGGCGATAGCGCCCCATGTCCTCGGGGGCGACTGGCTGCGGCGGGAGCCTGGCGAGTGCCGTGAGCAGGCTTGCGCCGCTGCGGAAAAGGCAGCGCTTGCCGGCGGCCACGGCCTCCAGGACCTGGGCGGTGAAGCCGTCCAGATCGGCTTGGCGCTCCGCGTCCACCACGCAGCAGGCGTTGCCACTCAGACCCGCCAGACGATCCCTCAGATCGCCGCGCACCGCCTCGAGGAGTATGCGCTGGACCTGATCGGCGGCGATGCGGCCCTTGGTCTTCTCCGCGACATAGTCTGGGAGGTAGGCGGTGCTAAAGCCGAACACCGAGTCGCGCGCAAACTCGGTCTCGTGGACTGGGACCCGGCGCCCGTCGACCATCAGGTAGTGGGTGCTGTCGGCCGTGACCCGCCCCCCCTCGAAGAAGGCTGGCACCAGGAAGTGGGCGTCGAAGGGGCCCAGCTCCTCCGCGATGACGTCCGTCTCCACTGGATAATGACCGCGCAGGGTGGAGTCCGAGCGGCTGACCAGGAGGGGGCGGATGCGATGCCCCTCCGCCGCCAGGCCGTCCAAGGTCGTCCGCAGGTTGCGGCAGACCGCGCGGGTCAGGTCGGCGGCTCGGTCTGCGTCCATGCCGCGGGTATTGGTCAGGACGAAGAACAGGGGCGAGGGGTCGCACAGGGCTTGCCTCAGGGCCGCCTGGTCCCAGCGGGTCAGCAGGAGGCAGCCGTGGACGGTCTGGGACCCGGTGGGGTCGTCGTCGAGGACGATGATCTTGGTCTCGGTCATGCTGGCCTCCGCTGTGTGCCCCCATTCGACGCCGGTGCTCACCCACAGCCCCGCCCGCGGGTGGAGGGCGGGGAGCGGCTCAGGCGCCCATGGCCTCCTGCACACGAGCGGCGATGTCGCCCGAGGTGAGGCCGTTGACCGCCATCACCTCGGCCGGGGTCGCGGTGGTCTCGCCGCGCTGCCAGGCCAGCAGCTCCCGCCGGGGCGCCCGGGTGCGCAGCAGGACCGGCTCCAGCGGGGCGCCGGGGCCGCCGCTGACACCGCAGAGCAGGTCGCCGTCGAACAGGGCATTGAAGGCGTCATCGGCCATGAAGTCCCCGTCCGGCTGGGCACAGGTCCTCCAGGCGACGTCCTGGGGCCGGTAGAGCCGGCGCGGATTGGCCACCGAGACGATGCGCACCCGGTAGCCTGCGGCCTCGAGCCGAGTCTTGGCCTCGTAGACCGGCAGCAGGACCATGTCACCGGTCACGGCGAAGACAATGGTGCCCTTGTCCCCAGTCCCGCCCTCATCGAGCCGGACGGCACCCTTGGCGATGGCCTCGCGTGCCTGCTCCAGGGTCGTGTAGACGGGTAGCGGCGACTTGGAGGCAAAGATGGCGATGCCCTTGTTGAGGCTCCCCAGGGCCCATTCGTAGGCTGCCTGGATCATGTTCGCGTCCGCCGGGAACAGGGCGAAGACGTTGCCGTTGCGCATCTGGGCCGCGACGTAGTTCTCGATCTCCGGGCGCTGGTGGGTCCAGCCGTTGCGGCCTTGCTCCAGGGCCCCGGCGGTGAACATCGTAACCAGCGATGGGGTGGGGCGGCGCAGCTCCGCCATGGCCTGGGTCACGGTCTGGATGATAGGCCAGCCGTTGATGGCGAAGGACTCGTAGGACAGCCACAGGGACCGCCCGCCGAACAGGGCCACGGCGGCCGCAAGGCCCGCGCAGGCGTCCTCGTTCAGCGGCTCATAGACCTGGCCGTCGGGGCGCTGGTTGTAGAGCGGATCTGGCGTCGGATGGCGGATGCCCAGGGCCTCGTTGATGTTCTTCATGGCCGAAGCCTCGTTGCCGTCGGCATTGGTGACCAGGAACCGGGGATCGGCCCGGCCCACCGCTGCTGCCAGAGCCCCAAAGGCCGTGGCAGGGACCTGCTTCTCCCCGACCGGGAAGTCCTGCATCGGCAGCTTGCCCAGCGCCGGGAGCGGCATCTCCCGCTCGGTCACCGAGGTGTGCACCGCGGGTCCGCCGCCGGCCCGGCTGAAGTTTGTTCGCACCAGAGCCCAGGCGGCCGGCGGCAGGGCACGGCGCTTCAGGCCCTCCATCATGTGCGCCTGATCCAGGGTGTCGGCAGGGTAGAGGTTGTGCGCCTTGGCCCCCACCGTGTGGACGCCAGACCCTTTGAGCTGCTTGATGATGAAGGCCGTCGGCGTGCCGTCGAGCGCCGAGCGGGCCGCCCTGTCCAGGCCCTGCAGGACCGCACGGGCAAAGGCGAGGCGGCGCTCCAGGGAGAAGTGGGTGCTGTCCACATAGGGCCCCTGCTGCCCGGAGTCGTCGAAGGGCTTGGCATCGACCAGGATCAACTCCTGGAAGCCGTGGGCCCGCCAGTAGGCGGCCATGCGCTCATTGTCCCAGGTCGAGACCATGGCGTGGTGCTCCTGGCTGTAGCCGTTCCAGATCAGCACCGGAAGGAAGTTCGTGGCGTGGGGGAAGGCGGTCAGGAAATGCATCATGGCCGACAGGGGGTAGGGCTCGCCCATGCCGCCATCGCCAAGGGTGACGGGAAAGAGCTTATCCGGGTAGAGCAGGGCACCTGCCATGGCGAAGTGCTGACCCTGACCCAGGGGGCCCGCGGGGGAGAGGATGCCGGGCACGGCACCGGACAGATGCCCGAGCAGGCCCTCGCGCTCACGGAAGCGCTCGCGCATCTGGGCCACGGTATGGATGCCCATGGCCTCCAGCGACGAGTCCAGGAACATGGCGCTGTAGAAGCCAGGGGCGTGGTGGCCGACCTCGGTCACGATGTTGGTGTGGCCAAGCATCATCAGGGCGGCGTGGGCCTCGGCGCTCGAGGCGAACCCGCCGGGGTGGCCGGAGCCCTTGGCGCCACAGACCTGTAGGGTCAGGTAGCGCAGGGCGTCCGCTGCGAGCAGGGTCTGATAGATGGCGGCCGGGTCCGCGCTGTCGGCGATCGCCTCGGCGCCCTCCGGGATCGCGGGCTCGGCGGCGAGGGTGTCGAAGTTGGGCCAAGGCGTGCCGAAGTGGTCGATCCCGCTACAAAAGTCGGGGGCAGCGGTGTGGTGCTCGGTCGAGGGGGGCATGGTGCGGTCTCCGGTGGGTGCTAGGATGCCGAGCGGCGTTCTGCCGTATGGCGGTACTCTAGGCTGCGGTAGAGCATTGCGCAATACAGCAACGATTGCGTATTGTGAAATTTTCAGAGGCGTCTTCGGAGTGGCTGCACGGTGCCGGGCCAGCCGCAGCGCGAGGCGCCCCAGGGGACGAGGGTGAGATCAGGACGAGACCCGTATCAGCCCAGTACGAGCAGGGGCCGAACCTTTGCCTCGGTTCAGCCATGGCCTGAAACATGAACGCCGCCGATCTCGATGCGCTCCTTGAGGAGATTCGGGCCTGCCGGGTGTGCGCGGCTCACCTGCCGAATCCGCCCAAGCCCATCCTGCGGGCGGGACCCGGCGCGCGCCTGCTGATCGTGGGCCAGGCCCCGGGACGGCGGGTCCACGACACCGGCATCCCCTGGAACGACCCCTCCGGCGACCGGCTGCGGGAGTGGCTACAGATGGACCGCCAGACCTTTTACGATGAGGGACGCATCGCAATCGCCCCGACGGGCTTCTGCTACCCCGGCACGGGCCGGGGCGGTGACCTGCCGCCGCGGCCCGAGTGTGCGCCCCTTTGGCACCCGCGCCTGCTCGCCGCCTTGCCTGAGGTCCGGTTGATCTTGCTGATTGGGGCCTATGCCCAGGGTTACTACCTGGGGGAGGCGCGCAAGGCGACGCTCACCGCCACGGTTGCGGCCTGGGAGAATTACCTCCCGGAGCGCTTTCCCCTGCCCCATCCGAGTCCGCGCAATGGGGCCTGGCTCAAGCGCAACCCCTGGTTCCTGGCCAAGGTCATCCCCGCCCTGCGCTTGCGGGTGGCGTCAGTGCTTGAGGCCTGAACGGCCGCGCGTCCGCTGGGCCGGCCCGAGCCGTGCCTGAGCCCGTCCCCAATGAAGCCGCCGGTGACGTGCCCGGTCGATGACCGGACGAGCAAAGGCATGGCGGGAGGGATGGGGCATGTCCGGGTGGGACCTGGGGTATCCTCCCCAGTGCGCCGGGAAGCGCCCGTTCAGCCGCACATGAAACTGAATGATCCAGTGCCAGGGATCAGCCCCGAGCTCGCTGGCAGGGGACCTGGATCAACGACGCAAGCGACTGAGTGAGTTGCGAACATTTGCGTCCGACTGACGGACTTGGGGTGAACGGCCTGCTCACCCCTGTTGACCTGGGTCGCAACGGTCACGGGCTTGTCCATGGTCTTGACGGTGCTCAGGAGCCACTGCACCCTGGTCAGGTGCTGCTTCGCCTGGTCGACGTCGCCGTCATGGAGCGTGACCCGCGCCAGGGCGATGACCCGGGCCGCGGCCAGGCCGTCCGCAGACATCTGCTGACCCTGCTCCTCGTTAGGGACGACGGAGAGGGTCTCGCTGATCTGCATGGGTGCGTCGTGCTTGGCGGGCGCCGGCGTCGAGCCTTGGATTGGGCGGTCGCCTGCGAGGACGGCGCCTGGTCCAACGCATCGGCGATGCCGACGCCGGACAGGATCAGTGCGAGCGCGGCGGCAAGGGTGCGGTTCGGTGTGTTCATGACTGTACTCCTGGTGTGATGGCACAGGTACCGCGTCGTGCCGGTGGGCGGCGCTCTGCGGTCGACAGGAGTATCGGGCGCAAGACCTTGTCAGCCCTTTGCCGGAACACGAACATTTGGCAACGGAGCCGGGCCGTCTCGTTAGGGTTCCGCCGGCGCCGATGTGCTCGGTGCCCTTTTGCGCTTGCGCTTCTGGGCCGGCTCCGCGGCCTCCCCGGTGCTGGGGCTGGCCCGCCGCGGCGCCCGCGTCCGGGCCGACTGGGAGCGCGCCGGCCGTGAGGCCTTACGCGGCGCCGCGGTGGCGGTATCGGACACGGCCAGCAGGATCCCCAGGGCCGCGAAGGCGGTCAGAAGGCTGGTGCCACCGTGGCTGATGAAGGGCAGGGTGATTCCGGTGAGGGGCACCAGCTTGGTGACCCCGCCGATATTGAGGAAGGTCTGGGTCGCGAGGAGGGCCGTGAGACCGGCGGCCAGGAGCGCCCCTGTCTGGTCATGTCCGTGGCGGGCGATGCGCATGCCGCGGGCGAATAGGATCAGGAAGAACAGCACGACCAGCACACAGCCGACGAAGCCGACCTCCTCGCCCACCACCGAGTAGACGAAATCCGATCGGGCGATGGGCGTGTAGCCGGGACTGCCCTGGCCGAATCCCTCGCCCCAGAGACCTCCCGAATACATGCCGGACAGTCCCTGGAGGATCTGCCAGCCGTCGCCCGTGGGGTCGGCGAAGGGGTCCTGCCAGATCTCGATGCGCCGTCGGCCATGGGCGAAGAAGGTGGTCGCGAGGGCGCCGAGCGCCGTTACGCCGAGCAGGCCATAGACCAGGTAACCGGGGCGTCGGGTTGCAGCCAGCAGCATCACGAGCAGCGCCGCGCTCAGGACGATGATCATCCCCAGGTCGCGCTGGAGCAGGAGCAGCGCGGCCAGCGACGCCCAAAATGCAGCCAGAGGCCAGAGCGGGCGCCAGGGTGGCAGGGGCAGGCGCAGGTAGCTCCACCACTGGCCGAGGGCCTGGGCATGGCGCTCGAGGAAGCCGGTCAGGAAGATGACCACGCTGAGCTTGAGGAGCTCGGTCGGCGTGGTGAAGCCTGCCGCATAGACACCGCCACGGAAGCGCTGTCCCGTCAGCAGCAACACGGCCACCAGCAGCAGGGACAGGCCGCCCCAGACCCAGGGGGCGGCCGCCAGGACGCGGTAGCGCCCGCCCATCAAGGCGCCGATGGTGGCCACCATGACAAGAAGGCCCACAGGAAAAAGATAGAGGGCCTGTAGCCCCGGTCCATCGAAGGCGCCGAGGCGGTACTGGGCCAGGAGTCCGAAGCCCCCGAGGAAGGCCACCACCGCCACCAGGGTCTGGTCACCGCGAAAGCCGATCGCCACCAGGATCAGGTGCATGCAGGCGAGGCTCAGGCCATAGCCGAGGAGCGGGAGCAGGTCCACGCCCGCCAGCGCGCGGCCCTCCGCATGGACCGACCCGAGGACCAGGGTAAAGCCCAGGGACATGCACAGCAGGCACCAGCCGAGCAGGCGGCGCTCCGCCCGACGCTGGTCCCAGGCGTGGCGCAGGTTCGGAGGCAGGGTTCCCGCGGTCAACGGATGATCCCCAGGTCCCGCGCCTGCACCAGCAGGTCGCGGGCGATGGGTGCGGCGGTGGCGGATCCATAGCCGCCGTGCTCCACCAGGACCGCCACGGCGAGGTCCGGGTCGTCGGCCGGGGCAAAGCCGACGAACCAGCTATGGGCCTCGCCCTGGGGGTTTTCCGCCGTACCGGTCTTGCCGGCGATAGCAAGCTCGGGGACATCGATCCCTTTGGCCGTCCCCGAGCTGACCACCTTGCGCATCAGTCCCGTGAGGCGCCGGGAGGTGGCGGGGGCCATGTACCTGGCGAGCGGGGCGGGTGGCTCGTCCGCCAGGAGGCGCGGCCGCATCGCCAGACCCCCGTTCGCGACCGCCGCCGCGATCAGGCCCATGTGGGCGGGGGTGGCGAGCACTCGGCCCTGGCCGATGGAGGCCTGCGCGAGGCCGTAGAGGTCCGACTTCGACAGCCGCGGAATGCGTCCGGTGCTCATGTTGCCGGCCCGGTCGGAGCCCGGGTAGAGCCGCACCTGCCGGTCGAAGCCGAAGCGCTCGGCGGCGGCGTCCAAGGCGTCGTGCCCCAGGCGCACCCCGAGCTGGGCGAAGAAGACATTGGACGACTCGGCAAAGGCCTTGGCGAGGTCCAGGTTGCCGTGGCCGCGCCAGCCCCGGGCGGCGTAGAACTCGTGGTCGCGGATCGGGGGATAGCGGCGCGAGGTCGTGTAGCCCTCCGGCGGACAGTTGATGGTGCCGCTGAACCCGGCGTCGATGGCCATAGCGGCGACCACGACCTTGAAGGTGGAGCCCGGCGGGTAGAACCCCTGGGTGGCGCGGTTGAGGAGCGGGGTGGCCGGGTTGTCGCCCTGGAACAGGTCGGGGCCGATCTGGTTGGGGTCGAAGGTCGGGGCGCTGGCGAGGACCAGGATGGCCCCGTCGCGCGGGCGCAGCGCGATCACCGCCCCGCGCCGCTTCCCCAGCCCCTGCAGGGCGCTCACCTGGAGCCTGGCGTCCAGGTTCAGCACCAGGTCCTGGCCGCGCAGGCGTTTATCCTGGGTCAAGAGATGGCGGCCGAGCTCGGTCCAGGCCGCGAGGTTGTCCGGCGATCCCCCGTTGAGCCGGGTATTGGCCGCGGCCTCTGCGCCGGTGACACCAAACCTCGGGTCCGTGTAGCCGACGGCGTGGGCGAAGGCTGGCCCGAAGGGATAGACGCGGGACACATGACCCTGGCTCTCCTGGCTGTAGGCCAGCACCGCGCCCGTGCGGTCGAGGATGCGTCCGCGGCGGATCAGGTGGGCCGGGTTAAACTCGCGCCGGTCATGCGATTGCATGAAGGCCACGAACTCGGGGCGGAACACGCCGGCGAGCTGCCAGCTCGCCTGATAGCCGAGGACGGCGGCGAAGGCCAGCCCCAACCCGAGGAGGGGCAGGTGGGAGAGAGGCGCCAGGACGCTGGGCTTTGCCGCACGGCCCTTCCCGCCGGCCCCCGTCCCAGCCCCCGTTCCACCCGTGACCAGGTGCAGGATCTCGCGCAGGATAAAGGCCACAGCGACGAAGAAGCCGATGTGCAGGACCACGCGCAGGGCGGGCCAGGCGGACGAGTCCACCAAGGCGCCGAAGAGTGCGAGCGGGCTGGCGAGGGTCAAACGTGGGCCCTGGGTCGAGGCGGATGGCTGGGCGGCGCCATTATGCGTCAAGCGAAGGCCAAGGGGAGCCCTGCCCCCCCGGCCCTGTCTGAACCTGGGACGGAAGCCCCGCTGTAATGCTGGATTCGTAACCACCACAGCCGCGCCGCCCAGGCGGGCCCTGAGGGGTCAGCGCACCCTGCGGCCCAGCGGCCCTGGGGCTCCCGAGCGCTGAGGTCATCGGGACCCGTGATGCGCCGGGAAGATGATCATGTTCAGAGTGTTGGGCGTTTTGGTCTTGATCTACGCTGTCTTCGCCACGTTCAAGGGTGAGGTCTACGCAAAATCTGGCCCATGGGGGCGGATGGTGTCGCGCGGGACATCCCCACACGATTTCTGGGTCGTAATTGGGATCTATGGGTGCCTGGGCATCGCGTTGATAACGATCTTCTGACCGGGGCCAAGGCGTAACGGGGCGCTTCAAGCGCGATCGCCCAGCACGCTCTAACTGTTTCGGCCGGGATGGCCGACCAATCAGCTCCGCGCGGGCGGTCGGTAGAGGTCCATGGCATTGTCGTGCAGGACCCGCTGGAGCCGCTCGGTGTCGCCCAGGGTCTCGGCGATGAGGGCGAGATCCCGCGGGTCAAAGGGCCGCGAGGCACGGGTGCCCGGGAGGTCGCTACCCCACAGCACCCGGTGCGGAGCGGCCCGGCACAGCTCAGCCAAAGCCTCTCCAGGCGCGAAGTCCAGGCGGCCGAACCCGCTGGCCTTGACCCAGGCTCCCCCCTCCACGAGTCGAAGCAGGTGCGGGAGACCTGCGCGGCTGAGCCCCAGGTGGTCGATGCACAGGGCCGGCAGCTCGCCGAGCCAGCCGCCCAGGCGCGGGATCTCCGCGGCGTCGACGTAGACCTCGGCATGCCAGCCGGCAGTCTCGTGGGCCAGGCGGGCGAGCCAGAGCATCGCCCCTGCGTCGCCTTGGACGCCGCGGTACAGGTTGAGCCGCAGGGCGCGCACGCCAAGGGTGTCGAGCCGCCGGATTTCCTCGGCGGATGTGTCCAGGGGAAGCTGGGCGACACCGACGAAGCCGGGTCCCAGGCGGGGCAGGGCGTCCTTCAGGTAACTGAGGTCAAACCCCTGGAAGGAGGCGGAGACCACCGCACCCCCAGCCACCCCAAGCGGCCGGACCTGGCGCAGATAGTCCTCGACCGTGAAGGCCGCGGGCAGGTAGCCCTGATTGGCGATCAGCGGAAAGCGTGGGTTGAGGATGTGCAGGTGGCCGTCGAACAGACGCACGTTTCAGGCGCTTACCCTTGCATTGTCACGATGTTGTCTCATAAACTCCTTAAAAACGTCAATAAACACGCCTAAGATTAGGCGTTGACAACAAAAGGCAACTGAAGAGACGAGTCGAGATGAGCTCCAAGCCCGCCCCTTGCGCCACAGCCCAAGTCGGTTTCCCTGTCCAGATCCGCTATGGCAAACGGCGGTTGCACAGTGCCCTCGGGCATGACATCACCCCTCAAGGAGTCTATCTGGAGGTGCGTGCCGTAACCTTGCCCGAGGGGACGCCGGTGGAGGTCGAGATCGACGCCTTCGGCCGTCGCTGGCTCGTGGCGGCCGTCGTGACGGGGAGTGACCGTGGCGGGATTGAGGTGAGCTTTGACGACCCCCAGCCGCAGCTTGCTGCTGCCCTCGCCGTCGGCCTGACTGAGGGTGGCGGCTTGCCCCTGGCGCCTCTGCCTAGCGCGACACGCGGCCCGCTGCTTCAGCGGCCAGGGCACTGAAGCCCTCCACCTGAGACCGCCCGCCTCGGTTGAATGTTGCTCCCATAGGCCCACGGACGGGGCCTGGTCTCCCTCCGCAGCCCGACGGCTACAACCGATGATGGATCCCATCACCCACTGGCAGCGGCCTGTATGGCGTTCCGGGGGGCCATCCAGTGCCGTCTACCAGCTGTAGAACACCCATTGCTGGACGGAGTTGTCGATGGGCGAGGCGCTCTGGGTGTCAAGGATACCGTCCCCATTGGTGTCGAGGAAGTAGTAGGGCGGTCCGACCTGAGGTTGGACCTTGACCATGTAGACCCGCCCGCGCACCCGGTACTCGTAGACCACACCCTCGGGCGTCTCGGAGATATTGATCTCTGGCTCCGTGGGCTCGCCGGCGACTGGCGATGACGGAGCGGGAGGGGCCGCCAAGGCCTCGTCCTCCTGGGGGCCGGCCAAGGCGCAAGAGGCGCACAGGGCCAGGGTGGCGGCAGTAAGGTGCTTGTGATTCATGGCGTCTCTCGGCTGGCCCTTCCGCAGTGCGCCTATCTTACCCGAGGGGGCCGCGAAAAGCGCCGTGGGCACGGCCTAAGCCGTCGTCCGCGGCGGGTCCAACCCCAGGTGACGAAGCACAGCGTTTCTCCCCGCACGGGTACCGACTGGCTCAACCGCCGCTACGACTGGCGCTTGGAAATCCTAACCTGATCAGCATTGGGCAGTGGCACATGCAGGAGCGGCCGCGAGACCCGCGCGGACGCCTTGTGGCCGGGAGCGCTTCTCCTACGGGGCGGGAAAAGCCTGATCAGTGGGCGCTGGTGTCGCGCGAGAGGGGTCGGATGTGTGGTGGATGCGCACATCCAGGGGCCGGTCCGTGCTCAGGTGCACATCGCGTTGCGGGAAGGCGATATTGATCCCGGCCGCCTGGAATTTGTCATAGATCGCTTGGTGGAGCTCGGTGGTCACGCCGAGGCGCCCGTCCAAGGCCGGCAGGTAACAGCGCAGGACCAGGGTCAGGGCGTTGTCCCCGAAGCCCTCGAAGGAGATCAGGGGGGGCGGCTCCTTCAGCACCCGCGGGTGCTCCCGCGCGGCCTCCGCCAGTAGGACCAAGGCCTTGCGGGTGTCGGCCCCGTACTCCACGCCAACGGTGATGACCACCCGGTTGACCTGATCGGACAGGGACCAGTTGAGCAGATCCCCGGTGATGAACTGCTTGTTGGGCACCAGCAGCTCCTGCTGGTCGTAATTGCGGATGGTGGTGGCGCGGATCTGGATCTTGGAGACGGTCCCGGTGGTGCCCCCGATGGTCACCACGTCGCCGACCCGCACCGGGCGCTCGAACAGGATGATGAGGCCGCTGATGAAGTTGGCGACGATCTCCTGCAAGCCAAAGCCGATGCCCACGCCAAGGGCTGCGACCAGCCACTGCACCTGCGACCAGCTCAGCCCGACGATGCTGAAGATGAGCAGAAAGGCGGTGGCCGTGATCGTGTAGCTGGTCAGGGTGGTGACCGTGTAACGGCTGCCCGAGGACATCTCGGTGTACTGCAGGAGCAGGATCTCGATCAGGGCAGGGAGATTGCGTCCGGCGACCGCGGCGGTCACTAGGATCGTCAGCACCAGCAGCAGGTCTGCCAGGGTCACGGGGACCATGCGTTCCTCACCGTCGACCACCCCGGCGTGGTGCCACAGGGTAAACCGTTTGAGAAAGGTGAAGGCTGGCAGGACATCCGACCACACCATCCACAGGCCGATAATCCCGGCCGCCAGGACCAGGGCACCGACGAGCTTGCGGGTCTGGAGATCGAGGGAGGCCAGGTTGACCGCCGGTTCCTCGATCTGGAGCGGCTCGCCCTCCTCGGCGGACTTCTTGGGCGGCTCTGCCTTGCGGGCCGCAGCCCGCTCCAGGGCGGCGTCGAGGGCGAGACTGCGGCGGGTGACGAGCAGCCAGCGGGCAATGGCCTGATGGACCACGATCAGGCCGAGGACCACCCAGAGGGAGCGGACGATGGACTGCAGCAAGGTCCCCGCCGTATGCAGAAAGCCGGCCACGGCCAGTGCCGCGAGGGCGACGGGGATGGCGATGACCAAGGGGTACCAGAGCTTACGCAGGCGGTTGGCCCAGCCGTTGGGGTGCTCGGCGAGGTAGTGCTTGAGGGGGCCGGAGGCCGGGTGCAGCAGGCGCGCGAGGAAGACCATGAGGCCGAGCAGGAGGATCAGCACCGCCAGTCGCCCCAGGCTGCCGGCGTGTTGTGAATCGTCGCTGTTGTAGATGAGCTGGGCGACGAACGCCACCGGCAGCAGCAAGAAGACGACCCAGTCGAAGCTCCGGCGCAGCCGCACCAGGACGTCGCTCGGCCAACGGAAGTGCTTGTCGGCGACGCCGCCCGGCATGCACAAGACCCGGAAGCTGCGCAGGTAGTAGAGCATCACGGCGATGCTGATGAAGGTCTGGCCGACGTACTTGGTGAAGGTCGCCGCGTCCTGCGAGGTCGCGAGCAGCCAGCCGACGCACGCCATGAGGGCGGAGACGGGCGCTGCGACCAGGGCCGACAGGCCGATCGCTTGGAGCGTGTAGGCGAAACGGTCGGTGCGGATGCGCCGCAGCGGCTCGGCGGTGGCGAGGATGGCGCGCCGCAAGCTCGGGCGGCGGATGAACAGGAATGCGACGACGGCCAGGAGGGCCCAGCTTCCCAGGCCGTGGCGCGGGTTCAGCTCGAAGAGAAGGGTGCTCGCCGCGTCCAGCCAGCTCGCAGGCGACAGGAGCCAGGCCACCGCTGCCGGCAGGCCGGCGATGCTGGAGCGGTCCAGGGGCAGCACGCTGCGCACCCAGAGCAGCCGCTCTGACAGGTAGGCGTCATAGGCCGTGGCCGTCTCCAGGAACTGCCCGGCGCTAAAGTTGATCTCCGATAGGCCTCGGATGTAGGTCTCGGAGGCGGTTTGCAGGGCCTCGAGCAGGGCAAGTCTGCGCTCGGCGAGGGGCTGGATCTCGGCGCGGACCCGTGCCCGGTCTGCCACAGGGACGTTCTTCACCGCCTGTTCGAGCCAGGCGTCGAGGTCTTGAAGCTGGCGGCGCTCCTCGCGGACATGGATCTCTGTCAGGGTCGTCTCGGCGATCTGCTCCTCGCGCTTGGCGATGGCCCGACGGTAGCTGCGCAGGTCAGGGAGCTGCCGGCGTTTGTCGCCCAGGATCTGGCCCAGGGCACTGTTGGTGCCAACGATCTCCAGGCGCTCGCGCGCGCTGCGGAACTCGTCGGCGATGCGCTGCACCTCTGCCTGAATGGCCGTGCGCTCCTTGTTCAGCGTGTCCATGTTGGCGGTGAGCTGGGTCAGCTCCTCGCCGAGGGCGGTGTTCTGTCGGGCCATGTCGAGGACCAGGGGATCCTTGTAGGTGGCCTCGCGCTCGGCCTCCTTCGCCTCGTCTCTGGCCTGGGCTGCGCTCGCCTTCCGCCGCTCGTTGGCGGCGGTCTCCAGGAGCTGCTGGCGGGCCTTCAGGGCCTTGAGGTCGAGCGCCGACTTGTCGCGCTTGGCCCGCAGCAGATCGGTGCGTACCCCAAGGCTTGCCAGCTCCTGCTCGAGCATCCGTCCCTCGGCGATCAGGGCGGCGCGGCTGGTTTGCAGGGCCCAGCGGCGCGCCTGGACCAGATTGACCGCCTCGCCCTCGGCGGCGGGGGCGGCGAGGGCGGTATCGAGGTCGTCGATCTGGCGTTTGACCTCGGCGAGGCGGGCGCGCGCCTCGCCCGGGCGCTTGGCCACCGTCTCGAGGGCCTTGTCGAGGGTCGCCAGGCGCGTCTCTTCGTAGGTGGTGTCGGCGAGCTGCTTGGCGAGGAGCTGCTCGACGGTCTGCAGCGAAGCGTCCGCCGGCACGGGCTCGGGCCGCGGCTGCTCGGGGACGCCGGCGACCTGGGCCCGGAGCCGGGCCGTCTCGCCCGGCGCCTCCTCTAACGCCTTGGCAAACTCGCCGGCCTTTGCCTCGTACGATTTCTTCGCCTCCAGGTTGCTCAGGACCTTGCGGTACTGCTCCGTGAGCTTGCCCTTGGTCGCCTCATCGAGATCGGTGGAGGCATCCGCCTCCTTGAGCTTGGTCTCGATCAGGCTTGCCGTGACGGCCGTTCCCTCGGCGTCCGCGACCGAGGACACTGACTTCTCCCGACCCGGCGAGGACTGCTCGGGGGCCGCGCCCTGCGCCTCGGTTCCGACGAGGGCAGCGACCAGGGCCAGACACCAGGCGAAGGGACCCAGGCCCCTGGCGATGCGCAGGCAGAGACGGAGGGGGCGGGGCATGGTGGTTCGGGGCGTTGGGCGCGCCGCTGCGGGTTGGCCTGGCGCTAGGCCCCAGGCCGCTGCACCGTCACCCAGAGGAAGGTCTCCCCGCCGATGGTGCGGTAGGAGGCCGTATCGCAGTGGAACCCGGTGGCCTCGAGCTGGCTGCGCAGCTTCAGCGGCGTGGTGTGGCTGTAGAGCAGCGGGCGGCCGAGGAACGCCTTGTAGCCCTCGAACTCCTCCTCGCCGGTGTACTCCTTGGTCGCGTAGGTGAACAGCAGGCGTCCTCCTGGGGTGAGCCACCGATGGAGCTTGGCGAACAGGCCAGGGTGATCGTCCCTTGGGACGTGGAACAGGCTGTAGATCAGGATGATGGCCTCGAAGCTTGCGTGCGGTAGCTCAAGCTCTCGCATGTCCGCCGCGATACGAGTCATCTGAGGGACCCGCTGGGCCGCGAGCTGGAGCATGGCGGGTGAGAAGTCCACCCCGGTCACCTGCCACCCGCGCTCGATGAACAGGCGGGCCATGGGCTCCCCGGACCCGCAGCCTAGGTCCAGGACCCGGCCGCGGCCGGGGGGCAGGCGCCGATAAAAGGCCTCGAAGACCTGAGTCGTGTCGAAGGCGGCGCGGCCCGCATCATAGGCCGCCGCAAGCGCATCGTAGGTCTCCCGCAGGGATTCATTGCCGGGCATGCTGCCTCGCTCGCTGCGGGGGCCGCGACCCCTCCCGTGCAGCGCCCCGATTCGTTGGATTGCGGTGTGGCCTCCGGCCGCCGCCGAAGGGTAGCACGTCGCCGCAGGAACGACAGGCCCAGCCGCGCCGGTGGTGAGGCCGCGCGGATGGGGCTCGGCAGACACGTTGTGGCGGTACCCGAACCTGTAGACGGGGCTGCCTGGCCCCAGCCGCTCAGACCCAGCCGTTCGAGCTACTGTTGCTCGAAGGCGGCGGCCGGGGCAGGTGCCTCGCTGGCGGCCTGGGGTTTGGCGACCCGGATCTGATCCGGGCTGATGAAAAAGTACCCGCAGGTCTGGGGGGTGAGGTTCTCAGAGGAGGTGCGCGGATACTTGCGGCAACTCGGAGGCCGGGCGAAGTAGACGGCGCAGCTGCTCAGGCCCTGATCATCGTAGCGTAGAAAGGGGCAGGGGAAGGGCAGCTTGCAGCACTCGCCGCATCGGTTGCACGCGCCCCTGCGGTTTCCCGCAATGGGCATCAGCAGCGAGGTCAGGAATCGCATCAATTTGTTAAGCATGACGTATCGGGACCTGCGGTGAGGGTAAAGAAGCGGGTCAGGGGCCGGGTGGTCCGGCTGACGAAAAGGTGCAATATTAGCAAAGTCTTTTGCTTGTCGGTAAGGTAGCAACGAAGCTTATGGCCGGTTCCAGCGGGCAGGAGAGAGGGAGACCGGCCACTCATTCCGCGTCTGCTGCGGGCCCGGCACGCCATCCGGGGCTCACCGGGCGTTCTGCGAGCGCAACTGCTCGGTCAGCTTGGCCAGCTCAAGGCGCATCTCCTGATTCTCGAAGGGGCGCAAGGTCGGGACCTGACGCTCCATCAGGCCAGCGAGCAGGTGCTCACTGGCCCTGACCAGGGTGACCAGCTCGGCGGAGATCCGCACGGTCTCGTAAGTGTTCCAGGCGGCGGCGACGTCACGCTCAAGTGCGGCGCGCGCCTGGGCCACTTGTTTGGCCTGCTCGGCCAGGTAGCCGCGATAGATCGCCGCCGTCTCGATGGTGAGCGCTTGGGCACGCAGATTACCATCCAGCAGGGCTGCCTTGTCCGGAGCCTGCCGCTGCAGCTCGTGGGTCTCGGCCGAGAGGGCCTGGGCCCGCGCCGTGATGGCGTCGATCTGCGGAAGATACCGCGTGCGAATGGTCTCCTCGACCTGGCTGTGCATCCGCGCCAGGGCCTTGAGCAGGACGACGTACATGCCGTAATAGCGTCGGGCGCTGGGCAGGTCCTCGCCGCTGGTCTGCACGAGCTGCTCGAGCTGACCGGTGAGCGCCTTCACGTTGTCAAAGACCACGCCGAGGTCGACCATGTTGTCGCCCACGACCGTGGAGAGCAAAAGCTCCACCTGGGCGTCAGAGAGCTTGAGGCCCAGGCCGCGCAGCTCCCGGGCGAAGGTCTCCTGGGCCTCTTGGAGCGCTTCGCGATGCCTCGCGATCTCCGCCGTCTTGTCCTCAATGGCCCTGTCGTACTCGCCGCGCGTGGTCCGGAACCAGGATTCCTGAGGGGCAGACACGCGCTCGCTGCGGTCGTTGTCGATGGTTCGCCGGGCGTCCTCAATCTTCGCCTGCAGGGCTCGGATGCGCCTGCGCTGGTCTTGGATGGCCCCACAGGAGAGGATCTCCACGGCCTCGTCCAGCAGGGCGTCGACGGCCTTGCGGTTGGACTCCCGGTCCGGCCCGACCCAGGTGCTGGCTGGTAGGGTGTCCTGTCGCTCTTCCAGGACGAGGGCGCGGTCGAGCTTGGGGAGCACGTCCTGCCAGAGCCGCGGGAAGTCGGTGCCGTCGCCGCCTTGGCCCGTGCCGGGGATCCAGGTCCGGGCCCAGGTCGGGACCGTGCCATGCACCTCGGACCAGGCCTGTTGTGCGGCGCCGCGCGAGCGCTGCCAGAGCACCTCCGCGCCCTGCACCGTCCGCTGCCAGAGCCCGGTCGGGGTTGACCCAGGCTCCTCCCCATCGGCGCGGGCCGCAAGTGCGCCCAGGCACAACGCAAGGCCGAAGAGTGGGGCCAGGGTCCGGCGGCTCAGGCTCGGGCGTTGCGGGTTCATTGACCTCTGGATCGGCTCTGTGGCCCCTCGCCAGGGGAAGTGGGGGCAGGGAGGCTGGAGCCAAGGCGGGTCCCACATCGTCTTGGGTTCCTCAGGGGGCCCCTTGACGGCGCGCAGGGGGCTGGCCCCTTGGGCGGCACGGCCCAATCGCGTCAAGATCCGTGCCCATGCAGGGCCGCGTCAGCGGAGGCTTTCGGGAAGCGGTAGCTCGACCCGCACCCGCATGCCCCCCAGCGACGGCGAACGGCTGAGCTCGAGCCTGCCGTGGTACAGCCGCACGATATCGCCGACGATGGCAAGCCCCAGGCCATGGCCCGGGGTGGATTCATCCAGACGGGCACCGCGGGACAGCAGGGCCTGCGCCTCGGCCGGCTCGACGCCCGGCCCGTCGTCCTCGACCTCGATGCGCAGCGTCTTCGCCACCCGCAGGCCCAGGCGCACGCGGCCTCTGGTCCACTTCGCCGCATTGTCCAGCAGGTTGCCAAGAAGCTCCAGCATGTCCTCCTGGTCGAAGGGCAAGGCGTCCGGTGCGTCGATGTCGGCGCCGAAAGCGAATGCCTTGTCGGCATACAGAACGCGCAGGGTGGCGATGAGGTCATCGGCGTCCTGCCGCGGCCGGAAGTGCCGTGCGGGCGCACCCCCGCCGGCGAGGCGAGCGCGCTTGAGCTCCCGATCGACGAGGGCGCGCATCCGCTCGGCCTGCTCCCGGACCGCCGGGGCTGCCGCGGATTCCGGAATCTGCAGCAAAAGCGCAAGGGGGGATTTCAACGCATGGGCCAGATTCCCCAAGGCGGCACGGGAGCGCTCCAGATGGGCTCGCCAGGCGGCGATGAGGAGATTCATCTCTCCCACCAGGGGCCGCATCTCAGCGGGGACGTCTTCTCGGAGAGCGGTGATCTCGCCGGCGGTGAGGCGGCGCAGGTCGGCGCGGACGGCATCGACCTGGCGAAAGGCACGGCGCAGGACCCAGTGCTGTACGGCCAGCAGGAGCAGGGCGCCGGACAGGGACAGACCGATGCCGACGTAGAGGATCTGGGCAAGGACGCCGAGCAATGCGCTGAGGTCCTCGGCGACGGCGACGGCGAACGGGCTGCCTGCCCGCTCAAAGCCCGCCTGCCAAAGCAGGAGCCACTGATTACGGGGTCCGCGGCGCAGCTCCAGCCTGGACTCGCCGGGGGCGAGGCTGGCCACCTCGAAGGGATGGTCCCAGAGGGAGCGCGAGCGGATGGTCCGGCCATCGGCTAGCTGGACCACATAATAGTGACCAGAGAAGGGTTGACTGTAGACAGGCGGGAGGGGACGTTCGATCTCCAGCCCCTGGGCCGGGATCCCGGCGATCAGGGCCTCGGCATCGTGGGCCAGACGGGAGGCGGCGAATTGCTCCAGGCCCTGCAGGAGGATCCAGGTGCCGGCTGCGGTCAGGCTGAGGAGCACGCCGAGTACCAGGCCGCCGAGGGTCCATTGTAGGGAGCGCTCCAGTGAGGACTCCCGTGGTCGGTGGCTCAGGCCCGGCCCTGGGCCTTTCTCTGAGCCCTCCTGCGAGCCCTCCTCCGAGCCAGTCCGCGCGGCGCCGGCTGACCCATCTGGCTGCCCGTCCGGCGAGCTCTGCGGGGCCCGGTGGTCAACCGCGGAAGACATAGCCCTGGCCGCGGCGGGTCTCGATGGCGTCCTTGCCAAGCTTCTCGCGCAGGCGGCGGACATAGACCTCGATCACGTTGCTGTCGAGGTCGAAGTCCTGGTCGTAGACATGCTCGGTGAGACGGGTCTTCGACAGGGGCTTGCCAGGATTGAGCATGAAATAGCGCAGGAGGCGAAACTCGGTTCCGGTGAGCTCGATGTCGCAGCCATCGGGTCGCACGACCCGCTGTCGCTCCTCATCGAGCCGGAAGCCCAGCGCCGCAATGGCGGGTGAGGCCCGGCCGTGGGCCCGCCGCAGCAGGGCCTGGAGCCTGGCAAGCAGCTCCTCGGGATGGAAGGGCTTGGTGAGATAGTCATCCGCCCCCGCCTTGAGTCCCTCGACCTTGTCGCGCCAGCCGTCTCGGGCGGTCAGGATGAGCACGGGCATGCTGCGGCCGTCGCGCCGCCAGCGTTCCAGCACCGCCAGGCCAGGGAGGCGAGGCAGACCCAGGTCGAGCACCGCCAGGTCGTAGTCCTGAGACCGGCCGAGGAAGAGGGCATCTTGACCATTGTCGGCCAGGTCGACCGCATAGCCGGCGGCCCCAAGGGCCGCGCGCAGGCGCTGGGCGAGCGCCGCGTCGTCTTCCACCAGCAGCAGCCTCACCTCAGTCCTTCTCCTTCACGACCGCGCCGGTGCGCGCATCGACCAGAATCTTGCGGATGCGTCCGCCGCGCTCCAAGAGCTCGATCTCGTACAGTGCCCGACCGTGCTCGATCGCGCTCTCGATTTCCAGGATGCGCGCGTCCTCTCCGAGGTCCATGCGGCGCATGAGCTCCTCGAGCGAGAGGATCTCCCCACGCTCGCGGAGGGATAGCGCCGCGTCGTGGTCCTCGTCCGCCCGAGCGGGTGCTGGGGTGGCAGAGGCCAGTGCCAGTGCCGTTGAGAGAGCCAGTGCGATGGTCAGGCGCATCAGTCGTCGAACCGGCCGTAGCCCGGGATTCGTACCTCGTCCTCGTCAAAGGACCCTAGGGCAGCCCGGCGGTGACAGGCCTCGCAACGGCTGAAGCTCGAGACCTCTGGGTTGCCCCTGACCATCTTAGCGGGGATCTCGTGGTGCTTGCCGAGAAAGTAGTCGGTCGCCGTGATACGCAGGACAGCCGGCTGGCCGAGGGTCGAGCGCCGGATGCGCGCGGCGTAGCGGCCTGGGGCCCCGTCGGCGGCGTGCTCCACCAGGAGCGCGGCGATCTGGCGGGCAGTGTCGGGATCGAGGTCGGCATTGTCGCCGAAGTGGTCGGCGAGTCTGCCCATGAGCGCCGTCCAGGAGGCCGCCGGCAGCAGGGCCGGCGGATAGGCCAGGTGGCAGCCGCCGCATTCGCGTTGGTAAAGATGCTGTTGTTGGGTCGCGAGGGGCAATAGGGCGCGGTCCGCGGGCCCGTGACGCTCGCCCCCATCGTCCGCCAGCACAACTGCCAGGGCCAGCAGCGAGGCGGATGCGGTGAGAAGGATTCCCAGGTGTCGCTTGTTCATGACCATAACCTCGGCTGTCAGCGTGGATGTCGAGTAGCGAGCGGGGCGCCGGGCGGCTTGGCGCTGTGGCCGGCCGGCGGCGCCTGGCCCCGTCACTGGGCCCGGAGAAAGGTCAGCACGTCTCCCTTCTCCCGGTCAGTGCACTCCCGCCCGAGGGTCCATTTGCAGTTGCGCAGGAGCCACTTCTCGATCTCCCGGCGGTCGCTCAGTCGCGAGGGGGTGACCGAGGGCGCCAAGGGGGCTATGGCCTTGCCGGTGACCGCATGCCGTCCGGGTTGGCGGAGGTCTGCGGTGTGGCAGGTGCTGCACGAGCGCCCAGCCGGGTCGGCCGCCAGGTGCCTCTGCTGCCAGAACGCGGCACCGACCGCCGGGTCGAAGGGGCCCCCGCCGTAGCTCGCGAGCAGCTCATCCACGGTGTCTGCCCAAGCAGCGTCCATGCTAAGCAGGGCGCTGATCAGGACGCTGGGCAGGCCACCGAGGAGGGCGAAAAGCACGGGCGCAACTGCGGCTCGCGGGCTCATTGCACAGTCTCCTCACGCTTGAGGCCGGTGACCATGGCCTTGATGAGGTTTTCGCCGTGTTCGAGGCTGGCGACGAGAACCCCGGCGAGGTGCAGCCCGACGAGGATCAGGGTGAGATTGGCCGCGATCTCGTGGATGTCCTCGATCAGGTCGGCGGCGGCTTCGCCGCGGAACAGCCCGGGCAGCGGGCCCGCGAACTCCGTGGTGCCGTAGAGCAGGATACCGCTTGCGACCGTAATGGTCAGGGTGATGAGCAGGGCGAGGATCATGGCCCCACCGGCCGGGTTGTGCCCCAGGTGGCGAGGCGCGGACAGTCGCATCACTTGGCCAAGATAGGCGAGGACCTGTGTGGGTGGACGTACGAAGTCGCGGAAGCGGGCGTGACGGGGTCCGACGAAGCCCCACAGGATGCGAAAGACGACCAGGGCGCCGATGGCATAACCGGCATTCACGTGCAGGGACGTCCAGTCGTCCCCGCTCAGATAGGCCGCCGCAAAGGCGGCCACGAGCAGCCAGTGAAAGGTGCGTACGGCCGGGTCCCAGACCCGTACCTGTCGCGCTGTGATGGGTGGCATGGACGATCTCCTCCGGTCATGGCTTCTATTAATCCGGCCACAAAATATCCTCCTGGTAGTTGTGGCCGTCGGCAGGCCCGGTACACGCCCGGGCCTGACTCACGCGGCTTGTTGCCGCGCCGAGGCATCCATGCCTCGGATTAACCCGGCCTATTTAAGGGCCGGGTTCATAATGGTGACTGTGGGCGTCAGTCTAGCGACCGGTCCTGAAGCCAAGCTGAAAGGCCAGGCGGCAAGGCGTGGACCTCTGTTCGGAGCGGACCGCGGGTTCTGGATCCTACCGGCAGGGCTGGCACAGGCGGGGACGAGAACCTGACGGCTGGCCCGTGCCTCGCGATCGTGCGCCCATGCACATTTTTGCTTGGTGCTGGATTCGATAATCGATAGCGCGTGCGCAGGTCATGGGGTGCGTGGGCCTTAGCCCTGAGCCGCCCGGCGCGCACGCGGCGCCAAGCCACGCCGATCCGGCGCTGGCCTGTCTCCAAACCAAGCCAAGGGGGATCGAAGGTGAACGAGTCGATGACTGCTAGTCCCACCATCACCAACGTCGCCACAGCCAGGGACCGGGTCGAGCAGGCCGGCGAGGGGATCCAGGCCGCGCGGCGGGAGTTTCTCAAGCTCTTCGGCTATGGAGCCGCCGGCCTGATGCTGGGCGGGATCTCCGTTGGCGCGGATGGGCTGCCCCGACTGGGCTCAGAGGTCCAGGCGGCGACCGCGAAGAAGAGTCCTTACGAAAAGGAGTTCAACTTCGCCAAGAAGCTGCTCTATATGAATATCGGCACCACGGGGGCGTCACCGACCCGTGTGGTCAGTGCCTGCAACCAGGATTACCAGGACATCTCGCGTAATCCCACGGCCTACTTCTTCGGCCAGCAGGTCATGCGCAACACCATCGCCCCGGGATTCGGCTGCGACCCTTATGAGCTGGTGCTGAGCTTCAACACCACGGACGGTCTCTGGCGTATCGTGATGGGGACCCCGTTCGAGGCGGGTGACGAGGTCATCACGACGAACATGGAGGAGGACGCCGGCATCTCCGCCGTGAACACCCTCCGCGATCGGTTCGGTGTGGTTGTGAGGACCGTCAATCTACCGACCAACGACGCCTACAGCGACGAGGAGGTACTGGCGCGCTTTGCCGCCCACCTCAGTCCTAGCACCAAGGCGATCCTGTTCTCCTCGCCGATCTATCTCACCGGGGCGCGGCTCCCCGCGAAGGACCTCTGCCTGTGGGCAGCGGCCAATGGGGTCCTGTCCATCGTCGACGGGGCGCACCTGCCCGGAATGTGTGCCATCAATCTGCACGACATGGGCTGCGATTTCTTCTCGGGGGCCGGGCACAAATGGCAGTGCGGTCCCGGGCAGACGGGCTTCCTGTACATCCGTAACGGATTCAATCCTGACGCGGCGGTGGTGAAGCGCCCGACCAGCGACCTTGCCCCCTTCGGTGTCCCTTCGCCCACGGTGGACATCCCGGTCCCCGGATACACCAACACCAATCCCTTGCCGACCTACTACCCCACCAACACCCTGATCTACGGCGCGGGCGGCATCCTGGCCAACGGCCGCCGCAATCCCGAGCACAACATTGCTGCGGTGCTGCAATTGGTCGGCAATGGCAGCCGACCGGTGCAGAATGCCTTGACCGAGTGCTGCCAGATGTGGGATGCCTGGGGCCGGGAGGCCATCGAGGGATACATCGTCTCCCTCGCCCAGTACCTGCGTTCGCGCATCGTCGATGTGTGGGGCGCCGACTGCCTCGCCGTTCCCTACAGCGACAACGCGGCGCAGGTGGCCCGCACCGGGTTGACCTCGTTCAACCCCTTCTCGCCCGGCTTCGACTACAACGCGGAGCTGTCCACGGCAGACTCCAGCGCCCAGCGGGCCGCTTCCAGTGCCGCGGTCGCGAGGCTCAGGAGCGACTATCAGATCGTGATCCGCAACAATTCCGTGCCCCATAGCCTGCGCAGCGATTCGACCCAGAATGCCGCCTCGGGGACCTATTCCTCGCCCCTGCGCGTTTCGACCCACCTCTTCCACTCAGCGGCGGACGTGGATCGGCTGATCGACGCCCTGGTGGAGGTCGTCCCGCACCCTTGACCACATGTCCTGTTAAAGTCGGTCAGGCGGTCGCCAATGAACGCATATCTTCCGAACGAAGCCTCGAACACCCGGCTGGCGTGGACGCTCGCGTGGTAGGCGCACTCGGCGCTGCAGAGCGCATCGCCGATGCGCTTGATCAGGCGGTTGTTCTTCGCCAGCCCGAGGAGGAAGTGCACCCCCTGGGCCTCGCACCAGGCCATGATGTCCTCGCGACAGAAGCCCGAGTCGCCCCGCAGGACGATCTCCACCTGCGCCCACCGGGCACGGATCTGAGCGACGATGCGGGTGAACTCTTCAACACTGCCGGCGGCCGCATCGATGTTGGACTCGCGCAGCCGGGTGCACAGCAGATGCTCGCCACAGAAGATGTACAGCGGCAGGTAGCAGGACTGACCGTAGTAGCCGTGGAAGAAGCGCCCCTCCTGGCTACCGTGCAGGGGATCGTCGGTGGCGTCCAGATCGATCCAGATGCTCTCAGGAGGGCTTGGGTAGGTAGGCATCCAGGAAGCAGTCCACCAGGAGCCGATCCATGCCGCCAGGCTTGGCGACGATCTCCTTGTAGCGCTCATCGGCATCCCAGGGCGTGAGCTCCAGCCTTGAGGGTGCTGGAACTGGCCAAGGCCTTGCCGCGGTCGCGCTCCATCAGCCGGTCCTGCCCGGACGGATCGAGCTTGCCGACCGCCGCCGCCAACAACGGGTCCAGCCGCAGCCGGTCGTGGTCGTTGAGGTCCTCGTAGCCCAGCGCCAGGCCAAGCACCCGCTGACCCACCAGTTCCCGGACGCTGTGCTCGATGGCATCGGGCTTGCGGTAGTCGATGAACTGCTCGGACAGCCGCGCCAAGATGCCGGTCTTGGCCTCGACTTCGGCCGGCAGCAGACCGCCACCGTTCCAACTGATCATGCCCCCATTGAAATTGCCGACCACGGTGCGCCGTCCCAGCGAGTGAAATTCCATCTGTTCGCAGTTACAGTCTGTCATCAAGGGCGGCCCTCTCGTTAAGTGCTTAACGCGTTGATCTCACAATCGTTATGCACGAGATGGAAGGCCTTTTTAAACCCCTCGGTGAGAAATCCGGGCTAGGTGCATCTCTGTGCCGCGCTATGATCCCCGACGGGACGGCGCGTCCAGACGCCGCTGCTGGCCGCATGGGTTGACAGGCTGGGGCCTGCGGCCGAGCGGCCTGGTCCTCTCGGACGGCCAAGCGTTAGATTCATCGCCCAGGCTTACTGATGCCGATCATGCTGCGAGACCTGCCCTTGCCCGGACGCGCCCGCGAGCGGGCGGCGGCGCGTGCCATCGCCACGTTGCCCGCCTATCAGGTTGCCCTCTGGCCCGATGGCTGGGACCTGATGCCCGACGGGTCGGTCGCCGTCCAGGATACCCACGCCATGGCCGAGGCGCGGCGCTGGTACGACCTGGCCAGGCGCAACTGCTCTCGGCGGGATCTGCGCAGCGCCCTGTCCCTGCACCGCGTCTTCATCCCGCCGGCTATCCTCGACCTTGCCGGTCGGACCTTCGCCTCCCAGCAGGCTGCGTCCGTGGCGGTGCAGTTGGTGGCGGGGGACTGGGTG
>Ga0272446_1000463_pt1 | contig 64400 bp, 58 predicted proteins | sample YNPCB0061_FD_194587 | JGI IMG/M metagenome (GOLD analysis project Ga0272446, IMG submission 194587) | Hot spring microbial mat communities from Yellowstone National Park, WY, United States - YNP-CB-006-1 | ecosystem: Environmental > Aquatic > Thermal springs > Hot (42-90C) > Sediment | place...
AATTGCCCGCCGCACAAACGGCGCCCACCACCCGGGATAGCCAAATGCAGTTGCCCGAGTCCGATGCGATCAGAGCCGGAGCGCATTCAGCCTGCTGCCGGATGTCATGCCGTCCCTGGAACGTTCCCGGCGGGACGAATCGGACTCAAGGCGCGAGATCGGAAGGCAACTGCGGAAGAGGCTGGCACAGGGGCGGTTGAGGGAGAGGAGGTGGGAAGGGAGAGAGGATCGAACCTCGCGCCTTGAGTCCACCCTGTGGCCTTGTGTCTTCTCACACGCCACGAGAGAAGCACATCGAGGGCCAAACCGAAATCGCGTTGTCTGACAGGCCGCTGAACCGGCCCGCCCGGCCACGGGAAAAGCCGCGCAAGCTATTGATTTCACATTGAAAGACTTCCGCTTTTGGCCGTATTTCAGCCGCCTGTGAACAATCCATCAAAGCGAACACGGAAGGCCGAACCGAATCGCTCCATGCCGGCTGTTCCGTTTCGGTGCACCACCCGGAGACGGCGGTTCACGGTGAAACAGGCTGGAGCGGGCGGCGGCTTCGTCCCTCCTTGGCTTCCTCGATCGTCACGCCGTATTTCTCGAGAATTTGCGCAGTCTGCAAATCGAGCTGCGTGCGGGCGCGCTGGTAGGCGGCCAGAGCGGCCACCTCGCCGGCTTGCGCCTGGGCCAGATCCCGCTGCGTCTGGACGACCTGAAAGGCGGTCGAGGCCCCGAGAGCGTACTTCTTGTTTTCGGCGTCGAGCGTCTGCTCCTGCAACCGGCGCTCCTTGACGGCCGACTCGTAGCGCGCCTTGGCCTGGATGACGGCGATGAGCGCGTTCTGGACGTTGACGCGGATGTCGTTGACGAGCCGCTGCTGGTTGAGTTCCGCTTGCCGCAGGCTGATCTGGTCGCGGATGTAGTCGGCCTGCGCGGTGCGGTTGCGGATGGGAATGCTCAGATTGAAGCCCACCGAATAATCCGGGAAATTCCGGCGGAAAAGCTGTGCCAAAGCCGTAGCGTACCCGCCGATGAAGAAGGGGTCCGGCGCCAGCGGGCTGCCCGCGGGAAGCAGCGCGTTGCGGCTGCCGGCCAGCGCGTTGTTCTGCACCGTGGCCGTGACGTCGAGCGAGGGCAACAGCTGGCTGCGCGAGCCGGCGATCAGAATGCGGTTGTTTTCCAGTCCGATTCGCGCCTGCTCGACATCCGGGCGCGAGCGCAGCGCGAGTTCAATCAGCTCCGGCAGCCGGTCGAGCCGCTCGGGCTCGGGTTCGCCGAGCCGGTCGGTGGGGATGATGCGGGCATCGGCGATGGCGGGGCTGGCGACGCCGGTGCGGCTGAGCGCGTTCTTGAGGATCGTCTCCTGCTGCAAGAGCGCGGTTTCGGCATTGGTCAGGTCCTGCTCGGCCTGAGCCACGCGCGCCTCGGCGCGCACGATCTCGATCGGCGCCAGCGTGCCGATGGCGACCTGCTTCCTGTTGTCCTCGTAAAACTTCCGCGCCACCTCGAGCGCTTTGCGCTTCACTTTCACGTCCTCGTGCAGGCTGACCAGATCCCAGTAGAGGTTCACGACGCCGGCCACGGTGACCATCACCTGTTGTTTGAAGGTGAGGTCGCTGACGCGAAGGTTGTTTTTCGCCACGCGGATGTTGCGGCTGTTCACCGCGAAGCCGAAGCCTTGCAGCAGGCGTTGGGTGATCTGGATCTGGGCGTTGGGGTTGTAGCCCGGATTGATGCCGGAGTTGCGGTTGTTGGAACGGAAATAGGGGTTGTTCCAGGCGAAGGTCAGGCTGGTGCCGGAGAGGAAATTCTGCTGGAAGCCGAAATTGATCTGGCGCGTGTCGAAGACGAGCGCCGTGGTTCCCGTGGTCACGATGTTGGATTGCGGCGAGGAGCGGTGGGCGACGGTGCCGCTGGTGAAGAAGGTCGGATCGAGCGTGGGCACGGCGACGCCGGTTTGCGTGATGACGGCGCCGCCGACCCCGCCTGCCTCGCCGGAGGCCGCCGCCTGGGCGCTGGTGATGCCCGCGCCACCGGTCGTGCCGCCGGTGACCTGCGCCTGAACGCTCTGCGCGCCGGCGCGCACCGTGGTCGGCACGCCGCGCAGCAGGCCGCCGGCGCGGGCGCGGAGCAGGTCCGCCTGCGCGATCAGCGGCGTGTACCGGCTGAGCTCGAGGTCGAGGTTGTTCTCGAGGGCCACGGCGATGGCGTCCGACAGGCTGAGATACAGAATGCCGGCGCGCAGCAGCGATTCCAGCCGGTTCGAATTGTCCAGCCGCACGGGCGGCACTTCCGCCCTGCGGTAGGGGCGGAGCCACCAGGCGCCGCCCGCGCGGGGAAGCTCGAAGCGGTTTCCCTGCGGCGGGGCTTCCGCCGGGGGCGCCTGGGCCAACAGCGAAGAAGGGGTCAGCAGAACCCAGCAAAGAGACAGGGCCACCGAGGGCCGAATCAAATCACGCACGTTTTGTTTCCGCATACCGGGCAACCAGGTCACACCACCCACACCATGAGAAGCGAGCGCATTCCGGGCGAAGTTACCCCCCGAAAGAACCCTTCATCGTACCGCAGGCGGCCGTTGCGCCGGCCGGCAAGCGTGTTGCCGCGAAATTTTGCCCTGGCTTGGCAGGGCGAGGCATGTATCCTGATAATGAGATCCATGGAAGCTGCCGAGGGTGAACGGCAGGCGCAGGGACGGCTGCTGGGGTGGAAGCAGATCGCCGCCTATCTGGGCGTATCCCGGAGGACGGCCCAGGTCTGGGTGCGGACGCGCGGCTTGCCGGTGCGCCGGCTGCCCGGCGGGCGCGGAGGCGTGTTTGCGGAGACCGCGGAGCTCGATGCCTGGATGCGCAACGAGCACGTGGAGCTGGGGCAAGGGCGGCTGGACCGGCAGAAGCGGCGCGCGCAGCTTGCCCGCATCAGTCTGGCGGCGCCCTTCATTGTGGCGGCGGTAATTTTCGGCTTCTGGCGTTTTGTCCGCGCGAAGGCGGTTGCGCCGGCATCCGTCGTCGTGGAGGGAGAGACGCTGGAAGCCAGGGATCGCGACGGGCGGCCGCTTTGGCGCTACCGGTTCGAGGCGCCCGCCAAGGTGCCGGGCGCCCGGTTCGAACCGCAGCAGAGCCAGGCAAGCCTGGCAGATCTGGATGCAGACGGCAGGCAGGAGGTGTTTGTCTCGCTCGGCTACAGGTTTTTCCCGCTCGGGTCGCCGGACGCCCTGGCCGCCGCTTCGATTGCCTGCCTGTCGCCGGAGGGGGCGCTGCGCTGGCGGCGCGAGCCGGTTTCCAATGTCCCGGATGCCAATGGCGCGCCGTTTCCGCCGCACTGGATGGTAGGGGCCCTGACTATCGTCCGGGCAGCCGGACGCGACCGGATCTGGTTGTCCCTGAATCATTGGGAGCGATTTCCCGGAGTGATTGTCGAAGTTCTTCCCGATGGCTCGCTGCGGGACGTTTTCGCCAATCACGGCCACATCAACTCGCTGGCGGCGGTTGAGCGGAACGGCAAACCCGCGATTCTCGCCGGCGGTGCGACAAACGCCTTGCGGGGTTCGATTCTGGCGGTGATCGACCCCGATGCCGGTTTCAGCAAGGCGCCAGAGGCGGGACCGGCGCGCTACCGGTTCGCCCGTGCCGCCAGTGCGGCGCCCGCCGCCTATTACTGGATCCCGCCGAGGGACATGACGGAGGCGAGCCTGACAGACGTCGATCACATTTACTCGTTCCGCACCGAGGCCGGCAGCCCGGTTGCTGTCATCGCGGTCGGCAACACGGAGGCTTGCAAGATCTTTATCGAGATGGACCGCGCCGGACGGCCGCTGCGCGCGCGCAGGTCGGCCGCTTGCGAGATGGAGCACCGCCGGTACGAGCAGCAGGGCGTGATCCGGCACCCGTTCGAACGTTGCCCGGATTTTCAGCAGCCGCTGGAGTTGCGCCTCTGGACGGAGAAGGGGACGTGGGAAGTGGTGAAGATCCCGATGGCGACGATGCGCAATACGATTTAGCTGGCCGTTGCGGCGGCACTTGAGATCCGGCTTGGCATCCTTTGGTGTAAAGAGACTCCTCCGGCCCGGCAGTTTGTTGTGCCGACCTCCGGGGGAGATTCTTGCAAGCGTGGCGCGGGCTTGTCGAAGCGCCACGGGCGCATCTGGCGGCGGGAGCGTGCGCCCGCCGCACACGGCAGGTGATCTCCAGGCTGGAAGTGCTGCCTCGGGGCATACCCCCTCGAAGGCGGCTGGCAGAGTAGAGATTTTGGCGGCGGATGCCGATACGTGAAGGGAGCGGGGATGCGGCAATGGCTGCTGCGGCGACATCGGAAGAGGGACCTGGTCGCGGCGCCGGACGGCGGCGCGGAATCCGCTTTCCGCGCGGGCGCCTGCGGGGGCTGAACTGGCCTGTCCTTGCGGGCACGGCCGCGGGCGTGGCACTCAGTGGGCTGGTTTTCCACCTGGCGATGGAGCGGGAGGAAAACCTGCTGCTGCGCGACCACGAGCGCATGGCGCAAAGCCAGATTGCCGCCATCCAGAGCCAGCTGGCCGCCAGCCTGCACTTTGTCACCGCCCTGCGTGCCCTCCTGGAGCACGACCCGGAACTCGAAGGAGACGAGTTCCGGGGCTTTTACGAAACGATGGTTTCAGGGCCGCAGCGGAACCCGTCCGTGCGCCTGATGGAGTGGCTGCGGGAGGTTCCGTCGGTGGAATTGGCCGCTTACGAAGAAAGGGTCCGGCGCAAGCGCAAGGATCCCCCTTTTTTCGTTTGGCACCCGGATCCGGTCAAGGGACGCCGGCCGGCCACTGGCAGGCCTTATTTTCACGTCATCGAGTGGATCGAGCCGCGGGAAAAGCACGGCTCGATGGCGGGCCTGGATTCAGGGTATTCGGCGGTAACCCAGCAAGCCATCTGGCGGGCGCGCGCCACCGGGCGGCTGGCGGCGACGGCCGGGTTCCGGCTGGCGCAGGACCCTCCCGGCAGAATCAGCATCATCGTCTATGCTCCCGTGTTCGCCACGGGCGCGGGACCGCCGAGACGGCTTCTGGGTCTTGCGGCGGTCGCCGTTGGCGTGCAGCCCCTGCTGGATGCGGCCCTGCTGCCTTCCGTGCGCCCGGGATTCGCCGTGGAGATCTACGACGAGGGAGTGCATGGTGACGAACGCTCCCTGCTGGCGTCCCGGCGCGTTCCCGGCGGCGCCGCCGGGGCGGGATGGCAGGTGCAGGCGGCGCCGATGGAGCACGTCCTCCATGTGGCCGACCGCCGGTGGCACATCGTCTGTTCGGGTTCGTATGCGTTGCCTCTGGCCCGCACCTGGCCGGCCTGGCTGTTGCTGGCGGCAAGCCTGCTGATCACGGCGGCCGTGCAGGTCTTCATCGCCGGCTTGCAGGGACAGAACCAGCGGGTGCGCGCCGAGGTGCAGAGGCGCACGCGCCAGCTCAGGGCCGCGCTGCGGCTGGCCAGAGAGGGCATGGAGGCCAAGAGCCGTTTTCTGGCCAAGATCAGCCATGAGATCCGCACGCCGCTGAACGGCATCATCGGCATGACCGAGCTGCTGATCGACAGCGGACTGGCGCGGGAGCAACAGGAGTCGGCGAGCCTGATTCTGAATGCCAGCCGCCATCTGCTTGCGGTGGTCAACGACACGCTGGACCTGTCGAAGATCGAAGCCGGCAAGCTGGTTCTCGCCGAGGAGCCGCTGGATGTGGCGGCGCTGCTGCGGGAAAGCGAGCGGATGTTCCGGCCCGTGGCCGAGCAGAAGCGCCTGGATTTGCGGGTCACCGCGGAAGACGGCTTGCCCGGACTGGTAAAGGGCGATGCCACGCGCCTGCGGCAGATCCTGTGGAACCTCATCGGCAATGCCGTGAAGTTCACCGAAAGCGGCGCGGTTTCCGTCCATGTCCGGCGCGGCTCGGCCCCGCCCAGGCTGCGCTTCGAAGTGCGCGACACCGGGCCGGGGATTGCCAGGGAAGACCTTGAGCGGCTGTTCGAGCCGTATTTCCAGTCGAGCAAGCCCGGCAAGGCGGCGGAAGGCACGGGCCTGGGTTTGGCGATCAGCCGGCGGCTGGCGGAACTGATGGGGGGCGAGATGGGGTGCGAAAGCCGGCCCGGCGCAGGCAGCCTGTTCTGGTTCGAGGTTCCCTTGCCGCCTTGCGAAGCCGCACGCACGGAGCCGGCCGGGACCCCCCCGGGCGCGGCGGATGCCGCGGGAGCATCTGTGCTGCTGGTGGAGGACAACGAGGTTAACCAGAAGGTCTCGCAACGCCTGCTGGAGCGGTTCGGCTGCCGGGTGACGGTGGCCTCCAACGGCGCCGAGGCGCTTGAGGCGGTGCGCCGGCAGGCTTACGACGTCGTTTTCATGGACTGCCAAATGCCGGTGATGGATGGCTTCGAGGCGGCGCGCCAGATCCGGCGGCTGGGCGGGGCGCTCGCCTCGACGCCGATCATCGCCTTGACCGCCCATGCGATGGAGAGCGAACGGAAGCGGTGCCTGCAAAGCGGCATGAACGACGTGGTCACCAAGCCCGTGAGCCTCGAGGGTCTGCGGCAGGCGCTTGAGCGCGCACTGGGCAAAGCGCCGAGGGACGCGGCGCGGCGCGCCTGAACTGTCCGGCAAGTCCGGCAGCCCCTGCGGCGGGTTCGGCCCGGGATGGACGCCCGCGCAGGGGGCCTGATGGGCCTGAGGCGGAAACCATGTTGGAACTCCGAAGGATGGATGCCCCAGCAGCCCCGGCAGCCCCGGCGCAGTGCCGTACCAGACCAGCAGGCGGAAACCATGTCGGAACTGCGAAGGATCGACGCCCGCGCGCGGGGCTTGACCCGTCGGAACGGCGCAGCGGCCGGCTGCGGTTTTGTTACACTCAACGCGAAGCCATGCCGCTGTCCGAGAGCGAAGTTCTGGACCTGTTTCGCCGAACCGGCGCGTTTCTGGAAGGCCATTTTCAGCTTTCCAGCGGGCTGCACTCGCCGAAGTATCTGCAATGCGCGCTGGTGCTCCAGCATCCGCTCCACGCCGAAGCGCTCGGGCGCGCGCTGGCTGCGAATGTGCGCTTTGAAGCCGACGTGGTGGTCAGCCCGGCCATGGGCGGCCTGATCATCGGACACGAGGTGGCGCGCGCCCTCGGCCTGCGGCACATCTTCGCCGAGCGGGATTCGGCGCGGAGGATGACGCTGCGCCGGGGATTCCGCGTGGCGCCGGGCGAGCGGGCGCTGATCGTGGAAGACGTGATCACGACCGGGGGCAGCACGCTGGAGGTGGCCGAACTGCTGCGCGGGCTCGGCGCGCAAGTCGCAGGCGCCGCCTCGATCATCGACCGCAGCGGCGGCGCGGCCGACCTGGGCGTGCCGCGCGTGGCGCTGGCCACGCTGGCCGTCGAGGCGTGGCCGCCGGAGCAGTGCCCCTTGTGCGGCCAGGGCGTGCCGGTGGAAAAGCCCGGCTCGCGCGCGCTGTGACGTGCCATGCGGCGGATCCGGATCGTGGTCGCCTATGACGGCACCGAGTTTCACGGCTGGCAGATCCAGCCCGGCGTGCCGACGGTGCAGGGGTGGCTCGAACGGGTCGTGGCGGAGATCGAAGGCGAGCCGGTGAAGGTGCACGGCAGCGGGCGCACGGATGCAGGGGTGCATGCGCTCGGGCAGGTGGCGGCGTTCTCCATCCGCAACCGCATTCCCTGTCCCAATCTCCGCAAGGCGATGAACCGGCTGCTGCCCCCGGCCATCCGCGTCCTCGAGGTCAGCGAAGCGCCCGAGGACTTCCACCCGCGCTACCAGGCGCGCAGCAAGACGTACGAATACCGGATCTGGCGGGAGGAGGTTTGCCCGCCGCTGCGGCGGCTCTACCTGTGCCATTTTCCTTACCCGCTGGACGAGGAGCGGATGATCGCTCTGGCGCCGCTGTTCGAGGGCGAGCACGACTTCTCCGCCTTCGCGGCAGCCGATGAGCGCGACGCGCTCGGAGGGTCGAAAGTGCGGACGATTTTCGAGGCGCGGCTGTGGCGGGAGGGTCCGGAGCTCGTCTTTCGCGTGCGCGGCAGCGGGTTTCTCAAGCACATGGTGCGGATGATGATCGGCACGCTGGTGGAGGCGGGCAAGGGCAACGTGGACCGCGCAGGGCTGGAGGCGCGCCTGCGGCCGGGCTTTCCCGGCAAGGCCGGGCCGGCGATGCCGGCCTCGGGGCTGATCCTGGTGAGCGTGGAGTACGGATCGTGAGAAAACAAATCGCACTGGCTTTGTTTCTGGCGGCCGCCGCGGCCGCCGCGCCGCCGGCGGTGGTATTCGACACCGACATGGGCAACGACATCGACGACGCGCTGGCGCTGGCCATGCTGCATGCGCTCGACGCGCGCGGGGAAATCCGGCTCAAGGCGGTGACGGTGACGAAGGACAATCCCTGGGCGGCGCGGTACGCGAGCGCCGTGAACCGCTTCTACGGGCGCGGCGACATTCCTGTCGGGCTGGTCCGGAACGGGGTGACGCGCGACGAGGGCAACTACGTGCGGCGGGCCGTGGAAGCGGGCCGCTGGCCGCACGACGAGGAGTTCGGCGACGCAGTGGAACTCCTGGAGCGCACGCTGGCCGCGGAACCTGACGGCAGCGTGATCGTGATCCAGGTGGGCTTCTCCACCAACCTGGCGCGCCTGCTCGGCCGGCCCGGCGGCAAGGATCTGGCCGCCAGGAAGGTGAAACTGCTGTCGGTCATGGCGGGGGACTTCGCCGGGGGAGGGCCGGAGTACAACGTCAAGGAAGACATCCCTTCGGCGCAGACCCTGGCCCGGGAATGGCCGGGCGCGATCGTCTGGAGCGGATTCGAGGTGGGCAAGACGATCCGCTTCCCGGCCCGCTCGATTGAGCGCGACTTTGCCTGGGCCGGACGCCACCCCGTCGTCGACGGCTACAAGCTCTACATGAAATTCCCCTACGACCGCGAGACGTGGGACCTGACTTCCGTGCTGTACGCCGCGAGGCCCGACGACGGCTACTTCACGCTGTCCGAGCCGGGACGGGTGATGATCGACGAGCGGGGCATGACCCGGTTTGAACCCGCGGCCGGCGGGCGCCACCGGTATCTGAAGGTGAACGACCTGCAACGGGCGCGGGCGCTGGAAGCGATGATCTGGCTGGCCTCGCAACCGGTCCGCGGAGGCGTGCGAAACTAGGGAAAGACATGAGCGAAAAGCTGACAGCGCCCCTGCCGCCGCTGCCGCCGGTGAAGCAGTGGCTTCCGCCGGTGGTGATCGCGTGGCTCGTCCCCGGCGGCGGGCATTTCTACCTGAAGCGCCATTACCGCGGGGCGATCCTCGGCGGCTGCACCATCATCCTTTTCGTGCTCGGGCTGCTGATGCGCGGCTACCTTTTCGAGCCGATGACCGGCGATCTGCTCACGACCATCATCTACGTCGGCGGGGCCATCGCCGACCGCGCCACCGGCCTGCTCTACATTCTGGCGCGCATCTTCGGTTACAACGCGCCGGATGTGGCCGGGCACTCGGTGGACTATGGCACGAAATTCATGGTGATCGCCGGCCTGTTCAACATCCTGGCCATGGTGGACGCCTTCGAAATCGCTTCCGGAAGGAAGGACTGAGCCGCGATGAAAATGACGCTGACCCACTTCGAGGCGACCCTGATCCTGGCGATTTTCATCTCCGCCGTGCTGGCCGTCGTGTCGAAGAAAACAGATGAAGAGCGCTGGCGCTACGGGCTTCGCTCGCTGGGATGGTTCGCCGTCACGGTTTTCGGACTGGGATGGCTGATGTATCTGGGCCACCGCTGAGCCGGCGTCCGCCCCGCGCCCGGGCTGCTACTTTTTCACGCGCGTCACCGTCTCGCTGACCGTTTCCGGGCGCCCCAGCTCCTTCGGGCTGTTCAGGCCGGGCCGCTGCACCGCAAACACGGTGACGACGCTGCCGTCGGGGCTTTGGCGCGAGCGGTAAATCTGGCGCTCGCGCAATTGCGGCGCGGCGCCGGGTTCGATGACGCGGCCGGGAGCGGCGACGCCGTAGACGTCCACCACCGTGTCTTCCGTTCCATCCGGGTTCTTCCGCGTCACGCTCATCAGCTGCCGGCTCAGGCGGAGCGAGCCGGTGGTGGCTGCCTCGTATTCCTCGGTCTGCTCCTGAACCGTGCCATCCGTTTCCCTGGCCCGCACCACCTTGCGTTGCGCCGGGATCAGGCGGCCGTTGGCGTCCGGCACGAGGACGGTTTCCTCGCGCTCGCGGCTCTTGCCGGCCTCGCGCACCACCTCGGTGGCGGTCCGCTTTTCGGCCAGCGTGAAGCTGCCACTCAGCGAGGCCCGCTCGATGCGCGTCTCGGTTACGGCCGTCTCGCCGGACTTGCGTGTTTCGGAAAGGATGCGCTCCGCCGGCCGGAGATTGCCATTCAGATCCCCGCGGTAGACCACGGCCGTCTCCGTCACGGAGCCGTCCGGGCGCGTCACCGTCTCCACGCGGACCTTCTCCGGCGGCAACGGCGAGCCATTCGCGTCAAAGCGCCGGATGATCCGCTCGACCACCTGGAGGCCTTCTTCCTTCCTGAGGATGCGCTCTTCCGTCTGCTCAACCGGCACCTGGCGCCCGTTCAGGTTGCGAATGGTTTCCGAACTGAACCCGTCGCCCTTGGCCGAGGCGCTCCACTCGACACGGCGTCCGTTGGGATCATAGACGTACGTCCGGGACTCCCGCTGCTGGGCGGCGAGAGGGATCAGCAGCACGCACACGGGCAGGATGCGCCACATATGCATTCCTTCGGCCGGAAGGCCGTGCAAGATTAGATCGGCCGGCCGCCGGAGGCAGTCCTACTGGTAAACGCTGAGCGGCGGCTGCGGCGGGTTCAGCTTTACCTCGATGGTGCGCTCTTCCTCGTTGACCTCGAACGTCTGGCCGAAAGTCTGGTAGCCCTTGGCGATGACCTGCACCAGGATGTCCCCCTGGGGCAACGGGGGAATCTTGGCCACGCCTTCCTGGTTGGTCCGCGTCTGCCAGCTTGTGTAAATCTTCTTGCCCAGCTTCAGGTAGTTGCGGCCGCGGACGAACTTCACGACGACGCTGGCCTGCGGGATGGGCCGGCCGGTGTGGCTCTTGACCTCGATGCGCAGGTTCGTCATCGGCGGGTCCGCCCGCAGCGGGCCGACGACGAGCACTGCCAGCAGCAACAGCCGGATTCTGGCTCCCATGCTTTCATTGTAGGGCGGTTGACCGCCGGCGGCATGCCTTGCGGCGGCAGTCCGTTCAGCCGATGTCGGGCAGAACGAAGGCGCGCTGCTCGCCCAGGAAGCGGCAGGCCGCCTCGGCGGCGCGGTAGCCGCTGCGGACGGCGCCCTCCATGGTGGACGGCCAGCCGGTCTGCGTCCAGTCGCCGGCGAGGAAAAAGTTGGCGTAGCGGGTTTCGGCGCGGGGCCGTTTTTCGGCCAGTCCCGGGCGGGCCGAAAACGTGGCCCGGATTTCCTTGACAACGTGCGAGCGTTCCAGACGCGCGGCGCGCACGGCGGGCAGGTATCGCGCCAAATCTTCCACAGCGCGCGCCACGACCACCTGCCGGGGCCACGTCTCGAGAAACCGCGCGGCGCTGACCACCAGCTGAAGGTAGCGGCCCTCGCTTTTCGCGAAGAACCACTGGAAGGGCGAGTCAAGCAGCACCGCATGGGGCAGCTCCGTCACCGGGCGGTCGAACCAGAGATGGATGCCGGCGATGGGCGAATGCTCGAACGGCGACCAGTCGTCGAGCAGGTCCGGCAAAAGCCGGCGCAGCGGATCAAAAGGGAGCGCGGAGATGTAGGCGTCGGCTTCGACGGCGCCATCCCCGGTCACAAACGCCGCCACGCGGCCGCGTTCGGCCGGGATGGCGGTGACTTTCTGGCGGAGCCGCAGCTCGATGCCGGGCAGGGAGGCGATGCGGGCGGCCGAATAGAGGTCCCCCAGAGGGACGCGGGCCACGCCCATCTGCCAGGCGTCCCGCGTGGAGAGGAACGCGAGGCGGAAAACCTGGAAGCCGTGGCTGGCGGCCATGCGGTCCAGCTCTTCATTGACGGCGCTGGTCAGCACGGGCGCCCAGAAACGGGCGATCGTGCGGGGGCTCTGGCGCTTCTCCGCCAGCCAGTCGAGCATGGTGATCGAGTCGAGGTCGCCCCGGCGGCCGTGCTCGCGGCGCAGGGCGAGCAGGGCGCGGGCGGCCTCGAGCTTTTCCTGCGGGGAGAGGAAGCGGAGAGAGGCGAAGCTGCCGGCGAAGTGCAGCGGGGCGGGCAGCAGGCCGGCGCGGAACACGGAGAGGCGGCCGCCCGGCTCGAGATAGTGAAATTGCCGGTGGAATTCAATCTGGCCGTGGACGCCGATGCGGCGGTAAAAATCGAGCAAATTCACGCAGCATTTCAGCAAAATGTGCTGGCAATTGTCGATGATTTCGCCGCTGTTGTCCGGCGAAGGGTACGAGCAGGCCCGCCCGCCCGGAAAAGGGCGGGCTTCGAGCAGCACCGCCTGGTGGCCGGCGCCGGCGACAGCGGCGGCGGCGGAGAGGCCCGCCAGCCCGCCCCCGGCGATTGCGATGCGCGCCATTCAGCTCTTCAGCGGCGCGCGCGCCCGCTTGCCGCCGCCGCCCTCCGAATCCCATGCGAGGGCCAGCCAGGCGCAGATGAGCAGGAACAGGATGTAGACGGCGTCGGAAAGAGTCATGCCTGAAATTCCAGTCTGCACGATGCCGGCCCTCCGCACAATGGAGGCCCTGTACCAGTACCCGGGGCAGGTTGCCGGTGAAAAGGCGGAAACCTGCCCGAAACCCCGGCGCGGAATTCCCTTATTCGCGAGCCCCGGCGCCCGGAGCGCGGCGCCGGAATTGCCGCACCATGTTCTCGATCATCGCCAGCCCGTGGCCGCCGTCCTGCGACAGCAGGCTTTCCGGGTGGAACTGCACCGCCTCGACCGGCAGCTCGCGGTGGCGGACCCCCATGATGACGCCGTCGTCGCTCTCCGCCGTGATTTCCAGCACCGGCGGCAGTTTCTCGCGGATCGCGTACAGCGAGTGGTAGCGGCCCACCTTCAGGTCCTGCGGCAGCCCGGCGAACACGCCGCGGCCGTCGTGGCGGATGCGCGACGGCTTGCCGTGCATCGGCCAGGGCAGCACGCCGAGCTCGCCCCCGAAAGCCTCGACGATTCCTTGCAGGCCCAGGCAGACGCCGAAGACGGGCAGGCCCCGGGCGACGCACGAACGGACCAGCTCCGGCACGCCGAAGTCCGATGGCCGGCCCGGCCCGGGCGAAATCAGCACAAGATCCGGCCGCAATGTTTCAAACAATTCCGGGGGAAAACCGGAGCGCCAGGTGGAGACCCCGGCGCCGGTCTGCCGGACGTAGTTGGCCAGCGTCTGGATGAAGCAGTCGTCGTTGTCAACGAGCAGGACCCGCATGCCCTTGCCCGGGGCGGGGCGGCGCGCAGGGCGCGCGGCCTGCGCCTGCGGCTCGAGCGAGCGGAAGAAGCCGGTGGCCTTGAGCCGCGTCTCGCGCTCCTCGGCCGCGGGGTCGGAGTCGTACAGGATGGTGGCCCCGGCGCCGTAGCGGGCGATGCCGTCCTTCAGGTGGACGGTGCGGATCAGGATGCCGGTGTTGATGTCGCCGTTGAGCGACAGCATTCCCACCGCGCCGCCGTACCAGCCGCGCGCGTCCTTTTCCAGGTCCTCGATGGCCTGCGCGGCGGCCTTCTTCGGCGCGCCGATCACGGTGACGGCCCACATGTGGGAAAGGAACGCGTCCAGCGAGTCGTAACCCTCGGCCAGCTCGCCTTCGACGTGGTCGACGGTGTGGAACAGCCCGGCGTAGCGTTCGATGAGGCGGCGGCCGATGACGCGCACCGAGCCGGGCTTGCAGACGCGCGACTTGTCGTTGCGGTCGACGTCGGTGCACATGGTCAGCTCGCTCTCTTCCTTGGGCGAGTTCAGCAGTTCGCGGATCAGGTCGTGGTCGCGCAGCGGGTCGCCCGTGCGGCGCACGGTGCCCGAGATCGGGCACGTCTCCACGCGGCGGCCCTCGACGCGCACGAACATTTCCGGAGAGGCGCCGGCCAGCTGCTCGTCGCCGAACTGGAGCAGGAACTCGTACGGGCTCGGGCTGCCCTTCTGGATGCGGCGGAACAGCTGTGCGACGCTGCCCTCGAAGCCCGCCGAGAAGGTCTGGCGGAGGACGACCTCGTAGTAATCGCCGCGCTTCATCCCCTCGCGGACGCGCTCCACCTTGGCCATGTACTCTTCCGGCTCGTGGTCGCTGACGATATCCGGCGGCGCGGCCGCGGGCGGCGCGGACACTTCCTCGCCGGTGCGCGGCAGGCCCAGCGTGCTCAGCCCTTCGAAATCGAAGTCGTACTCGAACCGCTCGATGATCTCCTTCTTGCGGTCCATGAAGCAGATGTCGTCGCAGAGGAACAGCCGCAGGTCCTTCTGCTCGGCGCGCGGCAGGCGCAGGCGGATGGGGTCGAACTGGAACAGCAGGTCGTAGCCGAAGGCCCCGACCAGGGCCAGGCGGGTGTCGCGCGGGTGGCGGAACTCCTCCACCAGCGCGCGCAGAATGGAGAAGAACGAGGGCTGTTTGGAGCGCTCCTCTTCGGGAAACAGCGGCGGAAGCGGCTTCAGGCGCCCGCGCAGCGCGCCCCGGGCCAGCTCCAGCGACTCCCAGTGCGGGTGCGCGCGAAGGATGTGAAAAAACATTTCCGCCAGCATTTGTCCGCGCAGGTTCAGCGGGCGGAATTCGATTTCACGGCCGGCGCCGGAGATCTCCAGCGGCGGATTCACGCTGGCGATGTCCCAGCGCGAATACCGCTCCGGGTACTCGTAGCCGGAAGAAAGGTAGAAGCCGCGGCGGCGGTCCAGCTCCCACAGCAGCCGCTCCAGCCCCTTGCGGAAGGGCAGGCGGGAGCGGGTGCGCGTGACAGCGATGCCATGCGGCGTGGTGTAGCGAAGAATGGCCATCCGGAAATATCAAGGGTAGCATCCGCTCACTGCGAGGCGCGCAGGCGGCGCGCGGCCTCGGCGTAGCGGGCGGCTGCCGGGTTGGCCTCGATCCAGGCCGGGGCGGCGCCGCTGTTGGCGGCCCGCCAGACGGCGAGGGCGCATGTGCGCACGGCGCGCTCCATGTTGGCGTAGTCGAGCTTGTCCCATTCGTCGCCCGGGCGGTGATAGTCGGGGAAGGTCCAGGCGACGGACACGGTGATGGCGGGCACGCCCGCGTCGGCGAGGGCCTGGTTGTCGCTGCGGGAGAAAAAGGCGTCGCTGTTGGCGCCGTCCTTGGCCGCTTCCACGCCGGTGTCCTTCCCGGCGGAGCGGAGCAGGCCGCCCAGGGTGGTGTAGTCGAACCCCGATGCGGTGAGCTTGCCGGCGCGGGAGCCGGAGTTGTCGTCGGTGCGGCCCATCTGCTCGAAGTTCAGGTTGGCCACCGTGCGCTCGAGCGGAAACAGCGGGTGGCGCGCATAGTAGCGGGAGCCGACGAGGCCTTTTTCCTCGCCGAAATACAGCAGGAAGACCAGCGTGCGGCGCGGCCGCTGCGGGTGGCGCGCGAAGGCTTCCGCCAGCGCGAGCACAGTGGCCGTGCCGCTGGCGTTGTCGTTGGCGCCGTTGAAGATGCGGTCGCCCTCGCCGTCCTCGCGCACGCCGACATGATCGTAGTGGGCCGTGAGCAGGATGAACTCGTTGCGCAGTTTCGGATCGGCGCCCTCGAGCACCGCGGCGACATTGTGCAGACGGGCCGGCTGGCGGTCCGGCGCGGGAATGCGGAGAGAGGCTCTGGCGCCGCCGTCGATGCTCTCAAGGGCTTTGGCGAAGGCGGGATCGGATATTGTGACGACCGGGGGAGCGGGCTGCCCCGCGGCGGGCTTTTCCGCCAGCCGCGCGCGGGCGCGGAAGACCGGCCCCGGGACGAGGACCGCGGCCGGACCGAGCGCGAGCAGCTGCCGGCGCTTTTCCATCATGCCCGGCATCCGCGCCGGGGCGGCCAGCAGCACCACCTTGCCCGTCACGGCCTCGCGCGGCGGCAGCGGATCGCCGGCGGATTTCCAGACGATGCGGACGGCGGGCGCGCCGCGCAGCTCGAGGGCGGATTCGGCGGCGACCGAGACGCGCTGCGCGTCGGCCGCATAGCTGCCGCCGTCCCATTGCACTTCGAGTGAGAAGCCCTCCATCGGCTGCCGCACCAGCTCCATTTCCGCCGTCTGGAAGTAGCTGCCGCCCGCGGCGGGCTTCAGCCCGAGCCGGCGGAACTGGCTGGCGATGTACTCGGCCGCGGCGTCCAGGCCGCGCGAAGGCGTGTCGCGCCCCTCCAGCGCGTCGGAGGCAAGGAAAGAAACGTGCGCCTCGAGCAGGCCCGCGCGGATCGTGTCCAGCAGCCGGGATTCCTCCGGCGCCACCGCGGCCGGGGCGGCCAGAGCGGCCAGCAAGACAGAAAAAAGAGAAGCTGTTCGCCTGAAATTCTTCATGAAGTTTCTTCCAGGGCCGGAAATGTCCACTCCATATTCCAGCCGAATCCTCTCCGGTTGTCGATGAGCCGCATCCAGCGCGGCTCGAAACAATACAGGCTGCTGCGGGAAATCACGGAGTCAAGCTCGTCCCCGAGGCCGAATTTCGCCTTGTATTTCTCGATCAGGTCCCGCGATTTTCTGGCGCGCGCGGCGATGCCGCGCATCTGCACGCCGCGCAGATCGGCCCAGCGGCGCGACGGGCGGAAGACCGCCGCCGCGGCCGCGCCGGCCCGTTCGATCTCCCGGCTGTGCAGGCTCTCCCGCGAGGAGAGCCAATAGAGGCGGAACCCTTCGCCGCGGACGAAATAGAGCGGCGCCGCGTGGGGCGGGCCCGCCTCCAGGGCCACGGCCAGCACCATCGTCCGCTGCGAGTCCAGCAGCCGCGCAGCCTCCGCGAGCGGGTCTCTCATGAGGCCTTGTACCCGGCCACTTCGTCGAACAGCGCGAAGGTGGCTTCGATGTCAGACATCCGCAGGTGAATCGGCGTCGAAATGCGCAGCCGCTGGCCGCCATAGAGCCAGATGCGGCGCTCGCGCGCCTTGCGCCAGAGCTCGTCGAAGCGGAAGTTTTCGGGGAAGGCCACCGTGACGAGCGCGCCGTACAGGCGGTCGTCCGCGGAGCTGAGCAGGCGCAAGTACGGCCGCTGCTCCGCCATGGCGTAGACCCGCTTTGCGAGTTCGTGGATCCGCCGGTAGACGGATTCCGGGCCGAGCGCTTCGAGAAACCGCTTGCCGGCCATCATGCCGGCGATGGTGGCCCGGTTGTTGGTGCCGATTTTCATGAAGCGCGCCGCCTTCAGGTCCTTTTTGTCCCAGTCGCCGGTGACGATCACGGGCCAGTGGCGGTCGAGGTGCTCCTCGCGAATGTACATCAATCCGCAGCCGGCGGGGGCGAACATCCACTTGTGCGGGCTGCCGGCGAAATAGTCGCATTCCAGCTCGCTGAGGCGGAACGGCACCTGGCCGTTCATGTGCGCGCCGTCGACCACTGTGAGCACGCCCTTGGCCCGCGCCGCCCGGCAGATGTCCCGCACGGGCATCAGCACGCCGGTGGGGCTGATAATGCCGGAAAAGCTCAGCACGCGCGTGCGCGGACCGATGGCGGAAATCAGAATCTCGGTCAATTGTTCCGGGCTCTGCGGCGGGTGGGGGATCTTCACCTCGCGCACGGCGATCCCGTGCCGCTGCGCGCGCAAAGCCCACGGCGCGATGCCGCTGGGGTGCTCGTGGTCGGTGATGAGCACCTCGTCGCCCGGCTTGAGATCAATGCCGTTGGCGATGACGCTCATCGCCTCGGTGGCGCAGTGGGTGAAGGCGAGCTCCTCCTTCTTGCAGCCGACGAAGGCGGCCATTTCGGCGCGCTCGGCGTCCAGCTCCTCGTAGCCCCAGCGCGGGTATTCATCGTGAATGAGTGCGGCGGCGGTTTCGACGAATTCGGTCACCGCCCTCACCACCGGCCGCGGCGCCACGCCCAGGCTGCCGTTGTTCAGGAACGCGCGCCAGCCGGGCAGCAGGAACTGCTCGCGGCGCACCTGGAGCCAGTATTTTTCCGGATCCTTCTCGCGCAGCGCCGGATCGGGCAGGGGGCGTACGTCGGCGGCCATGCCGCGGGCGGAAAACCCGAACAGCGACAGTGCGACTGCATCCCGTCGGTTCATGCCCCCAGCATAGCGCAGGCGCGCTGCTTCACCGCTTCGGCACGCGGACCGTGATGTTGCGGAAACGCACGCCGCCGGCGTGATCGCCCTGGATGAGGAACGGGCCGGGCAGCTCCTCGTCGGCGTCCAGCGCGCCGCCGGTGATGCCTTCGATCTCCTGATGGTCGATGGTGAGGATGCCGTTCTGCACGACGGTGACCGTGCGGCCCACCAGCGTGACGTCGAAGACGTCCCACTGGCCGGGACGGTTGGCCGGCGCCGGTTTCGGCGCGATGCGCCCGTAGATGGAACCCATGCTTCTTTCCGGCGGGTTGCTCCCGCGAGGCTCGTTCTCCAGCTGGATTTCGTAACGGCCGCGCAGGTAAAAGCCGCTGTTGGTGTGCTCGGGCAGCATGACCTCGAAATGCACCTGGAAATCCTCGAATTTCTCCGTGGTTTTCAGGTTTGCGCCGAGCTTTTCGTTCACCAGTTCGCCGTTGACCGCTTTCCAGTGGCTGTTGGCCGGGTTGCCCGCCGGCTCCCATCCGGACAGGTCGCGCCCGTTGAACAGCGCGCGCGGCTCGCTCCACTGGCGCGGTTCCGGCCGTTGCAACGCAGGCGCGGGCTTGCCTTCCAGGGGCGTGACCATGTCGCCCCGCCGCGCCTGGCCGACCAGGCGGTCGCCGCGCCGTTCGAGCTCCCACACCACGGCGGGGCGGTTGGGGCCGGAGGCGGAGATGTTCAGGATGAGTTTGCCCCCTTCGATTTTCACATCCTCCAGGCGAAACACGTTGCCGCCCGTGGGCTGGTACCAGACTTCCAGTTTTCCGCCGCGCTCGGAAATGCCGAGCCAGCTGGCGCGCTGGCCGGCGGGCGTCTGGATGTTGAAATTCCACCTGCCCAGAAACGGACCCGTTTGCGCCGGCAGACAGGCGGCGCCGAGCAGCACAAGCGTCCAGAGTTTGATGTGAGACCGCATGTCGAGAGTCTATCGCAAAGGAGCTGGCAGGCGAGGCGCGGGGCCCGAGGCGCCTGCCGCCAGCGGCCGGCCGCTATAATCACAGGTGTGAAGACCCCTGCAACCCTGCTCGCTCTGGCGCTGGCCCTGCTGGCCGCCTGCTCGAAGAACATCCAGACGAATGAAGCCGTGCGCCAGGGGGTGATCAAGCACCTCTCGCAGAATTCCGGGCTGAACCTGGCGTCGATGGACATCGAGGTCACCAGCGTGACCTTCCGCGACAATGAAGCCGACGCCGTGGTGGGCTTCAAGCCGAAGGGCGGCGGCGCTGCGAGCGGCATGTCGATGCGCTACACGCTCGAGCGGCAGGGCAACGAGTGGGTGGTGAAGAAGAAGTCCGATTCCGGCATGGGGCACGGCATGATGCCGCCGGCGGCTGATGCGCCGAAGGAAGGCAGCGGGCTGCCTGCGGGGCATCCGCCCGTGAGCGGGACGGGCGCGCCGGAGCGCAAGCAGTGAAGCAGGTGGCGGTGCTGGGCGGCGGTCCCGCCGGCGCCATGGCCGCCGCGGGGCTCGCCGGGGCGGGGATCCGCACCATTCTGCTCGACGAGAAGCTGGCCTGGGAGAAACCCTGCGGCGGCGGCATCACCTACAAGGCGTACAGGCAATATCCTTTCCTGCTGGACAACGCGGCGGCGAAAAAGCAGGTGAACGCGGCGCGCCTTTCCGAGCCGCGCGGCGGCAGCGTGACCATGCGGCTGCGCCACCCGCTGCTGATCTACTCGCGCCGCGAGCTGAACCAGCTCCTGCTGGACCGCGCCGCGGCGGCGGGCGCGCGCATCGAGCGCGAGCGCGTGCTGGCCGTCGAGCGGCGCGAGGCCGGCTGGCGCGTGCGGACGCGCCACGGCGCCGTCGATGCGGACTACCTCGTCGTCGCCACCGGGGCGCGCAACTCGCTCAGGGATTTCGGCACGCGCTGGACGCCGCAGGATGTGATGTGCGCCCTCGGCTACTTCGTCCCCGGGACGAGGGAGCAGGTCGACATCCAGTTTTTCCCGAATTTTGAAGGCTACATCTGGGTGTTTCCGCGCGCCGATCATCTCTCCGTCGGCATTTGCGGCAAAGGCGTGCCCTCGCAGAGAGCCCGCGATCTGCTGCACCGCTACATGGATGAGCACGGCATCCGCCGTTCGGACGCGGTTTTCTACGCCCACGTGATCCCGGCGCTCGAGCGCCCTTCCTGGCGGTCGAACCGCATCAGCGGCCCGCGCTGGGTGGCGGCAGGCGACGCGGCCGGACTGGTGGATCCGGTCACGGGAGAGGGCCTGTTTTATGCGATCCGCTCGGGCGATCTGGCGGCCCAGGCGATCCTGCACGACCAGCTCGAGCCGGGCCGGCGGCACACGGTCTACGATTCGCTGCTGCACGGGGAATTCCTCGAGGATCTCGCCTTCGGCGCGGGGCTGGCCAAGAGGTTTTTCATCCAGGAAATCATGTTTTCCAGCGTGCCCGCGCGGATGATCGAGCTGATGCGGCATTCGGCGCGCATGCGCGACATCGTGCAGGACCTGTTTGCTGGCACGCAGCGATACCTGGACCTCAAGCAGCGGATCCTGAACAATCTCAACGGCACCCTGCGCGAGATCGTTTACGGCTCGATGCTGGGCCGGCGCGTGGTGAAGGAGGGCTGACGGGCATGAACACGACGCGCAGCGAGGAGCTTTTCCGGCGCGCGCAGCAGCGGATCCCCGGCGGGGTGAATTCGCCCGTGCGCGCGTTCCGCAGCGTGGGCGGCACGCCGCGCTTCATTCGCCGCGGCAGCGGCTGCCGCATCACGGATGTCGACGGCAACACCTACGTCGACTGCATCGGCTCGTGGGGGCCGCTGATCCTCGGCCACTGCTTCCCCCCGGTGGTGGAGGCCGTGCGCGAGGCGCTTGAGAACGGGTCGAGCTTCGGCGCGCCGACCGAGCGCGAAGTGGAGCTTGCCGAGCTGATCTCGCAGGCCGTGCCGTCGGTGGAGATGGTGCGGCTGGTGAACTCGGGCACGGAAGCAACCATGAGCGCGCTGCGGCTGGCGCGGGGCTTCACGGGCAGGACCCTGACGGTGAAGTTCGAAGGCTGCTACCACGGCCACGTCGACTCGCTGCTCGTCAAGGCTGGCAGCGGCGTGGCGACGCTCGGCATCTCGGGAACCGCAGGCGTGCCCGAAGAGTTCGCGCGCACGACGATCGCGCTGCCGTACAACTCGGTGGAAGCGCTGGAGGCGGCGTTTGAACAGCACGGGGCGCAGATCGCCGCCGTCATCGTCGAGCCGGTGGTGGGCAACATGGGCTGCGTGCCGCCCGCGCCGGGCTTTCTTGAGGCGATGCGCGAGCTCTGCACGCGGCACGGCGCGCTGCTGATCTTCGACGAGGTGATGACCGGCTTCCGGCTCGCCCTGGGCGGGGCGCAGCAGCTGTACGGCATCCGCCCGGACCTGACCACGCTGGGAAAGATCATCGGCGGGGGCCTGCCAATTGCCGCCTACGGCGGCCGCGCCGACATCATGCGCCACGTCGCGCCTGCGGGCAACGTCTATCAGGCGGGAACGCTTTCCGGCAACCCGTGCGCGGTGGCGGCCGGGATCGCCGTGTTGCGGCACCTGATGGCGCACCCGGAAATTTACGCCCAGCTCGACGAAATCGCGGCCCGCGTCTGCGCGGCCGCCCCGCCGGGCGTCACCGTGCAGCGCGTGGGTTCCATGTTCACCTTCTTCTTCACGGACCGGCCGGTCCAGCGCTGGGAAGACGCGGCAACGTGCGACACGGCGAAATACGCGGCCTTTTTCCACCATTTGCTGGAAAATGGAGTGTATTTTCCGCCCTCCCAATTCGAGGCGGCGTTTCTGTCGGCGGCCCACGATGAAGAGGCCCTCCGGCAGACGGCCGAGGCAATCCGCAGCTTCCGGGCCTGAGGCCCGCGGCAGGAGCCCAGCCCAATTTAACATTGTATTCTGAAACTTCGGCCTTGCAGCCGTCGTCAAGTCAGACGTGGGCACTGCCGCACCCAGGAGGGGACGTGTGGCCGGCCGCAGCGCGCGTTGGCCCTGTGGCCGCCGGGCGCTGGTTTCCGGCGTTCTCCTGGCTGTCTTTTCGCTGACTTGCGTGGCCGCACAGCCCGATCCCCGCGAGTCGCTGAACATCACCTCCAAGACACGGTTTACGCTGAAGTATTACTCGAACCTGCAAGCATGGCAGCAGCGCCGCGACGAGCTGCGCCGACAGATTCTGGTCTCTGCGGGGCTGTATCCGCTGCGGCCCCGCGGCCCGGTTCCCGCGCACCGTTTCGGCGCCATCGACAAGGGCCCGTACCAGGTGGAAAAGATCGCCCTGGAGACGCTGCCGGGCTTTTTTGTGGGGGCCAATCTGTACAAGCCGGCGCGGCTCTCGCGCCCTGCGCCTGCCGTGCTGGTGGCGCACGGGCACTGGAAGTACGGCAGGACGCATGACGCCGAGGATTACTCGGTGCCGCGCCTGTGCGCCAATCTCGCCGCGCAAGGCTACGTGGTGCTGGCGTGGGACATGGTGGGCTACGGGGACACGCAGCAGTTGCCCCACGATTTCGGCCACGCGACGGAGGAGCTGGCCTGGCGGTTCTCGCCCTTCAGCTTGCAGCTGTGGAACGCGATCCGCGCCCTGGATTTCATCGAATCGCTGCCGGAGGTGAACCGCTCCCTGATCGGCATGACGGGCACCTCCGGCGGCGGCACGCAGACCTATCTGCTGGCGGCTGTGGACGAGCGGATCCGGGCCGCCGCGCCCGGCGGCATGGTATCGGCGTTTTTCCAGGGCGACGACGTTTGCGAGATGGCGCCGGGGCTGCGGATCGGGACGAACAACGTCGAGCTGACGTCGCTGATTGCGCCGCGCCATCTGATGCTGGTTGCGGCCACGGGCGACTGGACGCGCGACACGCCGCGCGTCGAGCTTCCGGCCATCCGCGCCGTCTACGCGCTCTACAGGCAGGAGCGGCGCGCCACGGCCGCCGTGATCGATGCGGGACACAACTCGAACCGGCAGAGCAGGGAGGCGGTTTACGCGTTTTTCCACCGCGCCCTGGCGCGGCGTTTCTGGATGTATCCCGCGCCTTCGGAAAACCCGGCTCTGCCCTTGCCTTCGCGCGAGGAACTGCTCATCGGGGACGCGCTGCGGGAGAAGGCCAAGGCGGGGCACGCCGAGATCCTCGCAGCTTGGCGGGCCATGGCGAACGAGCGAACGGCCTCCATGGACGACGAGCAACTGCGGGAGCGGCTGGCGGCGCTGTTCCATGTGTCGTGGCCGGCGCAAGTGGCGGCGCCCGAGTCGACGCCCGAGCTCGTGTTGCTCCGCACCGACACAGGCACGCCCGTCCGGGCGGCATGGATCACGCCGCCGTCGCCGGAGGCGGGCGCCATCGAAATTGTGGTGAGCCCGGAGGGCCTTCAGTGCGGCGCCTGCGCAACTCCGGACAGCGGGCAGGAGGGCCGGCGGGCCCGGCTCCTGATTGAGGTCTTTCGGGCTGCCGCGCCGCCGGAGCCGTTCCAGCTCGAGCGGGCGACCTTCCACCGCAGCGCGCTGGCCGAGCGGGTCCAGGACATTCTCGCGGCCGTTTCCTACGCCTCCGGCTTCGCCGGCCAGAGGCCCGTCGTGTTGTCGTGCCGCGACCGGGCGGTCGCGTGGTGCCTGCTCGCGCTGGCCGCGGCGCCTCCCTCCGTGCGGCTGGAGGCGAGCGAGTCGTCGCGGGACAGAATTCCCCAATCGCTCTCCGAGTACCTGAAGCAGCCCGGCATCGCTTACGCCGGCGGTCTGTCTGCCGTGCTGCGGCTCGCCGCGCGCGGCGCCCGGCCCGCGGAGGCGGCCGTTACAATGGGGAAGTGATCCGCACGCTGATTTTCGACCTGGGCCGGGTGATTGTGCCGTTCGATTTCCGGCGCGGCTACGAGCAGATGTCGCGCCGTTGCGGGCTGGCGCCCGAGGAGATCCGCGCGCGGCTTTCCTCCGACGGCCTGGTGCGGCAGTTCGAGTCCGGCGGCATCGGCCCGCACGAGTTCCACCGCCATGTCGAGAGGCTGCTGGGGGCGCAGGTTTCCTACGAGGAATTCTGCGAAATATGGTTTTCCGTTTTCCTGCCGGAAACACTGATAGCAGATGAATTTCTGGAAAAATTGCACGCCAATTACCGCACGGTGCTGCTCTCGAATACCAATCCCATCCACTTTGAAATGATCCGGGAGCGCTACCCGATCCTGCGCCATTTCGACGCGCTGGTGCTCTCCTACGAGGTCAAGGCGATGAAGCCCGATCCGCGCATCTACGCCGCGGCCGTGGAGGCGGCGCGCTGCGCGCCGCAGGAATGCTTCTTCACGGACGACATCCCCGAGTATGTGGAGGGCGCGCGGCGCGCGGGCATCGACGCCGTGGTGTTCGAGGGGCAGGAGGCGCTCGAGCGGGAGCTGGCGGCCCGCGGCGTGCTCCTGGATCAGTAGGCCAGCAGCCGCTCGGCCTCGCGCTGGATGTCGGCCGTCTGCGGCAGGATCGCGTCTTCCAGATCCGGATGGTAGCCGACCCAGGTGTCAAGCGCCGCGACGCGCCCGACCGGCGCGTCCAGATACTCGAACAGCTCGCCCGCGATCCGCGCCGCGATCTCGGCGCCGTAGCCGAAGCTGAGCATGTCCTCGTGCACGATCAGCGCCCGGCTGGTTTTCCTGACGCTTTTCGCGATGGCGTCCCAGTCATACGGCGCCAGCGTGCGCAGGTCGAGAATCTCGATCGAGCGGTCCGGGTGTTTCTGCTCGATCCACGAGGCCGCCACCAGCGACTTCTGCACCGTCATGCCGTAGGTGATGATCGTCAGGTCGTCGCCCGGCTTGACGAGGCGGGCGCGGCCGAACGGGATGGTGAAGCCGGGGCCGGGGTGCGGGCTGCGGTTGTAGGGCTCGCGGTACAGGCGCTTGTGCTCGAGAAACAGCACCGGATCGTCGCAGCGGATGGCCGTGCGCAGCAGGCCGCAGGCGTCCAGCGCGTTGGACGGAAAGACGACGCGCAAGCCCGGGATGTGCGTGAAGGCCACCTCGCCGCACTGGCTGTGGTAGATGGCGCCGCCGTTGAGATAGCCGCCGATGGCGACCCGGATGACGACCGGCGCCTTCCAGCCGTTGTTCGAGCGCCAGCGGATCGTGGCCAGCTCGTCGCGGATCTGCATCATCGCCGGCCAGATGTAGTCGAAGAACTGGATTTCCACCACCGGCTTCATGCCGCGGCTGGCCATGCCGATGGCGCGGCCGACGATGGCGGCCTCCGCGATGGGCGTGTTGAACACCCGGCGCGAGCCGAAGCGCGACTGCAACCCGTGCGTCGCCTTGAATACCCCGCCCTTGCCTTTGACTTCCCGCAGGTTCTCCTCGCGGCTGCAATCGGCGACGTCTTCGCCGAAGATGACTATGGCCGGGTTGCGCTCGAGCTCTTCCGCCAGCGTGAGATTGATCTCCTCGACCATGGTGCGCGGCTCGCCGTCCAGCTGCGGCTCGGCGGCGAAGGCGTCCGAGCAGGGATCGACGTCGGGCGAATACAGGTATCGGAGCGCCGTGGAGGGGTGCGGCGGCTCGGCCTTCAGCACCTTCTCGGTGATTTGCGCGATCTCCAGATCCACCTCATGGCAGATCCGCTTGTAGGCCACCTCTTCGAGCAGGTTTTCCTGGATGAGCCAGCGGGGGAAGTTGATGATCGGGTCGCGCGCCGCCTCGGCGGCCCGCTCGGCCTCGGTCTTGTAGAGCCGCTCGTCGTCGCTGAGCGAGTGCGAGTAGGGCCGGATGCAGTGGGCGTGGACCAGGGCCGGCCCCTCGCCGCTGCGCGCCCAGGCGGCGGCCTCCCTCATGGCGCGCCAGGAGGCGAGGAAGTCCGTGCCGTCGCACTCGAGCACCTTGAGATGCGGAAAGCCGGCGACGAGCCGCGAGATGCTCGCGCCGGGCGTCTGCTTCTCCACCGGCACCGAGATGGCCCAGCCGTTGTCCTGGATGAGGAAAATCACCGGCAGGCGGTTCAGGCAGGCGGCGTTCAGCGCCTCCCAGAACTCGCCTTCGCTGGTGGAGCCTTCGCCGCCGGAGGCGAGCGTCACCTCATCGGAGTGCGCCGAGAAATAGCGCGAGGCCTCCGCGCAGCCGACGGCATGAAGATACTGCGTGCCGGTGGGGGACGAGCCGGTGAAGATGTGCAGCTCGGGGCTCGACCAGTGCGACGGCATCTGGCGGCCGCCTGAGGCGGGCCCGGCCGCGGCGCCCACGCTTTCCAGCAGCATCTGCTCCGGCGTCACGCCCAGGGCGAGCGCCAGGGCGCGGTCGCGGTAGTAAAGATGAAACCAGTCGTAGCCGGGGCGGAGGGCCATGCCTGCCGCCGTCTGGATGGCCTCGTGGCCGGCGCCGCTGATCTGAAAGTAGATGCGGTTCTGGCGCTTGAGCATCACCTCGCGGTCGTCCAGCCGCCGCGACATCTGCATGATGCGGAAAGCGCGCTGGAAAGCCTCGCGGTCGAGGCCGCAGGAATCGAAGGCGGGCGGAGTCACAGCAACAGTCACGGGCTTGGCGGTCGCCATCGGCTTGCGTCCCTTTTCCCCAGTTTACCTGTTCGCCGCGCGTTTCCAATCCCGCCAAGGCGCTACAATGTCAATTTCCATGTACGATCTGGCCTTTTTTCGAGCCAATCTCGAAGCCATCGCCCGGCGGCTGGCCGACCGCGGCTTCCACCTGGATGTCGAGGAATTCCGCTCCCTCGATGCGCGGCGGCGCGCCGCAGTGACCGAGGCCGAGCAGCTGCGCGCCCGGCGCAACGCCCAAAGCCAGGAGATCGGCAGGCTGAAAAAAGCCGGCCAGGACACCTCGGCCCTCCAGGCCGAAGTGCGCGCGCTCGGCGACCGCATCGCCGAGCTCGAGGAGCAGGCCAAGGCCCTGGACGAGGAGTTCCGCGCAAAGCTCGCCGCAGTGCCCAACGTGCCCCATGAATCCGTGCCCGCGGGCGCATCGAGCGACGACAACGTGGAGATCAAGCGCTGGGGCGCGCCGCGCGAGTTCCCCTTCGAACCCAAAGCGCACTGGGACCTCGGGCCGCAGCTCGGCATCCTCGACTTCGAACGCGCCGCAAAGATCACCGGCGCGCGCTTCGCCCTCTACATGGGCGCCGGCGCGAAGCTCGAGCGGGCGCTCATCAACTTCATGCTCGACCTGCACACCCGCGAGCACGGCTACACGGAGGTGCTGCCGCCGTTCCTGGTCAATTCGGCGTCGCTGTTCGGCACCGGGCAGCTGCCGAAGTTCGCCGCCGACCTGTTCAAGTGCGAGAACTTCGACTTCTGGTTGATCCCGACGGCCGAAGTCCCGGTGACCAACATCTACCGGGACGAGACGCTCGACGGCGACGCGCTGCCGATCCGCTACTGCGCGTTCACGCCGTGTTTCCGCAGCGAGGCGGGCTCCTACGGGCGCGACGTGCGCGGCATCATCCGCCAGCATCAGTTCCAGAAAGTCGAACTGGTCAACTTCACGCGGCCGGAGCAGAGCTACGAGGAGCTGGAGCGGCTCACCGAAAGCGCCGAACACGTGCTCGAGCGGCTCGGCCTGCCGTACCGGCGCGTGGTGCTGTGCACGGGCGACATGGGTTTCGCCTCGGCCAAGACGTACGATCTCGAAGTCTGGATGCCGGGGCAGGGAACGTTCCGCGAAATCAGCTCCTGCTCGAACTTCGAAAGCTTCCAGGCGCGGCGGGCCGGCATCCGCTACCGCACCGGCAAGGGAAAATCGGACTACGCCCACACGCTGAACGGCAGCGGACTGGCCGTGGGGCGCACGTGGGTGGCAGTGGTGGAGAACTACCAGCAGGAAGACGGTTCGATCGTGATCCCCGAGGCGCTGCGCCCGTACCTGAACGCCGAGCGGATCGACGCCAAAGGACAGCTGCGCTAGCGAGGGGCTTCAGGGCAGCAGCACGATCTTGCCCACGCCGTCGGCGTAAGCCTCCAGCATCTCGAAGGCCTGCTGCGCCCGCTCGAGCGGCCAGCGGTGCGTCACCATGTGCGCGAACAGCGCCGTGTGTTCCGCCAGCAGCCGCAGGGCGAGTTCGCTGCGGTGGTTGGAGCGGCGCACGGGATAAAACCACTGCTCTTTGCGGCGCAAGGCGAAGAAATCGATCGGCAGCCGGTCCTCGCTTGGCAGCGCGGTGATGACGATGCGCGCCGCCGGGGCGCCCATGTGGATCGCCTGGTTGTGCGTGTCGCCCTTGCCGGCGCAGTCGAACACCATGTCGACGCCGCGGCCGCCCGTGTCGCGCAGCACTTCGCGCACGGGGTCGGCCTCTTGCGGGTCGATCACCGCGTCGGCCCCGCAGCGGCGCGCCATTTCGCGGCGGTGTTGGACGGGGTCGACGGCCCAGATGCGCGCCACGCCCGCCAGGCGAAGGCAGCCGATGGTGGCCAGCCCGATGGGGCCGGCGCCGATGACGGCGGCGGTCTCGCCGAGTTTGGGCGCGCCGAACCGGAACGAGTGAAGGGCGATGCCGATGGGCTCGAACAGCGTGCCTTCCGCCAGCCCGAGCCGCTCGGGCAGCGGCAGGAGATTGACGGCGGGCAGATTGATGTGGTCGCGGAAAAAGCCCGGCTCGCCGGGGTTTGACAGGAAGCGCACGTGGTGGCACAGGTTGTGCCGCCCGCTCATGCAAAATTCGCAGTGGTAGCAATACAGCGGCGCTTCCAGCGCGACGCGGTCCCCGGGCGCCCATTGCGTGACGCCGGCTCCGACGGCGCTGACCACGCCCGTCGGCTCGTGCCCGAGCACCATCGGGTAGACGCACGGCAAGCCGCCTACGCCGCCTTCGGAGAAGTTGTGCAGGTCGCTGCCGCAGACGCCCACGGCCGCGACGCGCACCTGCACTTCACCGGGCCCCGGAGGCGCCGGCTCGTACGGGCGGATTTCGAAGCGCCGCAGGCCGGTCAGCAGTGCAATGGACATCGCAGGGCGGGACGACTACTTCTTGAACAGCCGGTCGAAGGCCAGACGGGCGTCGGCGGCGCTCTTCGGGGTGGCGACATCCGGCCGGTCGCTCATCCGCACGACCGATGCCGGAGGCGCGCTGTCGCGGGCCACGGTGACGCGCGGGCGGAAGAACGTGCAGTCGTTGGCGCGGTCCTTGTAGGGAATGCGCGCCGGAATCGGCTTGGTGCACTGGAACCGCGTGGAGGGCTCGAAGAAGGCGCACTGTTTGCAGCAGTGCAGCTCGGCCCCGCACTTGGGGCACGTGCCGGAGAAATCCATGTCGGGCGGGAAAGGGGTGGCGCAATTGTAACAGCGCGCCGCCGTCACCGCCTCCACCATGCGCGGCAGGCGCGGTCCGGTGACGTCAATGGGCGGCCGCGGGCCCCGCTCTTTCGGCCGCTCGCGGTCGCGCTCTCCGCCTGCGGGGGTTTCGTAGTCCATATAGCCCCGCTGTCTGTATTTGCGGTCGCCTTCCATGGGGAAGTGAACTCCTTCTGGATTGATCGTCGTTTGACCCGGTGCGGAATGCTTCGTTCAAGGAGCAGGCTTTGCTGTTTCCGCCTCCTGGCGCAGGCCGGCACGCGGCTCTGTTCCGGTCAGGCAGGGAAGTCTGCACCAGCCCTCGTGCCGTTTCCACCGTCGGCCGGTTCCTCTGGCCCCAGCCCCGGCCGATCGCCCGGCACTCCCCATACATATCACGCTTCGGCGGCGGAATCCAGCCCTGCCGCGCCTAAATTCGCTGGGTCCACTTCACCGGCAGATAACACGGCCGCGTGACGGGGTCCTCGCTGCGGTTCGGGGTGACGCGGAGCGTGTAGCCGATCCTGCCGGTCTGGTGAGGCACGAAATCCCTCCCGAACAAAAACTTGCCATCCTGTTCTTTGAGGAACGGCAGGCTGATCACCGTCGTGTCGTACAGCTCGCCGTCGGGATTCACGCGGCCGACAACGGCCTCCACGCGCACGTCGCCGGGCGAGAGGCCCGCCAGGCCCACCGCGGCGCGCAGCTGGATGGTGGCCCCGGTGAGAATCACGCGGCCCACCGCGCCCGAGACGTCCTCGATCGTGACCGCGGGCCAGGCGCGCTCCACCTTGCGGTTCCACTCCGCCTTCTCCTTCGCCCAGCGGTAGCCGTCCTGGCCGGCGCGCAGCCCGGCCAGATGGGCCGGCTCGTACATCCGCTCGATGTAATCGCGGAGCATGCGCTGGCAATTGAACAGCGGGCTCAGGTTCATGATCGACGTCTTCACCCGCTTCATCCACGCCGCCGGAACGCCCTCCTCGCGGTTGCGGTAATACATCGGCAGGATCTCGGTCTCCAGCAGCGAATAGATCGACGAGGCGTGGACTTCGTCCAGGTCCGGCGTATAGGGATCGCGGTCGCCGATGGCCCAGCCGCCGGAGATTTCGTAGGCTTCGTCGTACCAGCCGTCGAGGATCGAAAGGTTGAGCGTGCCGTTGATGGCCGCCTTCATGCCGCTGGTGCCGCAGGCCTCCTCGCCGCGCCGCGGCGTGTTGAGCCAGAGGTCGACGCCCTGCACCAGCTCGCGGCCCACCTCGATGTCGTAATCTTCGATGAACACAACGTGGCGCGCCAGCTCGGGGTCGCGCGTGATCTGGATGATGTCGCGGATCAGTTGCTTGCCCGGGGTGTCCTTCGGGTGCGCCTTGCCGGCGATGACCACCTGCACCGGCATCTGCGCGCTGGTGAGGATCTTCTTCAGCCGCGCAATATCGCGGAACAGCAGCGTCGCCCGCTTGTAGGTGGCGAAGCGGCGCGCAAAGCCGATCGTGAACACTTCCGGGTCGAAGATCTCCGACAGCCGCTTCAGCTCCGTGCTCGAGGCGTGGCGGTCCTGCGCCCGCTGAAGCAGACGCTCGCGGATGAAGGCGATCAGGCGGCGCTTGCGGCGGCGGCGGATCTCCCACAGCTCTTCGTCCGGAATGTCCTCCACCTGCGCCCAGACCGCCGGGTCGGTGTACTGCTCCCGCCAGCCGGGAGCGAGGTACTGGTCGTAGAGGCTCGCCAGATCCGGGTGCAGCCACGTGGGCAGGTGCACGCCGTTGGTGATGGGCAGGATCGGCACTTCGTGAACCGGGAAATCCGGCCACAGCCGGCTGAACATGTTGCGGCTCACTTCCGAATGCAGCCGGCTGACGGCGTTGCGGTAAGCCGAGGTCTTCAGCGCCAGCACGGCCATCGAGAAGCGGTCGCCCTGCTCTTCCGTTCCGCCCTGGCCGAGGGCGAGGAAGCGGTCGAACGGCACGCTGTTGCGCTCGCAGTAGGCGTGGAAATATTCGTAAATCAGGCCCGGATCGAACATGTCGATGCCGGCCGGCACCGGCGTGTGCGTCGTGAACACGTTGTTCGAGCGGGCCGCTTCCAGCGCCTCCTCCCAGCTCAGCCCGTGGTCCTGCATCAACAGGCGAATCCGCTCAAGCGCGAGAAAGGCGGAGTGGCCCTCGTTCATGTGGTAGACCGTGGGTTCGATGCCCATCGCCTTCATCACGCGCAGCCCGCCCACGGCGAGCACAAACTCCTGCTGGATGCGCGTCACCGAGTCGCCGCCGTACAGCTGGTCGGTGATGTCGCGGTACTCGTCGATGGTGTTTTCCGGGATGTTGGTGTCCAGCAGCACCAGCGGCACGCGGCCCACCTGCATTTTCCAGGCCTTCACGTAGCAGTTGCCGCGCGGCAGCCGCAATTCCACCACCACCTCGTTGCCGTCCTTGTCGTGGACCGGCTGCACCGGCCAGGTGAAGAAATCGTTGACCGGGTATTTTTCCACCTGCCAGCCGTCGGGGTTCAGGTGCTGCTCCAGGTAGCCTTTCTGGTACAGCAATCCCACGCCCACCAGGTTGAAGTTGGCGTCGCTGGCGGACTTCAGGTAGTCGCCCGAAAGAATGCCGAGGCCGCCCGAATAGATCTGCACGGACTCGAGCAGCCCGTATTCCATCGAGAAGTAGGCGACCGTGGGCGAGCCGGCGGGCGGACGCGCGGCCATGTAGGCGTCGAATTCCCTGCACGCGGCCTGATACAGCGCCACATAGCGCGGGTCGGCAGCGGCCTTCTGGAGCGCCTCCTGCGGAATGCGGCCCAGCATCAGCACCGGGTTGCGGCGGCATTCCTTCCACAGCACCGGGTCGAGCCTGCGGAAAACCGGGCGGATGGACTCCTTCCAGCTCCAGAGAAAGTTCAGCGCCAGCTCCTCCAGGCGGGACAGCTCGGCTGGCAACGCCGGGCTGACAAGAAACTCCTTTACCGGACGAACGTGAAAGGCCATGCGTTGTGCTCCAGGCTTACTGTTTCAAGTTAGCAGACCGTCCAGGTCTTCATATCGCCCCGCCCGGTTCTGCTTCTGGGAGTTTGGATGCGGCCGGACGGGCGCCGGGTCCGGGCAAGCCTGCCGCGGCCGCGCCGCGCCCGGCGAGGAATCCGCATTTCCAATCTTTTTATCTCGTATTCAAGCCATCTTGACATACAATGAAAGCATGAAGCTCAGCGCTCAGGAAGAGTATGGTTTGCGCTGCCTTCTCTACATGGCGCGCCACGGCGAAGACCGCAGCCACAGCATTCCGGAAATCAGCCGGGCGGAAGGGCTTTCTGTGCCGAACGTGGCCAAGCTGATGCGCATTCTGCGCCTCGGGGGGCTGGTGGTCAGCGTCCGGGGGCAGGCGGGCGGCTACACGCTGGCCAAGCCTGCCAGCCAGATTACCGTCTCCGAGGTGCTGGCGCTGCTCGGTGGCAGTTTCTACAACGCCCACTTCTGCGACCGCCACTCCGGGCTGGAGCGGTCTTGCACGCACGCGGCAGACTGTTCGCTCCGCCTTCTCTGGGGGGCTGTGCAGAAGAGCCTGGACGCGATTCTGACCCGGACCACGTTGCGGGACCTGCTCCGGAACGAGCAGGAAATGAACGCGTTTCTCGAGCAGCTGGCGGCAGGCGCCGCCGATGTCTCCGCCCCGGCCCGCCCGACGGCAGCCAATTGAAGCGCCCGGCCGAAAGCGCGGCGGCGCCGAGCCGTCAGCGGAGCCGGGCGAAACCCATTTATGCTGAAAAAGTGCGGCCAGAAGTGCTGCGCGCCGCCGGATCTCCTCCATGCCTGAATTTGCGCCTGTTTCCGAAGCCATCGTGGTCACAAGCCCTGCGCCGGGCGCCGGGAAAACCCATGTCGCCTGCGCCTTGGCGCGATGGTGGGTGCAGCGGGGCTACCAGCCGGTGCCGCTGCACCTTTCCGCGCGGGGCCGGGACGAGGTGGCTTGTCCGGGCGGGGGCCGGGTTTCGCGCCCGGCGGCGCTGCTGGCGGGCGCCTGCCGTCTGGAGCCCGAGCCATTGTTTGAAAGCGGCTGGGAGCAGCTCGGCGAACTGGCCCGCCGCGGCGACATCGTGATCGTGGAAGCGCCATGGGAAGACGGGCGCGACAAGGGCCTGCCGCTGATCGAAGTGGAGCGAACCGCCTCCGGGTTGAGCCTGAACGGGTGCGAGCTGCCGTGGATGGAGGCCGCGCTGACGCCCGAGCCCTGGCCGGAGCTGGAGGGCCTCCCGGAATGGACTCTCGCCACAGGGCCGCGGACGGGCGTCATCAGCCTGCCGCATTTGCGGGATTTCTCTGACCTGGCCCTGATCCGCGGCGCCGAGTGGCTCACTGCGGCCGGGACAGGGCAATTCGATTTTCTGGTGGCGCCGGCGACATCGAACCCGGCGGCGGATGCCGCCTGGATGGAGGAGACCGGGTTGCAGCCGTGGCTCGAAGAGCAGGCGGCCCGGGGCGCTTTGGTTGTGAGTTGCGAATGGAACATCCGCGGCGCAAGGCGCATTGAACGCCTGGACCTGACCGACTACCGCAGGCTTTCCCTGTTGATGGGGCGGCGGCTGGCGGCGCCGCTGCCCTCCGAGGAAATCTATGACGCCCTGGCGGAGTGGATCTCCGCCTGGGCCGAGCGCGCCAGCCTTGCGGCCAGGCTGCCGTAGGTTGCAGGAGTCGGCATCCATTGCGGCGTAGTAGATTAGGAGCAGAGAGCGTTCCCTCGGGACAGGGTCCCGGAACGCCTGGCGGCGAAGGCGGGGGGATGGCAAGAGCCGCTGTGGTCAGGCAGCTCCTGCCATATGGCGCAAACGCCGCCGCGGGAGGACAGGATTGATCGTCACGCATGGTGGGAATGTATTGGCCGTCGCCCGCGAGCGCGGCTGGGACTGGCGCGAGATTCTCGATCTGAGCGCCAGCATCAATCCCCTGGGGCCGTCGCCTGCCGTGCGGCCCGCCATCGAAAGGGCGCTGGACCGGATCGCGCTGTACCCGGCGCAGATGCCCGGGGAGCTGGAAGCGGCGCTGGCCGAGGCCTGGGGTGTCGGGCCGGACCAGGTGATGGCGGGCGCAGGCGCCACCGAGCTGATCCATTTCCTGGCGCGCGCAGGCTGGAACGGGCCGTCGGCGCTGGCCGTTCCGGTGTGGACCGAGTTCTACCGCGCCTTCCCGCATGCGCTGCGGGTGCGGGCCGATGAGCCGGAGAAATGGCCGCAGCGCGGTCTGCTGGTGCTGAGCCAGCCTGGCAACCCGACAGGGCTTGCCCTGCCTGCCGAAACGGTCAAGCGGGCGGTGGCGAGCCGCGAAGGCCCGGTGCTGGTCGACGAAAGCTTCATCGAGTTTACGCGGCTGGAATCGGCCGTGCGGTGGACGCGCGAACACCCGAACCTGCTGGTGTTGCGGTCGTTGTCGAAATTCCACGCCCTGCCGGGGCTGCGGGTGGGCGCGCTGGTCGGCTCGCCGGAATGGATCCACCGCCTGCGCCGGAAGCGGGAGCCATGGCGCGTGGGCACATTGGCGGAGGCTGCGGCGCTGGCGGCCATCGGCGACACGGCCCACGCCGAGCGCACGCGCGAGGTGGTGGAACAGGAACGCAACTGGCTGCTGGAGGCGCTGTCGGCTCTCCACGGGCTCCGCGTGCTGCCGGGCGAGGCGAACTTCCTGCTCGCCTACACGGACCGGCCGGCGCCGGAAGTCTGCGAGTGGTTTCTGGAACGGAAAATCCTGCTCCGGAACTGTTCCCGGCTGCCGGGCGTCGACGGAGAAGCCGTTCGCTTCGCCGTGCGCACGCGGCCGGAGAACGAGCGATTTCTGGAGGCCGCGCGGGAGCTGTTTTGCGAAGGCTGATTCTTGCCGGGCTGATCGCGGCCGCGGCGGCCGCCGCGCCGCCGGCGCGTATTGTCTCCACAGCCCCCTCGTTGACCGAGACGCTGTTCGCGCTCGGCCTCGGCCCGCGCGTGGTCGGGGTGACCGAGTTCTGCCGCTACCCTCCCGAGGCGGCCGCGAAGCCGAAAATCGGCACCTTCACCGAGCCCAACTTCGAGCGGATCCTCGCCCAAAAGCCGGATCTGGTGCTCGTTGTCCGCAACCCTGTGCAGCTGGCCGAAAAGCTCGGGCGGCTCGGGTTGCGCACGGTGGAAGTGCCGCAGGACACGGTTGCCGAAATTCTCGCCTCGATCCGGGAGATCGGGCGTCTCGCCGGCGCCGAGGCGCGCGCGCGGGAGCTGGCGGCGCAGATCGAAAGCGAGCTGGAACGGGTGCGGCGGCGGGCGGCCTCGCTGCCAAGGCGCAAGGTGCTGTTCCTGGTGGGCCGCTCCCCGGGAACGCTGCAAGGCATGGTGGGCGCGGGCGGCGGCACGTTCATCGACGAGCTGATCCGGATCGCCGGAGGCGAGAACGTGCTGGCCTCGGCGCCCATCGTCTATCCCCGGCTGACGATCGAGCAGATTGCCGCCGCGGACCCGGATGTCATCCTCGACATGGGGGACTTCGCGCACCACGAGGGCAAGCCGATGGAAAGCGAGCAGCAGTTGCGCGCGCTCTGGGCGCCGTACCGCGTGCTGCGCGCGGTGCGCGAGAACCGCGTCCGCCAGGTCGCTTCGGAGGTGCTCATCCGGCCAGGGCCGCGGGTGGGACAGGCGGCGCGCCTCTATCTGGAGCTGATCCACGGGGTGCGCCTGCCATGAATCTGCGCTACGAGCTGGAAGGCGTGGGCATGCGCTACAACGGCGTGGCCGTGCTGCGCGGCGTCTCGCTGGTTTTCAGCCGGCCCGAGCTGGTCACGCTGATCGGGCCGAACGGCGCGGGCAAGTCGACGCTGCTGAACATCATGGCCGGCCTCAAGCGCGGCTTCGAGGGCCGCTGCCTGCTCAACGGCCGCCCCGTGCTCGACTGGCGGCGCAGGGAGTTCGCGCGCGTGGCGGCGTTTGTCCCGCTGACGCTGCCCTTCGATTTCCCGTTCACAGCCGAGCAGGTGGTGCTGATGGGGCGCACGCCCTACGCCGGCGGCTTCTTCGACAGCGCCGCCGACTGGCAGGCGGTGCGCGAGGCGATGGACGAAACCGACACGCGGGCGCTGGCCGGGCGCGACTTCCGCTCGCTGAGCGGCGGCGAGCGCCAGCGCGTGATGCTGGCCGCGGCGCTGGCCCAGCAGCCGCAGGCGCTGCTGCTGGACGAGCCGGCCGCATTTCTCGACCTGCATCACCAGCTCATGGTGTACGGGCTGCTGCGGCGCCTGGCCCGCGAAGGGAGGCTGGTCATCGCCGTGACCCACGATGTCAATCTTGCGGCGACCTACGCCGACCGCGTGATCGTCCTGCGGGAGGGCCGCGTGGCGGCGGACGCCGGCCCGTGCGAGGCGTTGTCGGCCGAGCGCATCCGGGAAGTCTTCCATGTGAACGCGGAGTGGCTCGAGCGGCGCGGCGGAGGCGCGTGGATCGCCTATGGGGATTGAGCCGCTCACGCCGGGCCGTGCGGCGCGCATCCTGGCGCTGGCCATCGCCGCCGCGGCATTGGTGATGCTGCTGTCGCCGCTGGTCGGCCCGGTGAAGATCGATCTGGCCAGGGCCTGGCGCGGCGAGTTTCCCGACGCGCAGATGTTTTTCGCCGTGCGCTGGCCGCGCACCCTGCTGGCGATGTTGAGCGGCGGGGCGCTGGCGCTGGCGGGCGTGCTGTTCCAGGCGCTGCTGCGCGACCCGCTGGCGTCGCCTTTCACGCTCGGCGTGTCGAGCGGCGCCAGCCTTGGCGCGGTCGTCATGATCGTTCTCGGGCTGCACACCGTGGGGGGCTTTCCCGCGTTGTGGGCAGGGGCCGCCTGCGGGGCGCTGGCGGTGCTGGCGGTGGTGGTGGCGGTGGCGGCCGAGGGGCGCCGCGTGTCCTCGTTCACGCTGCTGCTGGCGGGCGTCGCGGTCAACAGCATCGCCTCCTCGCTCATCATGCTGCTGCACAACCTGGCCACCGTGGGCCAGAGCTTCGCCATCGTGCACTGGCTGATGGGCAACATCGACCCGGTGCCGGCGGGCACGCTGGCCGGGCTGGCCCTGATCGTGCTCCCGGTCTCGGCGGCGGCCTGCGCCTCGGCCCGGCACTGGAACCTGATGGCGGTTGGCGAGGAGTGGGCCGCCGCGCGCGGCGCCTCGCCGCAGCGGCTGCTCGTGGGAGGTTATCTGGCCGGAAGCGTGCTGGCGGCGGCGGTGACGGCGGTCACCGGCCCCATCGGGTTCGTGGGGCTGGTGGTGCCGCACGCGCTGCGGCTGTGGATCGGCAGCGACCACCGCGTCCTGCTGCCGGTCTCCTTTCTGGCCGGGGGCGCGTTTCTCACGCTGTGCGACACGGTGGCTCGCTCGCTGCTCAGCGTCGAGCTGCCGGTCAGCGTGGTGACGGCGCTGGTGGGCGGCCCTATGTTCATCTACCTGCTGCGAAGCCGCCGCCGCAGCCTCTGGCTGTAGCCGCCTCAGGCACGCGCCGCCGGACGCGGCCCAACGGGTAGAATGGTGGTTCGGGCCGGAGGGCCTTGCCGCCGTTGATCAACCGACTCGTTCTCGAAAATCTCAAGCACCGCAAGCTCCGCACGACGCTCAGCGCCCTTTCGATCGGCTTCCAGGTCACGATGATTCTCGCCGTCGCCGGCCTGAGCCGGGGGATGTTGCAGGATTCGATGAACCGCGCCAGGGGCGTGGGCGCCGACATCTGGATCAAGCCGCCGGGCGCCAGCGCCATTTCGCTGACCGGGGCGAGCATGCCGCAGAGCGTGCTGCGCTACTTCCGCCAGGTGCCGCATGTGAAGCTCGCCACCGGCACGGCCGTGCAGCCCATCGGCGGGGTCAGCACCATCACCGGCATCGACTACGACGAGTTCGTGGCCATGAGCGGGCCCTTCCGGTTTCTGGAAGGCGGGCCTTTTCAGAACGACGACGACATCCTGATCGACCGCTATTACGCCGAGCAGCAGAAGCTGAAGACCGGCGACAAGGTGACAATTCTCAACCACGAATGGCGCGTGTGCGGCGTGGTCGAGCCGGGCAAGCTGGCGCGTCTGTTTGTGCGGCTCCGCCGCTTGCAGGAGCTCACCAACAGCGAGGGGAAGCTGAACCAGGCCTTCCTCAAGCTGGACGATCCGGCGCGCACGCAGGAAGTGGTGAATTACCTGAAAAGCCAGCCGGAACTGGCCGGATATTCCATTTATTCCATTGAGGAATTTTTGAGTCTTTTTTCAATGAACAACGTGCCGGGGCTGAAAGCCTTCATCTACGTCATCATCGGCCTGTCGCTGGTCATCGGCTTTCTCGTCGTCGGCCTGACGATGTACACGACGGTGCTGGAGCGCACGCGCGAGATCGGCATCCTGAAGGCCCTGGGCGCCTCTCCGCTGGACATCGTGGGCATCCTGGTGCGGGAGACCGTGATGCTGGCCGTGGCGGGCTGGATCGCGGGGATCCTGCTGTCGCTGGGGGCGCACTGGGCCATCAACACCCATGTGCGCGCGAACCTGCAAAGCGAGATCGCGCCGGACTGGTGGCCCATCGCGCTGGCTGTCTCCCTCACCGCAAGCCTTCTCGGCGCGCTCTACCCGGGCCTGCGCGCCGCCCGGCAGGACGCCATCGAAGCCCTTTCCTACGAATAGCAGGACGGACCGAGTGGAACCGATCATCATCGTTCGCGACCTTCGCAAGATCTACCATGTGGGCGATGTCGACGTGCATGCGTTGCGCGGCGTGTCCATGGAAGTGCCGCGCGGGGAGTTTGTCAGCATCGTCGGGCCTTCCGGCTCGGGCAAATCCACGCTGTTCCACGTGCTCGGCGGGCTGACGTCGATCACGTCCGGGCAGGTGATCGTCGACGGCCAGGACCTGTCGCAGATCAGCGACACGGAACGGACGCGGCTGCGGCGGAAAAAAGTGGGCTTCGTCTTTCAGCGGTACAACCTTTTGCCGACGCTCACCGCCCTCGGCAACATTGAAATCGCCCGCTATTTCGGCGGACAAAAAGGGCCGCTGCCGGAGGATTTTCTGGAAATCATCCGCCTGCTGGGCATCGAGCACCGGCTGCACCACAAGCCGCGAGCGCTATCCGGCGGCGAGCAGCAGCGCGTGGCCATCGCACGCGCGCTCGTCAACCGCCCGGCGATCCTGCTGGCCGACGAGCCCACCGGCAACCTCGACACCGAGAACAGCGAGGCCGTGCTCAGCCTGCTGCGGGATCTGAACCACCGCTTCGGGCAGACCATCCTGATGATCACCCACAACCCCGAGGCCGCCGCCTTCGCCGACCGCATCATTCATATGCGCGACGGCAAGGTGATCGAGCGCAGCTGAGCGCTTTCCGCCGTTCAGGGACGCCGGCCGCGGAGAAATCGCGCGACCGCGCCGGCCGTGTCGAGCCAGATGCCGTTGGAAGGATCTTTCGCGTATGCCGCGACCGCTTCGATGGCGGCCGAATCCACCGACTGAAACCGGCGCGGCCCGATGTCATGGCCCACGAAGATGACCCACCGGCCTTCCCGCGCGGCCTGCCGGACGATCTTGAGCGCTTCCTCCGGACTCGTGTCGTCGAACGGCGTGCCCATCGCCTGCGCGGGATCGAAAACGGCCGGGTCGTTGGCCGCTTCGTCCATGTAGCCGCGGCCGAGAAGGAACCGCTCCGCCACAATGGGGACGTAGCTGCGCACGTTGCGGCCGCGGCCGACAAACTTGAGCCCGCACGGGTAGGCGAAGCTGGCCGGCGTCACCCCCAGGAGTTTGCGGACCGCCTCCTGCGCTGCGTCGATGTCCCTGGCGATGCGCTCGAGATCGTAGTCCTCCAGCGCATTCGAACGCGAGAACGCGTAATTGCCTGTGCAGGGATGCGTCATCGAGTGGTTGCCGATTTCATGGCCCTGCGCGGCGGCGCGCTTCCAGCCCTCCAGCCGCTTTTCCAGGTTGTTCGGCGAGACGAAGAACGTGGCGCGCACGCCGAGCTTTTCAAGCAGCGGCAGCCCCGTGTCGATCTGGCTGGGGCGGGCGTCGTCGAAGGTCAGGCTGACCGCGGCGCGCTTGCCTTCCGGCCATGGCGATTCTGCGTTCTGCGCGGCTGCGCCGGCGCACAGCCACAGCGCCAGCGCGGCGGTGCCTGACAGGAAAGCGGCGCGCTTCATCGCCGCGGACAATGCTATCAAAGCCGGAGGGCGCGCTTCAGCAGCCCTGGGCCGAGCCTTCGGTTTCCATGAAATAGTAGGCCAGCATGTGGCAGACGAACATGTGGCCGTCCTCGATGCGGCCCATGTGCGCCTCCGGCACGCGGATCTCGAGCTGCGCGAGCTGCCCGAGCCTGCCCCCGTCGCGCCCGGTCAGCCCGATGGTCTTCAGCCCGTTGGCATTGGCCCATTCGACGGCGCGCAGGACGTTGGGCGAGTTGCCGGAGCCGCTGATGGCGATGAGCACGTCGCCGGGCCGGGCGAAATTTTTCAGCGGCTCGACGAACACGCATTCGTAGCTCACGTCGTTCGAGTAGGCCGTCAGCGTGGGCAGATTGTCGTTCAGCGCCAGGATGCGGAAGCGCTCCGGCCGCCCGTAGGAGCAGCCCTTGAGCACGTCGCAGACGAAATGGGACGCGGTGGCGGCGCTGCCGCCGTTGCCGCAGACGAAGATCTGCCTGCCGGCGCCGCGGGCCTCGCGCAGCCAGAGGGCGGCCTCGGCGACGCGTTCCAGCGGGATCTTCTCGAGCGCCGCGGCCAGGCGGCTGCGGTAATCGGAAACGAAATCGAGAGGATGCATCTGTTCCTATTGTCCCTGAGCCTGAAGCCCGAGCTCGAATGCGCCCCAGAGGACGCTGTCGTCGCCGAGCGCCGCGGGCGCGACGTCGATGCGGGCGCGCGACCAGGAGGTGATCTGGCGGCGCAGCTCCGCGCGCAGCGGCGCGAACAGCGCCTCGCCTGCCTTGCTGATGCCGCCGCCAATGACGATGCGCGCGGGGTTCAGCAACATGATCGCCGCCTTGAGGCCGCGGGCGAGGTCCACCACGTAATTGCGGACGAAGGCTTCATCCTGCATGAGCTCCTGCGCGGTCCGGCCGTAGTCGCGTTCGAGCCACAGCCCGCAGCACATGCGTTCCAGGCAGCCGTTCGAGCCGCACAGGCAGGGCGGCCCGTCCGGCCTGACATTGAGGTGGCCGATTTCTCCGGCGTAGGAGTCCGCGCCGCGGTAGACGCCATCCTCCAGCAGGATGCCGCCGCCGATGCCCGTGGAAAGCGTCATGTAGAACAGCGGGCGGAAGCCGCGCCCTGCGCCGTGCGCGCCTTCGCCGAGGGCGCCGGCGTTGGCATCGTTGTCCATCAGCACCGGCGCGCCGAACTCGCGCCGCAGCCAGCCGGGCAGGTCGAACCCCTGCCAGCCGCCGACGTGCGTCGACAGGACCACCTGCTGCGCCGCGAAATCCACCGGTCCGCCGAAGCCGACGCCGATGGCGGTGAACTCCTCCTCGGCGCGCCAGCGGCGGCCGATGGCGGCCAGTTGTTCGAGCATCCACTCCCGGCCGCCCTCGCGGTCGGTGCGTCCCGTGTGGCGGCGCGCCAGGCGGCCGCCGCGGAACAACGCCGCGGAAAACTTGGTGCCGCCGATATCCAGCGCCAGAATGCTCATGGCTGCTCCATCCTCCTGGCTGCGGCGAGCACTTCGGCCGGGGAGGCCGTGCCTGTGCCGGGCTTCATGATGGTGACGGAAGCGACCAGATGGCCGAACTGCGCGGCCTCTTCCGGCGTTGCGCCGGCGCGCAACGCGAGGGCCGCGCCGGCCGAGAAGCTGTCGCCCGCGCCGCAGATGTCGACCGGGTTCTCGACCCGCCGCGTCGGCACGCGGCGCACGCCTGCGTCGTCAACGAGCGTGACGCCGTCGCCCCCGTGCGTCACCATCACCAGCGGGGCCCCGGCGGCGCGGCGCAGCGCGGCATAGTCCGGGGCCGGAAGGCCCAGCCGCTGGCACGCCTCGGCCGCCTCGCGCTCGTTGGGCTTCAGCGTGACGCCGCGGAACTGCTCGATATGCATCCGCGAGTCGACCCACACAAGCAGCCCGGGATGCCGGGCGGCGATCTGCGCGAGCCGCTCCCGCATGCGCGGCGTCACCACCGCGCCTGCGGCCGTCTCCATCTGGTCCGAGACGAGGATCACGTCGAACTGCGGCGCCGCCTCCTCGAGCCGCCGCAGCACCTCCAGCTCCACTTCGGGCGGCGGCGGGAAGGTGACGAAGTCCACGCGGCCAAGGTCTTCCACTTCGGTGTACGTGTTGATGAGCTTCGTGTAGGTGAAGGTCTGGCCCGGCGCGGTCACCATCAGCGAGTGGTCGATGCCGCGGCGCGCCAGCGCGGCGCGCAGCTCGTAGCCGTGGCCGTCCTCGCCGATGGTGCCGAGCACGGCCACGCGCGCGCAGCCGAGCGCGGCGAGGTTCGACGCCACCGTGCCGCCCGCGCCGGGCGTGCACTCGGTGGAGACGACCGCGATGCGGTCCAGCCCCGTTTCCCGCGATGGCTCCGTCAGCCGGGGGTCGTAGCGGCACCAGCGGTCCAGACAGATGTCGCCGGCGACGAGGGCGCGCAGATTGGCGATGGCGGCGAGAATTTCCGCAGGGCTCATCGGGCCTCCTCCAGTGCGTGGAGAAAGGCGCTTCGCAGCGCCGGAAACGTGGCGCGGTGGTCGCCGCAGAAATAGAAGCTCTCGCCGCCGTCAGCCACCGTGCGGACGAGGAGGGTTTTGTGCGGGCGGAAGTAATAGCCCGGGTCGGTTTTCGGCAGCTCCTTGCGGAAGTCGCCCTCGATGGGGACGATGTCGAAGACGGCGGTGGTGAAGCGCCGGATGGCGCGGCCCTCCTGGTGCGCCACGTTGCGCGCCATGGCGAGCGATTTGAGGAACACCTCCGGGGCCATGATGGCGGAGCCGAAGGAAAGCAGCACGCCTCCTTCGAGCCCCTCCACCACGCGCGCGAAGATGAGGAAGTCGCGGTAGCTGGCCTCGCCGAGGGCGGCGCCGTCGCAATTGGGGTGCTCGTGGAGGATGTCGTAGCCGATGCCCGCGTGGATGGTCACCGGCACGCCGCAGCGCCAGGCGGCCGCCAGAACGCTCCAGTCCCGGTACGGGAAGTCCGATTCGAACAGGCGGCGGCCGACGTGCTCGCCGAGCCCCTCGCCCGAGGCCGCCGCGCCGCGGATCCAGTCGTTCAGCTCGCCGGTCTCGCGCCACAGGCCGAACTGGCCTTCGCGGATGTAGCGCGCCACGCTTTCCGTGGTGGCGCCGATGCGCGCCAGCTCGTAATCGTGGATCATGCCGGCGCCGTTCATGGCCACGACGGAAAGCGCGCCGCGCTCGAGCAGGTCGATGATGTGGCGGTTCGTGCCGGCCCGCAGCAGGTGCGCGCCCATCATCAGGATGCGCGCCGCGCCGCGCCGGTGCGCCTCGGCCCAGCGGGACGCGACCGCGGGCAGGTCCGGGTGCGAGAACGGCGGCGCGGGACCGGACAGCTCCATCCAGCGGGTGATGTCAAGGTCGTGTTTCCGTTCTGCAAGCGGCAGAATGCGGAGCCGCGAGCGGTCGAAGATCGGATATCGGGAGGGCATCAGGAGAACAACACTTCAGTAAATCACAGCCGGCCCCCGATCCGGCGTTCAAAGCCAGTATTCGTAGCGCTGGGTCCACAGGACATATGCGGCCAGGCAGGCGTTGGTGACGGCGTGGGCCAGGATGAGGTCGCCGAGGCTCTTCGTGCGGACCATCCACGCATTGTAGGCGGCGCCCGCCAAAAAGCCCACGTCCCAGTACGAGCCATGTTCGAGCGCGAACAACGCGGCTGTGGTCCAGAAGGCGCGCGGCTCCCATGAGCCGAGCGGAACCTTCCCGAAATCGTGGTGTTCGAGCCAGCGCATCAGGAACCCGCGCCAGAACAGCTCCTCGACAACAGGAACGAGCAGCACCGCGCGCGCCGTGCGCATGGCGAGCACGGCCGGGTCGCCCAGCGCGGCCGGGGAGAGGGAAGCCGCAGGGCTGCCGAGCAGCGCGTTGGAAAAGAGCCAATGGCTGCGCAACGCGGGAAACAGCAGGTCCGGGGCGACCCACACGATGAAGACGGCCGCTCCAACCGCAACGGAGATTGCGGGCGCGCGGAGGCGGAAGTCCAGCACCTGCCGGCTGAAGAGCAAAACCGCCCCGAACCCCGCGGCCAGCCACACGGCGAGCTGCGCCCGCGGCGTCAGGGGCAGCTTCGGAAGCAGTGCGAGACAGAGAATGAAACAGGCAAACGGCGCTGCGTAGGCGGCCGCGGGATGGCGCAAGAGCATGCGGGGCGCTCAGCCGGCCTTCGCCAGCGCCTCCCGGATGCGTTGTTCGTCCTCTTTGGAGGGGTTGAGCGAGAGCGCCGTTTGCAGGCTCTGGCGCGCGGCCGCGCGCTCGCCCTTTTGCAGCAGCGCAAGCCCGAGGTGGTAGTGATACAGCGGGTTGCGCGGCTGCCTCGCCAGGAGCGGCCTGAGCAGGCTGATCGCAGTGTCATTCAGGTTCTTGCGGATGTAGACCCAGGCCAGCGTGTCGGTGACGTCGTCGTTGGTGGGCGCCCGCTGCTGCGCCCGCTGCGCGTAGGTCAGCGCGGTGTCCAGGTCCTTGCCCATGTCCGCATACCGGTAGGCGAGATTGTTCAGCGCGATGAGGTGGTTGGGATCCTGCTTGAGAATCGCCTCGTAGATCGGCACGGCAGAGCGCCAGTCGCCGAGCGCCTCGTGCGTGAGGGCGAGCTGAAGCGCCAGCCCGGGCCACGAGGGTTGCTTGCTGTAGGCCTGTTTCAGCAAATCGAGGGCGGCAGGGAGCTGGCCCTTGCGGCGCAGCACCTCGGCGAGCCGCATGGTGATGTCGATCGACTCGGGATGCGCGGCCAGCAGCGCGCGGAACTGCTGCTCGGCCAGGTCCAGCTGGTTGACGCGCATCGCCGTGTTGCCCAGCGCAAGCTGCAAGCCGGGGTTGCCGGGGTTCTGCCGGTGCGCTTCCTGCACCATCCGCAGCGCCTCGGCCTGGCGGTTGGTGCGCAGCATCACCTCCGCGATGGCGAACAGCAGCCGCAGGTCGTTGGGGAACTGCTTCTGGAGGCTGCGGAACTGGGCTTCCGCCTCCGGGTACCGGCGGTCGGTGAAGTTGACGATCGCCAGCAGGTATTTCAGGTCCGGGTTGTCCGGCGTGTCCTTGAGGTAGTTGTTGACATCGATGCGCGCCTGGTTGACATTGCCGCTGCCCAGCAGCCCGTTGATGCGCAGGACTCGCGCGGCGAGGTTGGAGGGGTCGTAGGCGAGAATTTCGTCGGCCTCGGAGACGGCCTTGCCGAATTCCCCTTTCGCCATCGCGATCTGCCCCAGGCCGAGGTGCGCCGCGGTGAGGTACCGCGAGGCCTTGACCGCCTCCGCATACTGGGTGCGGGCCGCATCCAGCTCGCCGCGCGAGTGGTAGGCGCGGCCGAGGTTGTAACGGATGACGGCGTTGTTCGGCTCCTTCGAGATCAGGTCCTGCAAGTCCTTGATGGCGGCGTCGAACTGCTCTTTCGTCCCGAAGTTGAGCCAAAGGGAGGCGCGCATGGACCGGGCGCCGTTGTTGGAAGGGTCTTCCCGCACGGCCGTTTCCGCCAGCCGGATGGCCTCGTCCCGCTTCTCCATTGCCAGCAAGGCGGGGATCATTTTCAGCCGGAATTCGGTTTTCTGGGCCGGGAATTTCTCGACGGCGGAGGCGAAAAGGTCGTAGGCTTTCTGCGGCTCGCGGAACTTGAGGTAAGTGTCGCCGATGCGTTTGAGAAGCGCGGGGTCGGCCGATTGCGAGGCGGCCAGCGAGGCCAGCTCCTGCATGGCGGCGTCCTTGCGCTGGGTGACGAAGAGGTACTCGGCGCGGTCAACGCGGTATGCCGGGGCCGAAGGGTTGTTGGCGATGAGCTGGTCGACCACGGCATCGGCATCCTTCAGCCTGTTTTGCTGGAGAAAGAGCCGGCTGAGGAACCAGTAGGCGCCCGTTGCCTGCGGCGTGTCGCGGATGATTTCGCGGGCGTATTTTTCCGCTTCCGCGAGCTCGCCCACCTGGGCCATTGTCTGCACCATGGCCAGCCGCAGCTCCGGCTGCTTCGGCTTGACGGCATCGGCTTTCCTGAAAAACTCGATTGCCCGGAACAGATGCTCCTGCGTCTTGTCGTTGGGATCGGCAAGATTGAGGAAAGCGCGCAGCCGGAGAGCCTGGTAGGAATTGGGGTTCTTCGCGGCCAGCGAAGCGGCCAGGTCTTCCACCTCGCGCAGCAGGGCGGGGTCCTTGCGCGGGCCGAGCACATAGGCGGCCAGGTAGATGTCGGCCAGCTTCCCGGCGGGCTCTTCCGGGTCAGGGTAAAGCTCGACGGCGCGGCGGTAGGCCGCCACCGCCTGGGCGGGCATGCCGCGCCGCATTTCCGCGTCGCCCAGCCGCAGGTAGGCCTCCCCGAACCGCGGGTCGCGCTTGAGCGCGTTGCGGTACATGATGATGGCTTCCTTGAACTTGCCCTGCTGGGCGTAGCGGTTCCCGTTCTCGAGGTAACGCCGCTTGGCCTTTTCGGGGTCGCGGCTGCAGGAGGCGGCGAAAACGGCAAAGACAAGGACGAACAGCAGCGCTCGGGTCCTGCGGAAGCTCATCGGCGAAATTCCTCCTTCGGCTCGGCTTGCCTCGATTGCGGCATCAGCTTGCTTTCTAGTTGAACATACACGGGCGGATCTTCTCAATGAAACGGGCTGCGGCGGCGCGGGCGAGGCCGGTCAGAGGAGGGCGGCGTCGAGGCGCTCGGCCTCGGCTTCCGGGCCGGGTTGAGCAGCGGACGGGAAGGCGCTCGCCCCCGCCAGAAAGTCGATGAGGGCGCGGGCGTCTCCGTCGAACAGCGAGTCGAGCAGTTCCCGCACGGCGAGGGCGCGGATCTGGTCCCGGGACACCAGCGGCCGGTAGAGGAACGAACGGCCCACTTTGCGGCGCTCGAGGATGCGCTTGCGGGTGAGCCGCTCGAGCATGGTCATCACGGTGGTGTAGGCGAGCGGCTTTTGCGGCGCCAGGTGGTCGCGCACGGCCTGGACGTTGGCCTCTCCCAGCTCCCACAAAGCCGTCAGGCAACGGAGCTCGAGAGGCGGCGGGATGGAGCGGGCCGTGCGCGGCATGGCTACTTGCCTTTCCTGTCGTCGAGCGCCGACAACAACGCCTGGGCGAACGGCGAGGCCGTCTTGCCGGGGCGCGGCGCGGGCGCAGGCGCGGGCTTCGGCGGGGCGCCGGACTGGGCGAGATACTTTTCGCGGTCGAGCAAGTTCCGCTCCAATGCCGCATTGTAGCCCGTCCAGACGCCCGGCGAGTTCTTCTCGCGCTCGAGCGAGGAGAACATCGCGGCCATCTTCGAGTCCGTCAGGTCGATCAGGTGCAGCAGCATCGCTTCCGGGAAGCACGGCAGCTTCGGGCTGCCGAACTCGAGCTGCCCGTGATGGCTCAGGATCATGTGCTCGAGCAGGTTGCGCAACTTCGGCGGGAAGCCCGGCGGCAGGTGGTCGGCCACAATGCGCAGCCCGATCTGGATATGCCCGACGAGGCCGCCCTCGGCCGTGTAGGAGAAGCTGCGGCTGTAGTCGAGCTCGTGGATTTTGCCGATGTCGTGCAGCAGGACGCCGGCCAGCAGCAGGTCCTGGTCGATGCCCGGGTAATGCGATGCGAAGAAGCGCGCCAGCGCGCACATGCTGAGCACATGCTCCAGCAGGCCGCCGAGCCAGGCGTGGTGGATGCCCTTGGCGGCGGGCGCCTGCCGGAAAGCGGCTGCGATGGCGGGGTCGTTGAAAACCGCTTCGAGCAGGGCCTTCAGGTCGGCGTTGCGGATGCCCGCGATGACGGCGCGGAGCTCGCCCCACATCTGTTCGGGGTCGCGCCGCGAAACGGGCAGAAAGTCTTCCAGGTCGACCTCGGTATCGGGCAGGCGCTGGAGCGAGTATATGGTCAGCTGGAGCCGGTTCTGGTAGAGCTGCGTTTCGCCCCGCACGCGGACAAAGTCGTCGCGGTCGAACGTGTCGGCCACATCGGCGACGTTGTCCCACATCTTGGCCTCCACCTCGCCGGTGCGGTCGCTGAGCACCAGGGAAAGGTAGGGCTCGCCGGTGCGCTTCTGCCGGACGTCCTTCGCCTGCACAAGAAAAACGCCCTGCACGCTTTGCCCCGGGGCGAGGTCGCTGCACATGGGGGACTTCATGGGAAATTCTATTTGCTCGAAGACTTGCTCGTCTCGGTGATCGAGGTGCCGGGAATGGGAAGGAAATAGAGCAGGCGCTTCAGCCGGGCCTGCGCGGCCACCTCCTCCTTTGTGACCGTTTCGGCGCGCAGCAGGGCGGGGTCGTTCCAGTCGGTGCGCTGGCCGGGCACGGCGCCGGTGTCGACCCAGGGCTGGCGGATCTCGATGAAGGAATTCCGCCGCAACTCGCTGAGATATTCCCGGATTTTCGGGGCCATGATCTCGCTGGCCAGCTTTTCGCGGATTTCGCCTTCGACTTCGGACAGTTCCGCCAGGCCTTCTTTCTGGTGATCCTCGACGCGGAGGATGAGCCAGCCGGCTGGGACGCGCACCGGGTCGGTGACGTAGCCCTTTTCCTTGTCCCAGACCAGCTTCTCGATCTGCGGGTCGAGCACGCCTTTCTCGAACGGGTCGAGCAGCCCGCCCTGCCGCGCGGTGACGCTCTCGGAGAACTCGCGCACGAGATCGGTGAACCGCTCGCCTTTCCGCGCCCGCGCAGCGATCTCGCGCGCCTTCTTTTCCGCTGCGGCGATGCCGGCCTCGTCCATGCCCTGCGTGCTGACGAGAATCTCGCGCAGGATCACGCGCTCCTTGCGGATGAAGGATTCCTTGTTCTTCTCGTAATATTCCTCGATCTGCCGGCGCGGGATGTTGACCTTGCTGTAGACCTCCTGGGCGAGCACCCGCTGGCTGAGAAAGCTGTTGCGGAGCTCGGCCCGGAAGTCCTCATACGCCATGCCCGTGTTTTCGCGGATCCACTGCTGGAACTTCTCCGGGTCGGCGATTTTGTTTTCGGACTGGATCTGGCCGATGTACTTGGTGACCTCGGTGTCGACGTTGATGTTGAGCTCCTTGCCGCGCTGGATGAGCAGCAGGTTGTCGATCTTGTCGCGCAGCAGGTCCTTCTCGGCCTGGGCGAGGGCCTCGGCGATGCGCGCCGGGGGCAGGCCGCGCTGGCGGAGGTTGGCTTCCAGCTCCTGCCGGGCGCGCGCCAGGTCCGACCGCGTGATGATGTCGCCGTTCACCTTGGCGATGATCTGCTCGACGATCACCGGTTCCCCTGCTTGCAGCGGGGCGGCGAGCGCGAGGCACAGGCCCAGCCCGAAGATTCTCATGTCTCCATTATCCAAAACCGCGCCGAGGCCGCGCCGTGCGATCCCGGCACGCGGGACGCTGCGCGTTTGCGCCCGGTGCAGCAGGAACCGGCGCCAGCGCCGCCTGTTGGCCTTTCCGCGCCCATCCGGGCGCCCCCCGTCAGCCGCGCAAGTCTTCGAGCAGTTTCCGCAGGAAGGCCAGCAACGCGGCCGCGCCGCCCTGCGGCAGCGGAACCCGCAGCACTCCCGCGGGGGTGAACTGCGCCTGCGGGGTGGATGCGACCAGCCGCATCAGGCGCTGCGGGTCGATCGGCGCGCCTGGGTGGAACTTCACCAGCGCCGCGCCGCCGCGGCGGTCGATGGATTCGATGCCGCACCGCTCGGCCAGCGACTTCAGCTGCGAGAACTCCACCAGCAGCCGCACCGCCTCCGGCGGCGGCCCGTAACGGTCGGCGAGCTCCTCGAGCAGCGCCTGCGCCCGCGCCGGCTCGCCCGAGTCGGCGATGCGCTTGTAGGCCCGCAGGCGCTGCTGTTCGTCGGCGATATACTCGTGCGGAATGCGCACGTCGAGGCCGAGGTTGAGCGAGGAGTGCAGCTCGGGCAACACCGTCTCGCCGCGGAGCTCGCGCGCGGTCTCTTCGAGCAGCTTCACGTAGGTTTCGTAGCCGACGCTGGCGATGTGGCCGTGCTGCTCCCCGCCGAGCAGGTTGCCGGCGCCGCGCAGCTCGAGGTCGAGCGCGGCTATTTTGAAGCCGGAGCCCAGGTCGCTGAACTCCTTGAGCGCCGCCAGCCGCTTCCGCGCCACCTCGGTGAGCTCGCCGTCGTCCGGCACCAGCAGATAGGCGTAGGCGCGGCGGTTGGAGCGGCCCACGCGTCCGCGCAGCTGGTACAGCTCGGCGAGGCCGTAATTCTGCGCGTTTTCGATGATCATCGTGTTCGCCAGCGGGATGTCCAGCCCGTTCTCCACGATGGTGGTGCAGACGAAGACGTCCGATTCGCGCCGCATGAACGACAGCAGCACGCGCTCCAGCTCCTCCTCGCCCATCTGCCCGTGGCCGACGGCGATGCGCGCCTGCGGCGCCAGCTCCTGCAACATGGCGGCGCGCGACCAGATCGAGTCCACCCGGTTGTGGATGAAGTACACCTGCCCGCCGCGTTGCAGCTCCTGCTCGATGGCGGTGCGGATCAGCTCGGGGTTGAAGCGCGCCACCACGGTCTGCACGGCCAGGCGGTCCTTGGGCGGCGTCTCGATGACGCTCATGTCGCGCAGCCCGAGCAGCGCCATGTGCAGCGTGCGCGGGATGGGCGTGGCCGACATGGTGAGCACGTCCACGCTCTTGCGGATCTGCTTCAGCCGCTCCTTGTGCCGCACGCCGAAACGCTGCTCCTCGTCGATGATGAGCAGGCCGAGGTCGGCGAAGACGACGTCCTTTGACAAAATGCGGTGCGTGCCGATGAGGATGTCCACCTTGCCGTCGGCCAGGTCCGCAAGAATGGCCTTGATCTCGCGGGCCGTGCGGAACCGGCTGAGCATCTCCACGCGGACCGGGAACGGCGCAAAGCGTTTCCGGAACGTCTCGTAGTGCTGCAACGCGAGCACGGTGGTCGGGGCGAGCACGGCCACCTGCTTGCCGTCGCCGAGCGCCTTGAAGGCCGCCCGCATGGCGACTTCCGTCTTGCCGAAGCCCACGTCGCCGCACAGCAGCCGGTCCATCGGGTGCGGGGCTTCCATGTCGCGCTTGATCTCGGCCGCGGCCTGCAACTGGTCGCGCGTGGGCGTGAATTCGAAGGCGTCCTCGAATTCGCGCTGCCAGGCCGAGTCCGGGGAAAAGGCGAAGCCCTCGGCCAGCTTCCGCGCGGCGTAGAGCTTCAGCAGCTCCTCCGCCATGTCGCGCATCTTCGCCTTCACGCGCGACTTGGTGCGCGCCCAGGTGACGCCGCCCAGCTTGTCGAGCGCCGGGGCGGCCTCGCCGGCGCCGCGGTACTTCTGGATGAGATCGAGCCGCGTCAGCGGCACGTAGAGGCGGTCGCCGCCGGCGTACTCGATGACCATGAAGTCCTCGGTCACGCCGGAGGTGGTGATCTGGCGCAGCGCGGCGAAGCGGCCGATGCCGTGCTGCACATGCACGACGTAGTCGCCGGGCTTGAGATCCAGCGTCTCCGGCGTGAACAGCGCCGCATGGGAGCGCGCCCGCGCGGGCTGCGGCTCATAGACGGCCTCGAACAGGTCCCGGCTGCCGACCAGCGCCAGGCGCTCCTCCGGCAGGCGCGCGCCGCGCGCCAGCCGGCCGTGAACCAGGCACACGCCGGCGTTCTCGACGGCCATGAAGGCTCGCTCGGCCAGGTAAGGCGAGGCGGCGGACTTCTCTTCCATGCCGAGCTGGAAGGGCAGGGAATACTCGCTGAAGATGTCCGCGAGGCGCTCCACGTCCCCCGGCGTCGGCGCGAAGAAGGCCACCTGCCAGCCTTGCGCCACCAGATCCCGCGCCTCGTCGATGGCGGCGCGGAGATTGTTGCGGAACGCGGCGCCCGGCTGGGAGCGCACCTCGATGGAAAGCGTCTCCGATGGCGCCGGGCTTTCGAGCAGCAGCTCGCGCAGCTCGATCTCCCGCCGCGAGGGATGGCTCGCCGCCAGCTCCCCCCAGTGGAAGAACAGCTGTTCCGGCGCCGCCGGCGCCTGTTCGGCGAGCGAACCGAGCCGCTTCCAGAGGCGTTCGGCGCCGGCCGCAAGCGATTCCGGCTCGTCGTAAATGACGATCGCGCCGGGAAGGAAATCCTCAAGAGTCGAAGAAGGATTTTCCGCCGCCAGGGCGAGAAATTCCCAGCCCGCAAACGGCTCGGCGGAAGCCGGGATTTCCAGGCCGGCCTGCGAGGCCAGCGCCTGGAGCCGCTCCGGCGTCCGCGGAATTTCCTCGAGCGGCAGGATGGCCGCTTCGCTCACGGCCAGCACGGAGCGCTGTGTTTCAGGGTCGAAACGGCGCAGGCTTTCAATCGTGTCGCCGAAGAATTCGATGCGCACCGGCCGCGCAGCTTCGGCGGGAAATACGTCGAAAATGCCGCCGCGAATCGAATATTCCCCTTCCATTTCCACCGGCTCGCGCCGCTGGTAGCCGATGGATTCCAGATGCGCGGCCAGCCAGTCCATGGGGATTTCGTCGCCCTTGCGGAGGGTGACGGCCAACTGGAGATAGTCCGCAGGCCGGCGCAGCCTTTGCAGGGCGCTCTCCACCGGCGCAACCACGACGGATGCCCGGCCGGCGGCGAGGCGGCACAGCGCTGCGGCGCGCTGCTCCTTGATTTCGTTGTGCGGCGACAGCCCCTGGCCGGGCAGCGCATCCCAGGCCGGGATCAGCACCGGCGCCGGGGCGGGAGCGCCCGTGTGCAGGATGGAGTGGAACGTGTCCAGCGCCTCGATCCAGCTCTCCGCCGCGGTCTGCGACGCGGTGATGACCAGCACGGGCTGTTCCAGCGCCTGCCACAGCAGCGCGGTGTAAAGGGACTTCACGGTGGGCGTGAGCCCGCTCAGGCGCACGCGGCCGGACTCGCGCGTGGCGAGGAATCGAACCAGCTGCTGGAAAGGCTGCGAGCGCGCCAGCGACTGAAACAGGTCGCGCACCGCCGGGTGGATCATGGCAGGCTCCGCCGCGCCAGAATCTGCTCGACCGTGGCGGTGGTGGAGTAGCCCGGCTCGAGCGGCAGCAGCACGACGCGGCCGCCGGCGGCTTCCACCTCCTCGCGCCCGGCGACGAAATGGCTCCAGTCGCTGCCTTTGACGAGGATGTCCGGCAGCAGGGCGGCGATCAGTTCGCGCGGCGTGTCCTCGTCAAACAGCGTCACCGCATCCACCGCTTCCAGCGCGCAGGCCAGCGCCGCGCGGTCGCGCTCCGGAATGACCGGACGCGACGGGCCCTTCATGCGCCGGACGCTCGAGTCGCTGTTGAGCGCCAGGACCAGAATGTCGCCGAGCGACCGCGCGCGCTCCAGCGTGCGGACGTGGCCCGGGTGGAGAATGTCGTAGCAGCCGTTGGTGAAGACCACCACGAGCCCCTGCCTGCGCCACGCGGCCCGCGCGGCCAGCAGATCCGGTCGCGAATAAAGAACTCCCATCGGGCGGCTCTGATTTCAGTGTACCGGGGCCCGCCGCCCGGCCGCGAAAAAGGCGGCGCCGCCGGCGCGCCGCCTCCGGGAGTTGCCGCCTCAGGCGAAGCGGTACTTGTCGGCCTTGTGATCCCAGAGAACCTTCTTGCCTTCGCGGTAGCTCAGCACGCTCATGAAGCCGGGGATGGCGGCCTCGTAGCCGGCCTGCGGCGGCGCGACGGGCTTTTCGATGCCGCGGATGGCGTTCAGCCAGTTGCGGATGTGCGCCTCGACGGCGAGATGGTCGTTGTTCGGGATGGTGATGGAAAGCTCTTTGCGAGCCTTCACCTTGTCGGGCACGCCGGGGTAGGACTCGGGGTAGAAATTCAGCGTCTGCCGGCTGATGACCTCGATCATGCCTTCGTTGCCCAGGAATTGTTCGCCATAACCGAAGCGCGCATTGCCGAGGTAGCAGGAGTAGTTGATGTGGAACCGGTCGCGCGTGTAGTCCATCAGCACGCTCCAGGTGTCGGGCACGTCGCGGTCGTCATTCTCCGTCCAGCGGTAGACGCCGCCTGTGGCCACGACGCTGTCGGGAATGCCCTTGCCCATGACGAAGGCGGTGATGTCGGTCTGGTGGACCATCAGGTCCGTGGCGATGCCGCTCGAATAATCCCAGTACAGGCGCCACTGGAAGTAGCGGGGTTTGCTGAAGGGGCGTTCGGGCGCGGGGCCGAGGAAGCGCTTCCAGTCGGTGTTTTCGGGCGAGGCGTCTTCGGGGATCGAGTAGCGCCAGGCCGGCGCGCCGTTGGGCAGCGCGTTGCGGTACCAGAAGGCGCGCACGTAGTGGCAGTCGCCGATGAGGCCTTGGGCGATCATCGTCTTCGCCATCTGGTAAAGGCTGTTGGAGCGGTTCTGCGTGCCCACCTGCACGACGCTCTTGCTCTTGGCCACGGCCTTCATGATGTCCTGGCACTCTTCGATGGTGTGCGCCAGAGGCTTCTCGACATAGACGTGCTTGCCGGCGGCGAGAGCGTCCAGCAGCATGCGGTGATGGAGATGCTCCGGCGTGGCGATGATGACCGCGTCCAGCTCCTTTTCGGCGAGCAGTTCCTTGTAGTCGACGTAGGCGCGCGGGGTCTTGCCGCTCCGCGTGGCGACGACGTCCTTGCCCTTGGCCAGATTGCCGGCATAGGTGTCGCAGACGGCCTCGACGGCAAAGCGGCCGCTGTTGCCTTCGTAGCCGCGCTCGATCAGGTACCGGCCGCGGCCGCCGGTGCCGATGACGCCGACGCGGACCGCCTCGTTGGCGCCCAGCGCGGGCAGGACCGCCGGCGCGGCCAGCACGGCCGCCTTCCTGGCAAAGCTGCGTCGTGACAGTTCCTGGCTCATTGTGGCTCCTTTGTCTTCAGGTCGAATTGTCCCGAATTCACAGCATAGCTGAAGTTCCTCGTCGCGGGACTGTTAGGATGAAACTCGGCCCGGGAGCTTCCCGGCTGACGCGCCGATGAGATTGCCGCCGAAGATTTTGAGCCTGTCCACCGTCTTTCCCCGGCCGGATGAGCCGCTGTTCGGCCTGTTTGTGGCGCGGCGCCTGGAAGCGATGGCCGAACTCGCCCCGGTCCAGGCTGTTGTGCCCGTTCCCTGGATCGAGACTTCCGGGGCCCGCTGGCGCCTGCCGCGCCTGGGCGTGAAAAGTCCCGTCACCCGCGGCCGCCTGGGGGTCCATTACCGGCGCTGGCTGTATCCGCCCGGGCTCGGCGTCTTTCACCCGGCCTGGCTTGCCGCGCAGACGAGAGGGTTCCTGCGCCGCCTGCGCCGGCAATTCCCGTTCGACGTGATCGATGCCCATTTCGGCTTTCCGGAAGGAGCCGCGGCCTTTCGGCTGGCGCGGCGGCTGGGCGTTCCCTACATGGTGACGCTGCGCGGCAACGAGCTGATCCATGCAAAACATCCTGCCCGCAGCGCGCAAATGGCGGAAGCCTTCCGCCATGCCGCTGCGGTGATTGCGGTGTCGGGCCAGCTGAGAGAGCTTGCGGTTCGCCTTGGCGCTTCCGCCGCCCGTTGTTTCGTCATCGGCAACGGCGTGGATACGGGCGTGTTTTATCCACGGCCCCGGGAGGAGGCGCGGCGCAGGCTCGGGATGGACCCTTCACGCCTGCACATTCTGAGCGCAGGATGGCTGGTGCTGGAAAAAGGGCATCACCGCATCGCGCGCCTGCTTCCGCGTTTGCACGCCGCCGGCGTCCCGGCCGATCTGTGGGTGCTGGGAAACCCCGGCCGCGGCGAGGACGCCAGAGGGGAGCTGGCGCGGCTGGCCCAACTGCACCGGGTCGAAGACCACGTGCATGTTTTGCCTGCGGTGGAGCCGTCCGAACTGGCCGAGTTCATGTCGGCTTGCGACGTCTTCTGCCTGGCCTCGATGCGAGAGGGGTGGCCGAACGTGGTCCAGGAAGCGTTGGCTTGCGGGGCCCCTGTCGTGGCCACGCAGGTTGGCGCAGTTCCCGATCTGGTCACCGGTTCCTCGCTCGGCGCGGTCGTCCCGCCCGGGGACGATGAATCGCTGTTCGAGGCCCTCAGGAAAGCCCTGGAAACCAGATTCGACCGCGGCCATATTTCGCGGGCCGGCGCATCGCGCTCATGGAGGCAGGTTGCGGCGGAAGTATTGGACGTCATCGAGACAACCGTGATGCCAGCCTCTGCGGAACCACGAAGATGAATCTTGCACCGACTGTTCCTTGCACGCGCGTCCTTGTCACCGGCGGCGCCGGCTTCATCGGGTCGCACCTTTCGGCGCGGCTGCTTTCCGGCGGATGCCGGCTCGCCATTCTCGACGACCTGAACGACTACTACGACCCGGCCCTGAAGCGCGCCAATCTGGAAGAGGTGCGCCGCTGCGGCGAATTCGAATTCGTCCGCGGCGACATCTGCGACGCGCCGCTGGTGGAGTCGCTGATGGCGCGGTTTTCGCCCGAGGCGGTCATCCACCTCGCCGCCCGCGCCGGCGTGCGGCCCTCGATCGACCAGCCGGTGCTGTACCAGCGCGTCAACGTCGAGGGCACCGCCGTGCTCCTGGAGGCGGCGCGCCGCCATGGCGTGCAGCGCTTCGTCTTCGCCTCATCCAGTTCCGTCTACGGCGCAGCCAGCCGCGTGCCGTTTTCCGAGGACGATCCGGTGCGCGCCCCGATTTCCCCTTACGCCGCGTCCAAGATCGCAGGCGAGGCGCTCTGCCATGTGTACTCGCACCTCTACGGGATGAGCGCCATCTGTCTTCGTTTCTTCACCGTATACGGCCCGCGCCAGCGGCCCGACCTCGCCATCCGCAAGTTCGCCGAGTCCATTGCCGCAGGCCGGCCGATCCCGGTCTTCGGCGACGGCTCCACGGGGCGCGACTACACCTACATCGACGACATCGTGGCCGGAATTCTGGCCGCGCTCGGCCACGATGCGCGCTTCGACGTGTTCAATCTCGGCAATTCGAGCCCTGTGCTGCTGCGCGACATGATCGCTGCGATCGAGCGCGTGCTGGGCCGCAAGGCGGTCATCGACCGCCAGCCGCTTCAGCCGGGCGACGTGCCCATCACCTTTGCCGACATCAGCAAGGCCCGGCGGGTGCTCGGCTGGGCGCCGCAAACGCCTCTCGAAACCGGCATCCGCCGGATGGCGGAATGGCTGGGGCTGCCCTGCGCCTAAAGCCCGCCCCAGCGGCGGGCCCACAGCTGGAGCACCAGCAGGTTCCACAACTGCCGGTCGCGGTTGTGCAGCCCGGAAAGATGCTCCTCCAGCAGGCGGCGCGCCTCGCCGCGGTCGATCAGGCCCGTGTCACTGCCGCCGAGAGCCTCGGCCTCGAAAACCGGGCGCAGCTCGCCGCGGAACCATTCCTTCAGCGGCATGACGAAACCCATCTTGGGCCGCCACAAAATGTCGCCGGGCAGCAGCGGCTCGAGGGCCTTTTTGAAGATGAATTTCCCTTGAAGTCCCGAGATTTTCCACTCGGGCGGCAGGCCGGCGGCGAACTCCGCCAGGCGGTAATCCAGCCACGGCGAGCGGGCCTCGAGCGACCAGGCCATGGTGGCGCGGTCGGCCTTGACGAGGATGTCGCCCGGCAGGTATGTCTCCATGTCAATGGCCTGAAGCTGTTCGAGCGGGGCCAGCTCGCGGTGCTTCAGAAACCGTTCGGCGTACGCGCGGCGGGGGTCATGGCCCGGCATGGTTTGCCGCAGGCCGGGGGAAAGGATCCGCCGGAGGCTGTCGTCGCGGAAGACAGTCATGGAATTGTAGTAGGCGTCCGCCAGATCCAGCGAGAGATTGGTCAGAATGGTTTTTGCCCGGAAAATCTGCGGCAGATAATCGAATTTCGGGTAAATTTTGCCCGCAATATGAAAAAAAGACCGGCGGAACGCGGCAGGGAACTTTTGCCGGATGCGCTCCTCCGCCACCGCGTGGCGGTAGCGGCGGTAGCCGGCGAAGACTTCATCGGCCCCGTCGCCGGAAAGCGCCACGGTGACGTACTGCCGCGTCATCCGCGCCAGGTAGAGGGTCGGGATGGCGGAGGCGTCCCCGAACGGCTCGTCGAAGTGTTCCGCCAGGACGCCGAGCATCTCGAGGATTTGCGGAACGACGCGGTGTTCGCGGTGGTCGGCCGAGTAGCGCTCCGCCACCAGGCGCGCGTAGCGCGTCTCGTCATAGGGCTTCTCGCTGAAGCCGATGGAAAAGCTGCGCACGCGGCCGGGCGCGTGGCGCGCCATGTAGGCGACGACGGCGCTGGAGTCGACGCCTCCGCTCAGGAACGCGCCGAGCGGCACATCGCTCACCAGGCGCAGCCGCACGGCGTCGGAGGCCAGCTCGTCGATGCGCGCCATGGCGTCCTCCCAGCCGGCCGCGGCGTGGCGGAACCCCAGCTGCCAGTAGCGACGCTCCTGCAAAGCGTCCGCGGAAACCAGAAGCGAGCATCCCGCCGGCAGCTTGCGGATCGATTTGAAAATGGAACGCGGCTCGGGCACGTAGCTGAAGGCGAGGAAATCGGCGACGCACTCGGGCTCCGCCGCCGGGCTGATTCCCGGCAAAGCGAGGAGCGCCTTGGCCTCGCTGGCGAAAGCGAAGCGGAAATCGCCCTGATCGACGGCGTAATACAGGGGCTTTTTCCCGAAACGGTCGCGGGCGAGGAAGAGTTGGCGCCGGCGGCGGTCCCAGATGGCGAAGGCGAACATCCCGTTCAGGCGCTCCGTCATCGCCTCCCCGAATTCCTCGTACAGGTGGAGCAGGACTTCGGTGTCGCTGCGCGTGCGGAAGGCGTGCCCGCGGCGCTCGAGCTCCGGCCGCAGCTCGAGGAAATTGTAGATTTCTCCGTTGAAGACGATGACGAGCGAGCCGTCCTCGTTCTCCATCGGCTGGCGCCCGCCTTCCAGGTCGATGATGCTCAGGCGGCGGTGTCCGAGCGCGAGGCCGCCGTCCAGGCAGAAGCCTTCCCCGTCGGGGCCGCGGTGCGCCAGACGGCTGCACATCGCTTGCACCCACCGGCTGTCGGCAGGCGCCCCGTGGCGGGTCAGGAATCCGGCAATGCCGCACATTCGCTCGCTCCGGTTTCCTCATTGTAGCGGTCCGCCCGCGGGCGCCACGGAGCGAACCGCTATGATGGAGGCGTGGGTGAAGCAGCCGCAACGGAAATTCCCCTGCTTGATTTGCGCGCCCAGTATGCGTCGATCCGCGCGGAGGTCGAGCAAGCGGTGCGCCGCGTGCTCGAATCGCAGCAGTGCATTCTCGGGCCGGACGTGGCGGCGCTGGAAGAGGAAATCGCCGCATACTGCGGGACGAAACACGCAGTCGGCTGCGGCTCCGGGACTGACGCGCTGCTGCTGGCCTTGCGCGCGCTGGACATCGGCCCCGGAGACGAGGTGCTGACGACGCCGTTCACGTTTTTCGCCACCGCCGGGGCCGTGGCCAACGTGGGCGCGCGGCCGGTTTTCGCCGACATCGACCCGCGCACGTTCAACCTGGATCCGGCCGCGGCGCGCGACGCCTTGCGGCGGCACCCGCGCGTGAAGGCGATCCTGCCGGTCCACCTGTTCGGCCTCTGCGCCGACATGGACGAGTTCCTGGCCATGGCGGCCGAGCGGGGCATCGCCGTCATCGAGGATGCGGCGCAGGCGATCGGCGCCGAGCACCGCGGGCGCCGCGCCGGAAGCATGGGCGCGATCGGCTGCTTCAGCTTCTTCCCGACAAAGAACCTCGGCGGCGCGGGCGAAGGCGGCATCCTGACGACCAGCGACGGCCGGCTGGCCGAGAGGCTGCGCGCGCTGCGCGTGCACGGCTCGCGCGTCCGCTATTATCACGACGAAGTGGGCACCAACTCGCGTCTGGACACGTTGCAGGCCGCGATTCTGCGCGTCAAGCTGAAGCGCCTGGAACAGTGGACGGCGCGGCGCATCGCCCATGCCGGGCTTTACCGGAAGACTCTGGCGGAGCTGGGCGCGCCGGTGCGCGCGCCGGAGCTGCCCGCCTGGCCGTCGCGCCACGTCTACCACCAGTTTGTGATCCGCGCGCCGCAGCGCGACCGGCTGCGGCGCTGGCTTGCCGGGCAGGGCATTGCGTCGGAGATCTATTACCCGCTGCCGTTGCACCGCCAGAAGTGCTTCCTCCACCTCGGGTACGAGCCGGGCGCGCTGCCGGAAAGCGAGCGCGCTGCCGCGGAAGTGCTCGCGCTGCCAATTTACCCGGAGCTCGAGCCGGAACAGGTGGCGAGAATCTGCCGCTCGATCCGGGATTTCTACGAGCAACAGGCATGAGCTGCGAGGTCCGCTTCCTGACGCCCGATGCCGAGGACCGGTGGAACGCCTTTGTTCACAGCCACCCTTTGGGCAGCCCTTTTCATCTCACGCAATGGCGCGATTGCATTGCCGAGACCTTCGGCTACCGGCCCTGTTACCTGATCGCCGAAGAGGCGGGGCAGGTCCGCGGCGTGCTGCCCTTGTTCGCCGTCAGAACGCCGCTGGCCGGCAAGATCCTTCTGTCCACCCCGTTCGCCGTCTACGGGGGAATCCTCGCCGCCGACGAAGCCGCCAAAGCGGCGCTGAAAGAGCGGCTGGAGGCGCTGGCGCGCGAGGAGGAAGTCCAGTATGTGGAGCTGCGCAACGCCTGGGAATCCCAGTGCCTCGGCTTCGATCGGGTCAACCGTTACGTCACCTTCACCCATGAGCTGGGCGGCACCGAGGAGGAGCTGCTCTACACGATCCCGAAGAAGACCCGCAATCTGATCCGCAAGTCGCTCAAGTGCAATCTGACGGCCCACCGCACGGAAGATCTGGAGCCGTTCTACCGCATCTATTTCACGAATTTGCGGCGGCTCGGCACGCCAGCCTTCCCCAGAGACTACTTCCCCCGCATCCTGCGCGCTTTCGGCAGCATGGTCTACGTGTTGGAGGTCCGGCATGAAGGGCGCCCCGTCGCGGTCATGCTCACCTTCGAGTACAAGGGCGCCGTCATGCCTTACTACGGCGCATCCGACAGGAACGCCCATCATCTGGCGCCGAACAATTTCCTGTATTGGGAGCTGATGCGGTCCGGGCTGGAGCGGGGCTTGCGCGTGCTCGATTTCGGCCGCAGCAAGAAGATCGACGATGGCGTGTTCTTCTTCAAGTCGCAATGGGGCTCGCAAATGCGAGAGCTGCCGTATGAAATCCTGCTCGTGAACCGGCGGACGCTGCCGAATCTCTCCCCCACGAACCCGAAATTCCGCCTGTTCATCGAGGCCTGGAAGCGCCTGCCGCTGTGGCTGACCAACCGGCTCGGCCCCTTCTTGGTAAAATGGGTGCCCTGATCGAGTCCGCCGGAATTGCGGGAGGAGACAACACCGGATACCGGCAATCGGAGGTCGTTTGGGCAATTCGGAAATGCAGTCGGCCGTCTCGCCTTGTGCAGCGCAAGAACCGGAGGAAAGGCAGTTTCCCTGGCTGTTGATCGGCTGGTTCGGCCTGCTTCTGGGCGTGCTGTTTTATCCCGTGCTGGGCCGCCTCGTGCGCGACTGGTATGTGGATGAGGACATGGGGCACGGCTTCTTCGTGCCCGTTGTCTCGGCCTGGATCATCTGGCAGCGGCGCAAGGAGCTGCTGGCACGGAAATACGAACCCGCCCTCGAGGGGCTCGGCGTGGTGCTGCTCGGCGGCCTGGCCCTGGTGCTTGGCACCTATGCGGTGGAGCAGACGCTGATGCGCGGCGCGTTTCTGATCGCCCTCTGGGGTTGCGTGATCACCCTCGGCGGATGGCGCCTGTTGCGGGACCTCTCCTTCCCCTTGTTCCTGCTGGTGTTCATGATCCCTCTGCCGGCGGTGATCTACAACCAGCTCACCTTCCCCTTGCAGCTGTTCGCCAGCCAGGTGGCCGAGCTTGCGCTTGGCGCTCTTGGCATCCCGGTGCTGCGGGAGGGCAACATCCTGGAGTTGCCCAGCCAGCGGCTTTCCGTCGTCGAGGCGTGCAGCGGCATCCGTTCGCTGATGTCGCTGACGTATCTGTCGCTCGTGTACGGGTATTTCTTCGAGCCGCGCCTCTGGCTGCGCGCGGCGCTTCTGGCGGCGACGCCGGCGATTGCCATTCTCGTCAACGCGCTCCGCGTCACCGCCACAGGCCTGCTCAGCGAATACGACCCGGCATTGGCCCAGGGCGTCTTCCACAGCATGGAGGGGTGGCTGATGTTTCTGCTTGCGCTGGCGCTGCTGGCGGCGCTCCATCGCGGCCTGGCCGCACTGGCGGTGCGATATGGCAAACCCTGATCCGGCGCGAGCGGCGAACCCGGTGCGGCGGGCTGCCGTCTGGCTCAGCCTGCTGCTGGTGGCCCAGGCTGCCGCCTATCATCTGCTTCCGAAGACAGAGCGGAGCTTCGCCGCGAGGCCGCTTCGGGAGTTCCCCGTTGTGGTGGCGGACTGGGTCATGGCGGGGCAATACGAGGTCGAGCCGGAAGTCCAGCGCGTGCTCCGCGCCGATGACACGCTGAACCGGACCTATTTGCGCCCCGGCTCGAAGGTGCCGGTGAGCTTGTTCGTGGCGTTCTTCAAGTCGCAGTCATCCGGGGCCGCGCCCCACTCTCCGAAGAACTGCCTGCCCGGCTCGGGCTACGCGCCGGTGGATTCCGGCGTCATCCGGCTCCGGGCCGGCGCAGCCGGCGAGGTGGAAGTCAACCGGTATATCGTGGCGCGCGGCGACTCCCGGAGCCTCGTGCTGTACTGGTACCAGACCCCTGCCCGCATCGTGGCCAGCGAGTTCGCGGCCAAGTTCTGGCTGGTGGCCGATTCCATCCGTTACCGCCGGTCCGACACGAGCCTCGTCAGGATCGTTGTGCCCATCACCGAAGGGTCCGACGCCGAGGAGGAAGCGCGGAAATTCGCCTCCGCGGTGCTTCCTGTGCTCAACGGGTTCCTCCCCCGTCTGGATCTTCCCGGCGGCGGATAAGGCGGATGGCTGCCACGGCAAGGGCAACGAGGGTGGAGTAGAACCACACCGTGGCCAGATCCAGCCATCGTCTCCAGCGGCTCATTCCAGGTCCGGAAAGGCAAGGCGGAACTGCCGCTTGGGGAAAAAGTCGCGAATGGAGCGCTGGGGCGACGTCCGCGCGCGGTAAAGAATCCGGCCGCCCAGCCGGGCTGCCATCTCCCGGGCGACCGCGACCTCCTGGTCAGCCTCATCCATGCCAGGCGCCGCAGCCGACAGGAGCCAGTCCTCGGTCCACCGGTTGAGCTGTCTCTCGATGCTCTGGTCCGCGCACCGCCACTCCCCGCGGCGCAACAAGGCCTTGTGCTTTCCCACTGCGATGATAACGCCCATCAGGATGACCGCCAGCCTCTTCCACAATTACCACACCGGTGTCAGTCAACGGGAGAATTTTGCCCGCCTTCAGGGACTTCACTAACGGGGATGGCTACGGAACCAAACAACGCCGCCGGCGCCGCAGGCGGCATCCGCAGTTCGGACTACACGTTTCCTGCGGGCATTCCGGCATTCGAAAAACACACCCGGTTCCGGCTGCTCGAAAATCCCCTCTATGCGCCGATCGTCGTGCTGGAAAGCGAGCTGGATCCGGCGGTGCGGTTCGCTTGTGTTCCGGTGGCGCTTCTGGCCCCGGACTACAAGCTCGAGCTGGGCGAGGAGGACTGCGAGCTGCTGGGTTGCGACGCGAGCCAGCCCGGCCTTGTTGTGCTCGCCATCCTCACGTTCCGGCACGGCAGCCCGCCGACGGCAAACCTCCTGGCGCCCGTGGTGTTGAATCCGGCCCAGGGGCTTGGCGTGCAATCCATCCAGTGGAACGCCCAATATTCCCACGTGCATCCCGTGCGGGAGGAGCGCCCGTGCTTGTAATCCGGCGAAAGGAAGGGCAGGCGATCCGGATCGGGGATTCGATCGTGGTCGAAGTGCTTGAGAGCACGCCGAACCGCGTGAAGCTCGGCGTTTCGGCGCCACCGGAGGTGCGCGTTGTGCGGGCGGAGGTCCTGCTGGCTGAGGCGGGCAACAGGGAAGCCGCGGCCGCTCCCTCTGCCGACGTGCTGGCCCGCTGGGCACAGCGCCTGGGCCGCGAAAGCGTGTAGCGCGGGCTGGCGGCGAAA